>TARA_R110002074_G_scaffold375949_2_pt1 | contig 22140 bp, 20 predicted proteins | sample TARA_R110002074 | Tara Oceans TARA_R110002074 (sample SAMEA4397215) | marine metagenome | biome: Polar Biome; feature: [MIX] marine epipelagic wind mixed layer (ENVO:01000061); material: water (ENVO:00002006), including particulate matter (ENVO:01000060) such as... | depth 10-100 m | reverse complement strand
ACCCGTTACTGCCACAGGTGCAAACGGAGCAGGTATTGCAGCAGCAAGGCCTGTGATAGCTGATGTAGGGATACCTGTTAGCCCAGCACCGCTGCCACTAAATGCACCACCTGTTACTGTGCCAGTAGCACCTATTGTACCTGTAGCTGTGATGTTACCAGTTACTGTTGCGCCTGCAGAGAAGTTAGGAGCGCCAGTGCCAGCTTCATCGACTATGGTATCGACTTTAATTGTACTCATTACACTATCTCCTCGCTAATTAGTTTAACTGTAGTTCCACCATCTAGTGTAACGAACTCATACGTTGTTGAACGAGCATTCACGAGGGCAAGGGTAGGGGCGTTTGATACCGCCGCTGGAAGGGTTACAGTAGCAGGTGATCCTACATCATACTGAGATAAAGACCTTGTCGTTGTAGAACCACTAAAGACACCCAAGACGTACATCTTGAAACCGTCAGGTTTAAAGAAGACAGAGTAGGGGTTATTATACTGAGCGACAACAGAGAAGGTATTGGTGATGGTGGCGGTCGTAACATTCCAAGCTGTGCTCAAGGTGTACTCGTGAACGCCTGCAGCGCCAGCACCTACAATAAACATCTTTAGACCATCTGCTCTAAGGAAGATGCCCTGTGGGGATGTGTCTTGTGCAGATACAGAGAAGTTTTGTGAGTAACTAGCTGTAGAGATACTCCAAGCTGTGCTTAGATTATACTCATTAACGTCATCTCCATTAGCCCCAGTAAGATACAGTTTAGTACCGTCAGGCTTAAAGAATATACCTTTTGGGAGTGTTTCTCTAGAGTTTACAGCTAGACTTTGTGAGTAACTAGCTGTGGTGACATTCCAAGCTGTGCTTAGATTATATTCATCGATTTCATTGATTGCACCGTTCATGATATACATCTTGAGACCGTCAGGTTTTAAGAATACCTCAACAGGTGAATTGCCTCTACCAGTTACACTTATCCCCTGCAAGTAAGAAGATGTGGAGATATCCCAAGCTGTGCTTAAGTTGTACTCATCGACCCTATCACTATCAACACCCGTAATGTAAATCTTTAGACCATCAGGTTTAAAGAAGAAACCCTGTGGGTTTGTCTCACCATTAAGGGAAGATTGTTTCCGTACGAAGGCCGCTGTGGAGACATCCCAAGCACTTGCTACGAGTGTACTGTCAAAGGTGTAAGTCCAACGGGCATTGGTAGGAACACTAGCAAAGCTAACAGTTGTGTTTGCTGTGAGTGTACCGTTATCAAAGTAGTTATAAGTGCCAACATTCAAGCTAGGAGTGGCACCCGTTACAGCCACTGGTGCAAACACAGGAGGAATAACAATCCCTGTAACATTAGAAGCATCAATAGCTGGCAAAGCACCCGTTAGTTTAGCAGCATTCAAGCTACTCTCAGCGTTAAGCAACTCACCTGTACTATCAGGGAGTGTTAGGGTACGGTTAGTATTACTATTAGGTGAAGCAATGGAGAACGTACCCGTCCCTGCTCCATTGGGTGTTATTGTTATCTTACTCATGGTGTTACCTCTACCCAAGCTGTTGTGTCTTCATCCCAGCGGTATGTTTTATCATCTACGGGCATGGCTGTTGGTGCTTCCCAAATGCAGCTAGTGTCGTTTAAAACCCAGCTTGCATACGGTTGAGGTGCATAGAAAGCATCCCGTTCAGCATCGTATGTTGAGCCAATTCCAGCATAGTTCTTACGAAGAGGTGTGCCACCATCTGAGTGTACCCCGCCGTGAGTGTTGTAGGATGTTTGTATCCACTGACCGGGACTGCTATCCACGAAGGTGTCAAAGAACTCAGCCTCTGCAACTATGACTTGCTCGACGATGCCGCCGTTTACTTTTGCATAATGTGCCATTTTCTATTCTCCTACGTTAAGTAACGGATGATAACGATACCTGATCCGCCATTTGACCCATTATCAGTACCTGTATTGTTCCCAGCACCTCCGCCGCCAGTGTTTGCTTGAGCATTAAGGATGGTTCCCATAGTCCCATCTGCTCCGCCACCCTGTCCACCAGCTACTACACCAGACCCTGAGCCACCGCCGCCGCCGCCAGCATAGTAACTACTATCCCCAGTGGATGTAGCTGTTGCCCAAGTTGAATAAGCTAATCCAATGCCGCCAGTGCCAGCCGAGGTAGTACCGTCTACACCCGCTGCACCAGCACCGCCGCCGCCGCCGCCAAAACCGTTAGAGCCTCCGCTTGGGTTGTCGCCCCCATCTTTACCTTGACCAAGTGTTCCAGAGCCGCCGTTGCCGCCTGATCCGCCTCCACCACCCGACCCGCCGCCGAAACCATGACTAGGAAAGGATTGGCTTGAGTACCCGTAACCACCGCCTCCACCGCCAGATGCAATTACTGCGTTGAAAGAAGAGTTTACCCCGATAGCACCTCTACCGCCACCGCCAGCCCCTTGAACACCACCTGCTCCAACTACAACAGTGTAAGCCTGCACACTAGTATTGAAGGAAGATTGAAGCAAACCACCAGCGCCGCCGCCTCCTGACTTATAAGACCTACCACCACCTGCGTGTTTGCCTCCGCCACCGCCGCCAGCTACGATAAGATAATCCACTCCCCGACTGCCCGTATTAACCGTAAACGTGCCAGAGCTAGTAAACAAATGGTATGTGTAACCTCCTGAAGTTGTTACAGTTCCGCCTGTTGCAGCAAAGGGGCCAACCTCTCCAGCGCCATCACCAATATTCTTCCAGATATTAGCCCCAGCGGTAGCCGTAGTCAGCACATACATTTCACCGGAAGTCTTGTTGATCCACATATGACCAAGGCCAGATGCAGGGTTGCTATTTTCGGCTGGGTCTGCTGTGGAAACTGTTACGTCTGTTGCGTTAGCTAAAGATACCGCTGGAAGACCTGTAAGTGCCGCACCACTAATAGCTGGTAAAGCGCCTGTTAAGTTACCCGCTGGTATATTAGTAATGTTAGCACCATCAAAGTCAGGGGCTGCTGTGCTGTCGATGTCAGGGGTTGTAATACCTGTTGTTCCGTTTAGTACAATACTCATAAGACTACCCACCTAGCTCCTGTTTCAATTGTAACTGTGACCCCGCTATTGATGTTAATAGGGCCTGCAGTCATGGCATTCTTAGTTGAGACAATTGTGTAGTTAGCAGTTACGTTCTGTTCATTCTCGTAGAACACCCCGTCTGCTGCACCGCCACCAATGCTGCCCCACTCTGAGCCATCGTATCCTTCAAATGATGTATCTGTTGAGTTAAACCTCAAGGCACCCGTAGCAGGGGAAGCATCCCTCTGTGCTGTTGTACCTGTAGGTATTTTAGCTGCACCAGTTTCAGATGTTTGGTCTACAAAACCTGCATCTGTCTGTGTTTGTGTATAAAGCTGAGACTGTTGGTAGTAACGCGCATCTGAAACTACTTTAGTGTAGTGATCAGCCAGCGTGAATGTACCGTATGAGATTATGCTTACATCATCACCAGCATTAGCCCCAGTTGTGAGCGTGATGGTAGTGCCTGTGGAAGCAGTGAAATCCTCTGAGGAACCTTCTACTAGCTTTATACCGTTAAGCCAGATATCAACGTATCCGCTATCGTAGTTAGCTGCAAACACTGTCTGCCCGGCAGTAGCTGTGTAGTTCTGACGTTCTGATGTACCATTAACAGATGAACCAGCACTAACCCAACCTGAGCCAGTGTATACTTTCATTGTAGATGTAGCAGTGTCAAAGTACAGCGCACCAGTAAGAAGGGCATCACCATCATTGTCTAGTGTAGGTGCTGAACCCTTAGCGCCAAGGTAGCGGTCATCAAATGAGTCATACGAAGCTGCAGCATTAGTCGCACTAGTAGATGCTGCACTTGCTGAGTTACCAGCATTTGTTTCACTTGTAGCAGCATTAGTGGCTGATGTAGCGGCGTTAGTGGCTGATGTAGATGCTGCAGTAGAACTACCCAATAGACCATCAACGTATGCTTTGTTTGTTGCATCATTTGCATCTGTAGCTGTTGCAAGACCAGTGATCTTACTAGAACCCATTGCCAAAGCACCGGACATAGTGTCACCCGATTTAGCTACACGGGTATCACGCTGTTCATCCGAATAAGCTTTAGTGGCGGCATCCTGAGCCGCTGTAGGATCAGTAACACCTGTTACTTTATTGGAACCCATAGCAATGGCACCAGACATTGTACCGCCAGCTAGGGGAAGCTTAGTAGCAATGCTGTTTGTTATTGTGGTGCTAAAATCTGCATCGTCACCAAGGGCTGCAGCAAGTTCGTTAAGAGTATCAAGTGCGCCGGGAGCAGAGTCCACAAGGCCAGATACTTCATCGTCTACATACTTCTTAGTAGCTGCATCCAGATCGCTTGTTGGTGCAGTAAGATTTGTTATTGTTGCTGAAGTGCCAGCATTCATATTCAACGTACCATTTACTGTTACGTCTTGGAATGAGGAGGTGCCTGTTGAAGTGACATTACCTGAAAGGTTACCTGTTACGTTACCTGCTACCGCACCCGTATGAACACCCGCTGTGTTACCTGCTACATTGCCTGTGAGAGCGCCTGTTATGCCGCCAGAGGCTTCCAAAGTAGTAAATGAACCAGTTGAAGGAGTAGACGCACCAATAGTGGCCCCGTCAACAGTACCGCCGTTAATGTCAGCAGTATCTAGGGTAGCCTGACCAGTAGTAGTTACGGTAGTAAAGGAGCCTGCAGCTTTGACTGTTGCACCAATGACAGAGCCATCAATTGTACCACCGTTAATGTCTGCTGTAGCTGCGGTTAAGCTTGTGCTTGCTGCGAGTGTAGTGAATGCACCAGTAGAAGGAGTTGCAGCACCAATAGTGGCCCCATCAACAGTACCTCCATTGATATCGGCTGTAGCGGCTACAAGGCTAGTATTAGCGTTAAGGGTAGTGAACGTACCTGCGGCTGGTGTGGAAACCCCAATAGTAGAGCCATCAATTGCGCCCGAATTAAGGTCAATAGAATTTATTACGGTTGTACCCGTAGCAGCTAGATTAACTAAGGAAGTATCTCCAGTTACACCTAACGTAGAACCAAGGGCCGTAGCCCCCGTGATGTTAAGTGTACCGCCTGTGGCCACGTTCCCAGCCACGGCAATTCCACCCGACAAGAACAAATCTTGATATCTTACGGTTGTGGAGCCAATGTCTACAGTGTCGTTAGCTGCAGGGAGTAAAGCGTTTCCACTGACAACCTGTACAAGCTCACGCCAGACTGCTGAACCTGTGGTATTGCCTACGCAGATATAAACTCTTCCTGTCGAAACATTTTCCCATAGTGATCCTGTTACATAGCCTTGGCTGACATCGTTAGAAACGGTAGGAGTTGTAGTTGCTGTAAAATTACTTAGACCCCCCATACCGCCGTTGGCTGGAGGTAGGTATCCGGTAACGGATGTAGCCAAATTAATTTGAGGAGCATCGCCTGTACCACCTGTATGGTTATGTCCTGATGAAGCACTGAAAGCCGCAGCAACTTGGTTAAACTCCGCATTTAAAGGGGGTGCAGTGATGTTTGAACCGTTAACAATTTGGCCAGAACTCTGCCTTGTATACCCTGCCATTATCTTCTCCCTGCCGCAGTAAATTCAAAGACCATTCCTTGGATCGAATGAGGCTCTGTCTGACCTACAGTCACAAATGTGGCTTGGGCTGAAAAACCTGATCCTTGGATGTCTGAAGTCATAATTGGTTTTGATGAACCGCCATAAAGTACATTACTGGCGGCATAATTAATATTGCGCCCGGAGTATTTTGTAGGCGCACCTGTAGATGTCTGCGAGTAGGTTGCTGGAGTGCTTACGTCCCCATCACCCCAATCATAGGTCATCGATAAGAGCATTTCTAACGGACCCTCGGCCCGAATAAATGTATTGATCTTACGCATAACTTTGCGTTGTTCTGTTTCTCCAAAATCTAAATATGGGGTTGCGTATATAGATACGATGTCTGCCCCGTCGAAGCTGGTGCCAATTTCTTCTTGATATACACTCCCATCAAAATCACCATGAAGTACAAGTTCAGTGGTCCCGACATAACCACTCTCACAGCAAGATGCCCGTATACCTAAAAGTTCCCCAAACTCCCAACCAATAGAACCTGAAGTGCTAGTCATACCTCCAATAATACCAATGCTGTCAGCGGAAGCTTTTGAGGCATCACCTACAAAATATCGAATCTGAGATTTTGATCTAATAACAACCCCATTAAAGGTTTCCATATTTTCATTAGCAATTATATCGACCAAAGTAGCTTGTATGGGTTTAGATAAAGTTTCTAATTCAACATCACCAATTTTTGAAGTTGAAGCACAAGGACGAAAGCCGTCTGGAGCAAGAAAAACTAAATCCCCGCCAATTTCTAATACGCTATCACGGGCCACGCATCCAACATTGGCAGTTACCTGTTTTAAGGAAAATGCACCCGCAGTAGTTACGTTTATTTTTTTTATGGAGTTATTGCCGAATACAAATAAGTCATCACGAAAAGGCTTAATTTGTACTATGTCAAAACCAGCGGCAATCTGCCCAGCGCCTGCAGCAGATGTCCATGTATACGCATCGTTTGGTGCGCTATGTGCTACTGCCGCCCGTGTTGCTTCATGTCCCGATAAGAATACATGGTTCTCAAATACATCCACAAGGGCAGGGGCATTTAGTGCCTGTGCGCCGCCTGCCGTGTTATTAGATGCATTATAGCCGCCTGCGTGTGAGGACTTTATTTCTTTCCATGTAGTGCCGTTGAAAACTATAGCGGGATTAACGCCGTCCACAAATACTATGTGGTTACCTGTACCAAAGTTAAATGACACATGACGCAGCTTACCTACCGTCAGCCCATTTAAAACCATAGGGCGGGTAACTGAATGGTCCAGTGTGTACTTACGCCATCCAATGGAAGCAGTGTAATGATAAAAGCTGTACGTGGTCGCCCCGGCATCCTGACGGGCGGCTATTATTTTAGTTGAGTTTGTTACATCGTCCTTGAAAATAGCTAACCCAAGCACCTTGCCTTGGCCTGTGGTCTGCCCTGCTACGGTTACTTCACCATAATCACTATCGTACTTAGCGTACCCCCCAACACGACGATAGCCGCCAAAGAGTGACGGCTCGTAATTAACTAATCTTGTGGCGGCACCCGGACTGTTGTCCGATAAGTCTAAGTGATTTTCATTACTATTCAGACCACCGCTACATATGACTTTAAAAGACTGTATTTGATCCGGCATTTAGAACCTAATCCGTGTATCTCGAATAGAGATATAATTGTTTATATAAAGAGTTTGGAGGTCTTTGATGCCTTTTTCAAAACCCATATAGGCAGCTTGGGCAGACTCCATATTATCTTTAAACATATACATATGATAAAGTGCGCCATCGATCAGGACAGTGTCGAAGCTTTCAGGAATGCGGGTGACATCAGTTGCGTTTGTAATTTCGGTATAATTTAAAAAATAACGGAACTTAATTGTATAGGTTTTGTTGGGGGAGGGGCTTACGCCGTAACCACTGCCATGCGAAGGAAAAACAAAGTCTGGGATACTTCTTCCAGAAGCGCCTGCAGCGTAGTCATCGTCACGATACTGGCTATACCATTCCTCCTGCTCAATTGCTTTAAGAGTTTTAAAAGAGGAACCTAAGTTAGTATCTTCTTGTATTTGAAAGCTGTTCCAATCCACTACTTTGAAATACTGAGGCCAAAGGTATTCTTCTTGGCCAACAACTAAGACATCAGTTTGTTCTGCGGCATTAAAAGGCCAGCCAAACTCCGTTTGATTGATTTTAGCTACAGCAGCTTTTACTGCATCTTTAACTAAAGCCTGTACGCCTCTAACTGACCCAAAGTCAGCATCAGCAATCTCGACCTCATTTAAGCGCCGTAGGGTTTTATTGCATAAGTCGATGTAGGTGGAGGGCATTGCATTACCTTAGTAAAAGGAAATCACTTTATAAAAGGGTAAGGGGCCAGCACTAGGCCAGCCCCTTGTAGCCGTTAGGCCAAGTTGTAGTTAGCTGTGAACAGTGCTTCTGGACGGAGAATTTTCCTACCATATAAACTCATGCCCCTGACCACATCCGCGAATGTAGTTGGAGAGCGGAAAGTCTCTGTTTTAGCAATCTGTTGAGCCGTAGCTACAGCAGAAGCATGACCAGCAACCATCACGCCAAATGCAGTCTCAGAACCTGCTGACGCTGCAACGCCTGCACCACCGCCTAGATAAGGCAGATTATTCGACTTGTAGATCGTGAAGCCGCGCAGTGTACCCGGCAGACGCCCGTTGCGTAGTTCATCACCGCCACCGAAGTCTGCGTTGATGAGCTTGCTCGATTCGTCCATCAAGACTTCTGCGAAAACAGGGTCAATTACGACCCAGCGTCCATCAGAGTCCACGTTGGCTTGATCCATTTGCCGCGCCATACGGTTAAGGATGGCTAGTGGGGAAGTGATACCGCCAGCGCCACCGCCTACTGCGATTGGGATGGAAGTTACTTCTGAAGTACCACCAACATCAGAACCACCAAAGTCAGTGATGTCCAACTTGTTAGCTGCCAGCATTTCGTCTGTACCCGCATTTGAGTCAGCCTTAGTGCCGTTTGTTGTAGTGTTACGCGCCCATGAACTGGGAGTTTTCCAGCCTGAGAGGTAACCCATTACTTCTGCGTCGAATGTATCACGCAGTTTGTAACCAGCACGGTCTGAGGCCAAATCGCCGAAGCTTACGTGGCTGTGTGCCTCTTCTATATCGTCGATAGCAAACTGAAAATAATTTGCTTGATCGACAACCATTGTAAAATCGACATCGGTCAAATCTTGTGTCGCCAAAGCAGTACCACGGGCATATGTTGTGATCGTGATATCGGGTTCTTTGATGATTTTAACGGAATCTCCAAAATTTGAGATTTCTCCACTGTAATCGGTGTTCGTTACCGACTCTACAACGGAAGCCTTGCGTAGGGCCTTTTGCACTTTTTTGGAATAAATTACTGGGCTGAAATTGCCCGAATTGAGGTTAGTATAACCTGATGCCTTTGGGAATGCCATTTGAATGCTCCTTGAATGAAATGGCTTGAAATGAACTTTTAAAATCAAATGTGTGTAGAATTAGGTGGCGATAATGACGCCCTACAGAGAGTGATTTAAATTGATTAAAAAAGCAGCTAGATCAGACAACGTAACAACAGTGTCAGCTTGCTAGGAGTGCCGCAAAAGCGGTTCCCGACTTACTGGTGGACCTAGTATTATTATCTGTGGGGGTGCGGCTCAGAGTGTACTTAATGAGTGTTCTGGGCCTTTTAAATCAATGGTTTCATTATAACACATTGATCTTATCACTGCAATAGTTAATTACTTAACTAATGTCTTCACTACAGCACTTAACGCGCTGCGCCTGAAATATCGTATGAGAATGTACCGGACTGAATAGAGGTATTAATAGAATCTTCATTTGCCTCGTACTCGCGGTCAGACATTGCCTGAACCATACTTTCGGAGAAGGTAGCTTTACCTCCACTAGAAGGGGCAGAAGAAGAGGTACGTCCTACGGCCTGAGCAGCCGACTTTGTAGTCTTACGTTTGCCTATGTCTGACTTGTACAGATCAATTGTTCGAGAGGCCCATGTAGCATCAGTATTGTTCTTATAGACGCTGTCCTGCATGGCAGAGGGCTGCATTGCGACCCACTCATGGAATTTAGGGTCTGAACGGATTTGAGCAAAGTCAGGATGCAGTTGAACTAGTTGTTGCTCTGCGGTCTTTTTGTGAAGGCTGCGCTCAAAGCTCTCGACTTTAGCAAGTCGTTGTTCACCTTGCTCAAGGGCTTCACTAGCTCTCTTACGGGCGATTGTGTCCACGATTTGTGCCACATCTGGGTAGCGGGTAGACCAAGCTTCTACTTCTTCGTCTGTCTTCGGGAATTTGATTTGTTGGCGGGTAGCATCGTTTAGCTGTTTTTTTACCGACCGCAGTTCCTGATCTTTCTGATCACGTACTGTTTGAATGTGCCGCTGAATATCTTGATAGCGTTTCTTATAGCTTTCTTCTTCAGCATCCAAGGTTTCGGCAACTTGAGGTTGCTGTTGAGCCATTTCTTCGCTGTATGTAAGATCATCATTTTCTTCCGGCGCACGGGTATATTTCTGTTTCTGCATGTTTGTAGTTTTCCTAAAGGGTCCGGTATTATCCGGGTATCCCGATTAAATTGAGAATGCGTATTTCTGTTTCTTCAGCATTCCGGGGAGTTTTGATGTTTTTGGGGGTAGCTCTTCGCTCTCCTCCTCTTCATCTAAAAGATCGTCCACTTCGACAGTGGCAATCTCTATGTCCATCTCTTCAGACAGATCATCTTCTTCAGGCTCTTCAACTTCTTCATAATCAGTCTCAGGACTACCAGAGTGTTGAATTAGGCCGTCTATTTGCATTCCCATAAGGCCCATTTCAGCCTCAGATTGCATACCCATAATGTGCTTTAAGCCATGCCATTTTACTACGTGAGCAGGTAAGACGTATTCGTCAGTACTTAGCTTTGCATCAATGTCATCGCGTACATTCTCAGCATTAGCGCCTAATGGGATAGGATTGCCGGATACATTATCGTAACCCATGATGCCGCCCATACTGTCACCGCAGCCGCCGTCACATTCTCCATCACAGCCGCAAGCCATACCTCCGTGTGCCATCTCAACCAGTTCCCCTCGTTGGGTGGCGTTAGCAATTTCCTTTTCGCGGGTAGACAACTCACCGTCACCGTTTGTGTCTGCGTCTGCGTCATCCCGCTGAAACTTTTTATTGGCCATTTTTCTGCCCTCTACTGTGGTAATTCCTTTGGTGGCAGTAGGTATTCCTCCTAAAGCCATTTTAATGTCTTCAACTTCGGGGGTGTCCTTACTAAAAAAGCCCATGACCTCACCTTTGATATCCCCGGCGTGAGCTTTCGCGTCACCTAAATAGTCCATCAACGATACTTCTGAGCCGTCCTGCTTGTAGTAAGCATCGCTCTCTCCTGTGTAGAACTCCTGATCAGTAAGGTCTTCGTTTAGGATATTGCTAGAGCGCCACTTAGAGTATTCTGTGGCAGTAGCTTCATCGTCAAACACAGGGAGCTTTTCCCCGGTAAAAATGTCGTAAGGGCCATTCTCATCATAATGATTAAACAGATCATCTAGCTTATAGTTGCCGCCAGTTTCAGGATCGATGGTAGGTGTAACAATGTACCCAGTGCCGTACTCATAGGATTTGGTCTTTTCGCTATAGGGTTCCCGATTTTCATCATTCTTCCAAAGCGGTTTTCCGTTGCGTGTAATTACGCCGTCTACTTTTTTGGGGTTAGCCATTATAATTTCCTATTTAGGGATAGATGCAAAACCATCTTCTTCCATCGCGGCTTCATCAGCCGTGGCTATACCTGCAGCCCCGACAAGGCCTGCGGTGGCAATGCCTATGTCTCTGCGATTACCCGCGTAGGTTTTCCAAGAAGGTGCGCCACCAGCCCCCAGCTTTTCAGCCTCTGCTATAATCATGTTTCTAGCGCCGTCTGCGGTGAGTTGTTTGTCATCAACCATCCTCCAGATGGCTTCTGTAGAGGCTACAAATTGTTTGTTGTTTTTTAATGTTTGGGGAAAAAGGGTGCGTAGTTGTTCCCAAGAAATAGACTGCATTTCTCTTGGGAGTACCCCACGCAGTTGGGCCGCTTCAGTAGTCGCATCGAAGTACAGGCCGTAGTTACCTGCCATACCAGAGTCAGCCTTACCGTCATTAGACCACCGTGCTGGATTACCCTTAATGTTAGCACCGTTCAGTCCGTGTTGTACTTCTACCGCACCAGAACCCAGAGGACGCATAAGACCTGCTGCGATTTGATGGGTGTCTACAGTAACGTCATACGGACTGTCTGGGGTGAAGATATTGTTAAAGAAATTACGGACTTTATGGTTGCCCCCTAACTCAGGGGATATTGCGGCAAGAGTACCATCGCCCTCAAGAATACGGACGGCCTTAGCGATAGCGCCAAAGCCTTGGTGAACGAGAGGAGTTTGTGCGCCGGAGTTATTAAGAGAGTACCCTAGTATGTCGCCTTCAGGACTAATTTCTCTATGGGCTTTACCAAAGTGTGCTTCATCATAAGCCCTAAGCCACATGGCTTTTTCCATAGGGGTTTCTAATTCCCCCCAATTTTTTCCTTTAATACGATCTAGTACCAAACCGTTTTTCTTGTCTTGAAAAGACGTATTGCCTTGTTTTTTTCTGGATACAGGAACTGTAGTAGTAATATCGTCCATAGCTTGGGTCCAAGGGGCGTTTGGACCTAATTCCGTATGGTGCTTAATTAAACGCTCACCCAGAGCTACGTTCTGAAACCAATCCTTTTGGGGGGACATTACCGCTAGTACGCCCGAAGCTTTTTCGGGGCCTATGCCAAAACGGTCTGATAAGCCGTTAGCAATACGGTTGGCCCCTTGATACCACTTAGCACTGTCTTCTGCGATACCTAGCTTGTCCGACATATCATAAAGACTGATAATATTGTCTTTCATGCGGTTGGTATAATTGGCACCTGTTTCGGCAACATCCTCAGACCATAAGTTCTTCAATCCGGGGTAGTTCTCTGCCATCATAGCAAAGTTATCCCCCATGTTTTTGTTGCCGCTCATCAGCGCATCACCGTCACTGACCATCGCCCCGGTTTGCAATGTATCATCCTTTGATACGGCGGCAGGAAGTCGAGTGTCTACACGGCGGTTGGGGCCAATTTCTGGGGGTAGGTTTGGCTCTAGTGCGGGGCCTTGGTTGCTACCAAAAACTTCTTCAGTTTGGGATGATACTGTGGCAGGTACTGTGTCTTGGGATTTAGTGGCAATAATAACATCTCCACGTACCTCAACATTACCTTTACCAAATATACTTTCAACTTGCTCAACATACGCAGATGTAGGCTCGTTGCGTTGCCATCCTTTGGAAGTCTGTCTACCTAAACCTGATTTATCACCAGCATACACAGTGAAATATGCTTTGTTTCCTACACTTACAGAATTGTTAGCCTGATTAATTACTTTTGAGATATTTTCTGGTTCTTGAATAACATTTAAAACATTATTTGATACCGCAACGTCAGCACCGCCATTTGCAACCTTAGAGGCTACTGAAGCATTATGTTCAGGCGTTCTATTGAAGGGGTCGTAAATATTTAAGTCTACTCCTTCTGATGCTAAATCTTCTACCGCATTATCAAAACGGCCCCCGCCAATGTCTACAACAACCTGACCTTCTTGGAACACACCCATCTTTTTTAACTTACCGTACCCAGCAGGCAACTTTGAGGAATTTATGGAAGTGTCGGCTGAAGAGAAAGCTTGGTCAGGTACGCTCCATAAATCTTCGTTGGGTTTAACCGCAGGAGTACTATCCGCAAACATATTGCCGCCCATAGAACCCAAGGTGTTTGGGTCGTACTTAGGAAGTGCGTTTGCTACCTTACCTGCGCCGTCTGCCATAGACCTAGCGCCAGCCATGATGGCTTTAGCTGCAGCATCACCTGCGCCGGGAACTAATCCAATGATAGTAGCTGCAGCCCCTAAGCCGCCCATAGCGCCTATGAGATACCAGTTAGGGTTATCCCTACCTAGCTCATCACTAATCATCTGAACGGTCTCGTAGCCACCCTTGATGTCACCCACAATAGGCACGAAATCAAGAAGAAGGCTTTTATCCTCTGCCGTCAGTGTTATCGGCTGCCTACCCACGGGGGCGTTAACAGGTTTAGGCGCAGTTTTTGTAGAAAACCCACCAATTCTATTCGTTACTGTTTTTGGTAAAGCGTCCTCAGAAGCATAGTTTTGAGCCTCTTGATCTAATCCTTCTGAAGTTCCGCCTTGAAATGTCTCCGGCTCAGGAGCGGCCTCTACGTCTTCTTGATCTCCGAACAAATATTCATACAAACCCATTATTCGGCTCCCTTAGTAACTTCATCTCTCAGGGTCTCAATGCGCTTTAGCTCTGAGATGGCTCCCTGTATCTCCATGATGCGTTGATGATCTTTGGCTGTCTCAAGCAGGCCGTGGTAGTAAACTATCCGGGCCTTGGCATAGTCCTTGAGTGAGGAATACTGCAGGCTGTCGTTGACCAATGGGAGTAGGGTTCTACAAAACTGCTGATCCATTATTTTACCTCGAAACAGTACAGAGCTATATTGCTATTTGTCACAAGAACTCCGGCTCTATCTTTTTGTTGAGCGCACTCTTGTTGAGTTGGGTACTGACCAACCTGATAGTGGCTTAGGTTATTGTTGATCAGTTGAAAAAACATTAGCACCCACATTACTGCATCTGACCTTGTGGAGGTTGTTGTGGCTGTGGTGCATTACCGCCGTTGGCTCCGCCCCCGCCGCCCGTGAAGCCCGGAGCGTCTGGCTCAGGTGCTTGTCCGGGTGCTATGTTCCCTCCACCATTTCCAGTGGGGTCTTGTACGGAAGGAGGTCCACCTTGAGGAGCGGCCCCTTGAGGTGCTACTGGAGGAGGGGGCATCAAGGCCTGAATTTCGGCCATCATCTTTTGTTGGATTGCAGCCTCTCTAGGGTCGTTCAAGATTTTATCTTCATCCAAGTCCATAGAGGAAGCTAACTCCCGCAGAATGTAGTCGTACTTAACAAAGGGCTGCATCGCCGGATTGGCCGTCATTTGCATAAACTGGAGAAGCCGCTGGCTGCGTACTTCATTCCGCATCAGGCTCTCAGTGCCACGCGCCTTAACGTCCAAGTCTCCGATAAATTCCTTGTCAAAATTAAACTGCATATTAAACGAGAACAGAGACTTGCCCAAGGGGGCTAACAAGTAGTCATCAATATTACGGACCACCGCTTTGATGTTCTGTGCGGCAGCGCCCATGAGCATAGACATACCAGAGGCGGTGCGACCTACACCGCCAACCGCGCCGGAGCCGTGACTATAAGAAGGAATGCCCGTGGCCTCATCAGCAAGCTGTCGGCTCTTATCAAACATCATCAGAAGCTCTTGGCTTACGTTGGGGAACTTGGTGCCACTAATCGCGTTTCCTTGTTGGCCGCTTTGACGCCGGAACACTTTGCCGGGGTACACACTCATGTCTTGTCCCGGCACTAGATTGGTCTCATCAATCTCAATCAATAGGTTGCCAGACAGAGCGCCGTTGTCCACAGCCATCCGCATGAAGCCGTTCATAAGCAATTGGGTGTCGAGCATGTTCTCTGCAACGCCGATACCAAAGAAGGAATACGGATTAAGCTCGTATGGCACTGCTAAGTAAGGAATACGGGTTGGAGTGAACGGATTTAGCACTAAACGGAGGATTTGGCCGTTAGATATCCATATATTGACCTGTATTTCGTCTTGATCTCGCAGTTCTTTAGGTATCTTAATATCTGCTTCTTCGGCCAAATCGGCGTCCAAAATGCCCCAGTATTCGAGTACTTCATAGCGTTCCATCGTAGAAGCTACTGAATCGTCCTCTAAGGCGTCCTCCCAGTACTCCCGCTGGTAGTCAGCACCAAATTCTACGGCCAATTCTATGCTCTCTTTGCGGAAATGAGGGCGTTTCTTTAGAGAACGCATCTGTGTGCGGTTGAGGCGGTGTCTTTGGACCGTAAACTCGGCCTCACCCATATTCCTAGCATCAGGATCAGGGTAGAAGTCCCAAATACTGACGTATTCCATTTTAGGGATAGTTTCAAAGATAGGATCGTAGTTACCTTCTTCGTCCCAACGCGGATATTCCTTGTCCATAGCAAATGGACCCTTGAATACGCCTGTTCCGAAGAGGGTTGTCTCAAATGCTACTGAGCGAAGGTGCTTAGGGGCGTCAGTTTCGTCTAACTGATCGTGCATCAACTTTTCCATCTTCTGAGCGGCACGTTTTGCAGGCTCAAACGTAATGGCACCGGGAGATGTGCTACTGCCGACCTCTAAGTCAGCTTTAATTGGCTCTAGGCGGTCTTTAAACAGACCCAGTTCCCTAGCAATGTCAGGACGCGCTACAGAAGTCGGTACTTTGTAGTCTACATTGGCGGTATCTTTAATTTTTTCGTCAGTTAACGCATTGGGATCATAAGAAACGGACTCAGCAAGGTTGTTGGGAAACTGCCGGGACTCAATGCCTATAGGAAACTTCGATCCAGCAAAGAGTACGTCTACAACTTGAGCATACGCTGCTAGAACCTTGGTCTTAGTCACCTTAATAAAAGCTTTTGACTTCTCAGTGTTGGTAAATTGCACTTCGCTGGAGTAAATGCCCCGGTAATTGCGATAAGCCGCCAGCCAACGCTCTTCGTCTTTGTACCGGGAGTCTTTAGAGCGGTTATACTGGCTATTAACAAAGGCAACCGCACCCGAATAGTTAAGGTTTTCTTCCTCAACATCACCATCTTCAGCCAGAGGGACTGCAATGTCGGTGTCGGTAATATCTTCCGGTAGAGGTTTTTCCATCAATGCCATGTTTAGTATCCAAATGTTGCGTCTGCAGGTCGCCAGACTTGTTGTGGAATGCCTTGGCCCATATCAAAGGGCGAAAATGCTTTTGGTCGGCTCATAACCGCATATCTAACGCTGTCGTATGAGTGGTCAGATGCGTAGCGAGGGTCTATGTCATCTGATCCTCTAGGGTCTGAAGGTATAACGGGCAGATCAGCAATAATTTGTCGGCATGTATTAAAGAACTGGATGCCCGGAATGCCTGTTTCTTCATCTATTTTAAGAACTTCGTGTAGTCTGTTCTTACCGGATACCCGTGCGCCGTTGGTTCTGTCGCTAGGACGCCATCTGGTGCCTTGTGAAATCATCTCTTCAGCAATTGACGGCCCAGATTGGCCGCGTTGATGCCAGCAACTGGAGTCCAAGACGCCATAGTCGATGCTGTCACCACCTTCGGCTTCAATAATTGCCTTAGCTAAGTCTCTCCCGGTATGCTTACTCAGGTATAGCTCCCGGTAGTTGATTAAAGTCCCGTAGCTTGGGTCAATAGCGAACCAGTGAACAGCGGAATAAGAACTATATCCGTAGTCACATGACCGGAACCTGCGCCAATCAGTCGGAATATCAAACGGTTCGATAACGTGCTTAGTCGATCTAAACTCAGAAAATGCTGCACCATCTGCAACTGCCCAATCACCTTCAAGTAGTTGTCTCCTCTGCATCTCAGGTAGAGATAATAGGTTAGCCTCGTACTGACCTCCTTCCATTAAGTAGGGGTTGTCAGATAGTTTTGCCGGAATGAACCTACGGTAGAACAGTGGCTCTCCAGCTTTCTCATGGCCGTCTGGGTAGACTAGGTCTTCGCCGCTATCTAAGTCTTTTGCTATAAACTTTGTGTTAGCAGGAGCCGGGTCAATCCAAGTTCTCTTAACCCATCCATGACCAATTCCACCGGGGTTTGTGGTGGCGCGCATGTAGATAGGCAAGGTAGGGTCAGTAGTTCTCAAGCGACTCCTCAGATACACCCACGCGAAATCTGTGGCATATTGGGTCAACTCATCTACGGCTATGTAACTAAAGGATTGTCCTTGATATCTGAGAACGTCTTGATCGCGTTCTAGGTAGCTAAACCACAACTTGGCTCCACTGGGGAAAGTCCATTGTGATTTCTTCTCACCCCATTTTGCGCCTGTAAAAGCACGGGGGTATAATTCTTGGGATTTCCATATTAGTTCGCGCAACTCATCATTAGTTCTCCTGAGTATTAGCCCACTAAAATTAGGATTGCTAAAGTAGCGCATTGGGTCTGCAAGTAGTCCAAATGACTTACCGCCACCCGCTGCACCTCCGTATAATACCTCCCGCTCGTTAGCAGCCAAAAACTCCGTCTGTGGACCCTCGTTAGGAGCAAAAATTACTTCTTGTTTCTGCTTCTCGCTCTCTATGATGGAGAAGTCTAAGTTTGCAGTATTTAGCTCTTTCGTAGGGTGTAATTCTTCTAAGGCCTTCTTAGCCATTGTGAGCCTGCGCTTGGCGTCCGTCTGCTTGCGCTTGGCTGTGGCTAGTGTTCTCTCTACCTTGGTCTTGGGCTTACGCTTGCGGTTATCCTTAGCAAGCTGCTTTAGCCGCTTAGAAGGGTTGTCACTGTCTGGCCCTCTGCGGGACTTCCAGATGAATATCAGACCCTGATGGGAAATCCGGTCACCTGTCTTAGAAGTAAGCCACTCAGCGGTCTTACGAGTGGAGTGACCTTCCTCAAGATAGTCTAACGCCTCTTCTACAAAGGTAGCTTTTTCCTGATCCGCTACCAGTACAAGCGGGTTAGTATCAGACTCTTTATACGCATAAGGTATTTTAGCAGTTTTATTAGGTCTGTCTTTATCTAGCCAAATGCTCAATCGTCACTTTTCGGTGGCAAGATAAACATTGCCCCGCCTGTGTTCTTAACTTCCACTTGCTCTTTCTTAACCAATCCAATGCGGTCCAGTATCTGAGCGGCTGCGGCAATAGAGTTTCTAGCACCCATTGCACCGGGATCGTCTAAGACATCGACCATACCCCAAGCAGCCTTCGTGGAGTTCATGGCCATCACGGTAGAGGCTCTTTCGTTGATCTCATCCTTGAGGGCGGATACAACTACAGTGCTTGAGGTGTTGTCTGCATAGCCAGCGGCCTGCATAGCCTTCTTGATGTTACCCTTGCATTCTTCCGACATTAGGGCGTCCAAGAACATCAACTGTTTATCGGTATATTCTTTTTCAGTCTTCATCCCAAAGTCCTCATATATACAAAACCTGCGCCTACGGCTGCGGTTAGTACAATCCACCAAATACGTTCCATAAACCTCAGAGCATGGCCTCTGGACTTACTAATTTCGTCTAGCTTCCGTATCCGATCCCACATGTGCTTCTGTTCATCATCGTAATGATCCATCCGCTTAAATAACGTAATCATCCGCTCCTCCATACGGGCGAGGGTAACGACTGCGTTTGAAAGCTTATCCAATTTATCCTCTATGCGAGTGAGGCGTTCGTCCGTCATTTATTCTATCTTTTCAGCTAATAGGGCAGCACCGTAAAACAGTCCTCCTGTGCCGACACCAAAAACTAATACCGCTAGAAATACTGTTATAAAGTAAAATATCCGGTCTCTTTTAGAAGCCTGTTCCTCTAGAGCGTCTTTGTGTCTTTTCCGCGCCTTGGCGGTCTCATGCACTACGGCTTCCCAGAGGCCCGGACTTCCGTACAATCTGCAATCAGAGCGGAGTTGATCCATAGCTTCCTTGTGAGCTATCTTCGCAGAGGCAATGGCGAAGCCTTCTTGTTGGCTCAAAGAAAGCCTGCCTAGTGGACCTTTATGCTTACCGGCTTCCGCAACACCAATTTGGGCTTCGAGATCAGCCAACTTTCCAAACTGCGGCATAACGCTGTTAACATCTTTGCCTGCTTGAATAGCGCTAGATATGCTCCCCGCAATTGTGCTGACTGCGCTGGCCAGTGCAAGTACTTCGATCATGCAAAAACAATCCTGATATAGACGGGCTACTTAGTTTTCTTGTGGACCATTCCACCAGAGCCATAAGCTGGCTTCTTCATAGCCATACCGCCCATATTAAAAGTAGGCATCTTGCGTTTCTTGGCGGGGGCTACGTCTGCACCACATGCTTTAGCTTTCATCGTCAAATTCCTCATCAATAATTTCGGGTATAAATCTTCGGGGGTTTTCAGGAATATGTACTGAGCAATCTTCGGTAGCAAAATATCTACCGTAACCATCAAATTCTCTAGCTAAGGGATTGCCGTCTAGCTCTCTCTGAGAAATCAGACCTTCTTCAAGAAGTAGTCTTTTGATATGGTCAAACTCTAATACTCGACCTGTGCGCTCTTGAATTGCAGCGCGTATATAATATAAATTAAAAGCCAATTTTATCTTACCCTTCATTTTAACACTTTGTTAGGGCATTGGTCAAGCCCTTTATTAATCAGACAATTAAGTATTTTTATTGACGGTTAGCTGATTAATTGGTATAATGAATTGTCGCTTGAGGGGTTTATATATATACATAGCTAAGTCTAAGTCACCCTAGTATGGGAGTAGACCTAAGTAGTTGGCTTTAGAAGTCTACCCGCCATATACCTTGCTATGTATTTCCCCACGACTAATCCCAACATCCTTTAAGTCTTTGTCCGTCATATTATGCAGTATCCAGTAGTCGGCTCTGCGTTGTTGGCTTTCTTGTATCCGTTTGATTAAAGCACCATCACCTGAGAAGGCATGAACCGCTAAAGCAAATAACTTAATAAACATATCTAATCTCCTTAACTATATGTGATCACATTATATCAATTAGGTGATCTAAGGAGTAGTTAGCTAATGGTCATACCCGTTATGCTTGCAGGTACTTAATCATATTCTCAAGCACACTGACTGAGTGCTTTGCTAGGCCCATAGAGCTATTGCATGGATTACATATCCAGCCCCTAATCTCTAAAGTCTCAGGATTATGATCCACTGAGAAGGGAGACTGCGTCCGATAGCGCCCCTGACTGTGGAAGTCTTCTATACTCCTCTTGCATAAGGGGCAGGCAAAGTCCTCCGGTATAGGATTATGGTGTCGATAGGAATTTACTATATCAGTGGCTACGGCAGTACATTCCTTGCAGACAGTCCTGAGAGTATTCCGATCACCTTGCCGCCTAACCAGTATAGAAAAGTCACTAGTAGGCTTGCTGCAGAGACAGGCAATGCAGGTCTTATAAAGACAGTCCTCCGTAGATAACTGCTCTTGAGGGAATAGACTAAGCTGGTGGGCCATAGTCAGTATCAAAAAGACCAGCTATTGTAGTTTCGCTGTCTTCAATCCTCTGGGCTAAGTCCCTAAGCCTTTCCGCTGATCTACTAAGTTCGTTTGCTATAGAGTAAATTTCACCATAGTCGTCTTCTACATTATCAACAATATCGCCAATGATCTCATAGAAGGGTTTAACAATAAGAAGTCTATCAGACTCACCTACCTCAATAGTAGAATGAATGAATAAAGTGCCTGAGCTTGTTACCTGTAAGTCGTGGTCGATGAAGAATGGTATACCCCCATCAAACAACCTGCCGTCTTCGCCAATATCCTCTGCGGGATGGTCTCTCATATGGTAGTCCTAGTTGTAAAACTAGATTGGTACTTGGTGGCTTATTATAACAAATACTAAAACACTTTACAAGGTGGTTTAATACTAAAGAACTACGACATCTAGTAGCTTTACGGATATGCAGCCAAGGATTTCTGCTGAGAGCCATTTACAGTTGCGAAATTCCCAAAATATGCCCGGGCTGTATACGGCACCGGGGGGAGGGGGGGTGGCACATGCAGGGGTCGGCAGCGATCTCGTCGAAAAACAATCGAATATAGGTTAAGATATCTAACTCATTGTTTTAATTATATAATAAACAAAACTGTTAATGTTTTAGCCGTAGGTGTTTATGGAATTGTTTATATAAATCAGGCAATTAAAAGAAAGCCTGCGATATATTTATGGCACAACCTGCCATTTTGATAATTTTGCAAAGAATTGACAGGGAATTTGTGCTGAGATTTGCAGCCAATCTGCCTTGCGCCTGACATCGATCAACTGCGTGACAATCCCCGGACAAGAGAGCGAAGGGCGCGTTTGTATACCCTCAGCCATCGGCCAAGCCACCATCCAATCCACCATCCAAGCAAGCAGCCTAATCACCATCCCGCAGCCAGCAAAATGATGATCCTTATTGTGACAAGCTGCTATAGGAACCTGTCCCTTTAGCAGCCCGGCCTACCCCTGACCCATTGCTTGTAGTCTCCGGCCTTGTACGGCCTTCTTTGAGCCTGTGGCGCGGTATTGGCCGCGATTAGTCCACCCTCACACAGCCACACAGAGAGCCACACAGTATAGAAAGCTATTAGATGCACTATTATGCCACTTAGCCGTTACTGCACTGTGTGAGGCTCTCCGGGCTTCTCAGGGCATACTGACATCGAAGCCCACGGCACAAAAAAACAGGCCCGAAGGCCTGCTTGTAATCGTTTGCTGGTGTTCGATGTTATCCCTCTGGGTATGGCACTTTGTACTTATCATCTATTGTTTTATGATCATGTAATTTCATCAACGTGGCGGCAAAGGCATCGATAGACATTTGTGTGATGTTCAGC
>TARA_R110002074_G_scaffold66684_2_pt1 | contig 22208 bp, 26 predicted proteins | sample TARA_R110002074 | Tara Oceans TARA_R110002074 (sample SAMEA4397215) | marine metagenome | biome: Polar Biome; feature: [MIX] marine epipelagic wind mixed layer (ENVO:01000061); material: water (ENVO:00002006), including particulate matter (ENVO:01000060) such as... | depth 10-100 m | reverse complement strand
GTTCAAGATATCGTGAATGTCATCCGCCGATTCTTTCATGGTCTCAACATCCTGCTGGGTGACGGCAATCTGGACTTCCATCGATCGGATCCGTGCGTCCATGTCGTCGATCTGCGTGTTGAGCCAACCGAAGACGGCGGCGATCGGCAGCGTAACCGCTCCGGCTCCAGCGGCAGCAGCGGTCTTTGGCTCCATTACTCCTCCATGGCCTCTGAAGGCCCGTCAGCGTCTTCCTCTGGGGCTTCCACCTCTTCGTCCGCTTCTGGCTCTGCTTCGGCTTCTTCGGCCTCTGCGGCGATTTCTGGGTGCATAGACTCAAGCTCTGCGATTCTAGACTCCTGATCCAAGACCAGGCTTCCGCCGTACATGACTGCTGCGACTAAGCCTGCGGCACCACCTGCTAGTTTCTTATCCATTTTCGTCTCCTCCAAAAGCATCCATCAACAACTCAGCAATAGCGTTCAGAAGCCGGGACTCGGCCCGCTCCGACAAGCCTGGTATGTCGATAGACTTGTTTATTAACTCTATCAAAAAAGCACGCCGTGCTTCTTCATCGTCTCCGTGAACTTCTTTGGCAAGCTGTACGGCGCGACGGATAATCTTGCGCCTACGTTCCCTGCGTTGCTCCTTATTGAGTCCCATTATTCTGCCTCAATCAAGGTATAGGTAAAGTTCTTCCATCCGCGCTGTCGAACCTGCTTGTGACAAAGCCGCATGAACTCTTGATGGCCTGCCGGGTCAGAAAACACGCAGCAACCACCGCTCCACTTATAGTTGTTTTTAGAAACCTTGGTCGCAGAAGATCGATGGATATTCAGAGCAAACCTGCCTTCTTCCAGGCTTTCTGGGTCCATGTCGAGAACATCGTCCATGTTCTTGTCACGAAAACACTTCATCTTTCCAGTCTGCACCAGTGCTTGGTAGCCTTTGTGAGTGCCAATCGAATGGCTTGCCGGATACTGCCCAGGGGCGGTTATTGCAGTGCCTTTCTCGTGCCAGTCTTTAGATGCCGTCTTCAGGTAGTACGTCCCAGGATCTGTGGTACACGCCCACATGTGTTGACGCCACTGTCCCTGGCACTTGTAGATCAAGAAGATGCGGTCATCGAACTTGCCAGCCTTACGCTCTTTAGAGCGCATGCCGATAATGTTCATGTCCCAATCACCGTTAGTAAAGACCTTGTACTTGAGTGCTTTTACCTTCTCCAGTATAGGTGGAAGTAGATCAGACATCATTACTCTCCAGCAGCAGTTATCGCAGCCGCTATTGAGGCGGTAACCTCTCTGCGCTTAACGTCGTTCCGGTCAACGTCTTCGACTTTGTCGGCTGGTATAAAAATATGAAGCACGTACCCGTCGATCGGATCTACCTCATCCCCGTTATCGAGAAAGAAGCCCATCTGGGTCGCCGCTTGATCAAACACTTTGCAAATCTCATCCATCTTAGTAGTACGCCTCCACCACCATGCGTTCCCAGGTTACAACCTGCGATCCGTCAGTTCCCGCTCGCATATAAAGAACAGCGTAAGGTCCGCCGGTCGTACCGTCTGGATCTTGCCAGTACCGCTGGTCAGTTAGATTGTTCGCTGTTTTGTAGATAGAAAAACAGGTGTTCCGAAGCGTCTGGGACTGGTTCCCGGTCTTAATGTCAACCGTACCATCGTCTCCACGGGTAAAGAAGACCCCGGCGCCACCGTCTTCGACGGTTAGAACCCCTGTCGTTTCGCTATCGCTGAGGCGCTGCGTTGAAGGCTGCGTTGAGCTGGACGTTCCGCCCCATCCGCCGATCAAAACGGTTCCGTACTTCTTAGTTTGTGGGCTGGCGCTTGCGTCGAGGGAGTCGTACTTCATATAAACGCCCGGCGCGTATGGAGATCCATTATTCGCAAATCCGCCATTCATTCCAACGGCGATGTAGTCGTTATTATGACTAAAGGCTAAACCGGTGAAGGATGCAGATACTCGCATTCGCGGATACGATCCATCAGAGTTACGCAAATAATTCTGAATCTTCCACGCCACCCTATTCTGCTGGGTCGAGCCTATAGAGAAAGAAGTAACAAGACCTGTGCCGTCGGTCATCGTGGCCGAGAAGTCTGCATTTCCGCGACGGCAGTGGTACTCGTACCCATCGAGAGCAGTCAAGCTCCCTTGATTTTCGGCAAGCACGCCAGCCGTCATGGTCTTGAAGTTCAGATCCATAATGTTCCGCCATCGCGGCGTAATATCTGGACGTATCGACGCAAACCCGGTGAGATCCGCAATTCTGTTGCGCCGCCCCATTAGCTTGCCGTGATCTTGTTCACAAAACCAAACAGAGAAATCTGATTTGTAGTAGATGCAAAAGCCTTACACACAAGACTGTTCTGAAGAACAAGGCCGGGCACAATCAACATCAGACCTTGCTGGGCAGGTACTGCCACTTCAATAAGGTCATCAGGATCTGTGGTTCCGCCCCACTCGATAGTCAAGGTTATAGATGCTGTATGGCTGTTATTGGCCCAGATATGAACCTCATCGTAGTTGTCATTTCCGGTCCCAGCCTGAGCGGTGTGAACAGTTACGGAGCTACCGGTCGCGTCTCCAGTGACCTTGATTCCGCGACCATCGGTAGACCCAGATAGTTCTTGTTTTGCAAATGTAGCCATAATGATTTCCTAACTAAAGACTTGTACTTCAAGGATGGATGCGCCGCCGCCACCGGATGCGCTACTGTTGATAGTCACGGTCGTTCCGCTTACCGATGTGGTCACATTTGTACCACCCGTAAATGTAAGCGTTCCGCTTGTCGTAATAGCAGAGCCAGAACCGCTATCTGCGGCTGGAGTCACGCTACTAACCGAGCCTCCGCCAGACGCATTAATCGTAACGGCTGTTCCACTTACCGATGTGGTCACGTTGGTTCCACCCGTAAACGTCAACGTGCCGCTACTGGTGATTGCAGAAGCAGACCCACTGTCTGCAGCCGGAGTGACCGATGTCACCGTTCCGTTGTTGTCTGCATTCATGGTAACCGTTGTTCCGCTCACAGAAGAGGTAACACCGGTTCCGCCCGTAAAGGTCAGTGTGCCGCTGGATGTAATGGCCGAGCCAGACCCAGAGTCTGCTGCTGCGGTTAGGCTCGTTACAGTTCCGTTGTTATCTGCGTTAAGAACACCGCTTGATGCGCTGATTCCAGTGCCAGCAATGGCAGTTGCAAGGTCTGCAATAGATTCCTTTTTGCAATCACCAGTAGCGCCGCCGTCGAGAAACAGGATGTAGTCAGAAGCAACCGCAATAACCTCTTCAGATGTTAGCTTTGGGAGCTTTGCCGCCGTATCGTCAACCGATTCAAGGATCTGAGTGCTGCCATCGGAATCGAGAAGCAAGAACTTGTCTGCGGTAGCTACAACACCATCAGATAGCTCGCTGATGTCGAGATTGACGGTAACGCCACCTGCAGTCCCGCCACCACCAAGGGCTGTTCCTGCAGTGACTGCCGTGATCGTTCCGCTTCCACCGCCACCGCCAGAAATGCTTGGTCTTCCGAATCCCATATCAGTCTCCGAATCCAACGATTATTAAATACTCTGACGAGACCGCATTGTTGGTTCCGCTATTGGGAACTGACTTGTGGTACAGATTTCCAGTGCTGCTATAGAAGGGCACTCCACCGTTCGTCTGATTGTCCACGATTGCTGCGGCGGTTCCGTTTTCTACCACCACGTTAATCCCGGTTCCCCCAGATGTTCTGGCCAAGATTGGGTCCACGGTAGAGCCGGTGCCCGATGTCAGAGCAGAAGTCTGACGAAGGATTCGGCCCTTGGTCACCCCAATGGCAATGGTCTCTTCGGTAGAAGAAGATACGCTGGTCTCCGTAATGGATACAACGATCTCGTTCCCTTTTCGCGTAACAGTGTTGGACATTTTGTCTCCGTCAGTCAGTCAGTCGGGTGGAGTGCTTAAAGTGTATCAGAATGTACGATCGTCGCGGTCAGGAATCGTATCGATCAAGAGCGTGAAGATCCAGCTATCTGTATCCCACGCCTTTCGGGTAACTATACACGCTTGATCTGTAAAGTACAGCGATGAGTCAGTGAGCGTAACGATGTCGCCAAGACTGATAGAGGCATAGCGTGGAGCAGCCCGGTAATCTATAGTCCTAGAGGGAAGAGCTTCAACGTCAGCCATATATCTAACGATCTTCTGCGCTGTAGATCTGTCATACACATAAGGGTTGTTGAAGGACCGATATCGTATTCCGTATTTACTTATGCTTTGCCTGGTTGTTGTAGTGCTGAAACTTGAAGGATCTCCGGTCGCCTTAGTTCCAATTACAGCGTAAATCTTTGGGCTACTTTCCTTTGCACGCAAAGCGTAACCAAGCCGAATGCTGTTGAATATATCTTCAAGCTTTCCTTCAACCTGAACATGGCTAAGTTGCTGAAACTCTGGTGACTCAAAAACCTTCAACCCAATGTCGGGACTTGCCCTTACGTCATGTATGATTGGATACAAGCCGCTTGATCCCCGACGAATAGTTACAGGAAACGTGCTGGCAATGCTCGATACCCACTCCCATACGGAGGTGCTTGGATCTGAGATGTATCCGTCCAGCTTGAATTGATTCAAATAGTCGGCTGACGCAGCAAAAGAGCCGTAATCTACCGGTAGCGAAGAGTAGGACATAGCCCATCGCATAATGTCGCCAAGCCCGGTCAGGTCATCGTTTGTGGACCAGGGGTTTTTGATTCCGCTACCGTTGTTCCAACCAATCCAAAACTCTCGCTCCGTTCTGTCAATGTCTGTTCCACTAATCGTCACCAGCGCAACCGGCTGGTTCAAACCATCTGTTGTATTGGTAACGCTGAAAGATGCGTATGATCTGCTATCAAAAACAATGACTGTCGAAGCATTAACGTGATGCCCGGCTATCAGTAGCTTTGTGGCTTTTCCGGTAGACGTGTTGATATCGACAATGTATGCCGGGCTTCCGCTTGTAGTCTTGTTAAGCCCACTGCTTGTTTTGTACTTCCCAGGAGAGCCAAACACAATCGGATAGGGCTTCCCTTCATGGACCTCCTTACCATCCGTTGCTACGTCTGGGAATGTAGTGACAGATATGGATGCAGAAGCGGACAATAGGGCCCCGGCCTCTTCAGATAAGGCCCCTTCAATACTGCATGTAATATATCCAACCGGCTGGTCTGGAAATCCATACTGTGGCTCACTTACATTCCCTGTAAGCAAGATCATTCGGCCCTCATATGTCTGCTGGATAGTGCCATCCTGCACCAACACGCAAGAAAGTTCAGCACCGTTCCCGCCAAAAATGTGCCCTTTCTGGACCAACTGTGCAACGTCAACGCCAAGATCAAGCTGAAGGCTAATTACCTGCTGATCAATAGAATGAGAAAACCGGTCGAGGCTTTCTTGATAGCCAGGATCGTCAAGACCGCCCATATAACTAATGATGCTTCCGTCATCCTTTGACATGCTCAACGGTTCAGAGCTAAATCGAAACTCTTTACCGGCAAAAGTAAACTCAAGAAGCCACAAGAGACTAGCCCCGCTCACAGATGGCAGGCGACGGGACATTAAACGATCTCTTTAATGTTGACTGAGGCCACCCGGAAGACCTCGCCAGGGTCTACGTCCTCGTTGCCTACTACGTTTTCAATTCTTGCTGGTGACTCAATTCTTCCAGCAATGAACTGGTGTCTCCGGTTTAAGGTTACCGGATTCTCGGCCCTGCTTATACTTGGCAAGTAAACCACCGGGTTGTCCGGTCCGTTTAGCATGTTTACTATGCCCTCTATCTGGTACGGAACCTCGCCAGGCGTAGCTATCGGAAGCGCGCTACCTGATGTGTGACCCTTTATGTAGTCTGGGTCTGGAGTGCTGCCCTGAACGCTGGATACATCAACACCATCAGTCCACGCAAACTGTACCGAGCGCCGAGATGGACCAAAGTTGTTTGATGTAGATGTGCCGTCAGTCCTTGAGACAACGCTTGTATTTGGAACTGTCTCAATAATCCTTCCGCGAGAATATTGCCGACCAAAAGCTTCAATCCAACCAAGAACAGCAGTTCCAACAGTAAAATACCCATCGACTGTAGACTGGGCATCTATCTTTAGGCGGTATGCCGCGTACTTGCTTCCATTGAGTTTGGCCACAATGGTGACGTTAGGAGCCATGACATAGCCCAGCGCGCCGGAAAGCTTGTCGGATGCGGCGATGCCCTCCAGCATAAACTGAGGAGTCTTTGTTGTTGCTGTTCCATCCCATTCCCCAGATGTGTTTGTTCTGATCTTACGAAGCTCTGTTCCGCCTCCATCTTGCAGGCCAAAAGTTCCACCCTGGAACTCGTTGGTATGAACAAACAGCGCACTTGCAGAGCTTGCTCCTGGGCTTACTGTGTTTCCATCTCGCACCCAATCAAGAGAACTCATCCCTGATGCGCTATCAATTGCCGCAATAGTCTGCCAACTAGTTGTGCCGCTATCGTATCCTTGAAGTGTTCCAGTTTTCCAATTTATGCCCAAGAGGCACAAGGCAATTACATCGTTGCCCATTTTGGAATCGTCGGCACCAAGAATGGTGTTATCGAGAGCAAGAGCAATCGTATTTTCAGACACATTTGTAGAGCGCCATCTGACTCGTGGCGTCTGGCTTTCGCTAAAGAAAATTCGCTCTACCGCGTATCCGTATCGAGTATCAATGTGGTACTGGTCGCCAAGCCTCGCAGGCCCCCCATGTGCTGTTACGAATGTCCCAGAGTTTGTGTATGATCGGTAGCCAGATGGGGCGTATGGTTTTGACCAGACGCCTCCAGGGTTTGCTTGTGCCACTATGTTGCTGCTGCCTGCTGAATCTTCACGGCAAACATGAAACTCTGTCCACGTACTGGTTGCGTCAGACGATTTGTGGCCCCATGTGATGTTTGAGCTTGAGGCTGGAGAACTGGTGTCATCTGTAAGGGCGCTGCCTCCAGTTGATTTAATCCAATTTCTGTCAGAAGATGAATTTTTGGGCCTGTACCATACCTGTATTTTTCCATCGTTTTGGCCCACAGAGCCGCCCAGCATTGCAATAATAAACTCATGCTCATTGCTCATTGTGATTGATACATCTGTTCCAACTTGAGCGGATCCGTTGTTGTCGTATACGCGAAACCCAGCCGAACTAAACCGCACAGACACGTCGTAGTCATCACCTCCGCCACCATCGGCTAAGCGCATCCTGATTGCCACATTGTCTGCGCTAAGAGCGCCGCCACCACTTATTGGGCACCTAAGAGATGCTCTAACAATATAGCCCCCAGTGTATACCGGTGTAGTAAGGTCAGAACTGTAATATACATTTTGGCTCCCAGACGTGACCAACTGAAGTTTGCCATCCGTAAGTGATTGGGCTCCTGTAGCCGTTGCTGTCCATGTTCCAGTATCTCCAGGCAGATCAAACGGAAGCCACGTCTCGCTAAAGCCACCCATGCCCTCGTTGTTGTAGTACCCGTCAACAAGCGGCATAGTGACCGTGGAGCTTCCACCGAGAGCAATAAATGTAAGACTGTTATCTTCGTTTCCGGGGTCAGCGGTGTGATTGCAGAGCATCACAACCCTTCCTCTGGCAAAAGATGTCTGGATCCGATTTGGAATCGTTGTTCCTACGGCTCCAGCATTGAACCACAGACCTTTTGGTCCAGACTTCGTAGAGTGATCTGGAATAATTCCTGACTTTCCAAGATCTACTATGGTGTCTCCATCATCCATGGAAACAAAAACACACCCATACGCATCGGAAGCATTATCTGTTCCGCAAGCATGAATGTATACTGTCCCGTTGTCAGAGACGCATGAAGCAATTCCACGAGAGTCAATTCCCTCACCAAGGGTTCCAAAGTTTAAAAGCTCACTTTGAGACGTTGATGCAGAAGTGATCTTTTGAAACGCGGAACCAATTTTTGATATTGAAATCTTATATCCATCACCAGAGATGATATCAGAACTCGTTATCAGAAAAGTACCGCCCTGATACACAATATCAAACGTAGACATACCTTCAGCAATAGTTGCTGAAGTCCCAGCAGTGTATGGTCCGACCTCTACTTGGCTAAAGGTAAGACCAGCACTGTCTGATGCGTATTGAGTGTATAGCCCTCGATTGGTGTAGTCGGTGTTGTTGGAATATGTATTGACCATCAGTAGAACCTGGCCACCTCCATACATTGCTCGCAATCCATACATGTGGTAATCGGTGCGACCCGATCCAGTAGTCGTTCCTATTGGTATTGGGGCATCTAGTACCGATGGAGAGGCGAGCGACCAAGAGGCGCCGCTATCAGTGCTTTCATACGCTCTTATTATTCCGTTCCCGCTTTCTGATGCTTGATAGTACAGCAGTAAGCGGTCTCCTGGCAGTTTGACAAGACATGGCCAATAGTTGCTTCCAACAGAGGCGGATGGAGCACTCGTTTGAGAGTAAACTACGACAGCGGTTCCAAACGTGTTGGACGATGGCGACATGGTCTGCACCACAAGCTGGTGCGCCGAAGACGTTTGTTTGTGGTACGCGATAACGACAGTCTGATCATCAAGCGTTACCACGTCTGGATATAACGCCGAAACTGTAGACCCGGTTCCGTCAGTCCAAACGACAGACTGATAGTTCGTGATGGTGTTTGGAACATCCCATCCACGCCAGCTTCCATCACCCTCGTTCTTCCATACAAAGGCCCCAGGACCAGACTTTCCTGGGTGACCGGGTTTTTGAGACCTTACGCGTAGCTGTACGCTTGCTCCCTGTATCCCGCTTGAAGTCAAGCACAACTCATAGTTTCCTTGAGCAGAAGGAATCCCTGGTTGCGGGTCTGCTTGAGTAAAGCTCGACTCTGCCGACCATATACTGGAAAGCCTTGGATCCGGGATCAAAAGCCCTCGGAAATAGTCTTTTGATACGTCAGATCCCATCAATATCTCCGCTGTCCAACCGGGTATTGTCGTTCTTTATCAACTAAGCGACGGAACGAGCCACCTTTACGGTATTCATCTTGTATAAATCTATCAAAGTGACGGTAAGCAGGCACAACCACTACTCCGCCCATTCCAGCCCCGCTGTTCAGAGCGTTAACTCCAGATTCACCCAAACTCTCTGTTGCTGAACGATTAAGAATCGCCTCACCAGGGAGAACATTTGCTGAAATCTGATCCGGCGTTTCTGACAAGACTCCTCCACGAACACTGCCTCCAACATCGAAAGAGAATCCACCAGGTGGCTTTTCCGAAGCAACCATTGCTATGTTTGCGGCAGAAGTGGCACCGATAGCAATTCCAGCAGCGGCACCAGCAATGGGCCCAAGGTCAGCAAGGGCACGCATAACCGCCTGTTGGGTTGTCATTAAAATATCTGCTATTGCCGCAGCTTGGCGCATACGGAAGAACCTCTTTGCCTCCTTCTCGGACGCTTGAGACATGTGTTCTTCCATCATTGAAGTCACATCTAATAATGCCCCTGTCATGAAGACGGCAGTATCAAGAGTGCTCTTCATAGCTTCTTTTTCAAGCTTTACTTGAGTCTTTAATTTCTGACCTTCAGCAGCCCTGCGTTCGTCATTAAGCTCAGACCTTGCTTGCTCAAACTCTTCGTTTATCGCAAGACGCTCGGCAGCAACAGAGCGATCTATTGTGGCTTGATCAGCCCCATGAAGCTTCAGATCTTCCCGCATCCTCTCCAGCGTAAGTAACTGCTCATCTCGATGTTCTTCTAAAAGACGATTTCGGTATGCAAATGTTTCAAATGTACGACCCTCTGATATTGAATCTAAAGATCTAAGCATGTCCTCCAATCGTCTGGCAGATTGAAACGCCGCATCAGACTCTTCTTGCCGCATTTCGTTTCTTTCATGAATAAACTCATCAAGCATGGCAGTTCTTGCTTCTTCTATGGCGTTTTGAACATCAGCAAACCCAGCGTATTCTCTGGACAGCTCCTCAAGCATTCTGGTGTCGCGAGTATAAAGCTCTGCGTGAGCATCAACTTGATCGCGAAGCGTCTGCTCTGCCTGGAAGGTCATCTCGTTAAGCTGTTCTATCTGGCGTAGACGTTCTTCGTTTGCGTCCCTTCTTGATCTGGCCGCACTTTGTTCCGCTTCTGCTGCATCAACAGTCTCTTGACGTTGCAGCGCGATTACACGAGCATAAAGCTCGTTGACGTTTATGGCCTGTCTTGTCACCATGTTCAAAGCACCATGAGACTCGATTAGGCCGTCTACCGTTATATTGATAGCAGAGAACCGGTCGTCTTCATGGCCCAAAAGCTCATTAAGCTCTGCCACAAGCCTCGACTGGCTCTCTACCGCCATATCACCCCTGGCAAACACCTCGTTGGTCTCAGCAAAGCTCTCTCCAACAAGCCTTGCTTGACGGCTAGACATCCTCATGCCGTCTTCAAGCATCACAAAAGCGCCCGTAGCCTCATCCGCTATGTGCCGAGTCATCCCCATAGAGGCATCTGTCAAGAATGCCAATTCTGACGAGAAAAGACCGGTTCCGGCCAGAGTCCGGTTAATCTGAGTAGCCCTTTCCTCTATTGCTCGTGCCAGGTCGTGTTCGGATTGGGCTAAACGATAGTTTTCATCGCGATTCTCTTCCGCTGCCTGGGTGTTCGCCCGTTGGGCTACAGTCGCCTCTTCGGTTGCTTCGGAAACCCTACGTTCAGTCGTTGCTTGACCCGTTAGGCTATCGGCGAGCATATTAATTGCCATTTCTCGATTGACTGTTGCAGTCAGCAATATTCTCTGAACACTCCAAAAGCTTAAATCGGCCTCTTCAGCCTCTGCCGCATTACGAGCACTTTGTATGTTCGTGGCTCTCCTCTGCCTTTCTCTCTTCACCTCTAAGTTAAAGATTCGATCTGCCTCCTCTTCTCTTCGACGCAACGCGAGAGCAGTCTGATCTATAAGGCCAAGAGACAAATCCATTGACTCTGTGTATGAATCCTGCAACACATTAACTTTTTGAATGGTAGTAGCCAGCCGATCATAGCTATCGCTCAGGCCCTGATTGGCCTCCTCAAACCTTTCGGACTCCTCTCTAGCCCCCTTTGTGACAAAGTGAAAAACCGCAACAGAACTGGCAACTGCGATCACCATTCCGGGGGCCTGTCTCAACGCTAAGATCATTTGCTCGATACCCCCGGCAACGTCTGCCGCAAGCCGAGTCATTTCTGCCATTTCTGGGCTTACATGATCTATGACAGAAGCGAAACCGGAAAGGGCACTGTCGGCCCGACCGGCCTGGTCTGCAACGCTGTCCAAAGCGTCACCGTGCTTATCCATAAACTTCGTCAAGCTTTTGACCGAATCCGCTGCTTTGTCAGTGGATTTTTCGGTGTCCTTCATCGCTTTTTCGGCTTCCTTTCCAGCCTGCTCAAAATCGCCAGAGAGCCCACCAAGAGCGCCTTCAAGCGACTTTAAGTTTACTTCTACTTTTCCAAGCGCATCAACTAAGCCGCTGGAGTCAGCGCCAATTGCAATTTCAATATTTTCACCAGACGACATATTCAGACTCCTTACGCACGATTATAGCGTGCCTGCGCTTTTTCCCACCGCCTTCGCTTTGACTGATGCTCATTTCTCTGGGCTTGTTTGGGACTTTCGTTGTGCAACCGGAAATCAGCAAGGATCCTGAGCTTCATCGACTTATTCAAACCGATATACCACCCAGGATCCTTCCCCCAAAACCGATCTATGGCGAAGGCTATGCGGTCTGCCGAGCCCCGGTCGCTACGGTAAAATCCTCTACCTCTACGATCTCCTCTTCAGCCATAAGCTCACTGCCGTACCAGTTCAGATATGCTGCCCCGATATTGACGATTGAAAGCCACTTTCCGCCGCTCTGCCCAACCCAGTCAACAACCTGATTTCCGTATGCAATAAAGTCTCTGCTCCCAATGTTGTAGGCTGGAGCATTTTCACATGCTGGATTGCTGCGATCGAGACCAAGCCCAACCGCTGCTGCCGACAGTTTGGAGAACGTCAGCGTATCCATGCCAGACTTCTGCGCGTCCGCAACAGCAAACCATAGATCTACTGCTGCGGATAGGCTGGAAGGAAAGACTAAATCAATAGAGTTGTTACCAATCTTTAGTTTTTGCTCAAACATCATTGCTCCTGTTCAAATCAAGTAGGCTCAGAGTATGTGATTCCACCGTAGATCTCAGCAGAGACGCTAATGGTATCTGGGTCGCCTTCGCTAAAGCTCCAAGTGCACAAAGCCTTTGCAGCGGTAGCACGGTGGTCGTTAGAGTCACCGTGAGCGGTTCCTTCTGCATCGAACTGAATGTCGATAAGATACTGCTCGTACCCGACCCCGCCTGTAGATGTAGCCCCAGATGCTCCACCAGTCTTATCAAGGAAGTCGATCAAAGACCCGCCTGAAGACGCTTGGAAATCACGCATCATAACAGTGAAACTCATGCTTGGAACTGGGTCATCACCCTTACGCAAACCAACGATGGTTCCGCGATCCTTAATAACGATACGGTCTGCCTTGGCACCACCATCGAACGAAAGATCTCCGTTCTCATAGGCTACGACATAGGTGTTACCACCGCCGTCTTTGAGGGTTATGGTTCCGTCTCTACGGACTTTGACAACGGTTGATTCAGCCATTTCGGACTCCTAACTGATAATGGTCATTCCGCTAGTGGCGGATGGTTTTGGGGTGCGGTTTACTTTGGGGGTATCGGCAAATGCGTCAGCAAAAGATTCTACAAACTTCTGCTTCAACCTTGGAAGATGTTCTGACTCTATCACGTCTATGACCTTCTTGTATTCGGGCTTCGATTGGCCAGATCTGGTAACCAGACTAACATAAGGTCTGTTCTTGTATTTGGCAGATAATTCAGGCTTTCCCTGTTGCGAGTAATAGTCTGCTCGCCAGTCTACTGCGAAGTTCCTTAAGACGATGAAGTTCTTGTTGTCACCAGTCCCGTCTTCTTTGATCATTTGCCAAGCTGCTTGAGATACTCCACGCAAAGCGCCGGGCCTTGAAAAGCCGCGCCATGGGCTGTATTTCCAACCATCCCAGCCCTCTTTCACTTCTTTTAGAATGCGATTCCCTTCTTCGTTTAGCAAATCGTTATACCTATTCTTCATTGAAGCTTTGATGGACGTAATGTCTGGAAGGTTAATCTTGATATTGATTGTCAACGGGCCTGACATTACTCACCGCTCCCTATCAAAGACCCGCCGAAGAGTTGTATCGGAGGGTTCTCGGTACGATCTTCCCTTGATCTCTCGGTACGTTCAATTTCTTTCTTCAAATCAGTTACCAGTCCTGGCTTAAACTCGTTGAAAACTTCTGGAACAAGGTCTTGCCACAAGGCTCTACCCAGCCATACCCAGTTCGATCTTCTGACACCTTTTGGGTGAACCCAATCGGCATACCACGCCTTGTTCTCCAAGAAGAAATTGGTATCACCAAGCCTGGAACCGTCCCTCCATGTCCAGCGAACAAGCGAATACCCAGTCAGGATGGGCCACTGGCTCTCGATGGCGAGCGTTATATCCGAAACATGCTGATGCAGTATGTTGGTCTCTTTCGTCGTCAATCTACGGTATGAACCGTGCTTTTTCTTGATAAAGCGATCGATCGATTGCAGCTTAATCTCAGCAGAGATTTCACCCATCAGATCACCATGGACAAGTTGTATACAACATCCAGGGTGAAGCGTTGAATGTAGTAAGCCCCACCAGAAGCGTATTCAGATGATGATGGACCAACCGAGATGGCGCCAGTCTGCGTCAACGAGGTTCCGCTAACATCCAAATACTTGATGGCTTTATGCAGATCTTGCAACGACTGAGTAATCGCCGTCTGGCCACTGTTTGGATTGATGCGGTGGCCAAGCTCAATCTGGAAACGATTGGTGACGCGCAGCCCAGCAACGGTTGGCTTGAATCGATCTGGATTTGGAGCCGGACCCAAGCTTATCATCTTCACGGAAAATGAACGATTCATTTGTGGAGCAGAAGAATTGGATACGCCCAACGGGCTAACCGCCTTAAGGAGTCCCGCTGCCTCCAGTCTCGCAATGATGGCAGTAAGGGCAGTATCTGGCGTCATCAATAGTTCCGTCTGCTTCGATTTCGCCTATAACTTAACGGGGAAAGGTAAGTGACGGCAGGTATAGATTGCTGCCTGTCGCTCAACTGGTTGTCTTCATCGGAATCGATCCGACTTCTCAACTTGGAATATGCCCGCTCATATTGCTGCTCGTAGTAATCCGAAAGGTGCATGTACCGATCACCAGCGTTTAGCAGCGTAGCGTAGTCTCGGAAAATAAGCGACAAGGAGCGGGCGAACATGACGCTTCTGAATGCACTCGGAGTCCGAAGTCGCCAGAAGTAACTTTGCTCAGAGTACATACGGTTCGTCACGTCACTCCACGCGTCGTCGATGTACTGCTGGCAACTGGTAACACCGGAAGCCAAAAGGTTCGCCACATCTGAATGACGATTCACCAAATCTGTCTGCCCAATGGGCGGATATAGTCTTGAAACACACAAACACGTGTCGTTGTTAAACCGATACGTCTTGCCACCAATCACAACATCGAATCTAACGAGCCAGGATGGCCCCAGAGTCTTTCCGTTAGTGTCTGCGGCAGCAACGGTCCCAGATACGGTTCCACCGCTCTCTGTAGCCGTCTGACCATCGATGATGAGGTTTCCCCCCGCATCGTATAGGTAGAACTTTGCCGACGCTACAGTGGGCGCAGAGCCTGCTTGTTCGATTGAGACCGATACAGTCTGTGATTTGTTGTACTCGATAAGGGTAGGCCCCCGAAAACGGGCACTGTATAAGGTATCCGACACGGGAGCCTCCTATCGATTAGCTGGGGGAGCCAGAGACCATGAAGAACAGGGACCAGCCAGAGGCTGCACCAGCAGCAACATTGTCAGAAGCATAGACGATCGCCATGTCATTCTGATCTGCTCTGCCCACTTCAGCGGCGCCATTCGGCTGACAGATGATTAGCACCTCTTCACCCGTGTTGGCGATGACGTAAAAGCGCCCCTTGACCAGACCACCAGGCAGAATCACAGACTTATTGCCGCCACCCGGATCGAGTGCCTGTGCAATCGAGTCTTTGAGGGTGAGTGTCTTGTCAGTTGTCAAAGACTCTGCATTCCACCCGCCTGGCAGTGAAATTGGGCGCGGTATCTTGAACGGGTTTGAACCCTTATAGTTAGCCATTTCATCCTCCTATGGATATTCCCGGCATGGGATTAAAGTCTACTTCTTATCGGCCCGTCTGTCTGCACGGACTGCACACTCGACAGCCTTTGCTTTGGCTTTCTTCGGATCTGCACCGTTTTGAACCATGTGCTTAGCCATTCGGTTGATCTGATCTCTTCTTCCGTCTCGTTCACCACTCATAATCAGTCCCTCAACGGATCAGAAGAACGCTTTCGGCTTGCCTTGGGCTTACCCTTTACTGCCTTGAGCTTCTCTTTCTGCGTGTCGGACCAGCAAGCCTTCATCTCCTCAAGCTTCTTGACCTCGTTGTCGTACTTGTCCTGAAGGTGCGGATTCCGGTTCAACTTCGCGCCGATCCTTTCGGTGCGAGTAACCTGCTTGGCTAAGAGCATCTTGTAGATTTCTGGGATCAATGGATTGAGAATTCCAGAATCCCTCAGATGACTCCTGAATCCGTTCCACGCGCCTTCTTTGCTGTCCCAGATAATTTCGCCATCAGGAAGAACAGTCGCTTCAGAGCAAAAGTCGCAATACCACTTCGCACCGTTTTCGCAGTCGTAGTATTGAACGTAACCCTCATACTCGCCAAGGCGATTATCGGTTGGGTCGATGTATATTCCACCCTTTTGCGTGACACCCACAATAACCGGCGTCAGGTCTCCCCTTGCGCCAACTCCATTGCAGCCGGGAACCGCAACCACCTTCTTTGGAATCGGGAGAAACCCCCACTCTAATCCGGCAAACTCCCAGGACTTAGCGTAATGAACGTACACAAACCGCTTTCCAATTTTTGTATTTTTACGTACTGGAAGTCCGTTTGTTTGTTTTATGTGTGCTTTCTCACGCTTGGGTTGGGTGAGTCGCATTGTTGATTGCTGCATGTCTGCTCCTAAGAAAAAGGGATCCCCCCGAAATCAGGAGGATCCCCAGTTTGTTTGAATCACACGTCAGAGACGATCTCTACACCACGGGCATCTTCAGCCTCTACAACCGATGGATACATGTTGGCAATGCAGGTGCTCATAGCGTTGCTTGCATCACGCTCAAGCTCGACGAGAACTTCATTGGCATCCACGAGGATATTGTCCTCTGGGATATAGCTTTGAAGCGCACGAACTGGAGCCATTGTGTAGGCAAAACATCCATCAACGAACATGGCGCCACTGTAATCGGCTCCAGCGTTAATTGTGTCTACGCTATCGCTCTGGTAGAACCGGATACCCAGGAAATCACCTTGGTAGCCAGGACCACGAGTCTGCAGGGTCTCAGCAGTTGCTTCGCGGAACTGAATAGCACCGGTCTCGCTACGAAGCGAAGAGCGGAAGTCATTCATCTGTGCGGCCTGAAGCACGGCGGTGTATGGGCCGGACGCATTGGCCGTGTTGAGTTGAAACAACGCATCATAGATGGTGTCCACATCAAGGTCTACGCCAGTAGTTCCAACAGAGCTTGCCAAACTATTGAACAGGTTGCAGAGAAGTTCAGTCATGGTCAGACCGGCACCCTCGACAAGCTTGTTCACAACCCGATCAATATCGATAGGGCCACCAGTGATTCCGAAAAGATCGGTCACTTGGTATTGGCGGGCATAGCGAGCCACGTTCAGCGTGAACTTGCTTGTGTCGTAGTCGCTGTTTGTGATTCCACCAACAAGCTCGGAAGTGGCGGGAGCAAAGACTCCAGGCTTTCCGTCAATGGTTACATCCATCTTGTCGGAACCAACAGCGTTCCAAGGAATCAGCGTCATAACGCTGCGGAGATCAGTGCTGTCATACAACTGTTGACGCACAAGGGCAGAAAGAACTTGAGTTACTCGACCGCCGTTCGCCAGCAGGTCAGCATATGAGACTTCATTAGCCATAGTAATAGGCTCCCAATAATAGTAGTGAAGAAATGATTTTCGACACCCACTGTCGGGGGGCGTTACCGATACAGTACAAGGCTATCTCTTGACACTACGCTCTGTCAAACAGAAGGGCCTTTGATTAAGCCTTCTGCAGCAAGCGCCTTAAGGATTGCGTCTTTGGATGCTCCAAGACCAACTCCCCTGTTGCGAGACATCGCTGCCTTGATGTCATCGGCAGACCACGTCGTTCCGTTATTGCGAACCGGCTGATCTGTACCCGCATTTGGGTTGCCCTTTAGCTCCACTGCGGGAGCGGGACTCTCTTCAGTCTTTGGCTCGGCCTTCGTCTCGACCTTAGCTTCAGCCTTCTCTTCTCTGGCCTTCAGGAACGGCGCAAGTAGCGCAGACGGGCTCTTCTGTTGACCTTCCATCCATGATGCAAAGTCCTTTGCGTCCTTGGCCTTGCCGAAACGCTCCCTTACAAACTCTCGTACTTCAGAATCGATAATTCCAGCAGAGATCAATGCAAGATCTTGCTCATGAACCGATGAAGTGGTGTCGAGTCTCGTGTGAGCCTCGGCCAAAGCGCCCTTCAATCCCTTCACTTCCTCAAGAATCTTCGATAATTGCTCCTCCGCTTTCCTCCTCTTCTCCGACTCCTCTCTCAGCCGGTAGCTCGGTACTGTCCCCGACGAGTTCTGAGTCTCCTCTTTCGTTTCTTCGCTCATTTTCATCACCCTGTGTCGCTGGTGTTGCGGTTTGTGGAGCTTCTTTGCTCCGGTTCAAAATCTTAGTCATGCGATCGATATCAATAAGTCTACGAACAGCCTCTTCATCAGTATCTACGCCGGGATTCAGGCGACGGTAGGCATCTACACGGGAGATCAGTCCCATCTCCAGCTCTGCCTTGATGACATCTGTGTGCGTCTTGCGTTCTTCAGCAGAAGTACCCACATTTGAGTATTCAATACGGTAATCCCCAGGCTCTTCTGGAAGGTTTGGAGACGGTATCGCGTAAGCGTTGGCCATCTTCGCAGCTTTAGCCAGGATGCGCTGATCAGCCATGCGTCGAGCTGGTTCTGTACGCTTCTGCTGAGCCCGTTTTCCTTGGTTGGAGACTACGATGGCATAGCCAGACTGCCCTTGGGTCAGTTGCAAATCGGAAGGATTCAAACCCGCATACACGGAAAGCCCACGCTCATACTCCTTGAGCGATTCCGCAGCGGTCCGGGGGTCCATAGCCGCCGAATACTGCCCAAGGACAGCACCGGTGGGCCCATCGGACTTGAATCGCAAGATTGACTTGTGATCTGTGGGAATCACTTCGACATTGTGACCAGAATAGTGCCGAGTGATGCCTGCTTGTGTCGAAACGTCAACCGCATAGCGTTGTGGATGCGATGCGGAAGTGAACCCGTCACCCCAGTGGGTCCACAGAGCAGCGAGGCGAAGCGACCCGGCAACGAGTTCTGCGCCCGTATGGTATGACCACAGTTGGGGAGCTATCTCGGCGTGAATCAGCTCATAAGGTAAGATGGGGTTGCCCTCTCGATCCATGTACGGATATTCTCCGGCAAGATCGGGGGCGAACTGTGGGGTCACGTCTTTCCAGACATCCCCAACCATGGTCAAGATCTTAAATATGGGCGTTGGCGACATGATGTCCCAAACTTCTTTCGTCCAGACCTCTTCACCGGCAGCGGTGTGCCGAAGACGGACTTCTGAGACATACCCAGGAACGTCTGGCTGATCAGGCATTGCCCGACAGACCACCAAGTCGGGAGACACGGGACGGTAGCGTACTTTTTTACCACCCGGAACCCAGTCGAGACGAAACAAAGACTCTCTAATCGCCTGCGCCCAGAAGTCAGCCGTCTGTCGCTGGGGCCACAACCGATGCGTGATGACCGACGACATGCTTGGGGTTCCGCCGCCCCGAATAGTAACTATTGGCGAGTCAAGATAGGCATTACATAGCTGCTGCCATACCATTCTAAACGTATTGCGCGATAAGTCAGGATTAACCTCCAGTTCCATGGAGATCTCCGCAGCAAACATGCCGCGTATTTCCTCGATTACATCATCCCGCTGTTGCCCCGTCAACATCCGATAACGAAGGCTCTGCACATCCCAACGAGCAACGTCCTCATCGGACTGTGGCATGTAGTCACTTGGAATGTCGTATGCGCTCATGTGTTCCCCGCTATCCGATTAGCATAAGCCCTGGGCCCTTGCTTCCGCTGGGTGCCAGAAATATTTCTGAGATGTATCCGCACGAATCGAAGGCATCCTTGAGATCATCATTGGCACCACGCCAGTGTCGCAAAGTATGGATCAACTTGGCGCAACTCTTATGTACTCTGAATCGACCATCGACACAAGCAGAGGATAGCATACGGACGCGAGCATCGATTGAACCCCGTCGCTTGTATGGCACCCTGATATCAAAAGGAGGCGTAGAGGCGCTGCTAATTTTGGCGAACTCCCTCATATAAAGGTCATTTAGGCTAAACCCCATGCCCATCTTACCCGCCGAATTGCTATCTCCTCTGGCCTCATCTATATCGGACAGTTCAATGCCCCAGTTTCTCAGCATTTCGGTGATGGCTCTGGCTTCGGATGCGGGTGTCGAGAGTTCGTCATCACAATGCTCATCGAGAACCCAAAGAGTAAGGCCATCCCAAGCAACAAGATGGCAGACCGACTTGCCTGGGCGGACGCCGTGGTCGAATCCGAGCCCGATCGACTGAATATTCTGCGGAATATCGTCATCATCGAACAGATTACCTTCCGAAAACCCAGAAACCCAACGATCTTTGGTCAGACCCTCCCACTGGGCGAGTATTCGTTGGTTGTATTCCCACGGTGAGCACTCCAGCTTCTGTATTTCAATGTCTTCTTCACTACGATGCGGCGCGTTGTACTTAGAAAGCTCGATATGCTCGACATGCCAACCGGGTTCGGGCTCAACATTGTCCTCTACAGAGCCCTCCAGCATGTGTTGCAACCAGCCTACCGGTCTGCCCACGGGTGTAAGTGTCATCCAGTAAGGCGCCATATCCATCGTGAGTCGCGCACGGAGACCATGCCAGTGGCTTTCTTTGGGCGGTTCATCGATCCATGCCCACTGAACCCTTTTTGATTCCAGGGCGAGTAGCGACTGCTCGCACCCTTTGCCAACCATCTGGCTACCATTGATGGTCCGCAAGATCTTCTGACTTCGATACAGATACCCAATGCCCGGAACGTACTTGCACGATTCACCCAGAACGCCTGGTGGCTCTAGTTCGTGCATAACTTCAGAGATAGTCTCCCAACCAGTACGCAGATCAGAGCACAACACCCAGCCAGTAGAGCCGGGTTGGGGTACTTCACGGTAAGGGTGGTCCGAGAGAAGGTGAAACCATGCCTCCGCTGCTCCCCAATAAGTTTTCCCAACCTTATTTGCAGCAATGAACGCCCTTTTTCTGTTCTGGGACATGTGAAACCGTTTCTGCGGTGGCGACATCCCTCCTCTCGGACCAGGTTCTTCTCCACAATACCGTGCGAGTCCATTGCGCTCATAAGAACGCGCCGTATTGATGATAAAAGCCGCAGGGTCGAACATTACGAAGCCTCTTCCATTGCCTCTTTCAACAACTCCGGTGGCAACGTCTTGAGAGCCTTAACCACCTGACGCCTGCCTTCGAGTGTAGTTAGATCGCTACTGACTTCCATCAACTCGTCCGGCACCTCTTCGATCGGCCCATCCTTACGCCACCCATGACGGCGTTCCAGAATCCAGGCGGCGCTCAACCAGTTCCCATTCATCGCCGCTTCTTGAATGATGTTCAGGTTCTTCTCTACATTCTTCGCCTTAGACTCACCAACGACCTTCAGCAGCAACTGCAACCGGGGATCACCAGCACCATTCCGAGCTTGGGCCATCCACCGATAGTACGTGCCTTCCGTACACCCAGCATACGACGCAGCATCGGCAGACTTTAAGCCTATCTCAAAAGCAATACCCAGCTTTTCAATGAGACCGGGTGTGAGCTTGTTTTTTAATTTTGGGGGGGTTGCCAACGACTACCTCCTTTTCCTACGCCTCTTGGTCGCAGCCTTACGCGATGCAGAGGCACGCTTATAGAACGTCTTCTTCCCAACCTTACGTCTTCCAATATATGCCGCAAGCCCTTCTGGGTTGTAAACTTTCGATTTACCCTTCTTCTTATTCCGGTCCCGAAGGGATTTCAGCAGTGCCCTCTTAGTCGGGTTTCGCTTCGACGACTTTCCGGTGCGCCTCCTTTGTCTGGTTGCGCTTATTCCTCTTCTTGGCATCTTATTTCTCCTGTTGACGTGTCAATGGCTTTTAGTTGGCAGGAAGTTCAGTCAGTGAGGCACCCGCCTCGGGAGGGGGGGGCACCTCTCGATCGACCTCGGGTGTAGGGAAAACCATACACCTGTCTGGAATATCATACACTGTCTGGAAAATCATACACCTGAACACCTGTACAGTGTAGGGAATACCATACACCCGGACCGTATCAAAAGGCATACGGCGTATCAAAAGGTATACACCTGTACATCTGTACAGTGTATCAAAAGTTATACGTTTTTGGTCTCGGCACGAACGATCGGTTCTCGTTCCTCACCTCCCTGAAATCCAACCCATAAGCCAATCAGACCCAAGCCCGCGCAATCACTACAGATCCCCGCTACCATCAAGGCACCTAAGATCCGCAGCTCTACACCGATATGTAGTGACCCAGATCCGTAGCTACCCTGATCTACCCTGTGCTAACCTTGCCCATTGTGCTAACCCTGTGCCAACCTTAGACCAGCTGGTATCACTGGTGCAAACTACAGTATCGCCAGCTGTGCTAACCTTTACAAGTTTTGCCCTATATAGATGTATAAACGCTCCACTATATGATCACCTATGATCATATACATAATTTAATTCTATATAGAGATAAAGGTTAGCACCATAGCACGGCTACCGGGTATTGTGCTTTCAACCTTGGATATCGTCTGGTCCATCGATAGCACAGGGTTGGCACAGGTTGGCACATGTTTATCGTGCCGATCTTCCTACCCTTTGTGCGCTCCGCACATTATAATAGATACATGAGGGGG
>TARA_R110002074_G_scaffold104413_2_pt1 | contig 22245 bp, 6 predicted proteins | sample TARA_R110002074 | Tara Oceans TARA_R110002074 (sample SAMEA4397215) | marine metagenome | biome: Polar Biome; feature: [MIX] marine epipelagic wind mixed layer (ENVO:01000061); material: water (ENVO:00002006), including particulate matter (ENVO:01000060) such as... | depth 10-100 m | reverse complement strand
TTATATAAGCCGCTTAGTCAATTTGTAGATCCCATGTCTACAGAGATCTCAGAGGGGTTACGCAAACAATTTTTAAGTAATTATCAAGCAGTAAATGCTGTTGAATCGGAATTGGCTATGCTTCAGGCTGCCCCATTTCCTAATGACAAAAAAATGCGAAATGACTTGGTAAATAGCACAACAAGTCTACTTGCTAATGTAGCCCGACGAGGAGATTATGAGAACATGACGATTCCAGTTATGAATGCGTCTAAAAAATACCAAATAGAATCTGCCCCGATCAGACAGAACTACGAATTATATACGACATATCAAACAGAGCAAGAAGAATTATACAAAGAAGGGGAAATAGATTATGAGCAATATCTAGGCAATATTGCACTCTCCAATAATTCTTATACTGGACTATCTCAAGATGAGAGTGGGAGACATACTAATTATTTTACTGGAGTTACTCCTATAAATACAACGGACGATAAAATCCAAAAACGTATGCATGATGCCTTAAATGGGATTGTGGCAGAAGAGTTCGGAAGTGGGGCTAAAATTGAAGGCATAAATTCTGCAACTGGTCAAATTAAGGTTCTTGTAGAAGGGGAGATAAAAACAGTTAGCAATAGACGTGTACGGGAAGTCATGAATATGCTGATGAGTGATCGTCAAATTCAAATGTATATGCAAAGAAAGGGGCAAATACGAGCAGTTCAATTAGATGACAATGACCTATTCAAATTTAAAGAAGACTCTATTGAAATGTACAGTAATGAAATTGCTGCTCTTGAAGAAGAAATAGAAAAAACTACTGATAAAGATAAAAAGGCAGCGTATGAACAACAACTACAGGGATATATTGCCGCCGCAGGGAAATTTGCAGAAACTAATGATACAGAAACTCTTCGTGGGATGTATGCTGCAACAGAAGCATCTGGTATAGAACAACAGTTTAGAAGTGCCGCAGCAAATAGATATGGGTATTACACTGAAAAAACTAATTTATCTGTTCTCCCTGAATGGGCACAACTTGTTAATGGGGCTAATCCTTTAACTCCGGGGCCATCTACTGCAATACCTGGACTTATTGCACAAACTACTAACCCATCTGGATCCACATTTGAAGACCTTTCAACTAGTTCTGCAAACCAGCAAGATATTCTACATCAAATGGAAGATCTTGAATACATGCAAAATACATTTAAGATTCCATTAACTGGTTCGGAAATTCTTGAAATGACTGAAGCAGAATTTCAACAGGCGCATCCTGATATTTCTGTTCAGCTTCTTAGAAAGGCTCAACAAGTTGCACACGGCGCTGTAGCAACTAAGGCAGCTATTGACCGTAGAATTAATGAAATTAAAACTACATTAAATCTTGAAACTGGAACAGAAACACAAGACATTAAATCAAATGTGGCAGGGGCTGCAGAAATGCTTGAGGCTATAGCTGCTAAATTTAATGTCTCAGAAAATGAAGCAGTAAACATGCTAGTTGGCTATGTAAATACTATTCAAGATGAGGCCGCGATTGGGAGTATGGGAGGGGTTGGAATAACACATAGCGATCCTAATTTTGTACGTCTTACTAATATGTCTGAATTAGACACCCTATTTGGGAGAGATACATCTGGGGAATTAAAAGGAGCATTTTCCAACCCTAAATATAACGGAAAGAGTGTTCATAAAGTTGTTAGAGGAATTTCTAGTATTAGACAAAATACTATAGATAAAATTGATGATTACCTTGAAGACAATTCTACTATAACTACATCTTTCCCAACATATGATAATATGCCATTTGGGTTTGCATTAAGTAAAGCAGAACAAGCTTCTCTTGAAGCTACATTTACCAAATCTGGGCCACCCCCAAGTATGACATATTATGATGTGAATGGTAATTTAGCGCCCTTTGAGGACGCCGTTGAATCTATGGGCGAATTATTCCCGGGAGATTTTGATGCAGCTACTGCTGAAATTGCATCTGTAAGATATTCTCCATATGATTATAGTTCAGCAGGAGCCACAATTGTTTTGACTTTAAATGACGATAATGAACAGTCTATTCAAGTAACTACCCCTATGTCTCAAGTACAGAACAGTGGTATTGACCGATACCTTAACTCAAATATTAATAGGTTTGCTGCAATTGTTGGACAACAGTACTCTAGACAAGTAGAAGATATTATCATACCATTAAAACGTCCTGACGGTAAAATGACATATTTTGCAGTTGACATTGCTGACACATCTAAAGGGGAAAAATTCGATGGAACAGTACAAGGACTTGATAAAGACGGGAAAAAGACAGGTAACATATATACTATAGGGGAATTTACTGACCCAAATCCCGCTAATGGAATATTAATGCTACTGCAGAAGGATGGAATTTTAGTAAGCTATTAATATGGACTCACAAAGTACACAACCCAAAAAGGAAGATGACGGACTGCTGCACCCCATTGATGCGGCTGCTAAAAAACGTGCTGATTTAGGAACAGGTTTCGGAGGTGGTTTAGATTTTTACGATGTAGGAATACGAGAGCCTCTTACAAAATTTACTAAATATGGGGTACCCCTATCCCCTATGTTGGATTTACATGAAGAAAGGGCACAAAATCAAAGCAGGCTAGAAAAGTGGGGAAGGGGAATTGGGAAAATGCTCACAACAGGAGGTGGAGCTTTTGTTGATGGAACCGCAGGAATTGCAGCAGGAATTATCCAATCAATAGGACAATGGGATAGAAGTAAGTTCTATGATAATGTAGTAGGGAGAGAAGTGGACTCTATGAATGAATACATGCAAGAACATTTTCCACACTATTCCACTCAAAAAGAATTAAATACTAAAGGTCTTGCATCAATGGGATATGCAAACTTTTGGTCAGATAAAGTTTTAAATGGTGTTGGGTATATGGCTGGTATGATAGCTAGTACAGCTACAGGAATGGGCGCTATAGGTGCAGCAGGAAAAGCCATGAAAGCATCTAGTATAGGATTAAAAACACATCGTATAACTAAAGCGGCAGTTACTGGTGCAGATGCTGCTGCCGCAATGGAGGGATCTGCTAGGGCTGCATCTATTATGGATGCAGGAAAGACAGCTTTAGTTGGTTTCGCCTCTGCTTTTGCGGAAGCGTCTGTAGAAGCAAGAGAATTATTACGAAGAAAAGAATCTGAATTATTACACGAAGCCGCTAAAGCAGCAGGTGTAAGCATACATGAATTGAGTCCTGCTCAAAAAGAAAAGGCTAATGAAGAGGCTAAAGCTATAGCAAATACAGCTTTTGCACTCAATAGTCTTGTTGTGGGAGTAGGTAATGTAGTAGTGTTCGGTAATTTGTTACGTCCAAAATATTTAAATGCACGTAAAGGATATGGGAAAAGCATTAAATATAACGAGAAAACAAAATTATGGGAAGACACTCTCTCTAAAATGAGTAAAGGAAAAAGACTTTATACTAATTTTTCAAAACCTATGGCACGAGGTGCTGTAGTTGAGGCTTTTCAAGAAAGTACACAATACGCCATACAAGAAGGTGGTGCAGAAGCAATGCATACTTCAAATAGCATTGCTGAAGCGATGGATGCCTGGGGAGATGCTTACTCTGAAACATTCTCTTCTAAAGAAGGTATTGACTCCACCCTTGTGGGGGCTATTGTAGGTATTCTTGGTGGGGGATCAGGAGCTGTACGCAGACATTACACTAAGAGAGGTAAAAAAGTTACTAAAGAGCAGACTAAAAGAAGAGCAGATATAATTGCTTTCATGAATGATCCAAATCTTGTCGGCGCTTTAAATAGGGCAGAAAAGACTCAAGACTCCATTGATCTGGCTGCACGCATGCAACACGCATATGAACAGGGGGACCATAAAACATATAGAGATATACAAGCTCAATTAATTGCTAAAGAAGCACTTCAATTTGCTGATGCAGACAGACTCGATTTATTGTACGAAAAACTTGACGAGGCACTTGCTTTGGACGATATTACGTTTAGAGAAATCTATGGTATTCCTGAATCTGTTTCTGAGATAGACAAAAACAAACTTATCAATGGAATTAAAACACGAGTTAAACAATTTGTTGACCTTAAAAATAATTTCGACGCCAAGTATCAAGCTCCAACACGTCCAGGAAAGAATGCTTCTAAGGAAGAGCTTGCCGAATGGAGTGCTCAAACTGTGGAGTTTGATATGTTACGCAATGAAGTACTTAAAGCATCTTTTGGGATAGAGGATATAGATGCTCGAATTAGTAAACTTGTAACTGAGATAAATAATTTAACTGGGAGTACTTTTTCTGAGCAAGACGCATTACTCCAAAATAAAAAAGAGCTAGAAAAAAGACTAAATGAAATATTGAGAGAAACTGCAGAAAAGAATCCTCAACGTCTAGATGAAGTTAGAGACAAAATCACAGATTTTTCACGTCTTGCACTAGATAGAGAAGCAGCAGTTAGAACAATTAACGAATTACAGTTTGATTCTGAAATGCGGGACTTTGCTCTTATGAGAAAGAAAAATCAACAAGATCAAGACGCTAAAGAGCAAAGAAGTACAACAGCTGTAGAAAAAGCAAATAATGCTACTACAGAGAAAGAGCTTAATAATATCCTAGAAAACGAAGAAGAGGGGGGAGAATTAACTAACGAAGCTAAAATTGCTGTTGGGAGAAAGCAAGCAGAAGTAGCAGAAACAGGAAGAAAACTAGAGACAGATTCACAAACTATGTCTGTTGCTGAACTTGAAAATCTAGAATCTGAAACTCAAAACGCTATTGAGAAAGATATACTCAGTAAAATTATTGCCAAAAGAAAAGAAGCTGGACAGCTTGATCCCCCAGAAACCCCCACCCTAACTAAAGAGGACATGGACGAAGAGGAAGGAGCTGAAGGGGAAACAGTATTTGGGGATAAAAGTGAGGTTGAACCTACAGAAGATCTTACAGTTGTAACCGAAGAAGAGGTATGGAAATCAGAAACTCAGCAGAGAAAGAAAGGTCCCACTGAAGTAGAGCATACTCGTAGGCAGTCTTACAAAGACGGAGTAAGAACTACAAGGTTTGGGTTTAGAAAGAAAGGAAGCGACAATACCACTTCGAGCCCTGCCCCTGTACAGACGGCTTTAGGGGGTAGGTACAAAGTGGACGAAGAGAACATACCAGATCCTGGTGAGGGCTTCATAGTTGAAGTCACTGGTATATTTGAAATCCGAGAAAGTGAGTCTGGGGCAGGTGCTACTGTGCAGTTTACAAAGACAAACACAGAGACCGGAGAAATAATCAGTAAGTTTAAGGGAGATGTAAAGCTAATCGAAACGTCTAAGCCTTCAAGAGGACAAAATACTACACCTACAGAAGAAGACAAACAAGAACACCAACGGAATCGAGTGCCTTTAGGGGGCATACAAGTGCAAAATGGGGAGCTTAACCATACACTTGCTGATACAGGTGAATATGTAGTTGAACTTGTAGATGGGGAAATTAAAGAGGGAACAGACAGTAACCAGAAAAAGCCCGATGGTACCCCACTTCCTATTAATAGGCAATTTGTAAAAGAAACTTCAGAAGAGGAATTACTAGGTATGCCTCTCAAGTTTCGTATTTTAGAGACATATTGGTCAGCTGTAGAGGTACCAAAGGATATAGATATAATTGTTGATCCCTATAATGTGCCTGTAGGTATTTACGCACAATCTGCAGAAGGTGAAATACTTATAGGAATGCTTCCTGCAGCTGAAACAACAGTACGACTTTCTATAGGTAGTGGTCAAATTACTGAAGGCAAAATTGCTGAGATTCACGCAGGCAATGTGATTACTACTGTAGACGAATCTGGAAAGCCCGTATTTTTCCCACTTACCGAAGCAATTAATGATGCAGATATTACTATAGGGGTTGTGCGCGAGGATGGTACAATTCGAGTGTCTAAACAATTAGAGGAAGACAATATAGAGAAAGCTATACAGGTGGAAGACATGAATGCAGGATTGCAGGAAGACAAAAGCAAGCCAAGAGGACCAAAGCAACCATCAAAACAAGCTAAAGCAGGTAGAGTTGTGTTAATTGGGCCACGTCCTGGAGAGGGGGTAGGGATAAAATTAGCAAATACTGCAAGACTTGATGATTTGTCTGTACAAGCAATTTTTAGTTTGTTGCAAGAAAATTCAGAGTCAGTAGCTTTAGATATTCGAGAGATAGTTGGACTCACCATTGATGAATCTCCAGCTACTGAAAGCTTGTACATGCAAAAAGAGCCATTTAATAATATAGTTATATATTTTACGCATGCGTCAGGTGATCTTATCCAAATTCGAGGAGAAGAAATGTCTAAAGCTCTCAAAAATGAATTCTTTAAATTTAAAATAGGAGCATTTCAACCCGTAACTGAAACTATATCTTTAGAAAGTGGGGAAGAACAAGAAAATATTATATTAGATGCTTTTGGGAAGCCAAAATATAAATTTAACAGCATTTTCAGTGCATTAAGTGAACTTCAAGAAGGAGAGGAGGGTATGTCTGAGAATGAGCTTGAAGCGATTAAAACTATTAGTAGGCAGAAATATGATGCACTTAAAGGAGAGTTTATAGAAAGTTTTAAAATGAAACTTTTAAATAAAAGACGTCAAGTAAATCTTAATGATGCATATAACAATAAATCTTATGTGTCTAAAGTTACTGGTGTCCTTTATGATAGTTATTTAGACTATTTGAGTTCCCCAGATGAACTAAAAGCCGCTCAAGGAGATATAGCATCTATTGTTGCTGTAGACGGTAAAGCACATAAAGGCAGTTTTTATTATGACATACAGGTAAAGATCGCTAACTTGGGCTCCGACTCCCAAGTGGGGGATGAGGTTGTTTCTCCTACACCTAAAGTATCTGTAGGTAATACATCTCCTATCTCCGATACAGATATTAGTGAATTACGATCTGATGCAGGCAAAGTAAAACGAAGACGTAAAAATTCTAATACTATTGCCGAAAAGAAAGGAGAACAAACCAAAAAAGATTGTAAGTAATGCCATTTTGCCCTAATTTTTCTAACCCCAAAGTCAAACAGGAGTTTGGCAAGTTGACAAAAAAACATGGTGAGAACTTAGCATATTATTTATGGGATAAGTATCAAGGTGTTGTGCCTACCGAGCTTATAGTAAATAATACTGAGCGTATTGAGAATTACTTTACTTCACGATTTGGGGAAAATAGTGTATTCATCAAAGACGGGTTAAGTGGAATCCCAAATATGGAGGTTCTTGGATACGTCGAGGGAGCCGCTGCCTATCTAGAGAGATTTGCTCCTATAGATACTGCATATCATGAAGGCTTCCATTTATTTTTTCGCACCACACTTAATGATACACAGCGTGCAGAATTATATAAAGACGCAGAAAAAAGATATGGTGCCCCTACTGCAGAAGAAATTAAAAACGCAAAAAGAGGACAAAAAAATATTTCTGAGCAAGACGCTAGATTGCTAGCGCTTGAAGAAAAAATGGCAGAAGAGTTCCGTTTTTATGCTATGGCAGAATCTTCCCCTAAAGGCACCCCAAAAAGACTTGTGGCGTTTTTCAAGAACCTTTGGGCGTATATAGAAGCTTTAGTTGGGATGCCTCTTACCACAAGACAAGCATATAGAATGCTTGAGTCCAATAAAATCCCTACAAGCTTTAAAAGAAATGTAACGCAGTTTAAGACTCCAGCGTTCATGATTAAGAAGTTCGCTTCAAATCCTCTTATGCATGCGGAACTTACTCGTGTGGGAGCTTCATTAGTGGTGGACTCATATGATAAATTGCTTCAAGATACTGATATTTCAGATAGACAAAAATTCAGAAACGCTGCTTCTAGAAAAGCCAGACAGTTAATGGGTAACCAGAAAAGTCGGGGACGTTCTGAAGTAAGAGAGTATTTTTTACGTCTATCTCTTAGTTATGAAGATGGGAGTATGGTTACCAAAGAAGATTTTGAAACCTATCGCACACTTTATGAGAAAGGGGATACTGAAGCCTTAAACGAATTTTTGGAAGATGCCGACATTTACACTGTTCCCCCAACAAAAGATAGAGCTGGTAGTGAGCTTTCTAAAATGTTTGTGGCAGAAAATGAGAGTGAGGAAGAACAAGAAAGATTAGAAGCTTTTAGTGATTATTTCGGTGCAATTTATGATTATTGGTACGATCAAAAACTAGAAAGTGGGAGAGTACAAACTGGGTTTAGATCTGATATTGCTGCATTACTGCCTGAGTTTGGATTTAGTTTAAGTGAAAAAGATATACTCAAAGATGATTTAGGGGAAGTAGAACGTATTTATTCTATATCTCGCTTAGAGCAAGATCCAGGTAAGACTCTTACACAAAAACAACGTATTCTTCTTTCTAGAATACCAATTGATAATACTTCAATAACACTAACTGGTATTCGTACATATATTCCAGCAATGGAAGTATATCGTGCTGTTCTTGACACTGTTGTAGACTCTGAAAATTTTACAGAGATGCTAAATAAGTTGCAAGCTAAAGGAGCTAGAGTTCCATCAATAAAAACTGTATATAATTTCATTAATGGACTGCCCATAGATCAACAAGCATCTTTATTTTATGCATTTAATTTAGCTTCTCAAGACTTTCTTCGCATTGAAATTGAATCTCAAGGTAAAGGCAAAAATAAAACAGTCACAAGTCGATTATATTCCCCTAATACCGGATCCATACTTAAAGCAGTAGAACTCACATGGAGAAAAAATTCTCTTCTGCCTTCTCAGAATCCATTAGTCGGTGGTTTATTTCAAGTAAGAGACGAAGGGGGCTTTCGTGTTGATCATCGTAAATTAAATATATTAACGGAACTTGCAAAAGACGTTGGTATTGCTAAGGGGAAATTTCTGAGTACATCTTTAAATAAAGAGCAACAGGCAAAGTTTGCAGAATTGCTTATGACGCTAGGTATGAAGATCGCACCTTCTTTAGAAGAAGCAATTGATCGAGTTCAAACTGTATTTAAAGATGAAAATTTTAACTTAAGAATATTCTTAACTAATAAAGCAAAAATACCTCAAATTATTAAAGGATTAGAGGGTAAGGAATATGTGAGTACTAACTTTTTCGAAGATGAAGGAAGTACCATCAAAGCAGTTATAGAAACATTTGTTGCCCCATTTGAAACTGCAAAATCTACTGCATTTGTTAATTCCCTTCTTAAAAGTATTTACCCAATAAATACTAAATCCAGACTAAACAACGAAGAGAAACGAATCAAAAATGGGAAACTCCTCGAGGATATGCGTGGGACACTACAGCATGATGTAGGTGGGAGAACTAGCATGTTATTTAAGATGCTTTCTAATCCTAAATTTGTTGAAGCATTTGGATTCAAAACACTTGAAGCATTTGGGGAGAGAGAGGATGATGATGTTGTAAATTCTGTGGTCGAAGAAATGAATTTTGAAAATCTTCTTGCTACAAAATTAAATGCTTGGTATAATAAGGGAAGAAAAACAGGAGAGATTGCATTAGACACTATGGGGGATCGTAAACGTTTTGTGTTTTCCCCAATGCCACGACTTCACCTTAGAGAAGAGGCGCAAAAATTTGGTATTGAAGCAGGAGATTTTCGCTCTCTAATGATGGACGAAATGTGGCTCGATATAAATAGGATGCGTCAGGCTATTATAGACATACAAAATGCTATAGAAAATAAAAGTATTGCTGGTTTAGTTGAGGGATACCATTATCGTATAAAAGATGGAGAAGTAGATTATTCTATAGGAGGTTGGAGAAACTTCAACACAATGGATATGAGTCTGGAGGTTGATAGTGTTGGTAACCCAATTAATTCAGATATGGCTGGTCTTTTAATTGGGGTAGAGATGGCTCTAAAAGAGGGAACTGCTCTTATAGAAAAAGATCAAAAAGTCATTGATGAATTGGTTGATGGGATAGAGAAAGCAATTAAAGAAAATTCAAATGCACTAGCATTACGAATAGGGGGTGAACTTAATGACGATGGCACAATTGAGATAAATAAAGAAAGCTCAGCGTTTCAATTTTTACGTGAGAACCTTGACAATAATGCTATTGGTACTAATCCTATTGAGTTTTTAGAGGAATTTGCACAATATGATTACATTGGGCGAATTGTTACACGCTCTATGTTTCGTGGAGGAGTAAACTTTACTAAAAATGGGGCAGACTATGTTAAAAGAGCTCAGCTTATCACCACTCCTGGGACACAAGGAATTTTAAAAGGAGACATTCCAGCAAATAAAGAGTATGGACTATCTCCCACATTCAATGCAAGCACTGTTCGTGATATCATCATATCTCTTCCTGAGGAAGATCTTGCACTGTTCAAAGAACATCTTGAAGCACAAGTAGGAGAAAGAGCAGCAGAAGATATTATTGCGGCATATAGAAATATAGAGTCTACTGATGCACAAGCATTTATTACTCCTAAGCATTTTTATGAAATAATGCAATCCAAAGGGAAGGTTGATGAATTTTTCGAAGAAATTTATGCTGAATATCTAGAAACTGGGAAATGGGACCCCAGAATTCCTATTGCCGCAATGAAACCATCTTATGATGGCACTGTCAAAAAAGAAAGTGGGGATGGAGTATTAATGGCCCCTTATTCTGATAAAACTTCTTATATCACTTTAACTAAGGAGCTTGTTGAAGGTATTCCTATTCTTGAAGAACTGCTTGATAGAATGGAGGCAGTCGGAGAATACGAAGGAATGAAACCCATCGACGTATTACACACTGAATCTGCACAAAAACTTTCAATAGTACCAGCACACCAAATCCGTTTTGGGGAAGCTAGAGGACAATTTAGTGAGCTTGTTGTACAGGAAATGGATTCACAGTTTTTGCGTTTTCCAGAAGAAGTTCCTATCAAACAAGGTAAAGAACACTTAAATCTTGGGCACCAAGCAAAGGTGAACATGCTCACTAATATTATACAAGACGGAGTTTATGTTTATAATGATGGGCTAGAGTTTGCTCACCCTGTTATTGGGGAACAACTTCAAAATGTATTTCATAGCGCTATTGGAGAAAAAATGAAGCGCTCCTTGGATCAGGTTCATAAAGACTTGGGGTACGACAAAGTGCTAGAAGCTCAGAACGAAGAAGAGCGTGAAGAAGCTATGGCAAAGTTTATTCCGAAACTCACAGAAACACTTCAAGAAATGTCTTTGGAGAAAGACTATAATGAAGGAACTCTTGATGCTCTTGCTATTGCTGATGGGGCTAGTCGTACTGCACTTTCATTTGGTAATCCTGCACTACAAGGCAAATTTGATCAACTCATATTTAGTATTTATAGAGATAGAGTATATCGACATAAGGTAAAAGGTACGCAGATGGTGCAATTTGCTGAGTTTACAGGAGGTGTGAAAATTGATGAAGGATTACAAAAAAATCTTAAATTTCTTACAGTAGAAGGCACAAGAGTTGCACATGCAGAAGTAGATATTCGAGTTGACTTTTTAGAGAAGATAGGTATTGACTCTGAAGAAATCGAAAAGGCAGAGAAAACAGGGGATGTTACTCATATTAATGAAGAGCTTCGTAGAATCATAGGTTATCGTATTCCTCAACAAGGTAAATCTTCAATGTTGATCATGAAGATTCGTAGAGTACTCCCTAGATCACATGATGGTGTAATTCGTGTTCCACCTGGAATTACTACTCAGATGGGTTCCGACTTTGACATCGACAAAATGTTTATTCTCTTTCCTGAATTAACAGAGATAGATGGGAAGACTGCAAAATTACGTGTACCCTATAAAAATCTTCTTCAAAGAGGGAGAGATAAAGGTAAAATGTGGCTCTTGACTGACGAACAATTAAATCAAATTTTATTTGATACGTTTGAAGCAGTAGCATCTAATATTAATCACCTACACGAAACAATAAGTCCACTTGACGGTAGAGATTTAAAAACAGCTAGAGATATTTTACAGCTTTTAAGTGGGGAAGAAGGAAAAAAACATAATATTTTTTCTACGATAGAATCTATTAATTCTACTGTACGAAATATGCTATCTCATAGATTGCGTGGTGTGTGGGCAGAAGCGGTGCTAGGTAGAAACGTAGTTATGGGGGCACAGGTATCTCCTGAATCTTTAGAAGGGGAAACTATTAGATTTATTGAGAATGAAAAAGAAATTATTAGCACAAGTCTACAAACATATGCATTGTATGAAGATGTTACCGGAACTAAAAGACCTACTGATTATTTCATGTCTTTGCACCTAGGTGCTGCTGTAGACTCTGTAAAAGATCCACTTCAAGAGGATATTAATGATAATGTTAAGACCTTTAAAATAGAATCATATTTATATGCCAGAGGACTAACTCCTCGACAAGTGTCTATCTTTTTAAATCACCCAGAAGTACGTAAAGTAACGGAGCTGGCAAACAAAAAAGGAGAGAGTATTGCGGGTATTTTAAAACTCAGGCACTTTCGAGGCATACTTAGCAAAGGAAGTAGTGCGGGACCAGTTCTGAACTTTACTAAAATGCGAGAAGATATCGCAAAGAACGGAGAAGGAAAATATAAAGTAAACGCTGACTTTAAGAGAGAGCTTTTACATACACTAAAAGCAATAAATACAGAAGCTAATGACTTGTATAATCTATATAGTGCAGTTACAGCATTTACTATAGATAAGTCAGGGACTACTGCACAAAACCTTGAAAAGTTTGATCGTATAGATTATTTCCTTAATAAAAGTGCTTCAGGTAGCATCTATGGAGGTAAAATTCTTCTATCTGAAATTCTTGAATCAGAGGCTTATTTATATTCTCGTGGAGCTTGGGAGGCGATTCAAATTGCACTTGACATGACAACTGCTGCAGGGATGCTCTCGAATCAAAATGGGTTTAAAATGTTCCGAAAAGCTCTAATGGAACAGGGTAAGGGTTCTCCATTTCGTGAGTCTGCACAAAAAATAATGCTTAATGCAGTTAATCACCACTTAATTACAAAACCAGGCAGTCCTTTATTTGAACAGGGCTTTTTAGATAAAACTCTTGTTGAAAGTCTATTTTTTAATAAAGACGAAGAAGGATCTATTTTATACGAGTTTGATAAAATTAAAAAACTTATTCGTGAAAAAGGGAGGGTCAATTCACTTATTGCTGGTCTGGGAGTTTCAAGCTATAAATTTGCTTCTGGGAAAGAAATACATTATTTAGAATACAATAATAGAAAGCAACGAGATGCGGTAGAAGAAAATGCAATGATTGCAGGGTGGGAAGAATTATATTTTAATACTTCAAATCTATTTACCGAAGAAGAGGCAATTCTTACCAAAGAATTTGCAAAGCATCTTTTAACTAATTCTATTGTAACTACTGGTTTTGGTCCTGGGCCACGAAGTATGATTAATATTCTACCCCCATCTATCCAACAAGATATTGGTATGGATGAATTTCATGCTAAAGAAATTGAAGCTCTTCGTATAGGGTCAACTGAACTGACAGAAGAATTCCTAGAGGATTTTCTCATACATTATGGAACCGCAAAATATAGAGGAGAAACTTTTGTATCTCAATATACTTCTACAAAATTAAAGCTTAAAAAGTTAAAGAATGCGACTGCTAATACAGAAACAGTTCCATGGAATAGAGAAAACACCCCTATTCCGCCTCCTTACATTTTTGTAAAGCTGGTTGGGTTAGTGGAAGTGGAGGCTGACTTTTTCGGAGAAAACCCTGAAGGTAAAGTCACATTTACTGTACTTAAGCGTCGTTCGGCACGAGGTAGATTTTACGAGCACAATCTTCGAACTGAAGAAAACACTGTATTTGATGACAGCTTGATCTCAAAAGAGAGAGAATTAAAAAAGAAAAAACTTCGTACTTCTGCGAGTAACAAATCTGCACGTAAGGCCCTTTCAGAAATAAAAACTTTAACAGATGCGTTAACCGACGCTTTAGGTGAAGACGGAACTTATACAGAAGAACAACTTACAGAAGAATTACAATCGAACAAAGCTCCTAGTGCTACTAAAGAAGATATTACAGGAGTTCCAGAAGTCACTAAAGAGGATTTTGAAGATGATTCAGATGCAACAGAAGAAAATACAGAATTTAAATCTCTTCTTAATCTGTCCCCAACTGAAGCACCACAAGGGGTACAAGCAAAGATTGTTAGACTAACTAGTTCTTTTGCTGCTGCTGGTGTTGATGCGCAGTTTGTGCTTGCAGACTTACCACAAGGCACAAAAGGTATGGCGCAAAGTGGGATTATAACTATTGATCCTGCTCAAGTTAGAGAAGATACTGTTTACCACGAAGCTGGACACATTCTTATAGACATGCTCTCTGAAGAAGATGTCAGACAATATATTAAACAAGTAGAAGCTGCCCGTCCAGATATTGCAGAAATGGTGCGTAATGAATATGCACACGAGGGACTCTCTGAATTTGAAATGGGGAAAGAGATTTTAGTTACTGCTATTGGATTAGAGGGTGCTAAAATTGAGCGTAAAAATCCAAGCAAGCTACAAATTATTATTAATCGTATTCTTCGTGCTCTTGGTAAACTCTTTGGAATACAACCAGATATGGCTGCTGTATTAGCAGAGAAAATGTTTGCAGGAGATATAAAATCTTTAATATTAACCAAAGAGTTTAATCCTCGTATTCAGAAAAGTAAAAAATTAGAGAAACAAATTGATGGGGTTTTTATTGATGCTTACCAAAATCTAGAACGTCAAATTAGAGTTCTAAAATTTAAGCCAGAATCTAAACATACTCGAGCAGAGATACTAAAAATTAAGCAATTGCAGACTACTCTTTCTAATATGAGTGAGAATAAAGCAACTATCGATGCATTTTTTACCTTCTCTGCATATGTTTTGGAGCAAACAGAGATTGCAAAAATGACGTTTGAGAAATTACGTAAATTTCAAAATACCCCCGTTAAAAAGGAACAAGCATTAGAACTCCTAAATGAGATTGATGAACTGAATCATACAATGTCTACATTTTTTGATCACAAGAATAGGGACAAATCTTTGCTTGATAGCATGTATAAAGCTGTAACAGATACTGTTACCGAAACAAAGGATATTTATTTAAGTAAAGAAGTTTTAGACAATCTACGTAAGGCTTTAAGTGAACTAACAGATTTAGAAAAAGAATATGCTGATTTAGTTGCTCCCCTTGTTGCAGATTCTTATGCTGCATATATAGACTCTAGCATCAATGAAAAAATTGATAATGTTATTGAAGCGACTAGAAAAACCCAAGATACTAGTGGTCTTGCTCAGGATGTAGATTATAAAAATCTAAAAAAGAAAAAAGAATTTATTGAACTGGAGGCAAAAAAGGCGGGTCTTGACCCTAAGACAGAATGGAGAAAAGCTGTAATTGAATTAAAGATCGAGAAACTTCAAGCTAAGAAATTAAATAGAGCCACAATTATTAAGGAGCTTAAAGATTCGTATGTAGACAAAAGTTCATTTTCCTTGTGGTTAGATCCTATAGTATACTCTAGTGAAGCTAATTTGCAAATGTTTGCTATGGCTGTAAATGAAGGTGATTTTAAATCGAATAGAGAATCTATTGCCTTAATAAACTCTGCAGCTGATCCTTACAAAGCATTTTCTGCATATATGGGGAATGACACAAATAAGTCAAAGTTCTATAAGCCTTTTCTCACTACTGTTACAATACGACAAGGAGAGAAAACACTCAAATTGTTATCTCTAGTACAGACTTATGACACAGAACTCTTTTATAGTAACTTATATTCTTTCTTAGATCAATTAGCTATTGATACAAAGCGTCCTGAGTATGATCCAACAAGTACTGAAAGTAAGAAAAAGTACGAAAAATGGGCTGGGGGCAAACAAGGTGCAGCATACAGCTCAAGAAAAGCTGCTTGGTTTGCAGAAAATACTGTAGAAGTAGAAGGAGCAAGAGGTAAAATTAATGAACTGCGTAAAGAGAAGAAAGCTCTGATTGAGCAAAAATTGATAGCAGAACTAAATGATAAACCTGCAGATGCTGCTGTTATTCAAGAATATATTAATGATATAGAAACTCGTATTCGTTCTTCATACCATTTCAACACTAAGACTTATATGGGAGAGCTTGCTCAACCCAAAGGATGGAAAGGAAAGCCGTTTGAGAGCGAAAGACTTTACGCGAGCGAGAAATACGAAAAAATACAGTCTACACCTGAGCTTAAAGAAATGTACGATTTCTTATTGTCTACATATAAAGAGAAGCAAAAGCCATACGGACAAAACAATCCTCAATTTACCAACTTGTGGGATGATTTTTCTTATATCGCCCCTAGTGTAAGACAATCCAATATTGAGGCAGTAGGGCGAATGGGATTAGAAGGTGTAATTACTGAATTAGGTGAGGCATTCGTTCGTACTGACACTGATCAGGAACTATATGGAGCTGCGGTTAATAATGAAGGAGAATCAGAAAGATATTTACCTCGCTACTATACTAATGCTGTAGATGAGAAAGATGTAACTAGGGACATTTTATCTTCTATTTTAATGTTCTCTCATAGATCAAATCAATACATAGAGCGTTCAAAGCTTGTCGGATTAGTCAACACTATGGAAAGGCTATATAAAGAACGTAGGCTTATCCAAAAAGATGAATCTGGGGGTACACTTTTAAGTAGGGAGGCTGTTAAGTTTAAGAAGAACTTTGAAAATTATGCCATAGATACTACAGCAACTATTTCAGGTAGAAATTCTAATTCTGTAGAGCATTTAATGAATTTCATAGATAGTGCATTTTATGGTATTCATAAAAAGAAGTTGGAAACTAAGATCATGGGTATGGATCCCAACAAAGTTGTGGGCACTATTAATTCTATAGCCGCACTTGGGAGTTTGAGCTTTAACTTTCTGCAGATTGGGAATCAATATATTTTAGATAATCTAATGGCTGCAGAGGAAGCTGTGGCAGGTGAATTTTATAGTAAAAAAGACTTGGCTTGGGCAACAAAAATGTTAATTAAAAATGGGTCTGGTTTATCTGATATAGGTAAATTTACTGCTGAGTCTAAGCTTGGGAGAGCAATGCTGCATTTTGACGCATTAGTAGAAGTGACTAATTCTTTAGGGCGAGACGCATCTAGTAATAAATTGCTAAAAACATTGAAGACAGGTAACTTGCTTGCTTTTCAGGGTGCAGTTGAATATGAAACTGCTGCTAAAAGAATGTTAGCATCTATGAAGGCACTTGAGGGCAAATTTGTAGACAAAAACGGTAGGGTCATTAAAAACGAGGACGGGAGTGATGCCAACTTGTGGGACCTGATGTTGGAGACTAAGAAAGGAGTAGAGCTCGATCCAAGAGTAGATAAAGAGAAAAGTGGATTTAACGAAGCTATGTTTATGGCTAAACTGAGAGGATTGTATAAACGAACCAATCAGGTTAAAGGCAATTTCGATGGATCTGCTTTATCTAGAACCCCATTTGGGGCATTCTTAATGTTATTTAAGAATTATTTCATCCCAGGTTGGAGAAAACGTTGGGGACATGGGGATATGTATCACAAAGATCTAGAACTTGGAACAGTAACAAAAGGTATGTATTTCTCAATTGGAAATTATCTTAGAGTGGTTTATCGAAACAATTGGGACTTTCGTGATATATGGGAGAACACCTCTGATGTAGACAAACGCAATATTAAGAGAAGTGGTACAGAGGCATTGTCAATTGCAGTTACATTTGCAATGTTTAGTGCATTAATGAGCATTCTTGATGATGACGATGAAGATAGTTACAGTGCAGCATTTGCAGCTTATCAAGCTAGAAGACTGCAGACAGAGCTATTTGCATACCTAAACCCATATGAAGCACTTAGAATGTTTGTGTCCCCAATGGCGGCAGCAAATAGAATGCAGAAATGGGGACAATTGATATCTCATTTCTTTGCAACAGAATTAAGATATGATGCCTCACTTTTATTGGGGATTGAACCGCCTGAGGGATTAACAAAAAAAGCTATTTATCAAAGAGATACTTACTGGGGCGATAAAGGGGATAGAAAGATCTGGGGAAAAATTGGTAAAGTAACACCAATTATATACGGGTTCTCTACTACTGACACAGAGTCTGTAGAAGATAAGATTCGATTCTTTGACAATTGATAAGCTATTCCATGCAAGTAAAAAAAGGGGGGAACAGAAATTAATCTGCTCCCCCCTTTTCATGTAGATCTAGTTCGTTGTACAGCAACCATAAACAACGTAAGATACCCCATGAGATCCATGAGAGTATCTTCCGTGTCGCCATCAACGCCTAAATTTTTGAGTCTTCGTAATTTGTGTTCTATCTGCCCCTGCAATAATTGAAGGGACGATAGATCACAAAACAAGTTTATATCTGACAATGCACTGTCTCCGTATGCTTTATTCTTTTCTGCAAGAAGAGCTTTAAGTGTGTCTAACACCTCATGCGCTTCTTCAATAGTGGTTTCTGGTGTACTCATATCTAAAGTGCTTGTTGTGACATAAACGTCTTGAGATGGATAATCATGTTCCCAAAATTTAGTCTTACGATTTTTAGCCATTTTTATTTGAATAAATATATTACATTCTACTAGTGCTAGTAATAGCATAGTAATCTTTATCAAAGCGTTCATGTGTCATGTCCGGTATACTATGTAGTTCAGAATCCCCCAGGTCGGTGTCTAGGCGATGCTCTAGCTCCTTCTTTAGTTTTGGGTTCTTGTATAGTATTTGACCAGCTTGACCGTTATTACTAAATCCATGATAATCTAAAATCATTAATTTCCAGATATCATCTATTTGTGAATATTCCCCACTTCTAAATCGTTGATAAGATTTATATGCGGATTTTGGGACATTAAAAGTAAAGAGTACATGATGCTTATCGATATCTTCAAATTTAATGAAATTAGGCATAGCACACATTGCGGATTCAAACTTCATAAATATCTTTTCTCCTGAGAACTTATATAAAAGTGCAACGCACTCATCGTGTTCAGGTGTAGAGATAAAGGCATTTACAAAGAGAGTATCCCACAACATGTACTTTCTATTTCCTCCTAGGAAAGGGAGCGCAAAAGTGCTAGAACTAGTGCGTAAGGCAGATTTTAAATCATAAGAAACAAGTTTCCCTTTAAACATACCTCGCGTAATAATATTGACTTTGTGCTTCGTTTTCCCATATATAACTGAGTCCCCTTTCTTGATTTCAAGAGAACTATTTTCATGATACAACCTAATTATATCTGAATCCAAAGATTCCTCTCGATATTCTGTAGGTTGACTCAATCGAACAGTACGCCCATCTATAGGTGTTAAGTTAAGGCCCTTTACATCAGTCATCTTTCCATATATCCAGATCGTTTTTGGAAATATCTGCATATTTTAAATCAGAGATAACAAGACCATATCTAGCCATATCCTCATCTGTTTTAAGTAAGTACACAAGATTAAAGTTTTTGAAGAATTCCATGATACCATTAATCATTCCGAATTTCTCAACATACTTGCGTATAGTAAAAGATTCAAAATCCTTCGTTCTATCCTTTAACCAGTTCTCAGCAGTCTTTACACCTACCCCAGGAATACCTGTGATATTATCTGTGCTATCCCCCATCAACGCCTGCAACCAAAGAAACTTAAGTGCTTCTTCAGGAGAGGTGTGAGTGAATATTGCTTTCCCATAATTATAATGCATCCCAATACATTGTTTGAGTACATCTTTATCAGGAGAACAAATAATTGTATTCTCATCATGGTTGTATGAATAATAGCTAACAAGATCGTCAGCCTCCAGCTCAGTAATGTAAGTAAATCCCCATTTCTGTATTGCGTACTCCTTTAAAGAAGGGAACAATACAGAACGATTTGATTTCTTACGTTTGGCTTTGTATTCACAATCCACATCATACCTAAAGCATTTGCCTTGAGTTAGAAAACCTGCGTACTTAGTAGTATTACATTGATGTAAGATGTCGTGAATACGTTGGTCAAGGCCGACTATGGCCTCTTCCAACGTACTCCGTCCCATCTCGTAATATAGTAGCGAGTCTGCATCAATCAAACAAACGGCTTTTCCCTTAGGAAGTCGTTCTATCTGTTGATCCATATCACATAACTTCTAAAAGTGCATCCTCATCTTCCAGCGCATAAACTTTCGAAATATTGGAATCTAATATTTCTTGGCGCATTTCCTCCCATTGTGCATCAGTCATAGCTGCATAACTAGAAGAATGGTACATACTCCCATTCACCCCAGAAAGGCTAGAATGAACAAAGTATTGTAAGCAACGAATAGCCCCATCTTCAGAATCTGGAATAGCCCCAATATGCATTGGGTCTACAAAGATGTTATGTATTTCACCTGTATACCAAGCAATATATTTCAATCCTCCGATATGCAAACCTTTAACACAACTTCTGTTGTCATTTGTGTCAACATCATCCCAAGACTCAAGTCTGTGAGTTTGTCCTACTTTAATGTGATGCCCTTTATTGTCACCACAGTAGAATTTGTCACCACCTTGTCCCATAACGGCTGGCTCAAAGAGTCGATCCTCCACAAACTTAGGAAGACCTTTTGACTCAATTTCCCCAGTATCAACATTGAAGGTACGAGCATAACGATCCCCGCTCTCACCTGTCAACGCATCAAACTTATGAAGAATTTCACGACTGACCTTATAACCGTTTAAGAGTCCTTCATTAGTAACTTTGATTTGATACACAGTAGCAAGCTCCGTAGCAACATCATCAGTAAGCCCTTTAGCTAAGAATACATCTTTATTTGCTGGATGTACATATTTCATATTAATGAAATCTGCAAATCTATTCACGAAATCTTTACCTTTCTTTTTAAGATAAGGATTACGCAAAAATCTAGTCCACAATTTTACTATAGGTGTAAAATCTATATTCTTATCAATCGAATCCATTATACGATCAACAAGAGATTGGGGCATAGGTATATCTGAAATTTGCTCATCACCATACGTCAAAAAGAACTCTTTTGTTAAAGGGTCTTGTACAACGAACTCGCATTGAGATTGAATTAACTTTTTGGCATCAATGCCATTAGCCTCAATCAAAGCCATAAGCTGGTCTGAATAACTCATGTAATCAACATAAGTTGTTGCAAAGTTTGCTTGAGCTGCAAGATCAGTTGCTTTTTTCATAGTGGCGACACCATGTGGGATAACATGAAATGCTTCTCCTATAGATATAGAGATATTATCCCCAATCAAATTTATATTAACCATTGTTAATGTTTGTAATTAACTTCGAGGAGTGAAAGTATATCTTAATTCCGGTACCTCGACCTCCGGAATTTCGATGTCAAATTTATTATAGCTATTAAATACTATCTTGAATATTTCATCATGTTTTATAGAACGAGATCCGAAATCTTCCATCCAGCTACCAATTGTGTCTGACAAATCATCAAATACAGTGCAGAGCTTAGCAATATCTTTGTCATATGCATCAATGTTTGGTACATCTATAACGAAGAATTGTTGAGACTTTTGCTGTCTTAAAGATACGTCATTAGTGTCACAAATATCTTGATACTCTATAAAATTAATGATATATTCTAAGAATTCAGTAGTTTTCTTACCATCTTCAGATGTATCATACACATCTATAAAGCTCTTAATATTATAGCAATTATGCATGTACGTAGAGATCTTCAAATAGGCATCAAATGCAGGAGTGAGCAATCTTTGCGCCACATACCCTTTAAGCCAATGCCATGAATGTTGTCGTTTAAATAAACAAACTGAAGTAAGAATTGGTTTTAAATATTCACTAACTATAATGTCTCCCTCTTCATTTGAAGTGAAGAAGAAGTCGTCTATATGTTTCCATTCTGGGTTTTTCCGTGCGTATTTACAATTCATCACTGATAATCTAATGAGTTGGGGCGCTTCCGATGTATTTTCATCACATACATGATGAAAATGCCTCTTTTCCCATGAATTTGAAGGAACAGCATCTCTAAATAAGATAGAACTTTTTTCCCAGTCTCCTGAAAGTCCAGTCTTAGATACTTTTCCCCAAGTAGGGACGCGTTTACTCAATATTTCAGCAGCTAGCTTTAATTTAAAATTATCTTCTGACGTGCCATAGTATGTAGAAACACAAGACTCCAGCACTGTGCTAATGCTTGGCTCTACTTTATCCCATACCCAGCTCTCATCAAAATATTTCCTTCTTAAAGAATACCCCACAATCTTCTGTTGAAGTTTG
>TARA_R110002074_G_scaffold126589_4_pt1 | contig 22349 bp, 34 predicted proteins | sample TARA_R110002074 | Tara Oceans TARA_R110002074 (sample SAMEA4397215) | marine metagenome | biome: Polar Biome; feature: [MIX] marine epipelagic wind mixed layer (ENVO:01000061); material: water (ENVO:00002006), including particulate matter (ENVO:01000060) such as... | depth 10-100 m | reverse complement strand
TTGCACTGGCGCGCCAGTTTCTTTGTCGAATTCCGCGCCTCCACCACGATGAATCGAAACTAGCTTGGAGTCATAATTAATAACATTAGCTGTCTCGGGATTAATAATTTCTGCATTATAATATATATTTGTATCCGGTCCAAAGATTTCTACTTGTTTATCTCTCGGAAAGGATTTCACTACGTTACCAAAGTCTCTCAAAGCTTGAGAAAATGACTTCTTAAGTCCGGGATTAAAGGAGAATTTATCTGCCAGTTGTTTTGTAGACATCCCACCAGACTTTATATTGCCCTTGTTACGAGCGGCTTTAGGGCCATCATCGACAAATTCTAATTCTTGTTTAGGAACAGAAAAAGATATATATAAGTTCTGTCCATCTGTTTTTTCGGTACCCTCAAGATTACCTGCAGCAGCATCTTGAAGGATGCTTTTGATTTCAGTAAATGTTAATCGAGGATTATCATAAAGATGACTCATATGTCCGGCTAAACCACCCATTTATATTATCCTTTATCCTCTTCTAGAAGTTGTAATTTTTCTGTTAATTGATTATTTTCTTCTAAAAGAGCATTATTTTGCTCTTCTAACTTTCGGCATGTTCTTCTTGCGTGAGCAAGATTTTCTTTAGCAATTTCTATTCGTTGGCGCTCTTTGATAGTCCTGGGGGCGAGGCTTTCTATCGCCTCTCTTATAGCCCTAAATCTGGCCATTGTCGTCGTAGGAGCGCGCCCCTCGCCCATGAGAAAATCTCTAGTCATCTTATTAAAGTCCATTTATTTATTCCTCTTTTGTCCGAGATTTCTTGGACGACTTCTTTTTTGAGGGGCTCAAACGAGATCCCTCGGCTGCTTTTCTTGCTGCCTCGGCTGCTTCTTTGCGCGCTGCTTCAGCACGAGCTGCTGCTTCTTTCTCTGCAGCTAGACGCCGAGCGGCATCCTCGACTAATTTTTTGGCAGCAGCTGCTGTCTTTTTATTTTCTTCAACCTTTGCCTTCTCTAGCGCTGGCAAAATGAATCTTTTATATTTCTTACCCATGGTAAAATCTCCTTTTGATATAATAAATAGTTTAAATTTTTCTATTATTATTAAAATTCGTCATCTGATTTTTTACGAATCGACAGAAAACTCTTTGAACTTAGTGCAAATGGGATCTGCGCTACCCGTCGAAATCTTTGTTCTGACGCCTTCTTGGAATATTGAAGGTCATATTTGCTGGTGACAAGCAACTCCTCGCCGCTGCCACTAATAATCACGCCACTACATGACCCCGTTGGCACTCCTCCACTAGAAGAGCTACAAATTGTGCTCCCATCGGGGCAAGTAGTTTGCCCATAAGTAATATGCCGGCCAGTTGTACCACCCACACACCACCCACAGGAATTTATGTAAGCAGAACCTCCAATCACACCCGCGCAATCTGTCGGCGGAGTCGGGCCAATTGATGCAGTAACAGACCCAGTTATAGAGGCACAGTTGGAGTGATCAACTATTTCAAGATTTATGATATAGGATCCTGTAGTATCCGGCACAAAAGAGAATTGTTCCAAAAGATTTGGACTGCTTCCTTGCGCGGCCTTTATAGATCCTGTTTGGAGAAATCCGTATATTGTATCTCTTTCACATGAGGTAAGAGCCCTATTCCAAACTGCAAACTCATCAATAGATCCACTAAATTTTGGAGCTGCCACCCAGCCGGCCACACCTTTTCCTACTGTCAAATTAGCAAGATCACTTGTATTCTGTATTTGTGTTTTAGTACCCAGAAGCTGATTATTTTGATAGATGTAAGATCGTACATCACTAGAGTCATATATTACAAAATAGTGGTTCCAGCCGGTCGTAGAATTAGCAGTAACAATTAAGTCGCTACCGCCGGTCCAATTCGACAATCTTAAGTCACTAGGTGCATTTTGGAGAAAGGAAAAATCCTGGTTTGCAGTGTTGGTGCCCATACTAAATATTGTAGTATAATCGACCCAGGCAGAAGCAGAAGCCCAAAATGCGATCGTTCGACTATTTCCTCCATCAATACCTATAATAGATGGCTTGGGCCCAGTAATGCTTCCGCTTACTCCATCAAAATAATATGCATGAGTTCCCACATATCTGTCGGTCACCAATGCAGACCCCGTAGAGACGGCTCCTGTATTTCCCTGCCCGCTAGAATCTGGGGTAGTAAAAGCCGAGGCGGTTAAAAATCCGTTGGCAACAAAAGTATATGGGGCTACAGGATTAGTAGGAGAAGTATAAAAATCAGTACCAGTTCCGGCACTCCCACTATTGAGGGTATAAAAGCACTCGCTAGGAAAGGACCCTGGCGTATATAATACTTCAACATTATCACCATCAGCGGCCGTAAAATCAAACCATTCGGGCCCCGTACCTGCTGCTAGAGTTATATTTGTTAGAGCGGGGACGCCGTTAACATTGACTGTTATAAAATTATTTCCATGCCATCCATCGCCATAAGTATCCCTTAACCCAATTGATCCAACTTGTGTAGTAATTGTATTCTGTGTATCAAAGTGCCATAATATTTTATTATCAGAGACGGGATAAGTGCTACCACTATTGGGAAGATTTTCTTTGGCATTTGCTATCGCAGAACCGGAAGGCACGGATGCCCAACTCCATTGGTAAGCCGTTGAACCAGAAGGGAGGCCTTGAGAAGCCGCATCAAATGATGCAGTGAGGGCAACACTTCCCGTAATATCAGCCACATTAAAGCTCGGCCCTTGGTGTACCACTGATCCAACCAGGGAATCTACATTGATTGTAGGGGGCCCATCATGCACCACAGATCCAAAAATAGAATCAATGTTAATTGTTGGTGGACCATCATGCACCACAGATCCAAAAATAGAAGAGACAGTAGCAGACCCAGATAAGGGCGCCCAAGTATTAGCTTGATAATTATAAACGCTTAAAATTTCAGCATCAGAAAGAGCACTGCCGGAGAATATAGCAAACTCTTGTATTCCTCCGGTAAAATAGCCCCATTGATAATTTGGGCCACCAATTCTTATATTGGTGGCATTCGATGTGTTTCTCGGTGATCCGAAATACCAAGTGCCGACAGAAGTTCCGTTAAAATAAAAATTAGCAGCATAAGAGGCACTATCATAGGTCAACCCATAATGATTCCACCCAAGCGGCGATGATGGTAGATTCCAAAAGGCATCGGATCCCCAAGTATTAAGGCTGATTCTGTTAGTAGTTTTTGTTACTAAACTAAAATCTTCCCCGGTGGAGTTAATGCCCATCGTAACTAAAACCTTGTCGTTTTGCCAGTTAGATGATGACGCCCAAAAAACCATCGAGCGTGAATTATTTCCATCTACCCCCATTGCACCAGGAGTTTTATTTAGATCTATGTAAGCATTTGTGCCATTATAATAGGACCCAGAAGCGATAATGGTTCCGGGCGGAATCAGGGATCCCTTATGCAATTTTATAGTAGTAGATATATTGGTTACATTAGATCCGGTGCCATGGCGCCCATTACCAGAATCATCAGTTGCAATATTAGCCGCTGCGACGTCATCCAAGTGATAGAGTACAGCATTGCTGTTCATGTCTATCCATTCAGAATTGCTCTTATTGCTTGGAAGCGCGTAGCCAGGCTCTAAAAGGCGCCTTAAGCTTTGCTTATTGATATTTGTAGCATAAAGTATATTAACTTCGGCAGCTGTGAGGGCCCTATTCCAAAAAGCCGTTTCGCTAAGAAGCTGCGCAAACGCTCGGGGCCCGGTTGGATTAACATTACCTATCTCTGTAAAATCTCCAACTAGTGGCGATGGCGCCGTTGCCGTACCGATTGAGCCACCATTTAAAAAATATTCAATCGCGCCAAGACCGTTGGAAACAGCTACTAAATGATACCAAGCTGTTGACCCAACCAATCCAGAGGGGTTATGCCCACAACCATAAAACGTGCCGCCTAGGCGAATACCGATATCGTTTCCACTACTTGGGATACGGATAGGACTATCATTGCCTGCCATGGCAATGGCATTTCTAAACCCACCGGCCAGTTGGGAGAACCAGAGAGATATAGTAAAGACCCCGGTGGAATTAGGGATTGGCGCAACAGGCACCATGAAGCCAGTGTTAGATGTAAATTCCCACGCGTCCTTTATAGGACCCTGGCCAGCAGCGGGAACCACATTACTAAAACTTAATTCAAAGAGATCCCATAGGTCGTAAGGCTGCCCACCTGGATAATATGCGACTAATCCGTCCGCGTACGTAGCCATATTTTAACTTACCTCATATTTCAAATAAACAGTACTTGTACCTGACCACACTCCAGATCCGCCAGTCACGGCCGTCGCATACCCATACTTGGGATCAGCAATTGTTGGCAATACAGTTGACCCGCGTGACCAATCGATATTATTATCTCCCAGAGCGAATAGTCCGTAGGGCCCAGAGCCCGAAACTAATCCGTGAGCAGTAACTCCGTTAATTGACGCTGGTGTGGTTCCTAGCTGATTCGCGAGTGACAAGCCAGCAGATGCACTAATCTGGCAGGTAAGGAAATTTCCGATAGTCGCGGCAGTGTTTTGCACATATGTGCCTGTAACCATCGTTCCACTTAGTACAGCAAAATTATCGGTTCCCACTGAAGGGCTCCACGACCCTGCCGTAGCTGTGTCTTTTCCTAATTGAACTCTGGTGGCATATCGTGATACAGCCCCTGAATCTCCAAGTTTATCATCCCATGTGACAATTTGCCCATACCAAGTTTTTAATGCATTGAGGTTGGACATGCCAGCTATACTAAGAGTCAATTGATCTTCCGTAGCCGGATCCTCGGATGCGTCCGATGTCAGCGACCCCATGGGCGCCCCATCTAAATACCACCTGGCACTCCAAACTGAAGAAGTCATATCATATTGCAGCGCAACATAATGCCAGTCATTCTGGCTAACAGTAAAGCTTCCAGAGGGATCATCCGTATCTCCAACTCTTAATCCTACGTTTTGTGTATCGTCTACAGAACAATAAATTGCAATGGCTTTATTATTTTCATCTTTTATCGAAATAATATGTCGGTCCCTATACCAGGAATCGAAAGTGTCACTACAATAAAATGCAACGGCCACCCATCCCGATGCTCCAACTACTGAAGGCGGAGCCTTTACTATATTATCACGGTACAAATTTAATGAGTACCGCTCTGGTGACCCGGGATATGTATATACCGGTGATGTTGATGATGTGGTATATACCGGGCTTACATATTGTGCATCCCATCCAATTGTTTCCAATTCCTCTGCTGTTTCGGGCCCAAAGGGCCATGACCATTTAACCGCCATTATTTAAATCTCCTTAATAAATTAATATTTTCCTTCTAATGATACTTTGGCACTGCATATTTCTAAATATTCGTCAGGATTGGCGGATATCCATGCAGTTTTGGCTGACAGATACGCCGTAATGTTTGCCCACTTTGTGGCGTATAAATCTGGCACCCCATAATCCGCTTTGAGTTCTGATTTCGTCTTTTCTCCGACTCCAGGCTTATTTATGGGCATTACCAAAGTCTCCTTGTTAATTCATAATAAAGTCTTTCATGCCTTTCTTGTAGTGCGCCAAGTTCTTTGTATCCATCTTCCCAGTCGCGAAAAGCCATATTGCCTCTTAAATAAGCATCTTCTTCCATTTTTCTTAAATGTTCATCGTTTTGTGCATAACCTTCACCCATTTCCATAGGTGCATCGAATTGTCCATCACAGTTTTGTGCATGGTGCACTAACTCATGAGAAAAAGATCTCATAATATCTTTAGGGTGTCTGCTATCGACATAAACAGTGATTGTGTCACTGGCAGGCTCATAATGAGCGGTTTTACCAAGTGTTTTCTTTGCGTTTTCCAAATCCGATTCAAATACAATCGATGGTTCTCTATCAAACCCCATTCTTTCTTGAGCAAATGGATAAAAACTTTCAAGCATCTTTGTGATTTCGGATATATTTAGATTTGAATTATTTGTTGTTTTCATTGATTTTAAACCTTTTAAGTAGGTGGATATATTTTCTCTCTGCAAGGTTGAGTTTGGATATATCTTGCATAGCCTTCCATAAAGGGTCGGTTATATCTTTTCGATTTTGGCTCGCGTTTTTCCATGCATCATCATCAACAAGCTTTTTCAAGCTTTTTCTTAAGGATATTTCATAATCAGATATATTTTCTTGCCCGGCCGGAACAATCTTTATGTCGTCACCACTTGGCATCATTTGTCCAACCTTGAACGGTCCATCTTGTTTTGTTTTTTTAGGCACTTCTTCTGTTGGGGTATCATCTGGATCGCCTAAATCTCCAACCGTATCCATGGACGCGTCCCGGTCAACCTGATTTAAACTAGTTGGATCTTTTGGTCGCTTATCTCCTGCTCGCATATCAAACCGTACAGAGTTAAATTTACCCCACTGATCTAATATTTTGGCGAGATTCTTTTTTTGACCCCCATTCAATCTCATACTATCCATAAGATCTAGGATAGCCTTGGCAGGAATTATTCTATCTTTCTCTGAACGTAATCCGGTGAGATTCTGTTCTAAAACAACACTGTGTTCGTCAGCTAACTGCTGCATGAGGTCTATTAATTCAGCTTGTTGTTCGGAGCTTAACGTTGATTTTTCCAACATTCTTAATAAAGATTCATCATTTTCTGTGGAATTTAATCCAAAAATAGGGGAATCTTCTAAATTCTCTTGTTCGCGTAGAGTAATATCTCTTCGAATAGTTTTTTTAAAGTCAAAGTTGCTCATTTTTAAGTTTCCTAAATATCGGTGCTATCATAACGTAGATAGTTTTTCACTATAATTAGTCTGAAACTTTGGAAAGAATCGTCAAATTTCCTAATAGTATTTGTTCACGAGTATCGTGACCCATTACATAGACAGTGGCATGAGGAAACATTCTTTCGGACAATGGGAGGTTATATATGTCAAGAATGATACCTTGTTTGATTTCCAACAAGTCATCCCCGCAGAATTTAACAAGATCCCCTATAGCATAATACTCTAAAAGTTCTTCACCTATAATTGGAAGTTCATCTTGTCGAAGTTTCATTTGGAATGTTTATCAGCTATGGAGTTAGAAGCCCATGCATCTGGCTTTATTTTACATTTAAAGCCAGCGCCCTTGGCATAACCCATCAGCATATCTGCCCATTGACTAGTTTTTTGTTCTTTTTTAGAGCTTGCATCAATATGAATCTCTATATCAATATCCGGTTGAATTTCTAGAATTTCGTATCCCATAATTATTGATTTCTCCACTTCTTTAGATAGTCTAGTTAACATTGTTGGGAATGATTTTCTTTTTAATTTCTCTCGTTTATAAAAATAATAACCACCAATTTGACCCTCGGCTCCATGAAAGCATATAACTGTAGAGAAGATGCATTCGCTTTTTATTATCTGGCTATCACAGCCGATAAAAACTTGCCCTTTTTCAGTTGAATGTTCTCGTACTTTCTCCATAATATCTTCCATACTAGTTTCTATGCCAGAACCGGAAAACCACATATATTATTGCTCATACCGGCTTGTAGGGTATATCGGACCCTTTTCTCCATCTTTTATACCAGGGCCTTTTAACGCCATCAAAGAACTCTTTACGTAAGATACTGCTTGCATTGCTTTCTCGCATTGATTATTAATTAAATAATCAACGTCAGAAGCATTAATAATTCCATTTTCATAATCTCCCTTGGCGCGCTCAATAATCTGATCTAAAAAGTTTTTAGCACTATTGACGTATCCACCATAGCGTTGGAGTGTTTCTTCTCGTGCTTTAGTCGCCTGATCTACTTCGCTAGGAAAATATTCTTCTAAAGTATCTCGATTGGATGTCTCTACTATCTTATTAATTTCTTCTTTTGTTAAATCTTTCATTGTTAAATTCCTTAGTTAAATCCTATTTCAACGACATAATCTTTGGGCACTGAAGCAAATCCAGAAGAATATTTAATAATAACTTTTCCAGAATCATCAGGATCAGTTATTCGAACGACTTCAGTGTTATTAAATAATCTAACCATGGTCCGTGTGGTAGGATCCACAAACCAGGCCTCGTGTCCAAACCCTTCAGGGAAGCTCAAAAGCTCGTAGGGTAGTGTTACTTTATTCTCATCATCGAGACCAAAATTCGGATCGCCATCCATTAAGGATTGCACCATATCCAAGAGTTTATTGGCCTTCTCATCATTCAACGGCATCTAGCCCTCCTATGTACTATAAATAGAGTTTACTTTTCGTTTTTAGACAATAAAGAAAGATCGTGTGTTGGAACAGTACATATCTTTCTATCACTAAATATATATATTCGACATGCGTCGAATTGATCTTTATTCCAAAAATCAATGAACATACCAATTTTTTCGTCTACATGAGATCCAATCTGATCATATCCTGTGGGGAAATATTCCACTCTAGAATATTTTACCAAATCTCCCTCATCAAAATGTTTTGAAGTAATTTTAAACCTCTCTTTTCTCTATTAGTAAAAAATGTTCCGAAAAATACCAATTAGATTCTTTGGTAATTTTGTCCCACTCATCCACGAGCACATCTCTTGTTGTTTCCAGTAAGCCCGTAGACTCTGTACCAGGTAGTGGCCAAGGTTCTGCCATCATCTGCCCTGCAGCTGCAACAGGTTTTCCCGATGGCTCACATAACCAATATATTCTTAACATGGGTTTTTTAATGAACTGGCATTTATCTGACCAAGACTTCCGCAAATGAAAACCATCTAACACTTCCAATATTATTCCTATAAAATCCACACCGTCCCATGGTACTTTATATTTTATTAAATCACCCGTCTTCATTATTACTCTTGTTTATATTATCTGAAAAGGCGATTCCGGAGAATAATAACATGAAGCCGCTTAATGCGCATAGCAAAAAATCATTTTCCGCTGAAGCCATGCCGAAAGCAAATAAATTCACTACCATCAATGCGCCCCAATATATTATCCATCCATTAAATTTCTTGTCGTGCAAAAAAGCCTCCTCATTCGGCGTAGAATCGATTTGAAAATAAAAAGAAGCACTTACTCGCTTAATATAGTAGTGCTGCTTGTAGGCATCATTCCGAGCCTCTAAGAGTATATTATTGTGCGGCTAAGAGATCCTCTATCGCTCTCTCAAGATTTTCCTTGCTATAGCCCCGTTGATATTCTTTTATAACCATGGTTGGCGTTATAAAATAAAAGGTAGGCCAGCCAGTTAATTCATACCCGCTTAAATCGAGCCACTCTCTGCTTCCAGCAAGAACGGGGCTACTTTCAATTTGAAAACTATCTGCCCATTTATTTAAATCTCGCTTATCTGGTGTGTTCCCACTAGAATCTTCTATGAGCACAGTTAAATACACAATATTTTCAATTCCATATTTCTCTATTGTCCTCTCAACATCTAAAGCTGCGTATTGACAAGGGGCACACCACATGGCACTGAAATCCAGGACGATGACCTTTCCGTGAAAATCATAAAGATTAACCTGTTTTCCGTTCTGATCCATCATTGCAAAATCGCACGCAACATTTCCGAGTGAATTTTCACATTCATCGGCGCCCGCCGGCTGCTCAACCTCTTCAACACAGCCCATGAGCATAGTTAATATAACCCAAGTCACTGCTGCAATAAGAATAATTCTAATAATTCGATATAAATTCATCACATGTATACCTCCGTTCTAAGAATAACTATTACCAAAATATATCAAATCATGATATATTTTCCTTGACAACGAACAAAAAGCATGTTATATTATATAATATGATATTTAAAAGTAAATCACTAATATTTGTTATTTCACTCTCTATGGCGATACTATTGTTTTGTTATGTGAGTTATTTAACTGAAACCGCGATTCAAGAAGTTACCACGGCGCTCAAAGAATGCAATCCCACACCAGACTAAAATTTATTATTTTTGGTACTATTCATCAAATCTTTAACGTTCTCTGCACAAAATCCTTGAGAAGCTCTCTCTATAAACTCATACAAAATACCCGTATGTGGCAATGGATTAGTAAAAATCTGCACGAGGCCCGGGCACGTAAGAGGTTTTTCTGTGGCAAAGTCAGTAAACCCGCGCTCTTTCCACTCTTTCATGAGTTTTTCGACCGAGTTTACTTGGTAAGCGATATGATGAATACCTCCAATTCCGTTCTTGGAATTGACCCATTCTTCGACTATAGAGCCCGGGCCCCCATCTGAAATAAATATCTCTGGTGCTAGGTGGTGCTCTTGATGTTCTATTGCACCGAGTTCAAAAACTTTCCAAGGAATTGAATCAGAACCTTTCTCGCTAGGCTCCAGTACTAAACACTTAGCCCATGTTCCGTCTTCAAATTGGATGTCAAATCCTTCTTGTAGATTTTTCGGCTTCTTATACCCTAGGAAACTCATGAAGAATTTTGCAGTCTCTTCTTTATTTTTTACCCTATAAGCGATATGATCAAGTCTCATGGTATCTCCGAATATAAATGGTGGAGGTGACAGGGATCGAACCTGCGACCCTCGGCTTGCAAAGCCGATGCTCTCCCAACTGAGCTACACCCCCCATTTATTCTAAGTAGTCACTCAATATTGTATCGACGAGCTGATCCGTGAGAGCCAAATCTTCCCGGGTTTCTCGGCCGGCCTCGCTTGGTTTTGCTGGGGTATTTACCCATTCATAATTCTGGGGCATCCGTATTGTCTCGTCTTCCTTATTCCATTCTTTCGAAGTATAAACATCATTAGCTTTATTAAAAAGGCCTCTGCTGATCTCCAAATGACTCTTAGCACTAAGTACTATTTTAATTAAGTCTCTCATCGGCTTGGCTTGAATTTCATCCACACTCCACAGATATAATCCGCTATCAAAATCCAATTGAAAAGATTTGGCACTTTGAACAACTCTTTCTACTGCAAGCGCTTTCCCGCTTTGATCTATCGCTCGACGAGAATATTTTATTACGTCCAATATAACATTACCTTTCTTGTCCATCCCTCTATAAATAACTGGATATCTATTTTTAATGTCTTGCAAGAAACGCTCGGGGCCCATGTTGAGGGGCGCCCCGTCAGAATCGACGTCTTCGATGCTAGTGGCCAGCGCTGTCATCAGCGCATTAGTAAGCCCATATGCCTCTCTGCCGCGAGCGCGTTCACTCGTCCACGGATCTGCATCAGGAGAAACGGCCTTGGGCTTTATTTGAATGGATTGATCCATCGCCTCGTCGAAAATCTTATAAATATTCTCGGCATAATTATTCACATATAAGAGATCTCCTTTTTTTATTTTACGATGAAATGTCATAGAAGAGACACTTACCTTTTCTCCCTGTAAATTATTAATAAAGCCAACGAGGTCTGAAAGATATTCTTTCTTTTTAAATTTTTCATCTGCAGATGCCTTCACGACGAAAGCATAATATTTTAAAGCCTTAGTCATGGACTCTAAGTTGGGATCGGTTTCACCAGGATATCGGAATTCAATATAATTCCTGCTGGGGGTGTAATTTACGTTAAAGCCAATGGACTTTGAGCCCATTTGGCGCGCCTGGTCGAGTACTCGACTTGACAAAATATCGGACAGTTCATTAAAATTGCGAGAAAGATATTTCTTTATAAATTGATCTTTGGTCAGAACATCTTCGTGTGAAGACTTTTCAGGGAGTTTTTCTACGAACGACTGGATATTTTTGATTGCCGGCGCTTTTAGGTCCCCGGCCCAGCTGCTGAACTCTCTGTTAGGGAACCCTACGCCCTTAGTGGCATAGCGATGATTAATAAACATCAAAGCTTTAAAAAGATTATAATTATCGACGGGATCCCCCTCATCATTTAAATATCCTACATTAGTATGTAGACCAGTTTTCTGTGTAAACGAAAAATATGATTGCTCGTCATATTCTTCAAAAAAGTCTGTTAAAAATTCTATAGCAGTATCTAGCCCAATCATATATGGCGGATCATCCATGGAGAACTCTATACCACAGTTTAAAGAGCCATCTTCTTCAAATTTAAGATCGTCTTCATACTTGCTCATAAAGTTAGGAAAATGCTCACTTAGAGCGTATTGCATATCTTCAAGATTGCAACCGCCTCGCGATTGTTCACTATCATACCATTCTTCCCGAAACGTTTCTTCGTCAAAATATCCTTCATATCCCATCTCTTCTAGGTATCCTGCTGGATCCTCTTCATAATCATTGACTTGTTCTTCTATTATCTCTTCCATTTTGGCTTCTATAAATCCAAAGTATTTATCTAAAACCCGTTGTTCCCATGTATCAGGCCTCGCGTGAACGTCTAAATTATCAAAAATATCTGCATAAGTGGTTGAGCCATAGCTCGATGGGATCCCCATAATAACCCCTTCAATAGTTTCGTCGGCTGCATTTATTATATTAAGGAATCCGTTTGAGCCCCCCACATTATATATTTTAAAAAAATCGCTAACGGACATGCTTGATTTAGCAGACTTGACTGCAGCAAATATCTCTTTGCTTTGTAAATCATGGAGCTTTCCAACAAAGTAATTTAATATTTTAAAAAGAATCTTTGGGTCTTCTATAAGCCTTTCATATCCTGGATGATAAGCTTTTCCCCCTTCTTTTTCAAAGGGTAATGTGAGCTGATTCTCATTCCACCCTAGGAGTTCCTGTAATTCATTTCTCGCGTGAGAATTATTGATGAGCGCTCTCATAAATTTCATAGGATCTTTTAAATATTTAGCGATAGCCTCGGCAAGCAATTCAACAGTATCGTTCATTCCTTCATGATGCGCCACTGCTAACCTAATAAGATCTAAGTTTTTCAGGGTCATGGGCTCTACGTAGTCATAATACCAGTCCCAAAAATCGCTGCCATCTGTCAGAACCAATCCATCCGGTACATCTTGTTCTCTTATAGTCTCTCGAAAATAATTTTCTGCATCTCCAAAATAATTTTCTGCTTGTTCTCGACGAGCTTGATCCATCGCCTGCTCCATCGCCTCCCAATTATCTTCTTCATCTACACCATCAGCCTCCATTTCGATTTCAAAAGATACTGAAAATTTATTTTCATCCTTCATCACATCAGCCTCATCTGCGCGATTAAACTCCTGCAGGACTTCTTCTTTTTGTTCGTTTAAAAACTTATTCCATTTTTTCATACTAAGACCCTCTCGCCATAATTAGTCTTGAATAATTTCAAAAATAGAGTTTATTATTTTTTTAAACAAGTTGTGATTAGCATGTGGGTAAAAGGCCATCTTCTTCCTAAACTGCACAATCTTCATGACTGGTACCCATAATTTTTCATCTATTTTCATTTCTCTTGAAATTTCTTTTAAGCACTGAAACTGTTTAGCTTCTGCGAAATTGAAAACCTCAAGCGGTGAAAGGCCCAAAACAATTAAATCTTCCTCTATGGCCTTTAGACCTTTAATTTCTGCGTTAATCAGCTTGATTTGCCACCAAAGAAACAAGCATAACTCCAGCATGCCCATTTCTTTTATTAGGTTCGGAAGATATTTTACTCCTAAAGCGATGTGTCTCGCCTCATCTTTTTCGAAGTACTCTAATAATTCAGTCAAGATGGGATCTACATTGGACTTTCGGATAAACCTAAAAATAGTAATGGCGATTGGCTCCACCATTAACTGCATCCCTAATAATTTCTTTGCGAGGCTATTAGCTTTTGATACTTCTTCGAGCACAAACAACACGGGCGCAAAGATAGCACTTGGTGTGTAATTAAGCCGGCGACGGAGATAATCTCTAATGACATAAAAATGTCGAGCTTCGTCATGGGCCTGGGACACTGCTGCCATCTTTGCGCCATATTGTTCAAATTGAGCAGACATCTCGGACGCAACATTCCAAGCGATATATTCACCCCACAGGATGACACTTAAAATATTAGTGAGAGACTCTTTCTTGTCTGCATCAATCTCGGTGTTTTCATATTTGGCAAAAAGATCTGTTAAAACTTCTTTGCCGTCCCAAATTCGCATTTGGCCATTATGATATACTTTATCTAGGTTCTTGTTATCGTTAGAATCACTATAATAAAAATCATAAGGTATAATCATATTTATAAAAACCAGCGACCAAACATGGCGCCCGAGATCCAAACTAGTGCAACAACCCAGTACAATTGTGCTGGTGATTGAAGCGTTAAGAGATCTTTACATAGATTCTTAAAATCGGAAATACGTTCAAGCATTATCTTTCTCCTTTATGGTAAGTAGTTAAAAAAACGATTTAGATACAACTATTAATGCTGCTAGAATCAACACATTGCCTAGCAGAACACACTCGATTTGCTTCTTCGGTAAAGATTTCGAATAAAGACCGCGACTCCCTCTGGAGGCTCTCACAGTTTAATTTTTGGACCCATTCATCAATGATGGCAATACCTTCTTCAGTTGTAGCATAAGATTCAGGACGAGCCTCAAGCTCAACGACGCTTCTTCCGTCTGATAAGGTATAATAAGATACATCGCAATCTTCAAATTCCCAAATCCACGCTTCTTTAAAAACAGAAAATACTTTCTCGTATCCACTAAGAATAAGAAACTCGACTACGGAGGAGTCATCGTTGGCGGTCATATTTAAATTAATTTCTTTCCTCACAACATTGCCCTCCCTTTTTTGTTTAAGGGTAAGTTCTGTTACTGTACCACCCTTCCGATACCTTAGAAAAGAATCTGTATCTTGGTTAGTATAATAATCGTCACAGGAACAAACATATAGTGGTTCATATTGTTTTTCGATAGCCGTCTCTAGAGTCGCATGAAATTGTTCCTTGCTGGTTTCACCAGCCCAGAACTTATACTCGATCTCCATATTAGCTTCCATATTATTCACTTTAACCTCGCAATATATTTAGCTACTATTATAATAGCATATTTACTTTGCTTTGTCAAGTATTATTTATAGTCACCCTGCTTTGCATTTATGGCAAACTGAATTTGGGACACTTTTTTCTGTTCTGCTTCAGTGCGCTTCTCTTTTTTCATTAAAGCTGCTTTCTTTGATTTTAACTGCTCAATGGTATAGTCTGTCCATTCTCCGGTGGACTTGATGTCTTGAAGGAAATTCTCATCTTCTTTCAAGGCTTTCTCAACTTCTTCTTTAATAATTTTAATCAATTGTGTGGTGGTGATTTTCATAATAACAACCCCTTTATTTCATAATTAGTTATTTATTTTTCCAATCTCCAGATTTAATCACGGGGCAGTCGACGACATCTTCTTCTTTTAAAAAATACATTTGGACTGTTGATCCGTCTCGCAAGACAACTTTTTTTCTTTTATAAAAATAAGGGTGCCCTTCTAAATAATCCAATCGGCTTAATGTAAACGCACAAACTTCATAGATCTCTCCGAGGACAGCACTGGTACCCTTTTCAATTACACCAGGGAACGATCCTAAATTATAGAGAGTATACCCCCTCTTTGTAATCGCGGGCCCAATATACTCCGAAAACTCATTGTCTAGGAGAGAATGGTTTCCCTGACCCGCCATCAAGGTACCATAAACAAATACTTTCATCTTTCTTCTTTCTGAAACGGTACTACATTTTTCGGCAAAGACTCTTGAGTCATTTCATCATCTAATATTGTTTCAAAATGAGTCAGGATTTTATCGTTGAGGTCTGAAAGGTTTAAAACCTTTTCTGACACTGCATCCATATCATATTCGAAAGGTAGGGATCCTGTATTTATCCATTGGAAGCATTGATAGATTGCGTGATCTATCGCTTCAATAACAAGATCTAGCTCCTCTGGACCCAATTCTATTGGTCTCATTGCTCTGTTCCTTTATTATATACTTATTCATTATTAGCTCTCGATAAGCTAATCTTTGTGCGTGGTGTTTAAATCCGCCTACTACTACCTCTAATTCCTTAAGGGTAAGTTCAATACATTCTTCCACAGGTTGCAACCTCAAGTACTTTTTATATTATAACCGTTATAATATAAAATGTCAAGCGATTAATTAATTATTTTTATGCAACCGACTTACTTCCTCGGCATTTCCACTTCTTTCGAGAAAGGGCATTAGCGCATGGAGGGTTTTTACATTTTTTTATTTTAGCAGATCGGGCACAATATGCGTCACCCTTTGCAGTACCGGGCCGGATTCTATCTCCCCCGCCCTTAGCTTTTCCTGCTTGACCATAAGACCGGCACGCGCCGTCTACTCTTTTAGCAAATCTCTTTCCCTTGGATGGCTTACAAGCTTTTTTCTTTTTTTCTTCAAGCTCTAAATCAGCCTCTTCTTTTACTTCTTCACAATTATTGACCCTTCCGCTTTTACCTTGTTTGGTTTTAACACCAGTTTGGGCGCCCGGGGAATACCCTTTCCAGCATTCTTGCTCTTCATCGAGGGTTTCACGAACAATTTTCATAAGTCTTTTTTCTGTAATTTTTGACTCTCGTATAACTCTTACTTTAATAGCCATTATAAAATCTCCTCGATAACATAAATAGTTTGTGAAATTTAAAAAATAATAAAAATGGTGGAGGTGATGGGAGTCGAACCCATGTCCGCAGTAATTTCCAGTTCAAGTCATTCACAGGTTTAGATTATTTTCTTAAACAATCAAATGGTTTGTTAGAATCCTGTTGCTTTACAAACATTAACAACGCGGGTTTTTATATTTCGGCAGCACCACCTGCTTATTCGCCATTGGGTAGCAAGGTTGACAAAAACCCAGCAAACTACGCTGCTAGAGCGATAGCTTGGAAATGATTATTGTTATTGGCAATTATCAAATATTCAATAAGTTTAAGGTCATTTATTGAAGTAGACCACCTGCACAATCCGTTTCTATTACCACGTCGAAGCCTAGACACCCCCATTAAAATTAATATCTATCTGCGTTAGCGTCACGAGGCCATGTCTTTCGCTTACTTACAAGTGCGATCGCAGGTGGATTACCGAACGAGCGTTCCTTAAAGTATGTCTTTAATAGGATTGCTCCGTTATATTCAACGGCTTCCATCCCGTTAATTTTGCCCAAATCATTCGCAGCTGCAGAAAGCTGTTCCCAAGCTGCATCCCTATCTGAATCCTCATCGAACCAGACATAGTTATCAGAACCAAATTCAGTGGTATTGCGTTGCGTCGATCCGGATTTTCCGAATCCACCAGTAAAATATCCACCAAATTGATTAGCCAGTTCTTTACCAAGGGAAGCCAGAGTGGCCTCTTTCAGGACCGCTCCAGCCTCTTCTTTGATAATCTTTTGTAGTTTTTTCTTCGTAATATTCATAATAGTGTCTCCTAACAACACTTACACTTGTCACAATCACATTCGCAGCAATCACAGCATTTACATTCTTTTTCCATAATCTAACCCTCCTAATCAATAGATAGTCTGTCTTTCATAACTAAACTACAAATATTATTAAATAGGGCTCATTTCTTTGCCTAAGAATGCAAACCCGTGTCCGGGACCGGGTTCTTCCGTGCTCATCTTCCGCGCAGCTCTTGTGACCCTAGCCATATTGTCTATGGTCTTAATGGCTCTGGTTTCCCATTCTGGATCCTGATCTAGTTCTTGACTGAACTGTCCGGTTTGAGTAGCCCAGTTTGTCACTTGCGCCACTGCTTCATCCAATTCAACTGCCAATTTATTAATCTTTTTTATTTGAGCGATAACCTCTTCTTTCGTTCCGGTACCGCCAGCAGTCCCCATGCCCAGAGACCCTTTTAATTTATCGAAAACGCCTTCTCTGTTAAGCTCTTCTTTGATCATCTTTCTTAATTGTTTAATTGTAAGTCTCATTTTTAATATTCCTTTATTAGTCAAACTTTGGATCCATATAACCCTCATTATCTATATAAGCTGTAATTCGTTGAAGAATATCCTCTATACCGATACCGAGGTGTATGGCGGTCTTAATTTCTGTCTCTATATTCTGGTAAGCTTGTTGCTCCTGCCCTGATGAACGATGCGACGATGGCTGAGTATCGCCTTCTTTGTAAGTCGCTACCTCTTCTTTGATAATTTTTTTCAATTGTTTAGTTGTTAATTTCATAATATTTCCTATAGGAATACATATATGAATATCCCAATGTTATAAATAGTGTTGTGTTTTTAAAAAAGAAGCTTTATAAATAACCATTAGCGCTTAAAGCTAACCATATTAAAATACTGAAGAACAATACCATTATAGCACTTGCGCCTGCAAATGTCAAGTAATCTTTTAAAGGAACCTTCATTTTCTCTGGATCCGCTTCAGGGACCTCATCATCCTTCACGATTCGTAGCTTCATTGGGGTACCGATCCTTATAGCTCAAAGCGTCTATCGCTTCTTCTAAAGCATTTTTTTGAAATTCGAGATCTTCTTCAAGTTCTAAGGCATCTTGATAGTGAGTTAGCCACTTCTTTTGAATACGCTTGTTTTTCTTAGTCTGGCTGCTATTAATGAGGAGGGCCTTTAGTAGATCAATAATAATACTTCTACCCTCTTTCATAACTGTATATCCTCATCATCATACCAAATACACACAAAAAGGCCTCCCAACAAAATAAAGGCTGTTAATAGCAGGAAATCTAAAGAAAAAAGATCAAACATACCTTAGATAGTTAACGATCAACCTGATCGTCTCTTTTCTTTCAACCTTCTTCTAAATCGGCATCTTCACGAAGCCCCTGGACAGCAGCTGCAATCTCGGGACTCATATCTTCAATGGCTAGATCATTTTTAATGGCATGAAGAGCAAAATTAATCGCACCTTTCAATTCGTGCGCCTCTAATTTACCTAAGACACCTAGATCAACAAAAAATAGCTTAGGCTCCTCATTAGATCCGCAAGTGCTAGGTCCATCATCGATCACTTCTGCCGGCAAATCTGCTACAGAACCTCCAGGAAAGTGGACAAGTTCTTCATCATCGTCTCCAAACCTGGGAGGTTTCATATCTACCGTGATCTCTTTCAGACTTTTGTTTTCATTTAACCATGAATCAAAAGAAAAATCATGAAAATCTTTCATTCTCTGTTTTCTTACATCGTTAGATTCTTCTTCAATTTGATCGATAGTCTCATCTAGGTGATATCGAGGGTCAATTCTTTTCTTATTTTTTCTAGCTTTCATAGCACAGTTCTCCATTCTATTACTATAAATAGTATTATTGAGCGTTTAAGGTAAAATATTATGGGCCGTTGTATTCGCAAGTGCACAAATCACCATTGATGACATTCACACCATAGGTAATTTTCACATCATAGCAACCAGGAGAAGTTTGTCCGTAGATTTTCATATGAATTTCATCACCAGTGTCTTCATTAACAATATACATGGTATTCTCATTCACACATTTCCAATAGAAGTCGTAATTATAAAACCCATATAGCTCGTCTATATTCCAAAAGAAGACATAATCTTCCTCCACATATGTACAATAATCTTTATAGGAAGGAACAAGAGTGTTAGCAATGACGTTATTCGTCTCTATTGACCACCATTGGCCGTAAAAATCTTCTTCTTTGCAAGTCTCAACGGTATAACTGTCGCCTGGATAGCTTGGGCCGGCCTTATATCCCGTAGGACCTTCGCGGTTTTGTGCACATCCTGTTAACGCAAGCAGTGTTGTTAAAAAAAATATCTTCACAGTATTAACTATGAAGATAATTTTTAAAAAACCAAATTAAAATTTTCAAGGAGGAATTTGATCATATGATTGTGTAGGCATATCTTGGGAAACTTCACCGATATCGTTCTGAATCTCCTGGACTATAGCTTGAATAGCGCTAACGTGTTGCATAATGGCCATTTGCATGGACTTATCCGACAATCCAGTGATATTCATAGCCATATCTTGGGAGATATCAAAAATAGCTTCCAAAACTTCGTCATCAGCCGTGCCAGACTCTTGATTGACAGCTTCATCAGCAGTCATCGAGTCAATTTGTTCAATGATGAGGGATCGGAGGTGACTTTTGGTGAGCTTCATGTTGAGTACGCCTTAACTTAATCGACTATAACTAGTTTGAAATTTCGAACGACAAATTTTTTTTATTATTTTTTTAGTATTTTGGAAAAATAGTTAGAGTATCATACCCACCATCGTGATCAAAAGCTATAAAATCCATCTCATATCGTGCTCCACACCACAAATTTGTCTCCGTGAACTCTTTTTTGTGCACAAACCAGTGATATTCATGCCCTAAAAGATTATCATGTACCAATTGATAGGAGTTTGCGAAGGCTCCATTGTAGTAAATGTCTACCCAGACCTCTTCGATGTCGTGAAATCCGTGTGAATGATCGACCCAAGCATCAAAATACCATATATAATCTTGATATGAGTCATTCCAATAGCATGCAGCTTGCGCATCGAAGACTACAGGGGCCCCTTGGTACTCCGGCATCTCGTGATAGGGGATGTAACAAGCACTAAAAGCGAACAGCAGCGCAGCGACCGCAAAAATTTTAACTCTTTTCATCATTTCCTCGTAGTTTTGAGAGTTGAAATGTAATATTATTAACAAAAGCGATGTAAAATCCCATTATTTTATCTAAAATTGTGATCAAAACCAATTGGAATGCCGCAAAAAACATAAAAAATAGAATAAAATGGACGATATTAGTAATTATCTCGCCCTTGAGGGGGCATTTCATCGGAGCTTTTGTTCTTTGTTTTCAGGAAGCCAATAGCATCGGTCAAACTAACCCCAGCTGCGCCAAGGGCCGCAGCAGCAAGAGGCAGAAGTGCCGCTTTTCCTAGGCCTTTTAGCAGTTGAGCAGCCTGTTCAGGGCTTTCTACAGCCGTAATTCCGGAATCAAAGAGTGTTTGAGCGACTTGTTGCATAAGATCCATGCCCTCTCCTTCGGAAATTTCGCCCATCCCTTCCATTTCATCCTCATCACCCATTGAGTTGATCCCGGGCTGCTCCAGAGTTTCAGTTTCACTCTCTTCCATACGGGCCATTTCTTGAATAACAATGCGCTTGAGCGCCTCTCTTGTGATTTTCATGTGATTAATTCCTTCTTTCCCCAAATTTTTTTATTATTGATTGGGTTTTGTGATTATTTTAAATAGTTTAGAGCCGAGATCTAACACTCCATCCACTAAAACATCCGATAAATGCATTGCGATTCCTATGGTGAAGTGAACTATGCATACAAGAGGGATCATAAAAGCTATAACAGCCGCATGCGCGGAAGCAATAAGCAATACTTTCCCTATAAATAGCATATATCTAGCCTTGAGCCATTAGTGCGTCCTCAAGATCTAGAAACGATTTGGGCATGCCATAGCCACGCACTATCCAATCTACATCTACGAGGAGATTTCTCCAGCTCAAATTATTAGCCCGGGCAGCTTGCTTGAGAGCCTCTCGGTTTTCATCATCGCTGTTCTTTAAGACGCCTTTGAGTATCATATAGTGCTCATTATCGAAGTCTGCCCAAGTATATTCTGGCTGATCAAATACTGTTCGAAGAAAATCCCGAAGCGCTTTAGCCTCTGGCTTTACCGGGGATAGCTTAGTCTCCGCTTCTTCATCCTCTCCTCCGCCCTGGTAAGGCATATCAGAGTTCTTTTCCCACCTTTCTTGATCGGATAAGCCAACAGAGGCTTTGCCCGGGCGCAAACTGGGATCATCTCCGGGCCTCCAGACTTCAGTCAGGGTATTTTTAACCTCTTCACGGATGATTTGGGCTAGTTTATTCATTGTAAGCTTCATTGTTAAGCTCTCCTTATTGTTTTTAATGCTGTAATTAGTCTTTATATTTTTAAAAAAACCGTATTTTTAAGCAGCTGCTGTTAATAATTTAGCGCCATGCTGATCGCGGTAGCCAAGTAGTGCTAATTCCTTGTGTTTTGCCTCTATCATAATATGCACATTATATGCATAGGTATCAATATAATCCTGAATAAGGTCGGAATGCGCCTGTGGACGGATTTTTGGGTCATTATACTCTTTGGCGCGTGATTCAGAGTAGTGAACAACTGGAATTACGTCGCCCCATGTGCTCGCGGCAAGGCCTATAGCCTCTTCTTGGGACATACCGCGATTGGTAAACAGGTGGTGATGGATATCATGAACCACTGGGATACCGATACGACCATGAATCTCGTCGACAAGCTCTGCTGTGGAGTACAACGACGCACGATCATCGTTCTCAACGGTCAATCTGGACTGTACTGCCGGCGATAATAGCTCGAAGTTGCGGCAAAAGTTGTCAATTGCCATGGGTTTGTCGCCATATGTGGCACCTACATGGATATTAATCTTGGCCCATGGGCTTCTGGGCTGCCCAAGAAGGTCCATAAGCTCGCCATGGATCTCTAGGTCACGTACTGTATTGCGAATAACGTGCTCACGGGGG
>TARA_R110002074_G_scaffold178220_5_pt1 | contig 22375 bp, 14 predicted proteins | sample TARA_R110002074 | Tara Oceans TARA_R110002074 (sample SAMEA4397215) | marine metagenome | biome: Polar Biome; feature: [MIX] marine epipelagic wind mixed layer (ENVO:01000061); material: water (ENVO:00002006), including particulate matter (ENVO:01000060) such as... | depth 10-100 m | reverse complement strand
GATTACGGATCAATGGGGTTGTAGTTTCACAACGCTTGCAGAAGTGTTATACGAACAAATGGATGTTTCTACTTCAGTGGTAAAATCTATAGATTGTACAGCTACCCCAGGTGGTGAGATTACCGTAAATGTAAATGGAGGTTCAACGAATCTAGAGTTTATAATGACTACTCCTTTAGGAAGTGTTATTACACAAGTAACGGGGGTATTTACAAATTTAACAGAGGTAGGAACATATTCTATTCTTGTTAGAGATAACGATACTACAAATCCGGTTTGTGAAAGAACGGTAACACAAGTATTAGATGCTCCGGTAAATCCAGTACTATTAGATGCAACATTAGTTAATGTGAGTTGTTTTGGTGGGAATGATGGTAGTATTAGGGCGAATATTGACCCAGCTACTAATGTGAATCCTGCTTACCAATATGAATTATATGAGATCAGTGATTTGGTTACACCAATAGCTGGGCCACAGAATAATCCTTTGTTCACAGGTTTAAGTATTGGAGATTATCAAGTAAAAATAATTTCAAGTAGAGGTTGTGAGGGTATTAAGAATGAAACCATTACTCAACCAACCCAATTAACGGTTAGTGCGGTTGCAACAGCATTCAGTTGCTCTCCAAATAACAGTGTTAACACAGCAACTTTAACGGCAACTACTGGTGTAGGAACTGGAACAGCACCATATTTATACAGTATAGATAATGTAATTTTCCAAGCATCTAATACATTCAACATAACAGATAATGGTAGCACACAAACTATTGATGTTTATGTGAAAGATGCTAAAGGATGTACAGCGTTTGATAGCGTAACTATTCAACCTATAAATACATTCACAGCAACTGTAGCACAGGATGTTGAAATAACATGTACTAATGATGAAACCGTAATTATTTCAGTGGTAGATAATGGCTTAGCACATAACTATGGTTATGAATTGTTACCAATAGGTAATGGTACTGGCACACTAGTTAGTACTACGGCTACATCTGCAACATTCGAACTAAGTGCTGTTGGTTCTTATGTGTTTAGGGTTACCGATTTAGATACGGGTTGTTATGTAAATACAGCTAGTTATACTATTGCACCGTTTGACTTTATTACGGCATCGGCTACTGCAACCACAGCGGTTACTTGTTTCGGTGATGTAAATGGAAGCTTATCGATAAATATAAATGGATATAGTGGTGATTATAATTACGAAGTATTTGATACAGCAGGTAACATAGTAATAGCGTCAACTGCATCAAATACTAGTGTAAACCCAAGACCAATAAATGGCCTTTCTGGCGGTAACTACTTTGTTCGAATTACAGAGACTGCAGTTCCTTTATGTTCAGAAGACACGAATATTGTAACTATTTCATCTCCAGATAGACCTTTAAGTGGAGCGGTTACAATAGTAGCGGAAGCAACTTGTTCAGATGATAAAGGTGAAATTAGAGTAGCGCCGCAAGGAGGGTATAAGCCTTATGATATTGTGTTAACAAATACCACGACTGGAGATAGTTATTCTATGGATGATGTTCAAGAAGGCATATTTACCAATCTTTCTGCTGGTGATTATTCAGTTAGAATTACCGACAACGCGGGTTGTATTGTTAATTATACAGAATCAATGACTCCAGCAACACCAATTGTAGCAAATGCTACACCATTGGTTACTAATTTAGTTTGTTTCGGTGATACGGGTGCTACGGTATCTGCTAATGTAGCAGGTGGAGGTAGTGGTGTTTATAGTTATCAGTTGAATTATTACGATGCAACTGGGTCAACGATAATAGCTACTACAGGAGCACAAAACAACCCTAATTTTAATGATTTAGGAGTTGGTATTTACAGCATCACAGTTGTTGATGGTTGGGATTGTGATACGGTGACAAATACTGTTGAAATTACACAACCGACTGAAGTACAGGCTAGCTTGTTAAGAACAGACCCATTAACCTGTGCAACAGGTGCTGAATTTGAACTTACGGCAACTGGTGGAAGCGGTACCTATGAATATAGTGTTGATAATATAAACTTCTTGCCAATGACAAGTAATCCATTAGGATTGCCTGAAACAGGAATATTCCAAGAAGGTACATATCAGTATTATGTTCGTGATGCAATTAATGGTTGTGAGTCAGCAATTTCAAATGCAATTACTGAAACAGAGATAGCCCCATTACTATTAACAGTTGATAAAACTGCTGCTTCAGTGAACTGTACAGGTGAAAGCACAGCAATTATCTTTGCAACAGCACAAGGTGGTTTAGGAAACTATCAATATGAATTGTTTACAGATAGTTCTTTAACTGTGGCAACACGTATTGCCGGTCCTCAAGCACAAGGGGTATTTAGGGACTTAGGTGCAGGTACGTATTACGTAACTGTAATAAGTCAAGATTGTACAACAGCAGCTGAAGAAGTAGTTATTGTCGACCCTGCTCCTCTTTCATATACTGAGAGTGTTATAGATGTAACTTGTGCAGGTGAGAATGATGGTGAGATTACGGTAACCTTATCAGGTGGTTCTGGAGGTTACCAGTATGCAATATCTCCTAATCTGAACCAGTTCTTTGATAATAATTCATTCACAGATCTAGAACCTGGCGAGTACACGATAATTGCACAAGACCAAAATGGTTGTTTCGAATATCTAACGTACACAATATCTGAACCGGCAAGTTTAGTGGTGTCCGCAGAAACTACTCCAGAAATTTGTGTAGATAGTGAAGATGGTACAATAGTTCTTGAAATTTCTGGTGGAACCGCTCCTTATAGTACAGCATTGAATTCTAGTGACGATGCAGATTTTGTATTGAACAGAACTGAATTCTTTGATATGGCTTCAGGTGAGTATATAATTATTGTAAAGGACGCAAATGGTTGTGACACAAACTTGATTGTTGAAATTGAGAGAGGTGTTAATCTTAACGCTACTGTTGAACCGATTTATGAATGTTCAGGAGATAGTCCGAGTAATTATGTGAATATCACACTAGAAGACGTCAGTAATATTGGTGACGTATTATATGCTATTGATTCTGTTGATCCGGCCGATTTACAATTGAATCCTGATTTCAGAAACACAGCACCTGGCAACCATTATATTACAATAGCTCATTCAAATGGTTGTATACAGACAATAGACTTTGTAATAGAGGCTTTCGACCCGTTAACGCTAAGTTTAGAACAGCGTAATTTAAATGAGATTACTGCTATCGCAGAAGGAGGTAGAGAAGGGTATACCTACTATTTCGATGATATTGATAATGGTGATAAAAACACATTCTATATCACTAGAACAGACACATACGAAGTTCGGGTTGTGGATCAAAATGGTTGTGAGTCAATTGCAAATATTTTCATGGAATTTATAGACATTGAATTGCCTAATTTCTTTACACCTGACGGCGATGGACAGAACGATTTTTGGATACCAAGAAACATGGAACAATTTCCAGAAATACTAATAAAAATATTTGATCGTTATGGTAGAGTAGTTTCAGAACAAACGGCAGATTCTCAAGGTTGGGATGGGTTATATTCTGGCAAAGAATTACCTACAGGAGACTACTGGTATGTAATCAAATTGAATGGAGAAAGAGATGAAAGAGAATTTGTTGGTCATTTTACCCTATATCGTTAATATTTAACCTAAAAAAATGATGCGAAACAGTCTATTGACCTTAGCATTTATTATAAGTGCCTTTGCTGCTAATGCGCAGGAGCTAACCATACCCCAATTATCGCAATACCTTGCAGATAATCCGTTTGTGATGTCACCGACATATGCTGGTATTGGGGATCATGTGAAAATTCGCCTTAATGGTCTTACACAATGGGTAGGTATTAAAGATGCGCCAGATACCCAGTCTCTTGCGGCTGATATGAGAATAGGCGAAAAGTCGGGTATAGGAACTTTATTATATAATGATAGTAACGGTGAAACAAAACAACGTGGCGCAAGGTTATCTTTTGCGCACCACCTTACTTTGGATCGTTATGATGACGAGTTTTTATCTTTCGGACTTTCCTATAATTTTAACCAGTTTCGAATTGATATTCAGAATTTTGATGCCTTAGATCCATCGGTAACAGATGATAGGGCAACCACGAATCATAACTTTGATGTTGGTATGCTTTATCGATTCGACAAGTTTTACTTCAGTGTAAATGCTTCAAATATATTAGATAAGGATTTAAGTAATTTCAACCCTATTTATGAGCCAAATAGGCTTAGGAACTACTATATTTATACTGGGTATAGGTACATGAAGAAAAGAACGAGTAAAGTAGAAGTAGAACCTTCTATTTTCTTTCAGTTATTTGAAAGTGATGGTCGTTCGGTAACAGATTTGAATTTGAAATTTAGGTTTTACGATTTTGAAGATTATTACTATGCGGGCATTAACTATCGTTTTTTAAATGATCAAATTGGCAATCCACTTTATATTGCCCCTATAGCTGGTTTAAAGAAGAGTAATTTTTACTTCGGATATTCGTATCAAGTTATTCTAAACGAACTTTTAGGCTATAGTTCAGGAACCCATGTGGTTACATTAGGGGTAGATTTATTTCAAGGTATTAGTAATTGTCGTTGCACCTATTAAACCTTTCTTGAGATTGATTAAGTTTGTTCTCCAGAACACGAAAAATGGGTAAAGTACAATTAGAAAATATAAAGGCATACGCGCATCATGGATGTTTGCCTCAAGAAACCAATATTGGTAGTGATTATTTAGTTAATGTGTCTGTTGATACGAATTTATTGAAAGCTTCGATATCAGATCAGTTGAAAGACACGGTCGATTATGTTCACATCAACAAAATTGTTAAACAAGAAATGGCAATACCTTCTAAACTTTTAGAACACGTAGCCAAAAGAATTATTGATCGAATATTTTTAGAACTTCCATCCGTAGAAAAATCAATGGTTTCTGTTTCAAAAATCAATCCACCTATAAACGGGGATGTAGAGAAAGTAACGGTATCATTAATTTTAAACAGAGAGTAATTAGTTTTTAAATCTCATATTTATAGAAATCCTTTATTTTCTTGGTTTTCTATGACCCTTGGAAAAGGATAATTGTTTATTTTTGCTATCGCTTAAAAAAGGGCATCGTGGCCGAGTGGCTAGGCGCAGCTCTGCAAAAGCTTGTACAGCGGTTCGAATCCGCTCGATGCCTCTAAAAAAAACCCTCCTAATTAGGAGGGTTTTTTTATTTGGAATCAATTTGTGTAGTCAGTCTTCAATTCGCTTAGCGACCATTAAGCTCTAATAATTCTAATTACTATGACTGCAATAGAAATACCAATAAAATAGAGGGTATAAAATATACCGCAATGGTTTTTGCCCCTTCGTAATCTTTTGCTACACGTTGCCCAAAAAGTAACATGAGTAACGTTATACAAGATAGTATTGCACCATAAAAAGCGAATAATGTATCACCGGTAGAAATAAGTTGATACATACCCGCTAAGCAAAGTACGCCAGCAACAACTTCTGCAATTAAAATTATACCAACCATTAATGGCACTATATTTTTAAAGGGAGTTTTAGAAAAATGTTCTTTTAGCCATGAGACATTTCCATTCCAATCAGAAATTTTGTCAGAGCCACTTTGTAGAAAAGTAATTATTAAAAACAATAAAAGTAAAATCTCTGTGGCGTGGTCTAAAATGTTATTCATGATAGTTTATTTAAGTTCGGCTTTTTTTCTGTGCAATAATCGAGTTAGCTTTATAGAGAGGTCGGTGAATATGATCTTTGAATTTCCATTTCGCTCTATATGATATATAGCATCTTCAAGCTCTTTAGTTATGTCAAGTATATTATTTTCATGCACAAATGGAGCAAATTTTTTCAATTGAAATCCTTCTGCATGTATCCTTAAATAAGCGAGTTCCTCTGCACCATAATTAATCATTAAAGCTTGGCGCATTACGGTAATGCAATAAAGTAGAAAGTTCTTCTGAGTTTCTCTACCCGTCTTGGCAACTTCTTCACTCCAAAGCAATAATTCATGAATTGCAGCTTTATTACCTTTTGCCTTAAAGGCACTTCGAACCCATTGTACAAACCAATTTTCAAAGACTAAATCTTCCGAGTCATTATTCAACAGGTCTAATGCTTTGTTGAAATTGCCGTTCGCTTCGTGTGCTAATTTCATAGCTTCTGGCTTCGCGGCTCCTTTTTCAATTAAGGCATTTGCAATAGCATCTTCAGCCAGTGGTGGAAAATGAACCACTTGGCATCTCGATTTAATGGTTTGTATTATTTGCTCTTCATCTTCACATAAAAGAAGAAAAATGGTTTTATCGGGTGGCTCTTCAATTAGCTTTAATAGTTTGTTAGAAGCAGCTGTGTTCATTTTTTCGGCCATCCAAATTAACATCACCTTATAGCCGCCTTCGTAAGATTTTAAATAGAGTTTTTTTACAATATCTTGTGCTTCATCGACACCAATTTGACCTTGTTTTTTTTCAATTTCAATATGACGATACCAGTCAAAAAGATTGCCATAAGGCTGATCGATAATAAACTCTCGCCATTCTTTCATGTAATGGTTGCTAACGGCATGAGATTTTACTTTGTCAGAGTTGGCAACAGGAAAAGCAAAATGAACGTCTGGGTGAGCAAAAGAATTAAACTTAAGGTTACAAGCTTCGTTTTTTCCAATATTTTCTCCATTACTATTTTGGCAGATGATATATTGTGCATAAGCCAATGCCATAGGTAAAAGACCACAACCTTCTGGTCCAACAAAAAGTTGCGCATGTGGTATACGACCTGCATCTGCACTAGATGCTAAGTGATTCTTAATATGGGAAAGTCCTAAAATATTTTTGAATAACATGGATTCAAATATAGTTGTTTTAAAGCATAACAAAATTATTGTAAATGAGGATAAATTAACCTGTTCACCACTTTATCACAAGGCTATTAATCTTTACATTTGTTATCTAACAAAAGGATAATAGCATGAAAGTATTGAATGACTTTAATTTTGAAAATAAGAAAGCGTTAATAAGAGTGGACTTTAATGTTCCCTTGAATGATAAATTTGAAGTAACGGATACAAATAGAATTGAAGCTGCAAAGCCTACGATTATAAAGGTTTTAGAGGATGGTGGTAGTGCTGTTTTAATGAGTCATTTAGGGAGGCCTAAAGGCGAACGTAATCCAGATTTATCTTTAAAGCATATTTGTGCTGCTGTTTCTAATATCATTGGTGTTTCTGTGAAATTTGTAGATGATTGTGTTGGTGATAAAGCAGAGAAAGCTGTAGCTGAACTAAAGAATGGCGAGGTGCTTTTATTAGAAAATCTTAGATATTATGACGAAGAAGAAAATGGTGATGAGCGTTTTGCAGAAAAACTTTCAAAATTAGGAGATATATATGTTAATGATGCTTTTGGAACAGCACACCGTGCGCATGCATCAACTACTGTAGTAGCTAAGTTTTTTCCAGAGGCTAAATGCTTCGGATTGTTAATGGCTAAAGAAATCGAAGCCATAGAAAAAGTAATGGCTACAGGTGAAAAACCAGTTTTAGCGATTCTTGGTGGAGCAAAAGTTTCTTCAAAAATTACGATTATAGAAAACATTCTTGATAAAGTTGATGACTTAATAATTGGTGGTGGAATGACCTATACTTTTATTAAGGCACAAGGAGGAAAAGTTGGTGATTCTATTTGTGAAGATGATAAGATGGATTTGGCTTTAGAAATTCTTAAAAAGGCTAAGCAGAAAGGGGTAAAAATTCATATACCGGTAGATGTAATTGCAGCAGATGATTTTGATGCAAATGCAAATACACAAGTGGTAGATGTAGACAAAATACCTAATGGATGGCAAGGATTAGATGCAGGGCCTGATACATTGCAAAACTTTAAAAAGGTGATTTTAGCCTCTAAAACTATTCTTTGGAATGGTCCTATTGGTGTTTTTGAAATGGAAAAATTTGCAAAGGGAACTATAGAAGTCGGCAACTATATAGATGAGGCTACAAAAAATGGTGCTTTTTCATTAGTAGGTGGCGGCGATTCTGTTGCTGCAGTGAAGCAATTTGGTTTTGAGGACAAAGTTAGTTATGTGTCAACCGGCGGAGGTGCAATGTTAGAAAGTTTAGAGGGTAAAACCTTACCTGGTATTGCTGCAATATTAGCGTAGCTAAGGCGTTATCGATTAACGGGGTATAACGAAAAATTGTACATTTTAAGAGAATTTATTTTATTCTCACTAAAAAATGTGCGATTTTCGTTAGTTCCGTTAACAAATCTCGTCTCTTATGAACAATTTAGTCTGCAAATTTTTTTATTTCTTGGGATTAACCTTAGTTCCAATTTTGGGCTCTGCCCAAAACAAAGACTCGAACACTTCTGTAAAAGATTCGATTAGTGATAATTTAATTATTATCAATGATTCTTTAGACAATGAAGTGTCTACTGCAGTACCCATTAATCAAATAGGCAATTTAGCGAATACTAAGAAAGAAAAGTTAGTGCTGTTTAAGCCGACGGAATCTTCATCTTACAATCTTGAGGACAATGAATTGGCCGCGAAGTTTGATAGTCTATGGATGAAAGAACTTGTAGACGCTGCTCCTCTTTTTGATGAAATGTATCAAGAAGTTATGGAGCTAGACACAATCTCCGATTTCGTTTTAGATTTACCTACCGACACCCTAAAAATGCGGTTGGCAAGGTTAAATGAAAAGACACCTTTTAATGTAGAATATAACGCATCTTTAGAGAGTGTAATCAAATCATTTCTTACAAGAAAAAGAGTTTTAATGGAGCGTATGCTTACCATTAGTCAATTTTATTTTCCTTTATTCGAACAGCAACTAGATAATCATGACATTCCTTTAGAAATGAAATATCTATCTATAGTAGAATCTGCTTTAAATCCTAAAGCAAGATCTCGTGTTGGAGCAACAGGGCTATGGCAGTTTATGTATGGTACTGGTAGAGAAATGAAATTGAACATTAACAGCTATGTTGATGAGCGTAGTGACCCAATAAAGTCAACTGAGGCAGCTTGTAATTATCTGAATAGATTATATAGAATTTATAATGATTGGGATTTGGCACTAGCCGCGTATAACTCTGGACCAGGAAATGTAAACAAAGCAATACGAAGAAGTGGAGGTCAAAGAAACTATTGGAATATTAGACGGAATCTACCAAGAGAAACTGCAGGATATGTTCCAGCATTTCAAGCCACCATGTACATTTTTGAATATGCCGAAGAACACGGATTAAAAACAAAAAGAGCAGAACGTGCATTTTTTGAAACAGATACTATACATGTAAAAAGCTTAATAACATTTGACCAAATTTCAGAACTAACCGGGATTGATAAAGAGGAATTAAAAATCTTAAATCCTTCCTATAAGTTAGATGTCATTCCTTTCATTAAAGGTAAAACTCACGCATTGAGGTTGCCAGTACATAAAATGGGTAAATTTGTGGCAAATGAAGAGGCAATTTATGCCCATGTAGAAGAAGAATTAAAAAGCAAGGAAAGTCCACTTGCAGAAATCACAAAGCAGGCTGATCAAAACAGTATTCGTTATAGAGTAAGAGACGGTGATTTTCTTGGGAAGATAGCTGAACGTTACGGAGTTGGTGTAAGCCAGCTTAAACAATGGAATGGTTTGCGAAGTAATAATTTACGTATTGGACAACGACTAACAATTTACCCAAGAAATAATGGAGCTGCTGTTGTTAAGCCCCATGAAACACCTGCCAGAACTAGTGTAGCAAACAGTTCAAAAACGCATGAAGTAAGAAGTGGAGACTCACTTTGGACCATTTCTAGAAAATATCCTGGAGTTAGTATAGAAAATTTACGAAAGTGGAACGGTATTAGCGGTAACAATTTAAAACTAGGCACAAAACTTAAATTGTGCGACTGTTCTTCGTAAATTAAAACACTAATGAAAAAAAGAATTTTACTTTATTTTTTGGCAATTCTAGGGTTGTCAATTGCCTGTAAGGATGAGGGCAAAGCCGATTATTTGCCAGAATCTGTAGGTGCAATGAATACCCTTACGGTAGTTATCGATAATGACTTATGGAAAAGTAGTGTTGGCGATGCAATTCGCGAAAATTATACTGCAGCTGCCCAAGGTCTAACTTGGGATGAAGCTCTATTTAGTGTCACCCAAATTCCGCAACAAATTTTTTCAGGATCTATTAGAAATACGAGCTCTGTTCTTTATGTTATGGAGGATTCGTTAAATGTGGCTCACATGAAATCTAATATGTATTCTAAACCACAAAAGGTTGGGGTGATTAAAGGTCGAAATAAGCAAGAACTTATAGATAACATCAACAAAACTTCAGCAGAATTTATTAAGGATTTCAAAACACTTGAAATTTCAAAGACTCAAAAGCGATTTGAAAAATCATTAAATAAAGAGAAAGCACTAGTAGATAAGTTTAAAATTTCGATGAAAATCCCTTCTATATATCGGGTGGGTCGAGAAGAAGACAATTTTGTATGGATTTCGCGTGAAATTCAAAAAGGTAACATGAATATAATAGCCTATACAATGCCTGAGAATAGTTTTCAGAACGATTCAACTTTTGCCCAAGATATCATTAGAATGCGCGACTCTATTGGTAATCTTTACATCAAGGGTAATGATGTTGCAGGTAAAAATAATCATATGATTACAGAAAAGGCATTTACGCCATATGTCTTTCCTGCTGAGGTTTCTGGCAAAAAAGCAGCAGAGGTTAGGGGTATTTGGGAAATGTCTGCATATCCAATGGCCGGCCCATTTTTAACCTATATTATAAACGATAAAGAGAACAACCGTAAATTAATATTAGAAGGTTTTGTATTTGCACCAGCAACTAAGAAGAGAGACTATATGTTTGAATTGGAAGCGATACTTAAATCTGTTCATTTTAATATTAAAGAGAAGAAATAAATATCTTTTGACAACTAAAGTAAAGGCCCAGGAATTTCCTGGGCCTTTTTATTTATGTAATAATCTATAAGTGTTGTAAAGTTGTTCTAGGAACGTAGCATAATACTATTAAAGTAAAAGGTTTACTCCAAATAATCTATATGTTACTAAAAGTAAATCCAGTAGATATTCTAAAAACTAAGGCATAAATTGCCATTCCTATCAACACAAAGCATAACCAAGAGAAGATCTTAAAATAATTCTCAAGAATAAAGCTTCTCCAATTTCTAAACGCTTCTATGTATATTTCTTTAACTAAAGTAATTTTTTCCATATCCAATATTTTAGGGGTTCCTGAAATGTAAAGTTGCCTTTTAATTCATCCTTTATTAAAAAGATTAGTTAAAAGGGGAATTAATACTACGAAAAGTATCTACATTAAAGTTAATTCTATGAACTGTAATATATGGCGGATTAAATGCAATGGTAAAGAAAGTGTCGTATTCGGTAAAGGGATATAAATATGGGTGAAAGGCTATATGGGATACCAAAAAGGACTACTTAGAAGGGACATTATGAGTTTATGTATAACACTATAGGGTTATTGTTAAAGATAAAATATAAAAACACCGCCAAAGGCGGTGTTTTTATATTTTACATAGTTACGATAATAAATTCTGACCTACGGTTAAGGTAGTGCTGTTTTTCTGTACAGCGAACAGAACCATCACAGTCATTAAGTAATTGTTCTTCACCATAACCAATTGCACTTTCAATTCGTTTAGGGTCAATTCCTTGTGCTATAATATATTCTTTTGTCGATTTGGCACGTTTGTCAGAAAGGTATTTGTTGTAAACGGAATTACCTCGTGAATCGGTATGAGACTCAATTTTAATTACCATGCTTGGAGAATCATTCATGACAGCAACCAATTTATCAAGCTCCAAAGAAGCATCTTTTCGAATATATGATTTGTCGAAATTAAAGTGAATCATCTCTGTTTTCAGCTTTTTAATTCCGTTTTCAACTGCAATCATATTATTAAGTTTCCTCATTGAAAGATCAACATTTACCACTTCATTATTTTTTGTTTCCACATCTCTAGTGTCATCAAAGTAAGAGCCCTTCGTAGTTTTTAGCACATATCTTTTATCTGATTCTAGGTCTTCGAAAATGAAACTTCCATTTTCGTCCGTTTCCATTTCTTTAAGCTTAATGTTGTTCTCATCTAATAATTGTACAAGTGCCCTTGGCATGATATCACCACTTACCAATTCTGTAACTATCCCAGAAATGGCGTTTGTATTTGTTGGAATTTCCTCAATCTGTAATGTTTTAAACGAATAAATATCGTCATCGCCTTTACCACCTTTTCGGTTAGAAGCAAAATATCCTTTTTGTGTATCCTCTTCTACTATAAATGAAAAATCATCTTTTTTACTATTTATAGGTTTTCCAACATTTCTAACTTCTAGAAAGCCAGCTTCATCATCGAAGGCAACTTCAAAAACATCTAAGCCTCCTAAACCAACATGACCGTCAGAAGAAAAGTAAAGTTTCTTTTCATTTATAAAAGGAAACATTTCTTTACGTTCTGTATTGATTTCGGGACCTAAGTTTCTTGGGGAAGAAAAAGAACCATTTTCTAGTACATCAACTACGAAAATATCTGTTTCACCAATACTGCCTGGCATGTCTGAAACAAAGTAAAGCTGCTTGCCATCTTTGCTTAAAGCTGGATGACCGGTTGAATAGTCGTCACTATTAAAAGATACTTCATCGGCCTTTGTCCATTCTCCGTTAATTTTTTTAGAGCGGTAAATTTTAAGATTGTTTATGCCATTCTTATCTCTTTTTAATTTTTTACCATAATTATTTCGCGTAAAATACATGGTTTCATTATCTGGTGAAAAGGCAACCGAAGCTTCGTGGTATTTGGTATTGATTTCTTTCGAGAACTTTATTGCATTCTTTAAATCTTGAGATTCTTCATTTATTTTGGCTACATATAAATCTAAATAAGGTTGATCATTCCATTTATACCTTCTGGTATTAAATATAGATGAATCTTTTGCCGATGCGTAAACTATTTCGTTGCTATTATAATACATTGGCGAAAATTCAGAATATTTTGAATTAATAGTAATGTTTTTAATATCAAACCTATCATCCATTCGTAAAAGACCGTCCAATACAATTTCATTTAATTCACTATTCTTTTCTATCTTTTCCCCTGCTAATTTTCTATTGTATAATTTCATAAGGCGTTTTGACCTTTTGTAATTTCCAATACCTTTAAGTGAATGTGCATATTTAAAAAGATAATCAGAACTCATTTCTGATTCATATTTTTCATACAAGATATTATACCACTTATAAGCTTTTTCCATATCCGTATTAAAATAATGTGCATCACCTGCTTTTTTTAATACTTCATAGGTATAATCTTCCTTGCTTTTGTTTAGTGCAAGTTCGTAGAGTTTTGCTGCCTCTGCGTACCACATTTTATTAAAGTACTCATCAGCTCTTTGTACTATTTTACTTTTAGACTCTTTTTGAACTGATTTAGGAGCAACATTTTGATTTAAGGTTGATGTGCCTTGCTCAGAATATTCTAAATCATCATATGTTACTTCATCTAAAGAAATTAATTCTGAATTTAAATTACTATTACCCATTTTTAGTATCCAAAATTCTTTAGCATAACGATTGTCGAATTTTGTACTACAATCCTTTAAAGCTGTTTCCCAAGATTCGTAATGATTTAAATATAGATAGTATAAATTGTTTTCGGGGTTTTGAAAATAACCTGAGTCAAAACCTTTTTTATTTAATTTTCTAACTTGTGATTTTAGATTCCCACTATTACTAAAAATACCTGCAATCACATAATAACCATTTTGAACATCTTTAATGTTTTCAAATGTCTTATGTGAAATAGCATGAGTTTCGGCATTTCTTTCAAACGCCTCTGTGTCTGCTTTTTCAACTTCAGCTATAGATTCAGAGTCAAATGATTGTTTTGAAGCTTTATTGGCTTGAAAATCTTTTTCAACTGATTTTGGGGCAATATTTTTATTTAAAGTTGATGTGCTTTGCTCAGAATATTTTGAATTTAACTTACTATTAGCCATTTTAAGAATCCAGAATTCTCTAGCATAACGATTGTCGAATTTTGTACTACAATCCTTTAAAGCTGTTTCCCAAGATTCGTAATGATTTAAATATAGATAGTATAAATTGTTTTCGGGGTTTTGAAAATAACCTGAATCAAAACCTTTTTCATTTAAGATTCTAACTTGTGATTTTAAATTTCCGCTATTGCTAAAAATACCTGAAATTACATAATAACCATTTTGAACATTTTCAATGTTTTCGAATGTTTTATGTAAAATAGCATTGGATTCGGCAGTTCTCTCAAATGCCTCTGAGTCCGTTTCCTCAACTTCAACTTCAGAGATAGATTTATAGTCAAAGGATTGTACTGAGGCTAGATCAGCTTGAAAATCTTGAGCATGAATAAAAACTACGAAGATTAAAAAATACAGGTTTATAAAAGTTCTCATAATCATAATTGTAATTTGAGCCAAAACATTCGCTAAAGTGTAAATCTGCAGTATTTATGGGGGAATATTATACTTTGGTAATACTACATCACGAACGAAATTAGTTTTAATGCTATCGTTCGTATAGTATTTGTTGTGAAAGAAGTGTTTTTTGTCGTGTATTAAGTGTTATCAGTAGCGTTGATAAACTTTTGAGCTCATTTCATCCGATTAATTAAGTATTTTAACGGTGATTTATCTTGACACACAGGGTTTAACAATTAATCTAAAGATAATATTTAGATGGTTTTTGAACACAAAAAAAGCCCTGAATTACAGGGCTTGATAAAGCTATTTGAAAAGGATTTAAAATAAATTAATCCTTTTTCTTTTCTTCTAATTTTTCATCCTCTTTAGAGGCGTCTTTAAATTCTTTTATACCACTACCTAAACCTCTCATTAGTTCAGGAATCTTTTTTCCTCCGAATAATAGTAGAACAACCACTACCACTAGAATTATTTGCGGTGCACCTATAGCCAAAAAAGTAGATAAGATTGTCATAAGACTTTAATTTTAAATGGATTTCAAAGATACTAAAAACTTCTTAGTTTGCTGTTAATATTAACTTCAAGTGTTTTTTTATTTGAAATAAAGCAAAAACTTATATAAACCTAGACATACTTTAAGTAATATACTCATTGGTTTATTTGGTATTGATTTCTTTTTTAGTGGTGTTAGAGATTACAAGTTGGGTTATTTAATTTTAGTAAACATTTCAATTAGTTTAAAGCAATTCTTACTTTCATATTTACAAAGAATATCTAATTTGTTAAAGATGGGCGCTAATTATACTGTAACAAGGCATACTGTTATACATTGTTTGAATATTCAATACATAACTCTCAAATAGCGCTATTGAATGTAATTTATACTATAAATCATGAGGTTTACAGAATAAAAACACATAACTAAAGCCATTGTATTTTTTTAAGTATGATACTTGTTGAATTAATTATTTTAAAGATGGTCTTAATTAAATTCTAAGTTTATCTTTGTTATGATGGCCAAGAAAGTAAAAAAAAGGAAAGAAATAAAACGAAAGTTACTTCATAAGTACCGTTTGGTTATTTTAAACGAAAGTACTTTTGAGGAGAAAATATCTTTCAAGCTTAGCAGACTTAATGTCTTTGTGACAGGGTCTCTTTTTATGATTGCCCTTATAGGGCTTACTACTTTGCTAATTGCTTTTACGCCGTTACGTGAGTATATACCAGGCTATTCTTCGACAAGGCTTAAAAAAGAAGCTACAGAACTTACGTATAGGACCGATTCCTTGGTTAGAACATTAAATTATACTAATAAGTATTTAGATAATATTAGAATGGTATTAAAGGGGGATATTGAGAATACAGTTGTCAATAGGGATTCCCTTTTTCAGCAATTTAAATTAGATCCAGAATCTGTAGATTTAAACCCTATAAGGGAAGATTCATTATTGCGGGCTGAAGTTGCTCTTGAGGATAAATACAATTTATTTGAGCGAGCGATTGATAAAAAAAACCTTGTATTGTTTACGCCAGTTTCCGGCTCAATATCTATGGTCTATAACCCAAATGAAAAGCATTATGCGGTTGATGTTACAGCAGCAACAGATAGTCCGGTAAAAGCTATTGCCAACGGAACCGTTATTTTTTCTGAATGGACCGCTGATACTGGTTATGTGATTATTATAGAACATGATGGCGGATTGTTAAGTGTTTATAAACATAATGGCTCATTATCAAAGTTTCAAGGGAATATTGTAAGGGGTGGTGAGGTCATTGCATCTGTAGGTAATACAGGTGAATTTACTACGGGCCCCCACTTGCATTTTGAACTTTGGGATAATGGAACGCCAATAGACCCGGTTAATTATATTGATTTTAATTAGAAATTAGATGTCCTTAAAGACCATAGCTGCTAAGATATTTGCCCGCCGTATTGCAAAAAGGACCAACAAGTGGGTGAACAAACCTATTGAAACGCAAGAAAAAGTTTTCAAAAGCCTTATAGAAAGTGCCAGAGAAACCAAATTCGGAAAGGATCATAGACTAAGCACTATTCAATCACATGCAGATTTTGTTCGAAATGTACCTATACGAGATTATGAGGAGCTAAAAGAGTATGTAAACTTAGTTGTGTCTGGTGAGAGTGATATTCTGTGGCCAGGAAAGCCTATTTACTTTGCAAAAACATCAGGAACTACATCTGGAGCAAAGTATATTCCGATAACCGAGGTTTCTATTAAAGAACAGGTTAAGGCCTCTAGAAACGCAATTTTAAACTATATATATGAATCAGGTAAAGCTGATTTCGTTACTGGTAAAATGATTTTTTTACAGGGCAGTCCTGTTTTAGAAGAAAAAAATGGGGTTAAATTAGGAAGGCTATCAGGTATTTCAGCACATTATGTTCCAAATTACCTACAGAAGAATAGAATGCCAAGTTGGGAGACGAATTGTATTGAAGATTGGGAAACGAAGGTGTCTGCTATAGTAGAGGAAACTAAAGATGAGGATATGACCGTAATTGCAGGCATTCCATCTTGGGTTCAAATGTATTTCGAAAAGCTCAAAGAAAATACCAATCAGAATATTGGAGATTTGTTTAAGAATTTTGAACTATTTATATATGGTGGAGTCAATTATGAACCCTATAGAAAGAAGTTTGAAAACTTGATTGGCCGAAAGGTTGCAAGCATTGAACTTTTTCCTGCAAGTGAAGGGTTTTTTGCATATCAGAACTCCCAAAAAGAAATAGGAATGTTGTTGCTTTTAGATGCTGGAATATTCTATGAGTTCGTAAAATCAGATGAATTTTTTGAGGAAAACCCACAACGACTTACGTTAAAAGATGTTGAGATAGGGGTAGATTATGTAATGATTATAACCACAAATGCGGGTTTATGGGCATATAACTTGGGAGATACCGTTCGGTTTGTTTCGGTTTATCCCTTTAAAATTGTGGTTTCCGGAAGAATTAAACACTTTATTTCAGCTTTTGGTGAACATGTTATTGCAAAAGAGGTAGAAGAAGCGATGTTAGTAGCAACTAGCGTAACAGATGCTAGTGTAAGCGAGTTTACAGTTGCACCACAGATAACCCCAGAAATAAATGAATTACCATATCATGAGTGGTTTATAGAGTTTGAAAAGGCACCAAGCGACATTAACTTTTTTATTCAACAATTAGACTTGGCATTGCAAAAGCAGAATAGTTATTATTATGACCTTATCATCGGCAAGGTTTTACAAACATTAAAGATTACTCCGATTGAAACCGGTGGGTTCCTATCTTACATGAAATCTATAGGAAAACTAGGTGGACAGAATAAAGTTCAAAGATTATCAAATGACCGAAAGGTGGCTGATAGCCTTTCGAAATACAGCAAGACAAAAATCTAGCTTTTTATTAACAAATATTAAATTGTAATTTTGTTTGAAATCTTCAATGGGAAAAGCAATCACTACTACTAGAGCTCAAGAATCCACAAATGCTATTGAACGCATGTATATTACCATGCGACATCTATTTAATAGAGGGTTTTATAAGCCTAATGGTGTTTCTGGTGAAGCATTAAAAAATGCACTCTTGCAATTAAGACCTGAAATATACGGTTCTGTGGGCGAAGAAAAAGCTGAATTAAATGGGCTAATTTATGTTTTAGAACGTTTGCCAGAAGGTATTGAACAATGCACATTTATCAATTTAACCTCAGATGAAGGTTATGGTATTTCCCACATTAATCCAATAATTCCACCAAAGAGAAGAAGAAATTGCTATCGTATTGATGATGAGCAGATGAATATTGAGATAACACGAGGTCGCTCAGATATCTATGATATTCTAACTCACCTAACTTTTTTGTTTATTGAATCTGAAAAAATCTGTAATCGAATTTTAATACCTGAAACAGAAAAAACAATAAGAGATTGGGCAAAGCTTGAAAACGCAGTTAACAAGGAAGAATTAACTCAAGAAGAACGCGAAATTGCTTTAATTCATACTGCTAATATTTTAGGAAGATCTTTTGAGGAAATATTAGAAGTATATAAAAAATTCAGCACTAAAACAAACCCAGAAAGATTTCTAAAAGTAATTTACTGGCTTGGAAAACTTGCACTAGAAGAAGAAATTTCTGGTGAAAAAAGAGCCATAACATTTAGTGCGTTATTACGAGAGAGATTAGGGCATCATATTCATGGCGAAATATGGGCAAACAATATAAAAAGTGTTTTAGTAAAAAACAATCTATTGCATAGGCCTATTCATATTATATCTGCAAATATGCATAGTGTTATGAACTCTTTATTCGCAAAGGCGGCACTTACAAGTGAATTTCCAAATGTAGTCTCTTTAGAAATTTTCGAGGCTCTTAGTAGTGCCGGCAATAGTGAATTAAGAAAGAAGGTAACAGAGTTGGCAGAAAACAATGGAATGATTTCAATCGATGATACCTCGGGCACCAATATCGATGTTCAAATTTTTGACACAGCGAAGATAAAAGTAAACAGCTGCTCCTACGATTTTTCAACAGAAGAGATTGATAAAAAACCTGTTATATTTGTTATGGATTATGCATTTGGTGAACAGGCCTATGAAACTATAGATGAGCTATTAAAACCTTATAGTACAAAAAAGAACAATGGGTCTTTAATTAATGTAGATTCAGTTTCTATAATGGGTAAAGCAGGTATACTCGAAGGTGGAAAAGGTGATTTGATGATTCCATCGGCACATATCTTTGAGGGAACTGCGGATAACTATCCATTTAAAAATGAATTGTGCGCCAAAGATTTTGAAGGATATGGACTTGAAGTTTTTGAAGGTACAATGGTAACTGTTTTAGGTACCTCGCTTCAAAACAAAGATATTTTAAAGTTCTTTCATAAATCGACCTGGAATGTTATTGGACTGGAAATGGAGGGAGTGCATTATCAGAAAGCTATACAATCCGCTTCTAAAATAAGAAAGAGTATAAGCGAAAATGTAAAGGTGAGGTACGCATATTACGCATCAGATAATCCTTTAGAAACAGGAAGTACATTAGCATCAGGAGGTTTAGGCACAACAGGAGTGAAGCCTACATATTTAATTACCGATAAAATTTTAAAACAAATATTTAATTCATAATATGGCTCAAAATCAATCACCAAATACTCAGAATAGTTCCGATGAAATAGATTTGGGACAATTATTTCAATTGATTGGAAAGGGGTTTAACAGTCTTTTTAGGGTTTTATTAAAGATTTTCCTCTACTTAAAGAATAATATTTATATACTAATTGGGCTTGTAATTTTAGGGCTTGCGATTGGATATGGACTTAATAAAATAATTTCTAAAAAATTGAAAACAGAAGTTATCGTTAAGCCGCAAATGGAGAGTAAAAATTATTTGTATGATGTCATAAGCGAAATTCAATCTAATATATTGGCAAAAGATACTTTGTTTTTTAATTCTATTGGAATAAATGAAATTGATTTTACCGGCTTGGAAATTACCATTAATAGAGTCCTAACAGAGAGCAGTACCGAAAGAGATTTACAATTTTTAGAATTACTACAAAGTTTCGAGAATACAGATGCAATAGCTGATATTGTAAGAGCTGAATTGCAAAACAAAAGCTCTTTTAATCATAGAATTACATTTTTTTATAAGAATGTAGAAAAGGGAAGTGATTTTGCAAATAGAATTATGTCCTATATAAATTCGAATAAATATTTTGACGGACTTTTAAGGGTTTATCGTAGCAATGCTACGAATAGAATAGAACAAAATAAGGTTTTATTAAATCAAGTTGATGAAATTATAAAAAATTACACAAATACATTAGCTTCAAAAAATGAAAGCTCATTAGGTGAACGAATAATATTAGATAATCAAGAGCAGGTAAACATTGCTGATTTATTTGAGTATAAGAATCTATTGATACGGGATATTGAAACCAAAAAGATAGAACTTGAGGAACGAACGAATCCAGTTTCTCTAATAAATTTTGGAAAATCACAACAAGTTCAAAAATCTTTTTTTGCCAAGAAAATATTTTTAGTTCCAAGTATTCTATTAGGAATGTTTTTCACTTTTTCATTGTTGAGATATCTAAACAAAAAATCAAAACAATTACACTAAAAAAGAATCTATTAAAATATGAATATATTAATAACAGGAGGAGCAGGTTTTATTGGATCTCATGTAGTAAGAAGGTTTGTAAAAAGTTATCCAAACTATAAAATTTATAATCTGGATGCATTAACCTACGCTGGAAATCTAGAAAATTTAAAGGATATTGATAATCTTCCAAATTATAAATTCATTAAAGGGGATATTGTTGACGAAACATTTATTAATGATTTATTTAAAAGTATAGATTTTGATGGGGTAATTCATTTAGCCGCTGAATCGCATGTAGACCGGTCTATTGAAGACCCGCTTGCATTTGTTAGAACTAATATTATAGGTACAGTAAATCTCTTAAATGCTGCGAAAAACTCTTGGAAAGATAATTTTGTAGGTAAACGATTTTATCATGTAAGTACAGATGAGGTATATGGTTCATTAGGTGCAGAAGGTTTATTTACTGAAACCACATCTTATGACCCAAATTCTCCTTACTCTGCATCAAAAGCTGGATCTGATCATTTTGTTAGGGCATATGGCGAAACATATGGTTTACCTTTTGTAATTACTAATTGCTCTAATAACTACGGACCGTATCATTTTCCTGAAAAATTGATTCCGTTATTCATTAATAACATAATGGAGAACAAGTCTCTTCCGGTATATGGCGATGGTAAATATACCAGAGATTGGCTTTTTGTAGAAGATCACGCAAGAGCAATTGATTTGGTTTTTCATAAGGGTAAAAACCACGATACTTATAATATCGGGGGCTTTAACGAATGGCAGAATATTGATTTAGTTAAATTACTGTGTCTGGTAATGGATAAAAAATTAAATAGGTCAGTAGGAGAATCTGAAAAATTGATCACCTATGTAAAAGATAGACCTGGACATGACTTAAGATATGCTATAGACGCAACAAAAATTAATAAAGAATTGGGTTGGAAACCCTCTGTTACCTTTGAAGAAGGTCTAGAGCTAACAGTAGATTGGTATCTTGATAATTCTGATTGGTTAGACCATGTTACCTCTGGCGATTATAAAGAGTATTATAAAAAAATGTACACATAGTTTAATCATAGTAAATAAAATAGTATGAAAGGAATAATCTTGGCAGGAGGATCAGGAACTAGGCTTCACCCACTTACATTATCAGTTAGTAAGCAATTGATGCCAATTTACGATAAACCGATGATTTACTATCCGTTATCTACATTGATGTACGCTGGTATTAAAGAAATTTTAATAATATCAACACCAAAAGATTTACCCCTTTTTGAAGAATTACTTGGAGATGGTAAAAAACTAGGCTGTACTTTTTCTTATGCTGTGCAAGATGCACCTAATGGTTTAGCTGAAGCATTTATAATAGGAGCTGACTTTATTGGTAAAGATAAAGTTGCCCTTGTTTTGGGCGATAATATTTTTTATGGTTCTGGTCTTGCAAAATTACTTCAAAGTAATAATGACCCTGATGGAGGAATAATATATGCATATAGAGTTCATGATCCAGAAAGGTATGGAGTTGTAGAGTTTGATGATGACGGTGTTGCAATAAGTATTGAAGAAAAACCTGTTGAGCCAAAATCTAATTTTGCTGTTCCAGGTATTTATTTTTATGATAATAATGTTGTAGAGATCGCGGCCAACATAAAACCTAGTCCTAGAGGAGAATTAGAGATAACAGATATCAATAAAGAGTATTTAAAACAAGGTAAATTAAGCGTAAGTATTTTGGATAGA
>TARA_R110002074_G_scaffold104764_10_pt1 | contig 22447 bp, 18 predicted proteins | sample TARA_R110002074 | Tara Oceans TARA_R110002074 (sample SAMEA4397215) | marine metagenome | biome: Polar Biome; feature: [MIX] marine epipelagic wind mixed layer (ENVO:01000061); material: water (ENVO:00002006), including particulate matter (ENVO:01000060) such as... | depth... | reverse complement strand
TTAAACTTCACTCAATTTGGGAGCAAACGGTTCACACTCGATGAGCTGGCAAATCAGCTCGGCATATCAAAGAAGACCATCTACCATTATTTTAACAAAAAAGAGGAATTGGTTCAAGAGAGTACGGCCTATCTGTTGCAAAGCTATTCAAGGGAGATTCAAGAACCTGAGATTGCTTTCTGTAAAGATCCGCTCGAAAAGATTATACTGATATACAAAAAAGGTTTCGAACATTTAAAATATTTCAGTCCCACGTTCCTATTTGGGCTAAAGAAATATTATCCCAAGGCCCATGAACTCTTTAACGACTTTCGGAAAGATCTTGTAAATAAAACCATTTACGAACTCTTTGTCGATGCACAAAAATCGGGCTTTGTTCAAAAAGAAGTGAACCTGAGATTGGTTTGTGAACTGTATTTTTTGAATTTGAACGCTATCGCTTTTGGTAGATCCAGTCTTTTCGATAAATATACACAGCAAGAGATTCTACAACATCTCATAATCAACACCATAAAAGGTATTGTGACCAAAGATTACACCAATAAGTTTATCCAAAAATAGACTGACAAATGTCATTTTGTAAAAAAGTATTTCAAGGTAAATTTGGTTGAAGCGAAAACTACCAAATATAAATGCTTGCTACAATGAAAAACATACTAATACCAACGGATTTTTCAAAGGATGCCCAAAAAGCAATCGACTATGCCATTCACATTTTTAAAAGGGAAGAATGTATTTTCTACCTATTGCATGCTTATTACCCCTTTGTTCCGTCCGCTCCCGACAATAGGGAAAATTACAAACAAAAACTTGACGAGCTAGCCGATAAACTTGATACTGAGGGTCATAATCCAAAACATAAATTCAAAGACCTGTTTGTATTTGGCACTCTTGCCAACGCTTTGGAAGAAACTATACCAACCTATAAAATAGATTGTGTGTTCATAGGCACCAAAGGGTCTACGGCAATGCGAGAAATGTTTATGGGCAGTAATACCTTTAGGACGATTAAGACTGTTGATTCATGCCCTGTTATGGTAGTACCGAACAACCTGCCATTTTCTACCGATGAAATAATATTTGCAACGGAATTTACGGATAAACCTGATGACCATAAGTTGACCCCAATGCTGGATATAGCACGTATTTGGAATTCTACCATTATAGTTGTGCATATTGAGACCGGGAAAGAACTAAATGCCGGTCAATTAAAAAATAAGGAACGCCTTGAACAGCGATTGAAAGGATTGTCCCATAGGTTTCTGGAGGTCAAAGAAGCCGTTTCGGTCACCAAGGCATTGCACCGCTTGGCAAAAGAGAGCAATAAGATCGGGCTGATTGCGATGGTAAGGCATAGGCATAGTTTTTTTGTAGAACTTTCTCGCGAATCCGTTGTGAAAAAAATGGCGTTCAAGGCAGAAGTTCCTCTTTTGGTCATACCCGATATCAATTAGCATTTTACACCTTTAAAGTACAAGTCTAAGTGGGAAGCCCGACCTTACAAGGCGGTATTGTTTTTGAAACACAAACACAATTCTTATGAGTTGCCTTAATTATAAAAGCTAAGAATATATTTCACTTTTGCCTCGTTCACCAGTTTCCCTTTTTCCAAAATATCTTTTCCATACCTTGTTTTGAAATGGTTTTCGTGTAAAAATTTAAGGTTTATATGGTGCCATTCCATTTCGTTTACATTCATTATTCCATTGACCGCCCATTCCCTTCGCAGTAGCAGTTTTTTAAAGAAAAAATTGGGCGTGCCAATATGAAAAAGGTCGGCGTCGGACAAAACCTCGGCATACTTGTTCTTAGGGCATTGTGGCATTTTGGTAGCATCGATACACTCAAGGACAGTATCCAACCTATTGGGATCATATTGCATTTTCTTTAAAAACTCAGAGGCCAATGCTTTGCTGACTTCCTCATGACCAATATAGGTTTTGGAAAGTCCGGTGTCATGGAACCACGCAGCAATCATGATTGGCTCGGTTTCATTGTCCGTGAATCCAAGATAGCTGGAAATAAGCCTTGCATTGTCCACTACTTCCTTGGTATGTTCTATATTATGAAAGGGAAGTTTGGTACAGGAACCGTTTAAAAGTAGTTGAGTGCAATGGTCTTTAGCTTTATCGATCATAGTAGTATGTTTTTACGATTGCCCAAAGGTTTTTTTTGCTTTATTGTTGTTTGGCATTTTGATATAATTATTTAACGATGGATGTATACTAAATCTTATTTGAAGATAGGGGTTTAACATCAATTTATGTAGAAACAAGAGCATTGGTCAGTGGAAGGTTTAAGTATAATTCTTCATTTACGTCATGGTAATCCCACATTTTAAATATAGAGAGCGGCAGAATACCATGATATTTTCCATTGCTCTTACTTTAAGCACTTTAAAATTTGTCCGAAAAATTCTCAAATGATTTTCGGGGCAATAATTTCATGGGTTGCTGTTGACCAAGATTTTCGGAAATAGGCTCTCGGCAAATGGTAAGACCTCCCTTCGATAATTTTGTAGAGAATTAACTTAGGATTCTCTTCGGACTTAGTCTTTTTCCAAAACCGTAGTTGTTCAATTTCATCATATTTCCATTGAAAGACCAGAACTGCCCACTAAAGGCAGTTACCGCTAATACTATTAACAAGTTCTTGAGAGTTTTTTAACAATATTATATGTTACAACACACTTTGTTTTAACTTATATTTGTATGCCTTTGAAATGAAATACAGGAATGGTTGTGAAATCGGTAAAGGAATGTAACGGATTACCTGTAGGAAATGCAGTCATTGAATTTAGTGGAACTGACCAAAATGGAAATGAAATTCTGTTATCTGATTTACTAAAAAAAGGCAAATTGGTAGTTGTTTTTTATAGAGGACAATGGTGTCCCATATGTATGCCACATTTAAGAAAGTTACAGGAGGATTTAAAGAAAATAGAAGATAAAGGAGCAAGTCTTATAATTATTACTCCGGAAAAACAAGAAAACATTAAAAAAACCATACTAAAAACAAGTATTACCATTCCCATAATATATGATAAAAACTATAAGATAATGAAGCAATTTGATGTAGCATTTATTCCAAGCAAGGGATTAAGGTTTATGTATAATACAATGCTCCGTGCAAATCTAAAAAATGCACAATCTGATGATTCTCAAACACTCCCTGTACCCGCAACATTTATTATTGATACAGATGGTAAGGTAATTTGGAGACATTTTAATCGTGATTATAAAAAAAGATCAAAGATTAAAGAATTATTAAATCAATTATAAATTGATGTTTACCCCGTTGCAAATATTTTTTGGAACACAAAATGAAGGTATAATCTGAAAGAAACAAAAATTGCACAAAAGATGCTTTAGGTTATTGATGAAGAAATTCGTAAAAAATACTGGTGCACTTGCAGAGAGAACAGCATCCAACCCTATTATGATGGTATGCATAAAAGAACCTATTCCGTACTTCCGGACGTAGAAATAACAGAAGACCAAAAAGTAGAATTGTGTGGTTGTAATCAAACTGCTAAAGGTGCTTTTTGTGATGGGTCATATACTAAACTTTAAAAATAATTTTAATATGGAAACACAAGGATTAAGTAAAAAAAGAAAAATCGCGGGATGGGTATTTGCAGGGTTACTAACGGCTTTGCTTTTATTTAGTGCAATGGGTAAGTTCACTATGCCTGAAATGGCGGAAAATTTTACCAATTGGGGACTAGGTGATTGGCGTACCATTATTGCTTTGGGAGAAATAATTTCTGCCTTCATTTTCTTGTTTCCCAAAACAAATGTTTACGGTGTATTCTTATTAAGTGCACACATGGGTGGTGCCATTGTCACACATATGAGTCATGGAGAACCATTTATTGTACAATCTGTCATTCTCGTTTTAGTGTGGATAACTGCCTTTATTCGTAACCCGGAACTGCTTCCAAAATTCAAGAGCTAAGAGAAAACTTGGCCTGAGGGAGACAGGCTCATGGCGATTCGCCAGATAATTTATAGGTCAATAGCTATTATGGGAATTTTGGGGTCAGAAACATTTAAATTATCGGGATTGGCTAAAGCGTTAGAACAAATAAAGCCTACCGGCAAAAACTTACCGGTACTTTTTACTTCGCACGGAAGCCCAATGGATATTCCCGTACCCCATTATGGCAATCCTTTCAATACTTACCTTGGGGATTTAGGAAAAGAAATTAGGAAGAACTACTCCATTAACGCTATTTTGGTAATTTCTGCACACTGGTGTACCGAGGGAAGTTTTGTCAATATATCTCCTGCACCAAAAACGATATACGATTATTATGGTTTTCCTGACAACTACTATACTATTAAATATCCAGCATCTGGACATCCTCTATTGGCTAAACAGGTAGCTGAAGGTATAAAGGAAATACAAACAACTACCGAGTGGGGATTTGACCATGGAAATTGGCCAATGTTGATGCACCTCTTTCCAAATGCCGATGTTCCCGTATTTCAACCTAGTATTGATTATTACAAATCTGCTCAATATCATTATGATTTAGCAATTCAATTAAAAAAATATAGAAAACAGGGGGTGCTAATTATCGGGAGTGGGGCTTTGATTCATAATTTAAATTTAGCAATGAGTAAAATGCAAACAGGGGACACAGAAATATATGGTTGGGAAGCAGAATTTGACGATTGGATAAGAAAAAGAATTGAAGATAGGGATGTGAAAGCCTTGATTGATTACAAAAAAAACAAATTAGGGGAAATGGCCGCGCCCACTCCTGACCATTACGTTCCAGTTCTTTACGCAATGGCATTAGCTGATGACAATGACAATATTCGCCATACTTTTTCGGATGTATTACCAGGGTTTAGCAACAGAAGCTTTATTATAGAATCTAATAGTTAACACTTTGTAATTGATTAATTGTGAAAAATGAAAATTGAAGATGAAATAAAAGGTAGATTTAGGAACGAGTACCACAAAGGGCTGATTAATTTAGTTTACACCGAGAAGCATGTTAGTTATCAATTTTTACAATATTTAAAAAAGTACAAATTGACAGAGTCGCAATACAATATTTTAAGGGTTATCCGCGGTGCTAGCGCAGAAGAAAATGTATCTATCCGTTATCTAAAAGAGAGAATGCTTGATAAGAATTCGGATGTAAGCCGGATTGTCGATAAACTCTTTCACAGAGAATATATTGACCGAAAAGAAAACTCAATTGACCGCAGACAAAAAGAAATTTCATTAACGACAAAAGGATTGACTTTGCTCGCTGAAATGGATGACTGTGAAAAAAAAGTAGATTTATTATTAAAAAACCTTTCCTTGCATGAGGTGAAAAACCTGAACAAATTATTGGATAAAATACGAGGGTAGGTTATAAATTTTACTAGTTCTGTAATAGAAATCAAAAATTTCTTAGCGAATCCAATGGAACATAGTTCGGGTAAGCCCCAAATTCATGGGGCCTTTCTTAATCGAAATAAACCTAAGATTATGATTTTGTGCCCGTAATCGTCACATTGGCGCTTATCTGTATGGTAGATGTTATATTGATGAAACCAAGATCCAATCCTGTTGTCGACTCGGCCTCTAACAGTGAGTTAAATGTGAATCCATCACTTTCTTCGTTGTACGAAACGAATACCAATTCATACTCGCCTTCCGCCAAGAAATTCAAGCTGTACGAGTTGTTCAATCCGCTCACTTCAGAGCTGGTCACGGCGTTGGCAAAGGTAACATTGCCCTCACCCTGCCCTTGGGTCTCGACTTCGGCATCAAAGGTTCCCTTTTCATAGGCATAAACTATGATTTTGTCGGAGGAGTTGCCTGCATCGTTGACCGTACCGGAAATCATTCCCGTGGTTTCCTCATTTACAGCTCGTATTCCCGCCGAAAGTTCCGACATTGATACGAACTCGAAATCTGATGATGAGCTGCCTTGTTCTTCCTTGATTGTCTTTCTGAGGTCAAAATCAATAACGATTTCATTTGTATTGGTCGCAAAGACCTCGAAAGTATCGCTGATACTGATTTTGCTGGCGGTGGCCTCTAACTGGTCTTTTTGCCCATCGGCCATCTCGACATAACATCCCGGGGTGTTCCCGGCGGCATCGTCGGCATAGTCCAGTTCAAGCTCGATATTGGAATAAGAACCGGCTTCCAACTTTATATTGCCAAAGGTTTTGGTCTGGCCGTTGACCAAGGCTGCCAGATCGAAGGTGGTCTTGTTGAACCCCTCTAGAGAAGTGCCATCTACCTTTACGTCGGAAACTGTCACAAAGACAGCTTCTATGTTGGCATTGTCGATCGGGGCATCCGTAATTTTGAAAGTGGTATCATACGATTCGGCTCCCGTGCTACCATCCCCGTTGTCGTCTTTGCTACAGGAAACGGTCATTGACATCGAAATCAAAACGATTGCTACTGGTTTCAAATAATTTTTCATAACGTTTATATTATTTAAAGATTTGTGGTCTTTATAACGAGGGAAAAGTGGTTATCGTATATAGAATGCTTTAAAATTTTAAGCAAAAAGGTTAAAACATCATTGAACTAAAGGTTGACAACAATTGGCAACCTAAGTATGGTGAACAATATGGAACTTTAGCATTTGATAGAAAAGTTACCGGAAAGGTTACATCCAGAAAGTACATTTTTACAGTTTTTTCGACAAAGGACCGAATATTGCCTTTTCCTAATCCAAAAAAAATCTCGCCGCAATAAGTTTTATCGGACAATAATTTGGAATATATTCAGTTAGTATAGACTAAACCTCGAAGTTATGTTGAAGAAGTCAATATTCACACTATGTCTTATTGCTACGTTTATTAATTGTGATAAACTCGATGAATTAACCAAATTTAACATCGAGTATAGTCAAATGGTCTCCATTCCTTCCTCTACTGGTATAGATTTACCTTTTGATGTGTTTACACCAGAAACCGAAACCAATTCTGAATCAAAATTTGAAGTCAATGATACTAGAAAGGATCTTATTGAGGAAATTAAATTAACCGAACTAGAACTCGTTATTATTTCACCGGATAATGCTGATTTTAGCTTTTTAAATGCTATCGAGGTATTCATTTCGGCAGAAGGTTTAGATGAAATACAAATAGCATTTTTAGATGAAGTACCTGAAAACTCTGGAAATAGGATTACCTTGAATACAGCCGACATAGATTTGAAAGAATACATTAAAAAAGATGAATTTAGTCTCCGTTTAAATACCGTCACCGATGAATTGATCAGCACAGATCATGAATTGGAGGTTAATTCCACCTTCTTCGTCGATGCCAAGATTTTGGGACTATAAAATTCTTTTATCCTTATTCCCGAACCATTACCTTTGTATCTATCCCCATAAATCGTTCGGGAGAAGCTGCCCGAAGGAATATTTGGAGGATTTTCCCCTTTAAAACCATTTTGTTTGATTTAACCGCTGTACGAAAAGGGGTGGCTCATACGATGGCCAATGTCATCATCTGAACTTCTAATAAGTTGTTATTCAAAGAATTTAAGTAAAAACCCACCCTCTTAGAGGGTGGGTTTTAAGGCTGCCCCGTAGGGGCAATAATTGCAAGTGCCAAACCCAGTAAAAATATCACAATCACATCATCGATTCGAGCCAAGTCAAAAGAACATGACTAGCACCTGAAATAATAAGTAAACAACCTCGTGGCGAGCCCCCGGGGGGCATTCGTAAGGAAACGACCTTAAAAAATCGAAGCAAGCCTCGGAGCATTCAAATCTCGATTATCGAGTAACTTACTAGTGCCTTGTCTTATTTTAACATGAATAATGTTTAAGCGGCCCATAAAAATAATTGCTAGGTTTGTATGGGCGTGATGTTCAGAGATGGTTTTTGGGAAGTAGCAATATGCGCCAAAACGGCGGCCATGTTTACCAGAAAGCCGCCTTTTACTGAACAGTGCCTTGTGTGTTCCACCTTGCAGATAAAAGGGGAAAGAATCAAGCCCAAAGAGCAAGCGTTATTTTTCTATCATAATAGAAAAAAGAAGATTACGCATAGTGCCTACCCCATTTTGGCTTGATCATCTTTCCTTTATAGCTTTACTGTCGCATTTTCATAAAGCCCTGCCCAATAAATTTTAAAAAACGCGGTATTGAAGCCTGCCAAAATATCCAATCATGGCCACCGTCATGGATGCGGAACTCATGTTCTACTTTCATATTTCGTAATTCGACATAGGCTTTTGCATTTCCAGAATAGAGAAAATCGTCATCTCCGATATCAAAGTAAAACCTTGTTTTCAGTTTATCCTTTGGTATTGCTTGGATCAATTTCATGGGGTCGTTGGCATCCCAATGACCGGTGTTGGGGTTTTGAGAATCTATATCCATACCATAAAGGTTTTTCGCGATTCCCTTCCAAAGAGGATTTTTGGTCATCGGATCGTCCAATGAAATGATGGCCGCACTGAGTGGAACACAGGAACCGAACATATCATGGTGTTTCACCCCATAAAGAAAGGCGCCATAGCCCCCCATAGAATTGCCAACCACAGCTCTATGCTCCATGGTTTTTTTAATTCTATAGGTTTTTTCGACCATAGGGATGAATTCTTGAAAGAACATATCTTCAAATTTTGAACGCCCCTCGAAATCGTTGATGTAAAAATGCCGCCCCCCATCAGGCATTATTACAATCGAGGGGGGGATTTCGGCTTTTTCAATGGCAGAATCCATGAAATGATCTATGAGACCACGTTGCACCCAAACATTTTCATCGCCCCCATAACCGTGCAACAGGTAGATTACGGAGTAACTTCTATTTGATTCATCATAACCGGCCGGTAAATAAACGGTATAATCAATTTCTTTGCCCAAAATCGCACTTTTTATCGATTGTGATTCCAAAATTTTCCCCTGTCCAAAACAAAACATCGAGCTTAAGAAGGTTAGGGTAATTGCAGTGGTACGTATAAAATATTTTGATTGTCTCATTTCTAAGTTAATTAAAGATTATCCAGGTTAATTTTTTTACAGCCAATCAATGGGGCATACGTCCGAGCCTCGGCAAACGTCAGTCGATTCCGCAAATAAACGATTTGGGCATGTACCCTTATAAACGGTGTGTCTATTTCCGGGGGAATATCATACCATTCGTCATCAAAAGTGAAGATAACACTTCGATTTCCCGGTAGGGCGCCAGGTGTAAGCACACCATGAACCTTTGGCGCATTGTCTCCTTGATTGGCATAGTGCACATATTCTGGGCCTCTTGGAAACCACATACCGGCACCGCCAATAGTCTCTACCATTAGTTGGCCCATTTGGTTGTTAGAAAGCTCGTGTTTCAATGACCGTAGGGATCTGGCCAAGTGAAAGGCTCCTTGACTATGCCCTAGCAGCAGTACTTTTTCCTCGGTATCGATGATTTCGAGCACGCTCTTTTCAATTGCGGCCTCAACCGTCTCATTGGTGGGCAAAATGATTTCAATGACATCAGCTATTCCTTCTTTGGTACCATTGTGAATACCCACGACTGGTCGGCCAGTAAATTCGGCAATTTCTAGCATATTTTTATATTGCTTCGCCACATCAGTTCCCGCACCATTTACAAACCATATAGGGTCATCATTTGCAATGTTTTCAGGATATACTGGTGGAACATCTAAGATACTGGTGGTCTCGTGGTCAAACAGCAAGGTATCCGCCCCAACATAGTAACCATCAAATTGAATGTCTTCGGATTCGTTGCCGAATAAAGGCACCTTATCCGATTCAGATAGACTTTGCGGAGTATGTAAGGTATCTTCCTCGAATGATGTGTCTGAGCAAGATGTAAACAATAGCGATAAAAAAAATGCGGATGCTAAAAATAATCGATTGGTTTTCTTCATGGGTGGACTGATTTAATTATATACATAAATTATGGTTTAAATTCTATTGGATGATAGGTTTCTTTATTGGGTAAATAGTCTATGCTATGAACATTGTTGATGCCAGGTCCACCCCATGCTTTCGATTATCGATGATCAATTGATAGCACAGCCCCCCAATAGAGGTATATGCTCTAGTAAATAGAACCGCATCAAGGTCCAAACTATCCAAGTTCCGCGTTTAAGCAATTGAATCACGGTAAGCTGCAGAAAAGCCGAAATATTTTGATTTCGAAACTATACTACAATTTTAATGGTCTGATATTACTTTGCAAAAGCAAAAGAATCTATGAATAATAACCAAAAGCAATTCTTACATAATCTTACAAGAAATTTTCCATGGGCACAGACTTTTAAACATGCTGTATCTTTTAATAAGGAGATAGAAAAACTGTTTTTATAGACATTTTTTTGGGTTTTTTTACTCTGACGCTTATTTTGTACATATATGACTTTACATTATTTACCTCAAGTTTTCTGATCTTAAAAATGTTTTTTCAAATTAAAAGACCAGTACGAACAGGCTCGGTTGTATTATGATTCCGTAAGTCATTACTGCATTTATTTGTCTCGGCATCAGGTTGTGTATTGGGCTTATTGAGGTCTTGATTATTTTCTCATATACTCCTTTTTAAAAGCTACTGCTTGAATATCATTTCTTTCAAAAGATCGGTGTACAAATTTTATATTACCATAACATTTTCCTCGAGCATCCTGAGATGTTATTTATAGTCTGCACCATAATATTACCTCTTATGGAGCTACTTTTTCGGAGTAGGAAACTTGGGCCATTCACATTGTATATTATCGATTTGCCAAATATTTTATACTTTAGTTGAATTATTGTCGATAAACTTCAAAAAGAACAAGCCTGATTTGTAAAATTCAAAGTTATCCGTTTCGGAAATGAAGTGGTAATTCGGCAGTCAAAGAAGAAAGAGAAATGTTACTCAAATGAAAACTATAGAGACTCAAGTCTGGAACGATCTTAAGAAGGGTAGCATATCGGCATTAGAATCGCTATATAACTTTTATGTTGACAAATTATTTGCATATGGGTATAAAATCAGTAACGACAGGGAGCTGATTCAAGATGAAATCCACGACCTTTTTCTAGACCTTTACAGGTACCGTGAAAAATTGTCAGATGTCGTCAACATAGAAGCTTATTTAATCGTTTCGCTTAAAAGAAATCTATATAAACATAATAATTATAGATTTAAGAGCCTGGAGGATGAGTTCAATAACATTCCCAACATAACAGTTAATACCAATTTGACTGTCGCATCACATGAAGAAGTGATTATCGAAGAAGAAAATGAAAATGCAAAAGTGATGAGGTTAAGCAGAATAATGGACAATTTGACCAATCATCAAAAAAGGATACTCCGTCTCCGTTTTAACCAAGAAAAAAGCTACGAAGAAATTTCTAATGAATTAGGTCTTTCAGTTGCTTCTGCCAGAACGTTGTTCTACCGAACCTTAAAAACAATCCGGAAGACCGCATTAGGTATACTTTTCTGAAAATAATTAGATTTTATTGTCTATAAACAGTAGAAACTGTTCTCCTATATATAACAGTGGCTTTAATTTCCACTACCGATTATCCAAACAATTATGAAATTGAATAACAAAGGAACCCTCTCCGATATGGAGCGGGAAAAGCTCAGAATACGTATAATAAGTTCGGTAAGGATTCTGAGAAAAAATCGAAAGGGTAAACAAAGGGCTAGGTTGGTGTACGGTGCAGCTGCGTCGATAGTGATGTTGTTTGGTATTTTCAGTGTTTTGGACATATCCGGTGAACAATCTTTACAAGATTTTGTTGATGAAGATGCGCCATTTGTTGACGTTAACAGCAGCAACCAGGTGACCGTGGTGCTAGGCGAGGGAAAAAAAGTTCAACTAAAAGAAAAGACCAGCACATTAAAATATTCCCCAACCGGAAAAGATCTACAAGTGGGAACGGGTGAAAAATATAGACAAACCTTAAAAGATGAAGACAAGCCCGTTTTCAATACTATCTTGGTGCCCTATGGAAAGCGCACGGATCTGACCCTTTCCGATGGCACAAAAGTATGGATCAACTCAGGTTCGAGATTGGTTTATCCTGCAGTTTTTAAAGGTGATAATAGAGAGGTTTACTTAGAAGGTGAGGCAATATTTGATGTAACCCACAACAGTCAAAGACCATTTAAAGTGTTCTCCACAAATCAAGAGGTCAGGGTTTTGGGTACTGTTTTTAACGTCAGTAGTTACCGGGACGACGAAAAATCAAGCACAGTCCTTAAAAGCGGTAGTGTATTGGTTACATACGCCAAAAATGATGAAAAATATTTTCAGATAGCTCCTGGCACACGTTCAAGTTATAATAGCGCGACCAGGGAAGTTGAGATACAGGATGCAGTAAATATCGATGAATATTTTGGATGGAGAGAAGGATTCTTAAGTTTCAAGAATCATGATTTTGAGTATATAGCAACAAAATTGTCTAGATACTATGGGGTTGAAATAATTGTAAAGGGCGAACAATTGAGAGCCGATACCTATTCTGGAAAAATTGACTTAAAGGAGGACGTAAATAGTGTTATTCAAACCATTGGCGAAGCATATCAATTTTCTATAAAACGCCAAGCGGATAAAATCATATTGACCACCAAACAAAATTTATAAAATGCCGAGCCAATGAAATAGAACCAATCGAATAAGAACCGACAGATGTTGGAGCATCTGCCGGTTGTAAATGTATTACCGAAGTAATAATTAACTGAACCATAAAATTATGAATAATTACCCAAGAATTGCATATGCGCTGGAAAAATTAACTGACCAGTCCATTTCATCTAACCTCATGAGATCATTTCTTTGCTACATATTGATAGGATTAACTGCCCTTCATGCCAATAACACTCATGCTCAGACAAAAGTTAACCTTGACCTTGAGAAGGTCAACCTTGAGACGGTTTTTAACGAAATACAAGAGGATAGCGAGTACATCTTTTTCTATAAAGATGGTATTTTGCCCAACGAAAATTCGATTACCTTTAAGCGGAACAATGTAACGTTGCCGGATATTCTGGATTCTTTACTGGCGCAATACGGTCTAGGTTACAATATCAAAGGTAGACAGGTAACTATATTTAAAGACCCGACCAATGTGTCACTGGACACCAGTGCCGTTGCATTGCAAGATTTTACGGTCAACGGAACTGTAGCGGATGATTCAGGAGTACCCTTGGCGGGAGCTAATATTATCGAAAAGGGGACCACGAATGGCACCCAAACTGATTTTGACGGTAATTATTCTATTACCGTTGGCGATAGTGATGCCACACTGGTAATATCGTATATAGGTTTTTCCACCAAGGAGATTCCCGTTGCCGGACAGTCTACCATTAACATTACCTTAGAAGAAAGTGCCGCAGGGCTAGACGAAGTTGTAGTTGTAGGCTATGGTACCCAAAAAAAGAGAGACTTAACGGGAGCAGTAACTTCCTTAGGACAAGATGACCTTAACCCAGGAGCTAATGCCTCAGTTGATCAATTGATGTTGGGTAGGGCAGCAGGGGTACAGATTACACAAGCTAGTTCTGCACCAGGTGGGGGTCTTGCTATACGTATTAGGGGAGCTAGTTCATTAAACGCAAGTAATGAACCTTTATATGTTATAGATGGCTTCCCAATTGACAATAGCCCCAACTTAGGATCCGGTGGAGTAGCTGAGGTTGGGGATAATCAAAGCCCACGTAATCCATTGAATGCCTTAAACCCAGCAGATATTAAGTCAATAGAAATTTTAAAGGATGCTTCTGCGACTGCAATATATGGTTCAAGAGGGGCCAATGGAGTTATCTTAATTACTACCAAAAAAGGTAGAGAAGGTCATATCAGTATCACTTATGATGCCTATTCAGGCGTGCAATCCGCAGCAAAGAGAATAGATGTTTTAGATACTTCTCAATATATTGACGTAATTAATGCACTTTCTGTTGATCAGGGTAATGGAGAGGTTTTTAGCACTGGAGATATAAGTACAATTGGAAACGGAACAGATTGGCAAAATCAGGTATTTCGATCAGCACCAATAACAAGCCATAATCTTTCAGCAAGTGGAGGATCTGAGAACACCACATATTATGCCTCCTTCAACTATTTTGATCAAGATGGAATCGTTGAGAACTCTGGAATTAAAAGATATACAGGAAGAATTAATATCGATTCTAAAATTGGTAAAAAAGCACAAATCGGATTAAATTTTAATACCAGCTTAGTTAAAGATAACAATAATACTGATGGTATTAATACAAATGAACAGGCTGGTCCAATTTATTCCTCGCTGTTGTATGATCCCACCGAGCCAATTTTTAATCCCGATGGTACATTCAGCCAATCAGCCAATTTAACGGTAAACAATCCGATTACCCTTATCAATGGCATAAGTAGTAATAGCGAAACCAATAGGACATTTGGCAGCGCATTCCTGAATTACAATTTCACAGACGAACTATCTGGAAAATTTAACTTTGGTACTGATAGGCAAATTTCGCGCCGCGACATTTACAATAATACTCAGACAATAAGAGGTAGTGCGGCTGGGGGTATAGCCGCTATTAATTCTTTAGAACGGACAAATTATCTTTTCGAATACACAATGACCTACAATAAGGAGCTCAATGAGAATCATGTATTGACGTTATTGGGAGGGACGACTTTTCAGAAATTCAGCACGCGATTCTTATCAGGAAGTATCAGTGGGTTCCCCACAGATGTGATTGGAACCAATAACCTGGGATTGGGAGATACCAATAATGACCAGCTCAATAGCGGTAAGGAGGAGAATACGTTATTGTCATATTTAGGAAGAGTTAACTATAACATCTTCGATAAATTTTTGATTACCGCCTCCATACGGGCAGATGGTTCCTCTCGATTCGGTGAGAACAACAAATGGGGGTATTTTCCATCCTTTGCCTTAGGGTGGAAATTAGAGAAGGAAGATTTTATTCCGGAAGCATTCAATCAATTGAAATTAAGGGCGAGTTGGGGGCAGACCGGAAACCAGGAAATTGGAAATTTCGCATCTCAGTTAACATTTGGCACAGGTCCGAATGTTGTTCTTGGCGGTTCTTTACAGGGATCAGTGATTCCCCAGCGAATTGCAAATCCTGATTTAAAATGGGAAACAACAGAGCAATTTAATGTTGGACTTGATTTTGGCCTTTTTGATGGACGATTAAAGGGTACTTTGGATTACTTTACCAAGAATTCAAGAGATTTATTGTTTAACCTACCTCTCCCAGTCGCATCCGGTTTTGGATCAATACTAACTAATGTTGGGAAGGTAAAGAATAGTGGTTTCGAGGTTTTATTGAGCTCAACCAATGTTTCCACTGATAATTTCTCATGGAACACTTCACTTAACTTTTCATTCATTAACAATGAAGTGGTCGATTTGGGAAGAATTGAGAGTATTGTTACTGGAAGTATTCAAGCTACAGGAAATACAGCTATAATCAGAGAGGGAGAGCCTCTAGCGGCGTATTTCGGATATGTGGTTACTGGCCTTTTTCAAGAAGGTGATGATATTGCTAATTCACCCCAACCAACCGCCCAACCCGGATTTCCAATTTTTGAGGACCGTAATAGGGATGGGGCCATCACCCCACTGGACCAGACTATTATCGGGAGCCCTTTTCCTGACTTTACTTATGGTCTTCAGAATTCTATATCCTGGAAGAATTTGCAGTTGGATTTCTTTTTTCAAGGACAGTCTGGAGTAGATTTGATTAACATCAATCTTATAGAGTCGTTATATCCGGCCAACTTTCGCCGGAACCGAATAGCTGAAACGGTTTTGGACCGATGGACTCCTCAGAACCCGGATGCTAAATGGCCATCTTCGGTTAATCCAAACGCTTATGGGGCAAGTAAGATAAATACATTGACCGTTCAAGATGCGTCGTACCTTCGACTAAAGAACGTTCAATTGAGCTACAAGGTGCCAGTAGATAATATTGATTTCTTGAGTGCACTGAGGATTTATGTTACTGGCCAAAATCTCTTTACTATTACTGATTATGTTGGGTTTGACCCAGAGGCTAATTCATTAGGTAGAAGCAATGTTCGAGTAGATTATAGTAGTTATCCTTTAGCAAGAACCTTTATTTTAGGTTTAACCGCTAATTTTTAATACCCAAATTATAAAATTTAGATAAAATGAAATATTATAAAATATTATTTTTTGTGTTCTTCACTTTGATATTTTTAGCATGTGAAGACAGATTGGAAGAAGAGGTGTTCTCGGAGCTAGCACCTTCTAACTTACTTACTACCGAAAAGGGTTTAACCACGGTTTTGAATGCATCTTATTCCTATGCCCATCGTTCGGGTGCCCAGGAGGTTTGGGCCCCCTTACATATGGAGAGTATGACTGCTGGAGAGACCTGGGGTGCAGGAGGATCTATTGAGAGTGTATGGCAAGCCCAAATTGATTTTACCTGGGATTCAAACCATCCACATTTTTTCTCGACCTGGTGGGTACATTTCAGCAGTATTAGAGATGCAAACATTGTATTGGCTAATTTGGACAATGAAAATTTCTCGGAAAGCTTTAAGCAATTAGCGGAAGCCGAGGCTCACTTCCTTAGGGGCTGGAATTATGCTACTTTGTACAACTGGTATGGCTCTCTTCCTTTATATCGTTCTACAAGCGATAATCCCTTACAGCCAAGGGCTACTGAGGAGGAAACCCGTTCATTTATTGAACAAGAGCTAACATTAGCAGTAAGTGCATTACCCAATCAAGCTCCAGTTTTTGGAAGAGCTTCAAGAGGTACTGCCTTAGCAGTTTTGTGTAAATATTATCTTAATACCAAACAATGGCAGGAGGCTGCCGAAGCAGCACAAGATATCATTGATCTGGGTCAATATTCATTACTTCCTTCTTATAGTGATGTCTTTGCCTTTGAAAATGAAGGGAATCAGGAAATTATTTGGGCTCTTCCAAAGGATGGAGCTGGTACAGCTACAACAGGACAAGCACTTAACGCATTGATTTTTCCTCCAGATTTTCCAAGGCCTTTTCCAAACAATTCGGTCTTTGCGGCTAGAACCTATCTATCCGATGATTTTGTAAATTCCTTTGAAGTTACAGATACGCGAACTAGTCAAATCATTACAGAATACACGAGTACCGCAACGGGAAATTTAGTACTAGGTTTGGGTAATGACCAATCATTTCCTAATAAATTTCCATTTGAACCAACATCTGTAGGACCTTGGGCCGGCAATGATATTCCCGCTATTAGATATGCTGATATCTTGCTAAGTCGTGCAGAAGCGTTAAATGAAGTTAGTGGTCCTACGCAAGAATCTATAGATCTTATTAACCAAGTCAGAACTAGAGCAGGTGCAACCCCGTTGAGTTTAGGCGGTTTTACCAAGGATACGCTAAGAAGTGCCATTTTACAGGAACGAGGCTGGGAATTTTACTTTGAGGCTAAGGCCAGAGAAGATCAAATTAGACATGGTGTTTTCATCTTAAGAGCTCAGGCAAGAGGCAAAAACGCTCAAGACCATCATGTTCTTTTTCCAATTCCTCAGGTAGAATTGGATGCTAATTCCAATCTGGAACAGAATCCTGGATATTAAAAATTTTAAACTCTTTAGAGTATGTGAGCAACCATAAAAAAGGAAAAGCAGATATGTAGGCCAACTTGAATGGTCAGCCTACTAAGCTTCCTTCCAACTTTAACGATCAGCTGAAAGGGTTCTTAGTAAATCATAGCGTATACGCCAGGTATTAGAATAGAATATTGAAAATAAAAAATCAATTTAAATGAAAATAGATACAATAAGATTCATGGGCAAAAACATGTTTTTAATACTTTTAATCTTGTCGTTCACAATCGCATGTACAGAACAACAAGCTGAGACCGACCAAGAATCGAAAGTGAAAGATAAGCCCTTGAACTTCGTGGTCATCTTTGCCGATGACCTGGGGTATGGTGATTTGAGCTCCTATGGTCATCCAACCATACATACCCGAAATTTGGATCAAATGGCGGTTGAAGGCCAAAAATGGACGAACTTCTATGTGGGATCCAGCGTATGTACCCCCAGTAGGGCGGCACTGATGACAGGAAGGCTTCCCATCAGAAATGGAATGACAAGCAGGGTAAACCGCGTCCTTTTTCCCGATTCCCACAATGGATTGCCGCAGAATGAGGTAACCCTCGCGGAACAATTAAAAAAAGTCGATTACGAAACGGCCTGTATAGGTAAATGGCATTTAGGCCATAAAGAAGAGTATCTACCAACAAGTCAAGGGTTCGATTACTATTTTGGGATTCCCTATAGCAATGACATGGACAATATTATACCATTTAGGTCAGTTCAGGGATATATTGATTTTTGGAAGTCAGAAGAAAGAAAGGATATAAACACTTTCAATGTTCCTCTAATGCGCAATACCGAGATAGTGGAACGGCCAGCTGATCAGAACACATTGACAAAACGTTATAATGAAGAGGCTGTTAAGTTCATCCGACAAAACAAGGAAAAACCATTTTTTCTCTATTTGGCCCATAGCCTTCCACATGTACCCCTTTTTGCCTCGAAAGATTTTTTGGGTACCAGCACTAGGGGCATCTATGGGGATGTCGTTGAAGAGATTGACCACGGGGTCGGGCAGATATTGGCCGAACTGAAAAATAACGGTCTCGATGAAAATACCATTGTGGTCTTCACCTCTGACAATGGACCATGGCTCATCATGAAACAAGAAGGTGGAAGTGCAGGACTTTTGCGCGAAGGAAAAGGGTCAACATGGGAGGGAGGTATGCGTGAACCCTGTATTTTTTGGGCCCCTGGCCGAATACAACCTGGTTTGGTGAAACAAATAGGTACTACCATGGATTTGTTTACCACGTTCAGCAAATTGGCAAACGTGCCATTGCCCGATAATCGACAAATGGATGGAAAAGATCTTGGCCCAACACTCTTCGAAAAAAAGCCCAGCGAAAGGAATGAAGTGTTTTATTACAGGGGAGATGAGCTTTATGCGGTTAGATTGGGGGGCTTCAAAGCCCATTTCATTACCCAGGGTGCCTATGGTCCACCGGCACGTGAAGAGCATGATCCCCCGCTTCTCTACAATCTTGAAGTGGACCCGTCTGAAAGATACAATGTTGCTGAAAATAACCCAGATATCATTGAGCAAATCAAAGCTTTAGTAAAGAACCATAATTCAGATTTGGTCAAGGGGGAAGATCAGTTGAAAGACCGGGGGTGATCTTTGAAGTGTCATTGAAACCCTAAATTGTATGAGAAACCATTTTAAGTAATCAGTAAAATACTGAAGTTGATTTGAGTTAGTTAGTTGGGAGAGCGCAGCCAGTCTGCGCTTCTTCCCTTTTTTATTGCAACTGATTGATATATAAAACATTGTGGGGTAGGGTTCAAACTCTAACATCCCGACACTAGTAAAAATGTAACTTTCAAGAGAATGACCGCCTTTTGTTTTGACTTGGCTAAACTATAGCCCATGCATTTCCAAAGATATTTCCTAAAACCCCAACTTCACATCCTGCGTCAAAGAATCGAGATATTTCTTTTCATCCAATTTATATAGAATGGGCGGGCGACTCCCTGTTTTTTCTTTGGACTGCCCAATCTTGATTAGAATCTTCGACTTCAAAACCCGCTGACGAAAGTTGCCGCGATCCACAGGTCTTCCCAAAATGGCCTCGTACAATTTTTGTAATTCGGGTATGGTAAAGATATCGGGCATGAAATTCGTGATCAAAGGTCTACTCTGGAGTTCTGAGCGGAGGGTCAATAGTGCTTCCGATACCAATTGTGGATGATCCATTGCCAAATGATCGCTTTCAAGAACATTTATCCATTTGACTTCCTTAAAAAAGGGACCAGTTTCCAAACCGATCTGTTCTTGTCCTACAATACTATAATAGCCGATTGTAACAAAGCGTTTCGAAATCCATTTGACAAGCTCTTCGGGAAATCCGAGTGTAGAAAATCTACTGATTTCTTGTGCAAACTCACGTTGCGCAGCTCCGAATGTGCCGAACTGACTTAATAGAAGATTGTCTAGTTGGGTCTGTTCGAAAAGAATTCTTTTGGCGGCAAGGTCAATATCCTCGGTTTGACGGACAAAACTGCCGGGTATGGTCCACATATCTGCATGTACTTGTTGCACAACGGCCACTTGCAGTGCTTCCCCATCAAATCTAAAAATAACACAGTTGATGGATAATTGGGGAATGCATGAATTTAATTCCTCCCGAATAAATTCAAGGGTTTCTGCTGTGAATTGGGTCATTCTGTATACATAAACGATTGATTGCAAAACGAATATAATTGATAAAAATGTAAATGGAGTTCTTTTTTTTATATATTTGAGTGAATTTCACTCAAATAATTAGTTCTATTAAAAATGACTGAACCGAAAAAGGGAAGGACTAAAAGGAGAATCCTTAGGGTTCTTGCCGTTCTAGGAATATTATTGGCAATTATCGCAATTGCGGCCTACTTCATGTTCAAGCCTGCCGAGGTAAAGGTTTTGGTTTTTTCAAAGACCGACGGCTATCGACATGAATCCATTGAATCGGGTATCGAAGCGATTAAAAAACTCGGACAACAAAATGATTTTACGGTTGAAGTCACAGAAGATGCCACCCTATTTAATGAAGCCAAATTAAAGGATTTCATGGCAGTCGTCTTTTTGAACACCACCGGCAATGTTCTTGATCCCGTCCAACAAAGTCAAATGGAACGTTTTATCCAAGCTGGTGGTGGTTATGTGGGCATCCATTCCGCCACCGATACGGAGTACGGTTGGCCTTGGTACGGTAAGCTATCCGGAGCCTATTTTGACAGCCATCCCATGAATCCCAATGTACAGGAAGGTAAAGTTACTGTTGTGCAACCCAATCATGTTTCAACGGACTCATTACCAGAATCTTGGATGGTTGCGGATGAATGGTACAATTATAAGTCAATAGAACCGACCAACAATGTGTTGATTACCGTAGATGAATCGACCTATGAAGGCGGTACCAACGGAGCCAACCACCCGATTGCTTGGTATAAGGAATACGACGGTGGACGTTCTTTTTATACGGGGATGGGCCATACCGATGAGCAGTTTTCAGATTCAAAATTTTTAAGCCATCTTTTAGGTGGTATCAAATACGCTATTGGTTTGGGCCAACCTGTTGATTACAGTAAGGCATATGCTGAACTCATGCCTGAGGAAAACCGTTTTGCCAAAACGGTCTTTACTCAAAACCTGAACGAACCAATGGAGCTTGATTTTCTATCGCCAAATGAAATAATCTTCATCGAAAGAAGGGGCGACGTTCATATTTATGACCTTGAAAAAGGTACAGATTCCGTAATCCATACCATGGATGTTTTCTCAGGCTTGGAAGATGGCTTGTTGGGCCTTGCCGTAGATCCGAATTATAAGGATAACAACTGGGTCTATATGTACTACTCGATACCTGATGAAGACAAACAAAATTTATCTCGTTTTGTACTGAAGGATTATACTTTAGATCTTGCTTCCGAAAAAGTATTGCTTCAGGTCGATACACAACGTGAAGAATGTTGCCATTCGGCAGGTTCGATCGAGTTCGGCGCGGACGGACTGCTTTACCTTTCCACGGGAGACAATACCAGTCCGCGAGCCGATGGTTATGCGCCAATCGACCATCGCGAAGGCAGAATGCCATGGGATGCTCAAAAATCTTCCGCGAATACAAACGATCTTCGAGGGAAAATCCTAAGAATAAAGCCGGAAGATGATGGAACATATAGTATTCCCGAAGGCAATCTTTTTGCCAAAGGAGAAACGAAAACCCGCCCAGAAATCTATGTGATGGGCAATCGCAACCCATATCGTATTTCGGTAGATTCGCGAACAGGATTCCTGTACTGGGGCGAGGTCGGCCCAGACGGATACAATGATTCCCTGAATCTTGGGCCAAGAGGCTATGACAAAATCAATCAGGCGCAAAAAGCAGGAAATTTCGGTTGGCCTTATCTTATTGCTGACAATGAGGCGTATCACGCCCGTGATTATGTGGCCAATACTACGGGAGCCGCTTACGACTCCTTAAAACCAATTAATGAATCCCCTAATAATACGGGATTACGTGAACTTCCACCATCGCAACCCGCAATGATTTATTATCCGTATGCAGTTTCAGAAGAATTTCCGAATTTGGGTACGGGGTCACGGAATGCCATGGCGGGCCCTATTTACCATAGCGAAGATTATCCTGATAGTGGTCGTAACTGGCCAGATTATTTCGATGGAAAATTGTTAGCCTATGATTGGATGCGGGGTTGGATATTCGCCGTGACCTTTAAAGAGGATGGATCGTTCGAAAAAATGTCGCAGATCGTTCCGAACATGAAATTTAACAATACCATCGACATGGTCTATGGGCCTGATGGTGCGCTCTATATTTTGGAGTATGGCACGGGATGGTTTTCGCAAAATGTGAATGCCACGCTTT
>TARA_R110002074_G_scaffold292628_1_pt1 | contig 22480 bp, 18 predicted proteins | sample TARA_R110002074 | Tara Oceans TARA_R110002074 (sample SAMEA4397215) | marine metagenome | biome: Polar Biome; feature: [MIX] marine epipelagic wind mixed layer (ENVO:01000061); material: water (ENVO:00002006), including particulate matter (ENVO:01000060) such as... | depth 10-100 m | reverse complement strand
ATTTTGTAATGTATCATTACCTAAATGTTTTTTAACATAAGGATAATAAAATTCATTTACTGCATTAAATCTATCTTTCATCTATGACCTGTTATTTGTAGGGTATATCTATAATCAATACCAATATTTGCTGCCATATGCTCTATATTTCCAACCCACGTAACGGAGTTTCCGGCCTTCCAATTTACTATTGGGTGTCCATCTATTTCAAAATAATGTCCACTTTTCCAATCTTCTAAAAATACAACTATCCGAGTAATATCTTCCATTTCACAATTAAATTTTTCTCGATAAAGTTTATAATTATCACGGTGTAATGGAATTATTTCATTTGTTACCATACGATAATAACATACACCGACATCCTTTAAATTATATTGATATTTTGCCAAATCTAAAAATGTCTGATTCCAAGTTGGAAGGTTTCCCTTGTGTCCAACCATTTGACCTGTAAAGTACTTTTCGTCTTGGTGGTATCCCCCTTCTCTCCACTTTACAACATCATACTCATTGTTGAATGGCATTTTTTTATATTCAAGGTGTTTATATTCATCATCCCAGAAAGGTTCAATGTGATTCATTTAAACTATCTCTCCAATTTATCGCATATGGTTTAATAAAATCATCATCTTTAAAATTTAACATTAAATCTCTATTATGTTTTATTTTCCATAATACAGATTTATATATTTTTTCTAATTCTTCAATATTCATATTACATACTCTTTCTATTTCATCTAAAACAAAATCCAATCTATCTTCAGGATTTTCTATCAAATCATAACTCTCATCAAATAATTCTGGATATGTTTCAAATCCTTTATCTCTCACATATTCTAATATTTTTGTATTACCAACTAAGATAAATGGTTCTGTAATTAATGCCTTACAAAGCTTTTCAGTAATAAATAAACTATCAAAGTCTGGTTCAATATCGTGATGTGTTTCTGTTACGATATTAAAATATGTCTTACCGATAAGTGTTGGTAATATTGTACTCCATCTCCAATTTCTCGATTCACTTGGTGGTGTTTCAAATGTGATAGGTAAAAATATCTGTTTATCAATATACGAAACAAAACCTTTTTTTAATAATTTTCTTGACTTTAATTCATTAAATACAATAGTCCTATGTTTATTTTCAGAATGATTTAGACAACTATATATTTTTTCTTTTGTATCATCATAACTAACTTTTCCATAATTTGGATAGTTTTTTAATATTCCTTTACACTCCATAAAAAAATAGTCTACAAAATAATAACCTTTTCGGTTTAGATTTGCATTAGAATGAAATAGTAAAATATCATCCATTGTTAAACCAAGACTATCAAAAAATTCTTCATATTGATTAGATATATCAGTTGTTATTGCCTCATCGGCCATCCAAATGATAATCTTATCCGTATTCTTGTGGTAAAAAATCTCACTTTGTTTGTTATCTAAAAAAGGTAAATTACTTTTTTTAATTTTTGTTACGAAATTATTCACTTAAATTATTTCCTATTGAGATTATCTCACAATTTTCTTGTTCTGGAATATATCTCCAAGGATCAATAATAATAGAACCTTGATTATATGAATAAGTAGTAAAATCAGGATGCTTAGTTCCAATAAAATAAATTGTCGGTTCGATTGAATGATATCCGAGTTTCTGTCCTCTCCAACCCAACTTAGTTTCACTATCATCAACATATGGGTCCCACATCTCAACCTTATGTCCTCGTTCTTCTAAAATATTTTTTAACAGAATGGATGGACTTCCTGTTGTAATATTAGTTTCTGGTTTAAATGATTTACCAAGTATTAAAATCGGATAACCATCTACACATCCTTTATATTTAAGAGATGTTTCTTCAATTAAATTTGCTAACCAATCAGTTTGTTTTTCTCTCTGTTTCATAATATTATCAAACCAATCGTGTGATAAATCTAACTCTCGTGATAACCAACTTAATGCTATGTTATCTCTTGGATGACAACCACCACCGTCTCCCATTCCACCAGACCAATATGATTCTGCAAGTATTCGTTTAGTACCAAGCGATAGTGCATTCATAACATCATCACAATTAGTATTGGGTAGTTTATGACACATTTCCATTACTGTATTTGCAAAGGAAAGTTTTGTAGAAATAAAAGTATTATAACATACTTTAATTAATTCTGCATTTTCTATTGTTGTTTTAAATACTGGTGCATGAGTAATTGTTCTATAAAATTTTTCTGATTTATCGAGTGCCCAATCATCATCATTTCCAAACAATATAAATTCTGGATGTAGAAAATCTCTCATAGTCGTTCCCATTGCAATAAAGAATGGATTATAACATAACTTAAAATATGGATTAGACTCTATAATAGGTTTTATTTCTCTACGAATCGTTCCTGGTAAAACTGTAGAAATAATAATAACAACTTTTTTAGCTTGTTGATACCAAATTTCCTCCGATAAGTTTTTAATTCCTTCTTTAAGAAAAGTATAATCAAAATCTTCCCTCTCATCTGGTATTCGTGTTGTTCCCTCAAATTGTTCACCGTGTGGTGTTTGTATTGGAACAAAAATAATCTCTGATTCAGCTACTACTTCTTCTACAGATTTAATTTCTATCTTACTTTTGTCTAAATGTTTTTGGGCCCATATTTCTTGATAATGTAATTTCTTCGTATCAATAATACTCTTAACTTGTTCTGATGGATCATAACCAACTACTTTATGACCACGTGATTCAATTGCAAGTGCACAAGGTAAACCAAGTTTTCCTAATCCTATAAAACCTATGTTCATTTCAACTCCTTTTAATTACCATCCCGGTAAAATAATTTCTGATTTACCGCCACTAAAAAACCACGCAACTTCAGTAAAACTACTAAAATGTGTACCAATAATTATCTTATTCTTAGATAATAACAATAAATCTATTAGTGCAGTTCTAAGACTTGTAGAATTTCCCCTATGATGAAAAATTCTATCTCCAAATGTATCTTTTAATCTATCTAAAAAGAACTGATTATAATCTTGTTCATAGTATTCATCCGAAGAAACAAAAAAAGTATGATCCTCTGAATAGGATTCCATTATTTTTATAGTTTCATCCGATTTAAATGCCCGGTTTTGTTCTTCTGCTATACCCTCTATCGGGTGTCCAGTTCCACTTCTCACATGAACTGATATTGTTTTATCATTAAATCTCTTAGAAAAATTTTCTGCTTCTTCTAATATATCATTTCTAATTTTAGATTTTATTAATGAGAATACATTTACATATTCTTCTCTGATTTCATTAGGTATCCTAAAATATTCCCAATCTAATCTCCGTTTAGACTCTACATTATACCCTAACTTAGTTTTATTTCTAAATAACTTTTCATCAGTAAAGTTATCATCAATATTGTCTGTTGGTAAGGGTAATAAAAGTGGTTCTCCATATAAAATAAAATTAATATCGTTAGGTGGAAGTACAGTTATCAAATCATCATCCTTAAATAAATCTACAAAATTGGCACTGATCAATTGTTTTGGCCACCAGAAAACTTTACACTTACTATCCATTCTTAACGCAGATGCCCAAGTTTTAAATCTACTTGTCATACCATCGGTTGAACAAGATATTATTTGATAATCTTCTTCATTTACCAACCTAATAATTTCTTTTATCGATAGATTACTACCATTTCCATTTTTTCGGTTTTGGTAATTCCACAACTCTTTACCCGACTCATCTACTTGTCCATCTATACTAAATTTATAATTCATATAACATATTTCGCTTTAAAGAATTAAAGATTCTCGTTTCATTTGACCACCACTATTAAAGTGTGCACCTTCTCTTAAATAACTTCCAAGAAACGCCCGTCTCCATTTTGTTTTAGATTTATTTTCATCAGAACCATGAATAACGTGTGAGTGTAAAAATATAATATCACCACTATTCATAGGAAGATAAACTTTCTCATACACATCTACCCACTTTCCGTCAACCCATTCTCCTGGTACTATACAAGGTTTACCTCTTTCGTTTCCCCAATCTTTTGGATTTGTTAAAATTCTGTCTTTATCGATATTAATAGGTAAACAAGATTCAACCTGTGAACCAATATAAACGTACAAACATCCGTTTTCTTCATTAGTACTATCGACAGCCATTGATGCGTTAATTATATCACCCCTATTTGCATGAGTGTAGAAGATATTCTGATGTACATCTCTACCGAGTTCACCAGGAGGTTTGAAATATATCCAAGTCTGTAATCCACTCACATCATCACCGATTAAAATTTTAAGAATATCTAATGTTCGTTTGTTTTTCCATAATGCATTAAATATTTTTGAATCTCTGTTTGGATATGCATATGGACGGGTATCTTCGTTTCTTAATTCCAATAACCTATCACATTCATCCCTACAAACATCCATATGATTTTTAGAAAAAATGTTTTCAACGTAATAACCATTAGTTTTATAAAATTCTAACATTTCATTATTTTTCATCTATAAATTGAGTCCTACCTGCTCCTGTTTTTCTTCTGTAGTATAAAGATGTTCCATATTCTAAATAGTCACCATCAAAATTTCTGGCTTCTACTTTATACTCCTTATACTCTTTCTTTAATTTTTTCTTTTCAAGGATAACACCCATAAAATTATATTCAACAGCTGTATTGATTGGGTATTTAATAGTTGGATCAATAACATTATCTTTTTGAAATTTAGTAACGGCATTGATTATATCCAAATCGACTTCAAAATTTTCATCTATAAAGGAACTAAACTCATTATAAAAATCATCTTTATATTTTATATACATCAAACAAGATAATTCTTCTTTTTCACCTTGAAACGTTGGAAACTCTGTGGATTGTCTACCCCAAAAAGTCTTAGGTTCATCTTCAGTAATAATCTGTAAAATATGATTTTTAATCGACAAATACTCACCACCCAATATAGTATTTGGGTGTGTTCCAACATAATCAAACAATTTCTTATAAAATTCTTCATATGAAATTTCATAATGTTCACGTACAAATCTAACAATCTTTTCAGTATATCCCATATGATGACAGCTTGCAATCAACCAAGAAAATAAATACATTTCAACCCATTCTTCAGTAGTCATTGTTTTATGTCCAATTACTAAATCTGCCGTTTCCATAATACCGTCAGTAGGCTCAACCCATCTTGCAATTGGTGCAAGAATTCTTTTATATTTTAACTCATAGTTCTTAATATATTCTTTATCCCCAAATGGAGTATTTCTAAGTGCAACTAAAACATACATTCCTACATGATTATGTTCACCTATCTCAAGTGTTCTACATAACCCCCGTTTAAAACCTTCCAATGTTTCATCTGGTAATCCAAGTATAATTTCTATATAAGTTGATATACCAGCAGTTTCATAAACCTTAGTTATCTCTTGTATATCGTCATCATTAACGAGATTTTTTCTCTTAATTGCCGTTAATACTTGGTCGTCTAATGATTGCATGGCCAATGTCATTCCTCTGTGTAATCCACCATCATGAAGTATTTTTGCAATACTGAATAACTTTAGGGCTTTACTTTTTGCCCAATCTACTTTAAAAGTTTGAGGATTACCATATTTTTCATTACAACTAACTAACCATTCCGCTATTTCAGTATCCCTATCATGGAAGATTCCAAAGTTTGAAGTTGCATCATCAATATAATCTATACCATGAGAACCTATCCATTCAATCTCATCAAATACTTGTTGTATTGGTTGTTGTTTTATTTTAGTAAAATATGAATCACCGATTTCACAAAAAGTACAAGAATACGGACATCCTCTCGCACTTTCTATAACAGCAGAAAACATAAAATCCAAATCTTTATATTTTTTATAAACTTCATCAAATGTTCCATTTAAATATGGTGATGGAGATATAGTTAAATCTACTATTCTTGCCCTCGGTGGTGTAATCGTGTGAGAATCCTTGTGATTAATAGTACATCCACCTATATGTGTATAATCAGGATTCTCATTTAAGTGTTCAATTAATATTTCCTCAAAAGAAACCTCACCTTCTGTATGTACAATTATATCTATATATGGATAGTCCTTTATCCATTCAGGATTTTGTACTAACCAAGCAGCATTAGGTGGTTCTTTACCACCAAAAACTATTAAACATTTAGGGTACTTATCTTTTATTTTTTTTGCCAATAATTTGTTAAATTTCCAATTCCAAGTAAAACAAGAAAATCCAACAACAGATGGATTTATAATTCTATCAAAAATTTCATCAATATCATCCCTATGACATATCCAATCTGGAAAATCATAATTATCTTCAATAATTTTGTTTTGTAAACACCAAGTCTTAATTAATCCTGTACTATAAGGCAATTTTAGCTTCTTCTCTATACCAGAATACACAGAATTCACCTCTACAAAATATAAATTTTTCTTTTCCATATCTATAATTATTTACCTTTGGTAATATCGTTAAATTTAGCAGTTAATTCATTTAAAGAATCTAAACTATATAATTGTTTATTGTTATGTTCAAGTATAGGTTGTAGTTTTTTATACCATTGGTTCATCTCGTGTAAACTAAACTTTGATAGTCTTTGTATTTCTTTAATAATCATTTTCATTCTCTTATAGGGATGTGGTTCTAAATCATAAGACTCATCTATGTGTGGATGAAATGTTTTAAATTTCTGTCTCCTCAACTCTTCAAGTACTTTATAATTACCCACTACTAAAAATGGATGTTCATTTGCCATAGGTTTCCAAATTTTCTCATCAAAAAATACAGTATCTTCTCCAAACCAAGTAGTGGTAATTAAAGAAAAATAAGTAGAATCGTAAACCCATTTATTTGAAGTATCAAAATGATTCGTATCCCATTCATCGACATCAACAACTAATGGAGTTATCTCAACAAGTTTTTCTGCAAATTCTTTTAATTTTTTTGTAATTCCCCTTCTAAGACCGAATTCTTTAGGTACACGAAAAAATGTTTCTATATCAAATTTCTTACTTGATATCATACCAACATCCATCAGGTTTGCCTCCATCATCATGGTCAAAAATAACTTTCTATGTGGTCGAAGTTCTCTGTTAAAACAGACAAAAAGTTTTTCTCTTTTTAATGAAGAATCAAATTTTGAAAGTTGACCACCCCATTTAGTTTTAAAATCTAAATATCTTTCATTATTAAATGCACATAAATGTATATCTTGCCAGTCTTTATATTTTTCAGTTAATTGTTCTTTCCATCTTTTATATTCTATTTCTATTTTCCAATTACCACATACATAAAGAAAATTATTAGGTGAAATATCAAATCTATCAAGTTCTTTATATATTTCTTCAAATACATTAATATTAATCCACTCCGATGGGAAACCCTCATTTGGTTGCCATAAACATATTACCAGTTGACCTTCTCTACAACTTTGTAGTGATTTTCTATCCATTCCCGCAAATAGAGATTTTATTGGATTTGGATTCTCATCGTCAAACATACCAAACCACCCACGAGGATCACCATTTGGTTCTAACATATATAACCACTTATCTTTATTCTTTTCTTGTATCAATTCACTTGATGACCGTATCTGAAATGGTATTTCATATCTTTGAAAAATTTCACCATACCAAGGTGGCAAATATAATCTATATGTTTCAGGTACTTCTTCTTGTCCCACGAGACCATTGGGTTTTATTATTTCCCAAGTGTCATCGTTAAATTGATCATATCCAAATTTTAACATATTAATCTCTCTTACTATCTAAATAATCTTGATAATGTTCCATCATTAACCCTCTATGATATGTATTATAATTTAAACCAAGTTTATCAAATAATTTTTCTATTCTATCTATTCTTTCCATTCGCTGTTCTGTAGTACAATACTTAGTGTCCCAAACAACCGGACTATGATAATTAAGATACTCTCCCTCGGATTCCCATTGTGCCTTTAATGGATACCATACTGAAAAAACTGAACAAGTTAGTATTTCATAAATTACATCATGAAATTCTTCAATAAAGTCAAGTGTTTTTTGAAAATCTTCCTCAGTTTCGTTCATATATCCAACTATCAACTGTAATTGTATTCGAATTCTATCATTTTGTTTTTTACCAGCATCTTTATTAATCTGCCGTACGTTTTCAAATATCTTTCTGACTATTTTTATGTTCTTGTTTTTCTTCATGTGTTTTAAAACACTTTCAGAACCAGATTCAAATCCAGTTATCATAAATTCAATACCAGCATCTCTATATAATTCCATTGTTTTAATATCCGCCAATGGCTTCATTAATCTGAGATTACCACCCCAAGTTATTTTATCTCCATATCCCCTTTTAATTATACCATTACATAAATCTTCTAACCATTTAGGATTACCGTTTAAAATAGAATCGTGTGCCAACATCCCTACTCGATAGAATTCATCCTTTTTAAATTCTTCTTTATTCTTATCTACCCAATAACCTATTTCATCTAAACATTGTTCTATTGGTCTATGTTTGTACATCGGAACAAATACTGGAACCGAACAAAATGTACACCTAAAATTACAACCTCGTGAGAATGTCAACGGTATTGCTATATTGTAAAACTTTTTATAATAAGGATTTTCATAAAAATCATTATAATCAGGAGAAGATAAAGTGTTTAAATCAGTATATTCTCTTTTATCATTCATACTCCACTCATCTGGTATTTTCGGAATTTCTACTAATTCTTTTTCAAAAATTTTATGTAATGTATCTCTTGAATCTTCTATCTCTTCTCCATCAATACCACTTAATCTTAAATCATCAAGAATTGAATTAATTTGTACTTCTACTTCAGATAAATCTTCTGAATGTTTCCAAATCAGACCACGAATTTTAGTTAAGTCTTTTTTAAATTTTGGAGAATCAAATAATTCTATTAATGTTTTTTCTCCATCACCATTTATAATATAATCAATATAATCATATTCTTTGATATCATAACATTGATTTGAAGCCACACTCATTTGTAAACCACCGTATTCAGGTTTACCTTTACCCATCAGTGATACACCACATCCACCCAATACTATTTGCAACTCTGGATATAACTCTTTGATTTTTTTTGCAAAAAATAATGAAGCGTCAATGTTTCCATCTATCAAACCAAATCCAAAATATGTTGGTTTACACTTATCAATATATTTTTGAAATAATTTTACTATGGAATCTAATTCTGTGTATTTGTCAAGGCTAATTGTTCCTTGGGATGCAAATGTATTGAAATCTGCAAAAAATTGTGATTTTAAATCTATCGTATTTTGAAAGAAATATTCCGTACAGGGATCTATTCCTTGTATTTTTATATCCTTTCTGTTGTTTCTAATGTAAGAACTTAAAGTTGCCAATCCCGCAAAAAATCCTGCTTCATTTAAATTAGGAACTTGTGTAATTAATATATCTTGTTCTGTTAATTTATCAAAATTTATACCAGAATAGTTAGTAGTTTTAAAACTATCTTTAACATTTTTTGCACCATGAAAGTTCTCTCTATCCATTACGGCAGTAGTGAGATCAATTTTTAAATCTTTACTATTACTTTGTTTTTCTAATTGATAGGCAGTATACTCTTCTTTAGTAGCAGTGCCCTTTGTCATAGATATGAGTAAATCTTTATCTGGTTTCATTAAAATTCTACATGGGTTGGTATATCTTGTTCACATCTGAAATCTATTATTTCATGAGTTGTTCCGAATAACTTTTCTCTTTTTACAATACTGTAATTTAAATCTGTAAGTCCATCTTCGTCTGTATTTACAATTCCACCTTGAACTTCTTCTACATACCTTCTTTCATTTATACTTGTATCTTTTTGATGCACCCATTTTCCACCAATCATATCATTTCGTTTGTGTGCCTGCGAATAAAATCTACCCGGTCGGGTTCGATAAGGTAAAGTGGTGTTTGGTATATTATTAATCTGTTCTGATTCTACATAACCACCAGTTTTTATTCCATGATTTCCATTTCCACTTACATCATAAACTATGTCGTCTTTCACATCAGAAAAATCATAATATAATTTAGGTGCAAAATCTAAAACATTCGGATAATCATTTTCATAATATTCTTTTATTTCTTCAATATTGAGAACTCTATTAAATAAACATACTTGTGCAATATCACCTGCAAAGAAATTAGATTCTTCTTTATTAGGATCACCAACTCCAATATAAAATGGATTTCCACCATATCTTTTTAGTGGTGATTCAAATTCTAATGGTGATTCTGAACCATGACCAAATCTTGAATCTGATTCTTCTCCATTTAAATAGAACCTAAGTTCATTATTATCAACATCTACCGTGACCATTAAATGTGTCCAAATATCAGGTGGTCTTTTTATCCACATATAAGAATGGTTGTTCTTTTGATTAAACAATCCAAATGAATATGCATCAGAATTATCCCAACCTAATCCCATTTGGAAACTTGGTCGTCCAAAAATATATTGATGAATAAATTTTCTATTCTCAACATCACCAATTAAATATTTAGGAATATCAAATCTATCTTCGGCTCTTACCATTACGGACATTGTAAAATTTTGACTTGTGATTTCTCGTATTGAATCATTTGGACTTATCTTTACATAATTAGAAAGTCCATCAAGTCGTAAGAAATTTTCTTCACCGTCAAGTTGATGATTCATAAAGGTTTCCTTTGCTAATCCTTTTTTCTTCACACGATACAATAAATCATCATCTTCCATTCCCCAATTAAAGTATCCATTTGAGTATCCATTTATTTTTTCATAATGTTCCTTAGTGAATAAAATAGCACCACCAAAGTATTCTTGATACTTCAATCCGTAATCAAATTGTGCAACATGAACTGCCAAATGTTCTACTTTATCAGGATAGGAATAATCACAAGTATCATCTTCAGGTAACATATCTATGTCGTGAAAACAAAAGTAATCATAACCTTCTTTTTGTGCAACATCAAAGGCAACATTCTTAGATGTTCCTCTATTAAATCCACTTACACTATCTGGATAAACTTGATTGGCAACAAATATCTTATACTCTATATCCTTACCTTTAAAAAACTCATCCATGTGTGGAATAAACTTTTTAAGATGTTCTTCCCTTTTATAGTGTGGGACACATATTGCTAACTTTTTACTCATATTGTTACTGATATAAATTCATGTTTATCTAAAAATTCTTCTTTACTTATAATTTTATACTTTAATGAACTCAGACCATCATCTTTAACATCCGTTAGTCCGCTTCTTACTTTATTAAAAAATCTAAGTTGGTTCTCTCGTGTTTCCCAATGAGTAAATTTAGTTTGTCCCCATCCATTTTCTGAATGTTCTAAACAAGTAAATTTACCATCTCGTCTACTTGGTACTAATGATGTGCTACCTATTCGTAATTCTTTTTCTTTTTTAATTGCCCCAAAGATTTTGGCATGATTATCATTACCACTCTTATCAAGTGCCACATCACCAACTATATTTTCAAAATCCCAATACCCAACGACTTTATTTGCAGATTTATAAGTTTCTTGTCCTGATTTCCATCCGTCAAATTTTTGATCCTCAGTAACATTATATGGTCTACCATCATTATATAGGTGTTGGATTTCTTGTGGTTCTAAACAACTTTCCCACATTGCTATCTGTGCAATATTCCCTACAAAATAACCCCTATCATCAAATCTTGCCATTGGATTTGCACATCCAATATAATATGAAACATTATTAGATTCTTTAAGTTTACCTGTATAATCTGTTGGTGATTCATTTGTTTCTATACCATTTATATACATTCTCAATCTCTTTAAAACTGTATCAACGGTGTAAACCACATGAACCCATTCTGCAGAACGTCTATCCGAAACAACCATAGGTTGTTCTCCACTATCTGTCCAAATTCCACCTTTATATTGCAATCCACTTGTGTAGGCAATTCCAACGTGATGGCCTGGTCGAGTAAAAACATGAAATTCATCATATTCTTTATTTGGATCAAGTTTCAAATCACCGTATGGTTCTACCCAGGACTCTACACTAAACGATGAATTTAAAGTTTTATTTAATGAAAGACTATTCTTTATCTCAAGATAATCCCGTCCATTAAACTCCATACAATTAGTATAAAGTGGATTTTTATCTTTTGCTTTGTAAGTAGTTGCTTCTTCTAATGGAACACCACGTAGTCTACAACGATAAAGTAAATCATCATCTTCAAATCCCCAACCCCAATATTTATTGGAAAACCCGTTAATCCACTCAAAGTGTTCTCTATTCATTAGAGTAACACCCCCCATGTATTCTGGATATACCAAACGATACTTAAACTTACTCAATCGTGCTGAAAGATGTGTTGGTTTATCTACCCAAGAATAATCACACGAATTATCCTCTGGTAACATATCAATATCATGAAAACAAAAATAATCATATCCCTGTTCTTTTGATATTGAATAACCAATGTTTATCAACCACCCTCGATTAAAAGGCTTATTATTTGCCTGCTCCACTACAAATATCTTGTATGGGATATCTCTATCTGATAAAAATTTATCGATGTGGGGCACAAATTGTGCTAAGTGTTCCTCTCTATCTCTATAGGGAACAATGATTGCGAGTTTTGGTTTCAAGATTTATCGTCCAAATAGTTTAGATACTGCTGACTGTTTCTTTTCATCTTTTGGTGATCCACCTAAAGCTTTTGCAATTTCACTTGCTATATCAGCTGCCGATACCTGTGGTTGTGAAACAGATGGGGACGAAGAACCTGCTGGATTATTCTCTACATAGTTCTTAACTATATTGTAAATTTCCCAAAGTTTCCAATCGATTGACTCGATTTTTTCTTCCATATTGGTTAATGATTTTACTGCAATTGCATTTAATTCACTTGATGCTGAATTATCAAGTTGATCTCTTGCATCTGTTGTTTTTTTGGTTGTAGCCATAACTTTTCTCCTTATTATATTACTACTTCTATTATTTCATGTTTTCCATGATAGTCTTGTCTATTAACTATCCGAAATTTTGTTGATGATACGCCATCTTTATCAATGTCTTTCATTTGATTTTTAATTTTTTTATTAAATGTATTACGATTGGTTATTATTTCTGGATGTTCACTTCTCAATAACTGTTCAAGATTTAAATATTCATTTCGAGTTGATAAATAACCATATGCACCATTTCTTCTATAAGGTAAATATCTCTCTGTATTTGTTTTTAACGATTTATTTGCAAATTCTACATTATAGAATTTTGCGTGATTTCCACTCCCACTAACATCAAATGTATTATCGTCATATCCACCCTTGAAATCCCAAACTCCTACTGGTAATGTGGCAGTTGTATATTCACCTCTACTATCAATTATCCCCTTAACAAAAACTTGATTTAATTCAGCTGAGTTTAATGCATTAGACCATAAACCAACTTCGGCTATTTGTCCTTTATAAAAATTTCTCCACAAACTTAAATTAGGATCACCAACTCCGATATAAAATGGTTTACCATGATATGGTATAAGTTCTCCATCATATGATTCTCTACCAACTTCTTCACCGTCCATATAAAGAATAACTTCTTGTTTCATATCATCTACAACTAAAGCTGTATGGTGCCATTCGTCACTTCTCACCGGAAAGGTTATTACTTTAGCCTCCCTTTCACCATTACCAATACCTCTAACCCAAATCACACCTTTTAAAAATCCACCATGAGTATATGAAAGTCCCATATGATATCCCGGTCTACCGAAGATAAAATATTCACACCGATTAGTATCTACTTCTGTATTATATGGTGGTTCGCCCTTAGTACGAAACCAGGCTGACATTGTGAATCCCTTATTTGTAGAATTTTTAATTTTTGCATTATCGGATGGGATTCTTATATAAGAATTCATTCCATTAAAAGTTCCATAACTTTTTGATGGTTCAGTTTCTATTTCTTTTCTGATAGGTAATCCCATCAATACACACCTCAATAATAAATCGTAATCTTCATAACCAACACCCCAATACTCGTTTGAGTATCCGTTTAATATTTCAAAATTTTCCTTTGAAATTAAAGTTGCTCCACCAAAATATTCATCATAAGGTAAAGTATAATCATCAAAATCTTCTATATTTTCTTGTTCACCAAACGTTATAGGATGTCTCATCCCAACTAATGAAATCGGTTTTTCAGTATAAGAATAATCACATTCATCCGAAATTGGGATTAAATCAGAATCATGGAAACAAAAATAATCAAATTTATCCTTATGTAACATATATCCTATATTAAATAACTTACCTTTATTTAATGGTCTATTTGATTTTTGTTTCATAAAAATTAATTTATAATATAGATCATCACCCTCTTGCACAGTAGCCCTAAAATGTTCTGTAAAGTTTTCTATGTGCTGTTCATTATATGGAAGTATAATTGCTAATCTTTTCATGTTCTGTACTCTATGGCCTGTGTTCTTATTTTATCCCAATGGGGATAATCACCATAATTCTTACTACCATTTTCTATCATAAACCTTTCATCTTCTATATCTATTCTACCGTAATTATCAATTATATAATCAAACATATCTCTATACTCTTTGTGAAAAGTATAATCTTTTTTAATACGAGAAACTTCTCGTAATCTACCCATTACAGATATATCCCATTTAAAATGATGTACTTGAATAAAACAACTACCAACAGGATATCTTAATGTATGCATCCATCTGTCTCCATATGTATCTTTACCATTTATCATGGCATAATGCTGTCCATTAGTAATTTGAATATCACCCTTCATCACTACGGTTTTATTAGGACACGCATTAGAAATTGGATATCTAAATGAACCCACCAATGGAAACTCTGTCCATATATCACTATCATCATTTATCTTTGGAAACCTACCATTCTCGCCGATTCTATCTAAAAATGCTCCTGTAATAAATTTGTAACCATATTCTTCACAATCTTCAATCAACTCATGTATTGGTTTTGGATAAACATGAAGTTCATCATCATCTGATACAATCCACCAATCGTTAGGTTTCAATAACTTTGTCTCATTGTATAACTCTGTAACTCGTTCCCAATTAAATGGTTCTTCAATAGTTGTCCTGTGAATATCAATATTTAAATCACGAGTAATTTCTTTAACTTCTGATAAAACTCTATCTTTGTCTGAAGATAAATATACAACTATAAAAATTTCATCAACAAAATCTTTGTAATGGTTTAGCATATGTCTTAACATTTTAGTATTATGACCACAAACCGTAACCAAATTTAGCATTATATTAACTTCTTACATGAATAATAAAAATCTTCCATTTCAGGGAATGTTTGTAAAAAGTTTTTTCCTCGCCTTTTATCAAATTCGTCAATAAACAATACAAAATCTCTCCTCATTTTCATCAACCATTTTATATCGTCTATTGGTGCATCTACCCAATCCAATACTCGTCTTAATTTTTCCCTCTCAAAGTCATAAAATCCACCATGTCCGTGTCCATAGATATGTGTGTATTTTTCTTCTGATAAACTTTCCATAAATTTTACATCTTCTCGAATTTTATCAATCCAATGAGTAGATAATAACCGAACTTGTAAAAATTCAGGATGTCTTAAATACGCAGTATCTAAAATAACGGCATAATGTCTATATCGTTTTCCATTATAATGTTTCTTTTTCAACTCAAATACTTTTTTAATTACTTCATGGTATGTCGGAACACTCGTTAAATTATACGTTGCCATTATGGTTGCTTCTGGTTTTTGACATTTAGTTAAAAACATATCCAAATTATTCCAAAACCTTTCTGTATCCATACCATCTCTCATATATTCTGCCTGTTTTCCCCAAGATTCTATACTTGTGAATAGTGCAAAATTCCAAACTAAATCTTTTTCTGTAATGTACTTAACTTTATCAATAAATTCTTCTACCATATCTTGTGGTGCACATAAATTAGTATTCACGGACATTTCCAACATAGGATTTAAGTTTGGATTATCAATGATATAATCCAATACCTTAAAAGTATCTTTGGATAAGATAGGTTCTCCACCTGTTATTCTAAATGTATGCAGGGTTGGATATAAATCAGGCCACCATTTCCAAAATGCATCTCTATATGGGTTTGGTTTAGAATGTGGTATTGGAACAATTCCATCTCGTTCCATCCATTCTGTATTATTATACATTCCACTCGTAGGATAATGTCCTTGTGTTTTTATTTCGTGTTGCCAATTAGAACTACTCTTTACATCACAATAACCACAACTCATATTACACTGGTTGGAAAAACTAACTTCCACATATGTTGGATTAGTATTTTCACTTGGATCAGATTTTTTAATCTTATCAAAATATGGAAATGCCCAAGCCTCACCACTCTTCATAATCCTGTCACTAAATGCATCAGGATTTGCATCTTCTACATTCCAACAATAATCACATTCTTTTGGTTTTCCGCCCTTCAACATGGTTTTTCTTTGTTGTTTTTTGAAATTCGTATTATGTAGTGCAGATGGATTTCTTTCTAATTCATCAAGTGGAACTACGTGTGGTCGGGGATGGTGACAACTATGAGTCTGTCCTGTTTGTAAAAGAATACTAACTTGATTCCACTTGGCCAAACAAAAACCTTCACCTACTTCATTCAATTCGTCCTTTAATACTTTCATATTTTCCAAACCATGAACTGAAATCATATCCCAAAATGTATCTTTATTTGCTATCTTTTCTTTATCTTTAACATTATTTTCAAAAAAAGATAAATTCATTCTATGTTTTAATTCTTCTTGTGGATCACGAATCAGATACTCATCTTTTAATCTTGCTGTTTCTCTTGAAATATAGTCTGTATTAAACTTTTCACATTCTTCGAGTGTTAATCTACTCTCAAGTTCGTGTGTGGGGGATAATATTTCTACACCCCGACCTTTATAAAATTTTAGATTTTGGTCTATAAATGATGATTGGTGTAATGCACATTGTTCTAAGTCCTGTCTCCACTGCAAATCTTCATACAAGTCCTCGTGGTTATCTATTCTATATTCCTTTGGTTGATATTCTTTTAATCTTTCTGTAACATATCTGGTAGTGTGTTTTTCAGATTCAAATAGAATTTGCCTTTTTGTCATTTCTATATCTGGATGAATTTTTCCTATATAACGTTTTATTCTTTTTTGAACAAAGGATGTATTTATTTTTTCACATTCTTCTAATTTTATTCTATGAACTAATTCATCATCCATATTATCCAATGAAAAGTCAAGCATTCTCTTTTCTACATATGGTGTGGTGTGTTCTTCACAATCTTTTAGTTTTTGACGAACTTGAAGTTCATTATAAAATGATTCAAAGTCTATTTTTTTTATCCTATTGTTTATAAAATCACTATTAAAGTTATTTTCCATTTCTTCTAAAGTAATTCGCTGTGATATCTCATCATTAAAACTTTCTAATTTGTGTTCTCCGATTCTACTATCTATATAGGGTGAAGAATGCATATGACAATCTTTTAATTTCTCAAAAACATACATTTTTTGTGCATAATTTTCTATAAAATCATATTCATTAGCCCTTAAATCTATCTCTGTTCCATTATTTGTACTTTTAACAGTTCTATTATATTCCTTCTCTACCCACTCAATATTTCTCTCTTGGGCCCATTCCGAATACCTTTCTGTTAAATCAATTTTTTCTTCGTGTGTAAAACTTTCAATCTTATATTTCAAGATGTTTTCCTCAATAATGTTAATCCTGATGATGATATTTTTTCAGATTTTTCTTTAAAATCAAATAAGTTAAATACTTCCCACTTACCAGACTTTATGATTTCATCTACAAGTTCATTTGGTCCTGTACACTCGTCATGTTCTTCTCCATCATAAGTTTCAAAATTATCCCAATATTTTGAATCCGTATCATGTATTGATATAATCCCATTCTCCTTCATAAGTGTGGAATATAAATCAAAGTCAAGTTTACATCCCTCGTAAGTGTGGTCTGCGTCTATATGTAAATAGTCTATATTTATATCTCTATTAACAAAAAAATTATAAAATGCTTCCTCTGTGGTCATATTAAGGAATCTCGGATTAAAATTTTCTCGTAAAAAACTATCACCGTCTGACCAATCAACTTCACCATTAACACCGTTTGTTGCATCTACAACATAAACTTCACCAGTTTCACCCTCAGAATACATATTGGTTTCTCCGAGTTCCCAAGTTGCATCTAACATTAATCTCGGTACATATCCACCACCGCTCCCAAGACATACACAAGTACGTGCCTTTAAGAAGTATGGAATAGCAAAATAAAATATTCCTGCACCCATATATGTATCGCTTGCACTGTGTGTCCAACGATATGGTACTGAACCTTCATCTCTATTTCTTGTTATTGAGTCGTAAATCCAACCACGATTTAATATTGACATCTAAAACCTTGTTATTATCCTTAAATAAATATACAAAAATTATCCAAAACGATTATTTTATTAGCCTGGATCAGAACTTACTCCTTTGTTATGAACTAACACCCCACCGGCATAATAAATATCTAATGGTTCTACATCAAAGTTTATAACTTCTACATCACCAGCAATATATTCTATGGAATCTATGGTTGTTAATGATCCATTAAATCCAAGTAATTTCATATCTACTTCTAAATTACTCGCAATTACCCATTCCCATTGGTCGCCAGTATATGTAAAAAGGTCGTGTTCTCCTGTTACTTTTAAATAACCATTATTTATACTATAATACCCAGACATATAATCATAAAAAAGATTTTCAACTTTAACCACTTCTTTATTTCTTCTAACTAATCCCTCTAAATCTTCCAAATCCATAGGTCTCATTGTAAATGCTTTCCATTCTAAATAACCTAACTTTTCATCAGGCAATCCAGGTAAATCTAACGATAAAACTTCATCACCAACATTTATTTCTTCTATTGGTTTTGTTGTAAAATCTGACATAGTGATTAATGTTCCAGGTAAAAAACAAGCAATTGCTAATCCACCGTATGTATCTTGAATTTCTACAGTCTTACTTATAGCAGTATTATATCTTGTAGCATGGTCATTAAACCCATCACTCTGTCCAGCATCATGATACTTACCACTAATTATAACTTCTGTGTCGTGAAATCCAGTACCTTCCCATTTCCTAAAAAATATACTATCTAATAAAGGTTTATGGTCTGTCGATGCGGATACTGCTGTGAATTTTAATTGTAAATTTTGTGATACTCCAACAGAACCACTTGTTGCAAAATCATCTCGTGTGGTAGACCAAGAAGTATTTCCTGCTATACCTCTGTATGTCTTTTGGAAATATGCTCCACTAACTTCCATATCAATAGTTCCATCTCCTACATTAGAAGATGAGGCATGTGCACGAATTTCATAAATAGAATTACCATCAACAGTAAATGACTGACTTATGTATTGACCTTGTGTATCAAATTTTACTGCAAAATCTCCAGATCCTGATGGGGATTGACTTGCCAAAGTGTGTTTCGTTACTATATTTGTATCACTCTTATACCAACTTGTTGGTGTTCTTGTATCATCCCAATTTGAAAAATGACCATCAGTAACTAAATTTTCTTTAAATGATTTTGAGGCTGCAGTTCCACTATCAGATATCGTACCAGCGTTATATTGTGCAGTGGAATCTTGATTGGATTGTAAAGCAAATAAATCCGAATCGGCCGTTGTCCAAGTAAAATTTTGGTATCGTGTTTTTACACGAGAGTCAAATAATGTATTTGAGTTAGTAAAGGTTAGTTCATATACCTCGTTAGTCTGTTCGTCCACATATGGATAACCATCCATTGTAGCATCAACGGCACCAACATAGAAATCACCGATTGATGTTTTACCAGTTCCACTATCTCTACCCGCACTATTCAAACTCGTCTTAGAGGTGTAGTTGGAATTTCCAACTGCAGTTGCTCTACCGAGTTTTCCTAATGATAATTTATCTCCATCTGTTGGTGATGCCAAAAAAGTTCTCCAAAAAGGATCCGCAATAAAAGACGATTATCGTCAACTACGCGTATCGTGATGTGTTGTTTCATTAATAAATATTAAATAGCAAGAAATTTGTGTTTTTAAGTTTTCTATTTGATATATAAAGTTAACACTTTATGGTGTAACCCCGGATCAATATATACTACTCATTGTAAAGCTTTAAATATTGATTTACCCATTCTTTTTTATTATCATACTTTCTACAATAGTCTCTCAATCCATCTAAATGTTGTTGTCGTTCACTTTCAGATAATTCTGATATATTATTTACTTGTTCATCAAATTCTTTCTTATCAAATGCTCTGAATGGATATTCGTAGTTTATCAGCCAATCCTTTTGTAATATAGGTAGTTTACCATAATCTAATGCTTGGAATATAGAATAACCGAATGGTTCATGTAGATGACACGAATGGGAAATTCCCCAATCATCTCTATTAAAGAATCTATGTAAATTTTTGTATTGAAATTGATATAATCGTGTTTTATCGAATTTAAATCCAGCCTTTGTTTTCCACCACTTCCAATCCTCTAAATCGGTAAATGCATATGAATCAATACCTTCTAAGAAGTGTGGTGATTTACGAGTTTCCATTCGGGCCGCAAATCCTACTCTATTACTCATACAGACTTTTTTATTTTGTGTAAATTCATAATAATTTGGTATATCAATTATATCTACTTGGTCGTGTAGGGGAATCTTATCCAAACCAATCCAAATTACCCTTTTTGCTATCTGTGCAATTCTTCGTTCCCACGCTCTATTTGCTGAAAAGTGCATTAACTTGGGTAATCCCAAATGAAAACCGGCATTTAAACTTAATTGAACCGATACATGAATACATACCGAATCTATTTTATCTTGATTATTTTCTATTATTTTATGTGGGGTGTAATATCCGTGTAGAATGTGAATCTTACGGGCCTTACTTGCTATAATTTCAAAGTCTTTTGGGTGGTCACCTTGCCATATAACTTCTATCGGTGAATCAAATTTTACTCTTTTATCCCAATCTGGTTTGCGTCGATGAATCAATAACTTAGATGGGTGATTAAGTTTAGGAGCCACTTCTCGTAACCAATTATTAACCCAAACATCACTTCCCCCATATACAAGTGAACCACCACCTGTACTATAATAAACATCATAACTCATAACTATTTTCCATGTACGTTGTGCATTAAATAACCGCCTCCGAAATAAACATCCAATGGCTCTACATTCAAATTTACTGTTTCCATTGATTCATCTACAAATAAAACCGATTCTATTGTTTCAAATTGATTATCTACCGTGTATAATTTATCACCTGGTAACAAACTTGCTGTAGTTCTAAATTGATAACTACCATCTCTCAATATAAAAAAGGGATGTTCGTATGTTGCCTTTAAAGTTCCATTTATCAAATAATAACTATCAAAGTAATCAAAATACACATCAAATACCTCTACATTCTGTGGACTTACTCGATTCATTTCTTGTATATCATAATATGCAGTAGCCCATACACTATTAGGTGCGTTTCCGTGAGGAACACCAGTCCATGATGACCATGTATCTTCTTTATCAAAATCTAATGGCATACCAGGAACATTTGCAGATAAAACTGTATCTCCTACATTTATATCTTCTATATTTTTAGTAGTTCCATCCCCCATAGTTATTTTAGTACCCAGTGCAAGACATCCCAAACCACCATATTGAGAATAATTACTACCATAAAATTCATCTAATCGTATTGGGTGTGATTGATAATTTCCACCATTACTACTTACAGATGAAGCAGATACGGGACCTCCTTGAAACCAATCAAAATTTGGTTTACCAGTTAAATCAGTATGAGTTGTACCGGCTATTGATGAGAAGTCTTGATATAAATCGTGAATGTCTGAATTTGCAGTAGTACCAGAAAGTCCTCTTTCTACATTTATTTGATTAAATGAGATTGAAGCATCTTGTCCTATTCTTGGAAGTATTATTGCTCCTGTTCCTGTTGCGGATGTACCAAGTGTTATACCTCTGATTCCCACACTAACAAATTCTCCCACAACAGCCACTCCGTGTCCTGCAAAATCCCAAGAACCTGAAGAATAATTTTTACCTGCTGCAGTTATTGCAACTGATGCTATTGCACCATTTGAATCAGCACTTGTTGTATAAGTTCCTGTAAAACCATCACCAACTCCAATAGAATGAGAACCGGGTGATCTCATGGTTAATTTACCTACAGCTTCATCGTCCTCGTTCATATAACCACTTCCACTGGCCAAAATATCAAGTCCCAATACTTTAAATCCGTCTTGTAAGGCCATTACTTATCCTCTAACAACTTTATTCTATTCTCCAAATTTTCAATAATGACTTGTTGGTCTTTAACTGCCTCAACTAATAATGGTACAACCTTTTC
>TARA_R110002074_G_scaffold10461_5_pt1 | contig 22485 bp, 25 predicted proteins | sample TARA_R110002074 | Tara Oceans TARA_R110002074 (sample SAMEA4397215) | marine metagenome | biome: Polar Biome; feature: [MIX] marine epipelagic wind mixed layer (ENVO:01000061); material: water (ENVO:00002006), including particulate matter (ENVO:01000060) such as... | depth 10-100 m | reverse complement strand
TTTTCGGCCCGCCACAAGCGATTGCGCTCGACCTTGGCGGACTCGGCGATCGCCGAGTCCGCAAGGCGCGACATGTTCAAGCCGAGCGCGCGCGCCGATTCCGCCACGTCCGCATCCAGCGTCAGATTGACCTTCACCCGCGCCATGATTTTGGTGTGCTCGGCGCTCCCACCACGGAGTGGCTTCGTTCACTTCTAATTGTCCACAGGCGCTAGAGAGTAACCATGCCATTGATACCGCGGCCTATGCGGCTTGACTGGCCGTCTCGGTGGGCCGCGGCACCCAGTTCCACGGCAGCAATTCATCCAACCGGTTGATCTTGTGATCATGGATGCGGTCGAGGATGTCGGCGAGATAGGCTTCCGGATTGTGGCCGTTCAGCTTGGAAGTCTCGATGATGGTCATGGCGCGGGCCAGAGTTTCCGCACCGGTGTCGGCTCCCGCGAATAGCCAATTCTTCCTTCCGATTCCGATGGGGCGCAGGGCACGTTCGGCCGGATTATTATCGATGGCCACACGCCCGTCGGTCAGGAACAGGCTGAAGGCGTCTCGACGCGACAAACCATAGCGGAATGCCTTTGCGAGATCGCTCTTGCCGGGTATGCGCTGAAGTTGCTGTTCGGACCAGGCAAAGAAAGCCTCAACCTTGGGCAGGCTGAGCTTTTGACGCGCCGCATGGCGGGCCTCTGCGGGCTTGCCGTTAATGTCGCGCTCGATGTCGTAGAGCTTTCCGATCCGGTCGAGCGCCTCGCGCGCGATCTCGGATTTGGTCGAGGTCCAGAAGTCGTGGAAGTCTCGACGTAAGTGGGCCCAACAGGCTGCCTCCCGCAAACGCCGCGTGCCATCGGGTTCAGGCTCGTAAAGCTTGGCATATCCTTTGTAACCATCAGCTTGCAGAATGCCGCGGGCGTTGGCCAGATGGCTCAGGACGTGCTCTTCCTTCCAGTCCGGTGCGAACCGATAGACAGCACCGGGTGGCGCAGTCCCCGCCCAAGGACGTTGGTCGCGCAAATAGGCCCAGATCCGACCCTGCCTGACCCCTTTGCCAAGGCCCTTGTCGCGCAAGGAACGATCCAGCACCCGGATCGGCGTATCATCAGCATGCAGCAGATCACTGGCCATAACATCGGCCTCGATCCGTGCGATCAGCGGCTGCAGGGTCTTCATGGCCCGCCCACACCAGCCAACCAGCGTACTTTCGGGGATGTCAGCGCCCATGCGCTCGAAGATCTCGTGCTGGCGATACAAGGGAAGGTGATCGTCAAACTTCGAGACCAGAATATGAGCCAGCAGGTTCGGCCCCGCCATGCTGCCCGGGATCGGACGGCTGGGCGCGGGCTCCTGCACCATCCGCTCGCAGCGGCGGCAGGATTTCTTGATCCGGGCGATCTGGATTACCTTCATCTGGGCGGCGATCATGTCGAGCAGTTCGCTGACATCCTCGCCCACCACGCGAAGATCTCCGCCACAGTCGGGGCAACAGGCACCAGGATCAAGCTCACGGCGTTCACGCGGCGTCGCATCCGAGACACGCGGGCGGCGGCGCGGAGCAGGCGCAGAGGACTCATCACTGGCCGGTTCGTCCTGCCCTTCGTCGATGGGTGCCTCGTCCTCCTCAGCCACGGCAACCAGCAAGTCTTCGAGCGCCAGTTCCAGCTGTTCAATCTCGCGCTCGATCTTTTCCGACGATTTGCCAAAGGCGAGTTTCTGCAGCTTGGCGATCCGCAAACGCAGCGCCTGAACAAGTTGATCGTGGACGCGCAACGTCGCGGATATCCTGGCGTTCTCCGCCTGCAAAGCGGCGATCATCGCCTTCAAAACGGCGGGGTCATCTGATAGATTTTCGGCTGGTTTCGACATGCGCCTGACTACCAAAAATCAGGCCTAAACACCATATAAATAACGTAAATGAGGGAGTGAAACTACCCGACACGCGCAGGCGGAGAGCCCCAATCAGGACGCCGCCAATCAATGCCCTCCCAGAGCATCGCGAGCTGTGCAGAGGTCAGCCGGATCGACCCATTCGCAGCATTCGGCCAAGGAAAGCGTCCGCGCTCAAGCACCTTGTAGTAAAGGCAAAAACCTTGCCCATCCCAGAACAGAAGCTTGATCCGATCCCCCCGACGACCCCGAAACGCAAACACCGCACCACTGGCGGGCTTTTGCCTCAACACATCCTGTGTTAGCGCCGCCAGGCCTGCGATCCCCTTGCGCATATCCGTGACACCGCAGGCCGGTGTTGTCACGTTAACCTGTCGGCAATAGTCGGCGTGTCGTCGTCGTGATCGAGCATGGCGAAGATCGCTTGCATTTTCTTCCGGCGTCGTCGCTGATCGACCAGGCTTTCTTCGTCAGGGATTGTCTCGAAGTCGGATGCCGACAACGAAAATTCAATACTCAGCGGCGGCGAAAACACCTCGAAGGAGAACCGGCCATCGGCTGCGGTTTCCAGCCCCGGCCACATATCGCCCACGGTCTGCGCAAGGTCTGCGATATAAGGGGGAGTTGGCGGCAGCCCAATCGCGCGCATAGCGCGTATCAGTTCTACTGTGGGTTCTGGACCTAAGATAACACTCGGCACGGTCACGATCCTTGCGGGATGCACCGGAACAACGGTTCCCCGCCGACGCTGTGTTCATTCAAGTAGCGAACAGCCTCACGGCCCGCTGCGTGACAGGTCTCGTTGTCGTCGTAGACGATGGGCGAGAACGAATGCGTCGGAAGCGGCGGCTGAACCCACGATTCAGGATCAGCTTCTACCGCCGGCCCGCCACTGGTGAGAATAATCATAAGAAGGAATTTCATGAATCGTCGTCCTCGTTGTCTCTGGTGTGGGCGCAGCGGCCCTTGTCGTCATGGCGATTGTCGCCCCTTTTGCCGGGCGGATGGTCGACCGTCGTGGGTCACAATTTACGCTCAATCTCGGCATGGGTCTGCTTGGGGTCGGCTGTGCAATCGTCGCGTTGATGAATGGCAAACTGATGTTTTTCATCGGCTTTGCCGGGTTCAGTGCTGTCGGCTTTGGTATCGTCGCCACGCATGTTGTGGCCACCGCCGTCACCCGCAGCTTCTCGGAAAAACAAGGTTTGGCGACAGGGATCGGCACATCTGGCGCGACAGGGGGGCAGTTTCTGATTGTGCCGTTGATCGCGGCTTTACTGGCCTTTGCAAGCTGGCGCTGGAGCTTTGGAGCCTTGTCCCTTGCCAGTCTCGCCCTCATCCCCTGTATCCGGATGAGCCTGCGGGCAGATGTGTCGGATGACGATGCGGTTGCGCAAGAAACGCCCGCGACGTCGATGGTGCAGGACCTAGCCGTGATCGTGCGGCAGCCGGCCTTTCATCTTCTGTTCTGGAGCTTTCTGATCTGTGGGTTCACTACAACCGGCGTTATCGAAACCCACCTGCTGCCATTTGCATCGTTCTGCGGATTTCCACCCATCCCTAGGGTCAGGATTCATAACCAGTAGATGACGGTTGCGGCGAGAGCGATGGCCGAGAGGAACACCTTGGGGCAGCGGTCGTATCGGGTCGCGACGCGCCTCCAATCCTTGAGCCTGCCGAACATGATCTCGATCCGGTTGCGCCGCTTGTAGCGGCGCTTGTCATATTTGACTGGCGTCTTGCGCTGCTTTCGGCCGGGGATACAGGCGCGTATCCCCTTGTCCTGCAACGCTTCCCGGAACCAGTCCGCGTCATAGCCGCGATCCCCGAGCAACCATTTGACCTTTGGCAGGCTGCTGAGCAGCGCCCGCGCGCCTATGTAGTCACTGACCTGCCCGGCGGTGACGAACAGGTCGATCGGTCGTCCCTGGCTGTCGCAGACGGCGTGAAGTTTTGTGTTCATGCCGCCCTTTGTCCGACCGATCAGGCGACCGCGCCCCCTTTTTTGGCGGCCATGCTGGTCGCCGTTCGATGTGCCTTCAGGTATGTCGCGTCGATCATCACGGTCTTTCGCTCACCGTGTTCCGCAGCTAACCCAGCCATTATCCGCGCGAAAATGCCCTTCTCGCTCCAACGTTTCCACCGGCTATAGAGCGTCTTGTGCGGGCCGTAAGCGGCAGGAGCGTCGCGCCAGCGCAACCCATTGCGATTGATGAAGATAATCCCACTCAACACCCGCCTGTCATCGACCCGCGGCTTGCCATGCGACTTCGGGAAGAAAGGGGAAAGCTTGGCCATCTGCTCGTCGGTCAGCCAGTAAAGGTCGCTCATGTCACCGTTCCGTTTTTCGAGCCGTGAATCACGCAGGGCGACTGAAATCAATGCATCCTGACCCTAGCTGGTCAAAGTTGTGCAACAACGCCATACAGGCACAGTAATGTAATGTCGCTTACGACTTAACGGCCTCGTTTCCGTGTTCACATCGCGAACAAATTTCGGGCAAGCGTTGTGCCAACTCAGCAGAAATCTCATCTTCTTTCTCAAAGTTGTGGCTCATTCCGCGTTCAGGCGAATGAAACACAAAGACATTTAGCCGCCGATCAAAGATGGGCTTGCCGTGGTTTGTGGCATCGGGATGCCGTCGCCTGGATTGGCAACAAAGGGAGGAACGGGAAATGATAGTAGGTGCCGTATGCATGTCGCACAGCCCACTGATGGATCGCAACAGAGCCAAACCCGAGACAGAGGAACGGTTCAACGCGGCTTTGAAAAAGGCGCAGAAATTTGCAGCTGATCTTGAGCCTGACCTGACAGTTGTTCTTCATCCTGACCATGTGAACGGCTTTTTCTACAAGCTGCTTCCGGCATTTTGTGTAGGGATCGAAGGCAATTCGGTTGGTGATTTCGGCACCGTCGCCGGTAAGCTGGATATCCCCGGGGACCGGGCGATGGACTGCGCCGAATATGTTCTGGCAGAGGGTGTCGATACGGCGTTTTCCTACCGGATGGAAGTGGACCACGGCGCAGTTCAGCCCGTTGAGTTGTTGTCCGCCGACCGGTCTTTGGCCCGGATGATCCCAATTTTCATCAATTGCGCCATCGCGCCCCGTCCCGGCTTCGCGCGTGTTCGTGCGCTAGGCGAGGCGGTGGGCAAATGGGCTGCCGCCTGTCCTGAGCGGGTACTGATTATCGGGTCAGGTGGTTTGTCGCATGATCCGCCAATTCCGTCTCTGGCCTCGGCCCCGCCACAGGTGCGCCAGCGGTTGATTGAGGGCGGTCCCATGGGCCACGTCCAAAGAATGACCCGGCAGAACGCGGTCGTGGGCGAAGGCGCAAAACTCGTGGATGGAACCTCAAAGCTGCTGCCATTGAACCCGGAGTGGGACAACATGCTGTTGGAGGCGTTCAAGACCGGGAACACCTCAGTGCTGGATGAAACAACCGACGCCGATCTGACTGCAACCGGAGGGCGCGGCGGACACGAGGTGCGCGCCTGGGTCGCGGCGCTGGCGGCGATGGGCCCGAACTACAAATCAGACGTGCTGTTTTACGAGACCATTGGTGAATGGCTGACCGGCATGGGGATCATGACTGCACAACCGGCCTGATACGGGCCTGATCTGCAACACTAAAAGCACGGTCGCCGATGACAGGCGGTCGGGGTTGAACAACTTACAAAATGGAATAGTGAACATGAGCGTTCGCAGCGGACAGCAATTTATCGACCACTTGAAGGCAACTCCTCGCGATGTCTGGATCAATGGTGAACAGGTTCAGGATGTCACCACGCACCCGGCGTTTTCCGCCAGCGTGGAACAATTGGCAAAACTGTATGACATGCAGGTTGCCAAAGAAACCGAGGACCAGACAACCTATATCGTACCCGAAACCGGTGAACGCGCCGGATTGGCCTTTATGCCGGCAATGAACACCGCTGATCTGACCAAAAAGCGCGAGGGCTACCTGTTGTGGGCGCAGCAGAATTTCGGCTTGATGGGACGGTCGCCTGATTTCCTGAACTGTTCGCTTCTGGCGTTCTGGGAAGCGCGCGAAGTGGCGGGCAAGAACGGTCCGGAGTTTCCCAAACGGATCGCCAAATATTACGAATATGTTCGGGACAATGACCTGTTCCTAAGCCATGCGTTGTTGTCGCCGCAGAATGACCGGTCAAAACCGTCGTCTGAACAGGCCGAGCTGCACATGCGTGTGGTTAAGGAAACCGACGAGGGCATCTATATCTCTGGCGGGCGGATGATCGCGACGCTGGGGCCTGTTTCCGATGAGATGTTGATGTATTCCCTGCCAGGTCTGCGCCCCGGTGATGAAGATCACGCGTTGATGTTTGCAGTGCCGACCAACAGCAATGGTCTGCGCCAGATCTGCCGCGAACCTTATACGCTGGCCGGGCAAAAGTCTGACTTTGACCACCCGCTGTCCAACCGGTTCGAAGAAAACGATTCACTGCTGATCTTCGACAATTGCTTTGTGCCCTGGGACCGGGTGTTCATCTATCGTGACGTGCAACTGTCGAACGAATTTTACATTACTTCATCGTTGCGCAACCATACGGCACACCAGACCAACACCCGCGCGCTGGTTAAGATGCAGTTCGCCGTTGGTGTCGCGATGGAGGTTGCCCGCTCGATGGGTGCGGACGCTTTCTTGCATGTACAGTCCATGTTGGGCGAAAGCCTGAACCATATCGAGTTCCTCAAAAGCGGCCTGTTGCACTCTGAGGTAGCATGTGAAGCCACCCAGGTCGGCACGGTGCGGCCGTTGCTGGGCCCGCTTCAGGCGCTGCGCACGTATCTGCCCACCGCCTATCCGAGGGTCGTGGAAATCATTCAGACCATTGCGGCAGGCGGGTTCATGATGATGCCATCGGGTGCTGATTTTCTGGCGGACGAACTGAAGGAGGACACGCAGCGCTTTTACTCCGGCGCAAACATTTCATCGCTTGATCGTGCCCGGTTGTTCAAACTCGCCTGGGATCTGTCTGGCGAGGCGTTCGGCACCCGCGCGTTGCAATATGAACGCTATTATGCGGGCGATCCGATGCGCACCCGGGCGATGAACTACATGGGTGCAGACGATGTCGAACCCAAGAGACTGGTCAATGCAGCGCTTGCGCTGGCGGGTGATCCTGAACCGGCAAAACGCTGACCCTCGCGGCCCAACCTTCGAAAGAAAGGAAGCGAAATGACGATAACACCACAACACGCTTCGATCTGGTCCGATCTGACCGGGGTGGCGTTCAGCCAGGGGTATCTGGATGCCGGAGGGGTCAAGACACGATACCTGGCAGCGGGATCGGATGATCAGCCACTGCTGCTGTTGCTGCACGGCACCGGTGGCCACGCCGAAGCGTTCACGCGCAACATGCAATCGCATGGTGCGCATTTCAATACCTATGCGATTGACATGGTTGGGCATGGCTGGAGCGACAAGCCGGACATTCCCTATGAGATCAAACAATACGCTGACCATGTGTTGGATGTGATTGAGGCGCTTGGTTATGAAAAGGCGCATGTTTCCGGTGAATCGCTGGGGGGCTGGGTTGCCGCCTATCTTGCAATACACCATCCGGACAAAGTGGACCGCGTTGTGCTGAACACTGCGGGGGGCTGGACCATGTTCCCCGAGGTGATGCAGCGGATCAAGCGCTTGTCGATGGAGGCGGTGAACGACCCCAATCCTGACCGTATCCGTTCACGGCTTGAATTCCTGATGCACGACACGGCCATGGTTCATGACGATCTGGTCGAGGTCCGTCGCGCGATCTATGCCCAACCCGGTTTCATCCCGGTGATGGAAAAGATCCTGTGTTTGCAGGAACCCGAGACCCGTAAGCGCAATATGTTCACCTACGACGACAGTGCCAGGATCACCGCGCCGACGCTGGTGTTGTGGACGTCACATGATCCGACAGCCTCTCCCGGGGAAGGCCGGAAAATCGCCGATTCCATCCCCGGTGCCCGGTTTTCGGTGATGAATGAATGCGGGCACTGGCCGCAGTTTGAGGATCCGGCGGTGTTCAACAAGCTGCACCTGGATTTTCTGCTGGACCGCTGAGGAAAGGACCGCCACGATGTCTGCACAGATGAGCCCCCAGCGGGCCACAGATGACACCCCGCCGCCGCTGAACGCAACTGCCTTTCGCGAGGCATTGGGGCGGTTCGCTTCGGGGGTCACAGTGATGACAACAATAGATGATCGCGCGGCACCTTACGGTGTCACTGCAACATCCTTTGCGTCATTGTCACTGGACCCACCGCTGGTGCAGTGGAGCCTGCGCAACGCAGCTTTTTCACTGCCGGTATTTCTCAAGGCGGGACGGTTTGCGGTGAATGTCTTGTCGGCGGATCAGCAAGCAGTTTCAAGCAGTTTTGCAACGCCTGAAATTGACCGCTTTGCCGGCCTTCAGACCGAACCGGGTCTGGGGGGTGTACCGTTGATAAACGGCGCGCTGGCCTGGATTGAATGCAGCCTTGAAAGCAACCTTGCAGGTGGGGATCATACCATTCTTGTAGGCAATGTCTTGCGGGCGCGGACCTTTGATCGCCAACCATTGTTGTACTGGCGCGGCGGCTATCTGCCGGACGGCGCAAACCAAACGGAAAGTGACCCCGGAACATGACAGACAGCCAAACCATCACCGCCATGGCCGAAGCGGTGTATCGCGCACGCACCGATCTTGTGCAGATCCCACCGCTGCGCGACAGCCACGGGCTGGACACGGTGGCGGATGCCTATGCGGTACAGGAAAGCAATAATGCTCGCTGGATCGCCGAGGGGCGCCGGGTTGTCGGGCGCAAGATTGGCTTGACCTCCAGGGCGGTTCAGGCACAGCTGGGTGTCGATCAACCTGATTCCGGCGTGCTGTGGGCCGACTACGCCTTTACCGAAGGCGATGTTGTGGACACCAGACGTTTCATGCAGCCCAAGGCTGAGCTTGAGGTTGCCTTTGTGATGGACCGTGAGGTGAGCGACCCGGATTTGCCGATGGCAGAGTTCATCCGCTCGGTCGCCTACATTGTCCCAGCGCTGGAGATTGTGGATTCTGCGATTGCCAACTGGGATATCCGGCTGGTCGATACGGTGGCCGACAATGCCTCGGGCGGCGGGTTTCTGCTTGGCCTTGGGGCGCGCAAGATCAGTGATCTGGACCTGCGGCTGGCCGGAGGGATCCTGTCACGCAACGGCGAGGTCATGTCCAGTGGCGTTGGTGCTGATTGCCTTGGTCATCCACTGAATGCGGCCCTTTGGCTGGCGCGCAACATGGCCACACTGGGTCGGCCGCTGGCCGAAGGAGAGATCGTGATGTCCGGCGCGCTGGGGCCCATGGTTCCGGTTGCTCCGGGTGAGGTCTACGTCGCTGAAATCGCCGGGTTCACGCCAGTGCAGGTGGCTTTTGAAGATGGTGGAACTGCAATATGACCAAGATCAAGGCAGCGATCATCGGGTCGGGCAATATCGGTACCGATCTGATGATCAAGATACTCCGCAATTCCGATGTTCTGGAAATGGGCGCGATGGTAGGCATCGACCCTGACAGCGACGGATTGAAACGCGCCGCAGGGTTCGGCATTGCAACCACGCATGAAGGAATCGACGGTCTCACCCGCATGGCCGTCTGGCCAGAGATTGGCGTGGTGTTCGACGCGACATCGGCGGGGGCTCATGTGAAGAATGACGCGATTGTGCAGGCGGCTGGCAAACAAATGATCGACCTGACCCCGGCGGCCATCGGGCCTTATGTGATCCCTGCTGCAAACATGGACGAACATCTGGCGCATACCAACATCAACATGGTCACATGCGGCGGACAGGCGACAATCCCCATTGTTGCCGCTGTGTCGCGAGTAGCCGAAGTGACCTATGCAGAGATCATCGCCTCTGTTTCGTCCCGCTCTGCCGGTCCGGGCACACGCGCCAACATCGACGAATTCACCGAAACCACATCACAGGCGATTAGCGCCGTGGGGGGCGCTAAAAAGGGCAAGGCGATCATCATCCTGAACCCAGCCGAACCGCCGATGATCATGCGTGACACAGTGTTTTGTCTGGCCAGGACCACTGACCGCGATGCGGTGCGCAAGTCCATCAATGACATGGTGAAAGAGGTGCAGACCTATGTGCCCGGTTATCGGCTGAAACAAGAGGTGCAGTTTGAAACCATCGGCAACAATGCCGCAATGCGCATCCCCGGCGTTGACGATCACGCCACTGGCCTCAAGGTCAGCGTGTTTCTTGAGGTCGAAGGCGCAGGCCACTACCTGCCGAAGTACGCCGGAAATCTGGACATCATGACCTCAGCGGCGATGCGGACAGCCGAACATGTGCTTGCCGCGCGAAACAGGAGGACCGCATGATATGACGACCTCAAAACTCTATGTTCAGGACGTCACCCTGCGCGATGGCATGCACGCGATCCGCCACCGTTATACGTTGAAACAGGTCGAAGAGATTGCCCTGGCGCTGGACCGGGCCGGGGTGGACGCGATTGAACTGGCGCATGGTGACGGTTTGGCCGGGTCCAGTTTCAACTATGGGTTCGGGCGTCATACCGATCTGGAATGGATCGCGGCGATTGCCGACAAGCTGAGCCACGCCAGGTTGACCACCCTGCTGGTGCCCGGCATCGGCACCATTCACGATCTGCAACAGGCGTTTGAGGCCGGGGTGAAATCCGTCCGCGTCGCCACCCATTGCACCGAGGCCGATGTCGCCTCGCAACACATCGCCCATGCCCGCAACATCGGCATGGATGTGTCCGGGTTCCTGATGATGGCCCATATGTCTGAACCCGCCGAACTGGCGCAACAGGCCAGGCTGATGGAAAGCTACGGAGCGCATTGCGTCTATGTCACCGATTCCGCAGGCGGGCTGGTGATGGACGGGGTGCGTGACCGTATCGCCGCCTATCGCGACGTCCTGAAGGACGAAACCCAGATCGGCATTCACGCACACCAGAACCTTTCGGTCGCTGTTGCCAATTCGGTTGTCGCGGTTGAGGCCGGGGTCTACCGGGTTGATGCCTCACTTGCCGGTATGGGGGCAGGGGCCGGGAACACCCCGCTTGAGGCATTTCTGGCGGTGGCCGACAAGATGGGTTGGGATCACGGCTGTGATCTGTTTGCAATCATGGATGCTGCTGACACGCTGGTGCGTCCGTTGCAGGATCGTGCCGTTCAGGTTGACCGCGAAACCTTGTCACTGGGGTATGCCGGAGTATACTCCAGCTTTCTGCGGCACGCCGAAACCGCCGCAAAGGCTTATGGTCTGGATACTCGCGACATTCTGATCGAACTTGGCAACCGTAAGATGGTCGGTGGTCAGGAGGACATGATTGTCGATGTCGCGCTTGATCTGGCCGCACAGAAATGACCGGCGCTGTGGTCTTTCTGTTTGAAAGGGAATCGAATGTCTGAGCAGGAAAAGAAAGTCGCGATCATAACCGCCGCCAGTCAAGGCCTGGGGTTGGCAGGTGCACGGGCGCTGGCCGCAGATGGCTGGTCGTTGGTGATGATGTCGCGATCCGAAAAGATAGCAGAGGTCGCGGACGAATTGGGCGCAACGGCGATCCGGGGCGACATTACAGATCCGGCGGCACTGGCGCAGCTTGTGCAAACAGCAATGGACCTGCACGGCCGTATTGACGGGGCTCTGATCAACACCGGTCACGCGGCCAAGGGTGAGCTGCTGGAGATATCGGACGAAGACTGGCACGGCGCGCTGGACATTGTCTTGCTGCCGACCGTGCGTCTGGCACGGATGTTGGCCCCGGTTTTCCGCGCACAGGGCGGTGGCGCGATTGTTTCCATGTCCTCGTTTGCCGCGCAGCAGCCGGATCTGACCTATCCGTTGTCCTCGGCGTTTCGCGCGGCGCTGTCATCGTTCATGAAGCTGTGTGTAGACCGCCATGGCACCGAAGGGTTTCGCATAAATGCGGTACTGCCCGGGTTTATGGACAATTATCCGATGCAAGAGGCGAACGCCCGGAAGGTGCCCTCAGGGCGATACGGAAAGGTGCAGGAACTGGGCGAAACTATTGCCTTCCTGCTGTCTGACAGCGCAGGCTATATCAATGGCCAGTCGATCCTTGTTGATGGCGGGCTGGTCAGAACAATCTGACGCAACGACGTGCCTTGCAGGGCAACCGTTTCTGCCCGTCCAGGACTGCGGCTCTTATGGTTGCGACGCGGTGCTTCCTGTCACGGAGCACACAGATGCAAAAGTGCGGCGGTTTTTACAGGTTCGGCACTTATTTGAAGTTTTGAGTGTCATCAGTCTCAAATTAACTGCATCTGGTGGGGACCTGGCAGCCCGAACGCCGGATTGATCAGATGTTCAACTTCAAACACCTAACGCGCCTGATCAAAGAAAGCCCCCGTTTGAGCGGTATGCGCTCAGGAACCTTTTTCCAGCAAGTTGAATGATTCTGCCTTGCCTGCTGAGTTAGGGCGGACGCGATCAGACGGTCGTGTGGGGAGGATTTCGTTCAGAAAAATGGCACTTGGAGTGCCTAGATCATTCATGGTCGACTGTGCGGATACTGATCCTTCACAAGGACAAAACCTGATGCGCGAGAACGGGATCGTCGTTGAAAGAACGAGGAAATTCAAAGCGACCACTGACAGCGATCACACATTCAACATCGCGCCGAACCTGCTGGACCGTGACTTCATCGCAGAACGGCCCAATCAGAAATGGGCGGGCGATATCAGCTACATCTGGACCCGTGAGGGTTGGCTGTATCTCGCCGTCATCCTTGATCTGCATTCCCGGCGCGCCATCGGCTGGGCCGTCAGCAACCGGATGAAACGCGATCTGGCGATCCGGGCCTTGAAGATGGCCATCGCCCTGCGGTCACCGCCTCGGGGCTGTATCTTCCACAGCGATCGCGGCAGCCAATATTGTTCGCATGACTATCAGAAGGTCCTGCGCGAGAATGGATTCAAGGTGTCGATGAGCGGCAAGGGCAATTGCTACGATAACGCCGCCGTTGAGACCTTCTTCAAGACGATCAAGGCTGAACTGATCTGGCGGCGCACATGGGAGACCCGTCGTCAGGCCGAAACCGCCATCTTCCAATACATCAACGGCTTCTATAACCCCCGCCGTCGGCATTCAGCATTGGGAGGCAAAAGCCCCTTGGCCTTCGAACGCCAAGTGGCCTAAACGAGCACTGGGAGCGGCACAAATACGTGACAGGTCCAAACCGCGACCACGTTTCGGTCGAAGCGCGAACAGGTCATGTCGAGCTGACCAAAACCGTGCAGAACGAAACCGAAGGCACGGCTGAAGGCACCAGCAATCAGGGTCAAGGTGGCGACGTCCTTTTGTACCGCATTTATCTACACAATACTTCACCTACATCGGTGGCTGACGTGCAGATATTTGACCGGACTCCGCCTTATACCAGCCTCTCGGAAGCTGTGCCGGATCCGGTTGTGATCTCGCCCGAGCTGACCTGCAACCTGACAAAGCCTGCCACAAACGCAGCTGCCTATCAGGGACCCTTGCAATGGGACTGCGCTGGGTCATTCCTTCCCGGCCAGGTCGGGTCGGTGACTTTCAGGGTGGTTATTACCCCGTAATTTTCAAAATGGGCGCTGCCGGTCAGCTTTGGCAGCGCCCATTTCGTGGAGGGCTAGATCGCGACGTGGCTCGGTTCGAGGCACTCCTCGGCAGTAACAATCGCCGGTTAAGTGGCAGTCAAACCCGGGTATGGCGCCGCGCGGACGTTAAAGTCCTAATCCGATACCGCCCAAAGGACCTTATCGCAGAAAGAAATCCTTCACCAAGCGGTTGAAATGATCTTTCTTTTCGATCTGGGTCCAATGACCGCATTCACCGTAGACATGCAGTTCCGAATGCTTCAGCAGCTGATGAAGACGCAAGGACGACTCCAGGGGGATGACCGCGTCCTCGCGACCATGGATGATGAGCGCTTGATGAGCCATCTCCGCGATCTTGTCCTCTGGCGTGGACAACGCCGCGACATGGCGCGCGCGTGGCGCCGGGAACATGGCAGAGAAGCTTTCCTGATAGCCCGGACGAATACTGGCGTTGTAGCGCGATTGAATCAGGTCTTCGGTGATGAGGCTTTTGTCATAGGCAAAGCACTCATTCATGATGTCGCGCATGTTTTCAAGACTGGGCTCGTACCCCCAGACGGTGTCCAATCCTTCGGTCAGATCGAACTGAAGGCCCGCCGACCCCATAAGAACTATGCGATCGACCCGGTCGGGGTATCGCGTGGCAATGGCCAGCGTCAGCCCACCGCCGAAGGAATTGCCAACAAAATGCGCCTTTTCAACGCCGGTCGCATCCATGAAGGCAATCGTGTGATCGATCCAGGCATCGGGCGAGTACGTTTCGTTTTCCAGCCGCTCGGTATAGCCAAATCCCATGGCATCCGGGGCCAGGACGCGGAAATCGCTGGCGAGCTCGGGAATCGTCAGCCGCCAGTTGGCATAGCCTGTCACGCCGGGACCTGAGCCGTGCAACAGCATTACGGCCGGGCCCGTTCCTTCTTCCATGTAGTTGGTCTTGCGTCCCGCCGCCTCGATCGTTTTGCCGATTTCTGGATTGCTCATTGTGTGTCTCCTTGTTGTCCCGTTGCGGTTGCGTCGCCTGCAAGGTCGAGCGCGACATCAACGATCATATCTTCCTGACCACCCACCATGCGGCGGCGGCCGAGTTCGTTCAGAATGGTACGGGCATCGATCCCGTATTGCCCGGCAGCGCGCTCCGCGTGCAAAAGGAAGCTCGAATACACACCGCTATACCCCAGAGAGAGCGTTTCACGGTCGACCCGGACCGGGCGCTCTTGCAGGGGGCGGACCAGATCATCAGCGGCGTCCATCAGGGCATTCAGGTTGCATTGCGTGTTGAAACCTTCTCTTTCAAGAACCGCGACAAGCGCTTCGAGAGGCGCGTTGCCTGCCCCTGCCCCCAGCCCGGTCAGAGAGCCGTCGACGCGGTATGCCCCCTCTTCGATGGCAGCGACCGAAATCGCCACACCGAGCGTCAGGTTGTGGTGCGCGTGAATGCCGACCTGGGTTTCAGGTTTCAGGGCCTGACGCAGGGCGCGGGCGCGCGCACGGGCGGAACTGACGGTCAGCGCACCGGCACTGTCGGTCACGTAAACGCAGTGCGCGCCATAGCTTTCCATCAATTGCGCCTGTTCGGCCAGCGCATCGGGCTCATTCATGTGGGCCATCATCAGAAAGCCCGAAACATCCATCCCGATCTCACGTGCGACACCGATATGTTGCTTGGCAATGTCGGCCTCTGTGCAATGGGTGGCGACGCGAACGGATCGCACCCCGGCGGCATAGGCTTCCTTCAAGTCTGCGATTGTTCCGATGCCAGGGACCAGAAGCGTGGTCAGTTTGGCGGTTTTCACCACGTCGGCGGCGGCGGCGATCCAGTCCAGGTCGCTGTGACGTCCAAACCCGTAGTTGAAGCTGGTGCCGTGCAACCCGTCGCCGTGGCTGACCTCAATCGCATCAACACCGGCTGCGTCAAGCGCCGCTGCTACGTCGCGCACCTCTTCGACAGTCAAGTTGTGGCGAACGGCATGCATCCCGTCGCGCAGCGTCACGTCCTGGATATAAAGTTTCCGGGTCATTGCAGGGCCTTCTCTTGCAGGCGGGCGATCTGTTCACCGGTGGCCAATGCCGCCGATGTCATGATGTCCAGATTGCCAGCATATTTCGGCAGATAATGTCCGGCGCCCTCAACTTCGAGAAACACCGAAACCTTCAGCCCGCCTTCAGTCGGGCTGCCGGGGATCCCGGCCAGGTCATTCGGTCCGAGTTTTTCGAACTGGACTTCTTGCTTCAAACGGTAGCCCGGCACATAGGCCCGCACCGCATCGACCATCTGACGCACAGAAACGCGGATAGCTTCGGCGTCGTCGGTCTGGGCCAGGCAATAGACGGTGTCGCGCATCACCAAAGGCGGCTCAGCGGGGTTGAGGATAATGATCGCCTTACCCTCCTTGGCTCCGCCGACCTCGCAAATCGCGCGCGAAGTGGTGTCTGTGAACTCGTCGATATTCGCACGCGTGCCGGGGCCCGCTGATTTCGACGAGATGGAGGCGACAATTTCGGCATAGGGCACGGGTGCCACACGCGAAACCGCGGCCACGATTGGAATGGTGGCCTGGCCACCGCAGGTGACCATATTGAGGTTGGGCGCGTCGAGATGAGCGGACATATTCACCGGCGGCACAACATAGGGACCAATGGCTGCGGGCGTAAGGTCGATAACCCGCTTGCCATCTGCCGTCAGCAATTTGTTGTGGTGCGCGTGGGCCTTGGCCGAGGTTGCATCGAACACCACGGCGATGTCACCGTAGTCCGGCATCTCGCGTAGGCCGTCGATACCTTTGGCCGTGACAGGAACGCCAAGTTTTTCGGCGCGGCGCAATCCATCGGAATCCGGGTCGATGCCGACAAAAGCCGCCAGTTCCAGGACGTCGCTGTTACGCATTAGTTTGATCATAAGATCGGTACCGATATTGCCGGTTCCGATTATGGCAGCCTTGATCTTTGACATTCCGTCACTCCGCAAATGAAACACTGACGTGGCCCAAGCCACCGATGGAGGCTTCGACCGTCGCCTTGCCCGAAACAGGCGCCATCGGACCCAGCGCCCCGGACAAGATGATCTGCCCCGCCCTGATCGGTGTGCCGTTATCCCGCATCTTTTCGGCCAGCCAGGCGACGGCGGTCACAGGGCTGCCCATGCAGGCTGCCCCTGTTCCGGTTGAAACCGATTGCCCGTTCAAGGTCATATCCATCTCGCATCCGGTGAAATCAAAACCCAAGGGCGAGATGGCCGGAGAACCAAGGACCAGCAGCCCGGAGGACGCGTTGTCGGCAATGGTATCAAGCAGGGTGATTTTCCAGTCCGCGATCCGGCTGTCCACAATTTCTATCGCCGGGGCGATAAAGGCGGTGGCGCGCAGAACGTCAGCGGCGTTGGGCTGAGCGATATCGAGGTCTTCGCCCATGATAAAGGCGATCTCGGCCTCAATCTTTGGCTGAAGGACGCGGTCTGCCGCAATCGTTCCGCCATCGCCGATGATCATGTTCGACAAAAGGGTGCCGTAGTCGGGCTGATCGACGCCCATCTGAGCCTGTACCGCTTTTGCGGTCAGCCCGATCTTGTGTCCGATCACTCGGCCACCCTGCGCGAGGCTGCGTTCGATATTGATTTGCTGAACCGCATAGGCGGCGTTGATACCACCGGCGTTCAGATGCGTGTGAATAGGGCCGCAGGGGACCGCATCCCGCTGGGCCTGCCAAAGGGCATCCGCCGCAATGGTGTGTCCATCGTCCTTGGTCATTGGATTTTCGTTTCCTTCTGGTTGATGCCGCGAATTTCTCAGGGGCGTGCAACAATGGGCGCTGCAGTCTGGCGCAGGATCAGCCCGGCGGCATCCTCGGGTAGCGCGCGTTGGATGAAACCGACCGGGTCGTCTTCCATCACGAGGAATGGATAGTCCGTTCCGACGACCATTCTTTCGGCGCCGACAGTGGTTGCCAAGTAGCGAAGCGCCTCTTCGCCGTAGACAATGCTGTCGAAAAAGAACCGTCGCGCCAGCTCGGAGGGGGGGACGGACATGCATTTCTGGATTGGCATGCCCAGCCGATAGGCATGGTCCAACCGGGGGAGGATGGCGGGCAAGGCGCCGCCTCCGTGGGACAGGAGGATGCGGGAATTGGGGTGGGTCTCCAAGACGCCGCTCGTCATCAGCGACACCGCCGCCATGGCAGTTTCGAGCGGAAATATCGCCGTCGCATCGATCCCCGGAATGTTGCCGATACGCTCGGCACCGACCGGGTGAAGCGCATGGACCATGACCGTCATATCCAGCCGCGCGGCTTCGGCAAAGAAGGGCGCGAGGGAAGGATCGCCCAAAGGCGTGCCCATCACGTGGGTCCCGATCTCGACACCGGTCAAGCCTTTGCTGCGCAACGTCGCCAGCTCTTGCACAGCGCGCTCAGGCGTTTGCAACGGCACCATGCCAAAGCCGGAGAACCGATCTGGATGCCGCGCGACAAGCCCTGCGAGAAAGTCGTTGACCGTCTCGCACATCGCCAGCGCACTGTCGCCATCGAACCAATAGGACAAAAGCTCGGGCATGGGCGACAGGACCTGATGGGAGATACCCTTTGCATCCATGTCAGCGATCCGAGATTCGGCGTCCCAAGACCGCCTATCCAGGCGGCGAAACACGTCGCCACCTATCATGATTTGGGCCGTGCCGTCGTCATTGTGATGCACGGAAGGCCAGCGCGGATCGCGCCCGGTGCCGTCGGGAAAATGATCGGGCACGATGTGGGTATGGACATCGATTGCCCCAGATGGCGCGGACTCGGTCAACGGCACTCTTCCTTTGTTGTCATGGGACGGCGCACAAGCCTTTTCCGCCAATGGAGGCCGCCGACCCGCCCGATTAAGCTGCTTTCCGGACCTAGCGTCAGTTTTCCAGGCCGTCGAGGTTGGATTTCGCACCCCACATGCACAGGCTGAACGGTTCAAAGCCGAACTGGCGCTCGCGGTAGGTTTCCTCGTCGACCTCGCTAACACCAACGGAATATTCGAATGTCATGCCGTCGGGGCCTTGGAAATAAAGGAAACGCGCGCCCGAAGTCGGATGACGGCCGGGGCCGAAGACGATCGGGACATTGTGCTCTTTCAGAAGGTGATAGGACCGCATCACGTCATCTGTGGAATCCACCTGGTGATTGATGTGCTGAAGACCACCGCGTTGTGAGGGGACAAGGGCCAGCGTGTGGTGAATCTCGTTCACGCGCAAAAGAGGAACGTCACCGATACGGTCGCTGACGCGCGCATTACACACCTGTGTCCAAAACTGTTCATCGCGCTGGCAATCCTGGCTGAAAATCCCGACGTGGCTGAAACCGGAAATGCCAGCGTCGCGGCTTGGAAAATGCCGTTTGCCCAGAACTTCGGGCCGAACGACCAATTCGATTTTCAGGCCGCTGGGCTCCCGGAACGATATGAAATCCCGCACGTGGCGCGAGTCGCATTCGTCGCGCGTGCCACGGTACACCTCGTTTCCGATCGCTTCCAATGTCGCGGCGGCGCTATCGAGATCATCGTTGCTACTGATTTCGAACCCGACAACGTGATCATTCGGATCCCCGTCATGGTAGTAGAGCGTATGGCCCCTTTCGTCAGATCTGAGATGCCGCGAGTTGCGGCTGCTTTCCGAGACCTCGAGACCAAGAATTCGCGTGGCGAAATCCGTGCTGGTCTGAATATCTTTCGTTCCCAAGCGAACGTAACAGACATCAAGCAGTTCGATCATCGTTTACCTACCTTTCTGGTATCCAAGGAGTGTCACTCCACCCCAGCGCGTTCCGGAATGAGTACGTCCGAATTCCACATGCAGAACGACAGGCGTCCATTGCCGAACTGGCGCGGAATCCAGTCAGAATCGACATGTTTCATTTCGGTCGTATACGATACGATCAGGCCATCCGGACCCTGAAAATAGAGGAAAATCTCGCCGCTCGCTGGATCACGGCCAGGGCCATCGAGAATGCGGACCTGACGATTGGCGAGCAGATATTTACTGCGCATGATATCGTTCAGGTCGCCCACTTCGAAATTGACCGACAACAGGCCACTGGTCTCGCTGGCGTAATAGCCGAGGCGGTGGTGCTGTTCGTCAAAGCCAAGCTGACCACAGTCCCCGGCGAAATCACGCGCCTGGGCGCCAAAGACTTCAATCCAGATGGCCATGTCCCGTTCCGGATCGGGGCTGCGCAAGTCGATCGAGGTGATCGCCTGAATGCCTGCGTCCCGGGCGGGGAAATACCGCTGGCTCTTGTTCTCCGGGCGCACCACGATTTCAAACCGGTTCCCGGAATGATCATCAAAGGTCAATGCATCGCGATAAAGCTTGCTCGCGCAATGCTCGGGAGACAACCGCTGCGGATTCAACCCTCGTTCGGTGAGTTTGCCGGTGATATCGTCAAGGTCGGTCTCATAGCGGACGCTCAACCCGACGACGGGTCTGTCGCTCGCACCGGTCGCATCGCATTCCACCGAATACGCCCGCTCGTCCGAACGGAACCGCGCTATGTCATCGCTGCCATCCGCTCGTTGAAGACCGACTGTGTCGCACAGAAACTGGCCGTATTCGTCCAATCCCGTGGCCGGTAGCCGGACAAATCGAAGCTGTTCGATCATTGCCTCGTTATCCCTTTTCCAGTGGCGCCGCGGCTGTGTCCACCGCCTGCGCAATTTGTGTCGTGCCGAGATATGCGCGGATCACCTCGGGGTCTTCCAAGACCTCGCTTGGCGGCCCGTCGCCGATGGAGCGGCCGTAATCCAGTACATGGATCCGGTCCGCAATTGCCGAAACCATCTCCATATCGTGCTCAATCCAGAGCATCGGGATCCCCAGCCGGTTCTTCGCGCTGTCGATATGGTAGGCAAGCTCTTCGCGCTCTTCTTGGGTGAGACCCGCCGAAGGTTCGTCCATCAGGAGGATCTTCGGGTCGGCTACCAATGCGCGACCAAATCCGATAATCTTCTGGATACCGAACGGCAGCCCGCCCACGGGGAGATGGGCCAGATGGGACAGCGAAAGCAGATCGAGCACGTCGTTGACCACGGCCAGATGATCGGCCTCTTCGCGTCGCGCCGAGGGAAGGCGGAGCCATTGTTCTACCAGCGTCGATTTCACGTGATTGTGCCGAGCGACAAGCAGGTTCTCGCGTGCATTCATCCGGGGGATAAGTTCGGCATGCTGAAAGGTGCGTCCGATCCCCAGTTCAGCGATAGCACTGGGTTTCTTGCCAATCAGGGACGTGCCAAGGAAATTGATCTGGCCCGTCGGGCGATAGATCCCGCTGATACAGTTAAAGATACTGGTCTTGCCAGCGCCATTCGGCCCGATCAAAGCCAGAAGTTCGCCTGAGCGCACCCCGAGCGAGACGCGGTTCAGAACAACCAGGCCGCCGAAGTGAAGTTCGATATCCTTGAGTTCAAGATCAAACATTTGCCCGCTCCTCGAACCGACGCCGCGCATTGGCCAGGTAATCGGCCCGCCCGGTGCTTCCCGTGCCAAGGTACAGGTCCAAGACTTTCTGGTTGGATCGAAGATCCTCTGTCGCGCCTTCCAGCTCGACCTTGCCGTTTTCCAGAACGAAGCCGTAGCTGGCCAGAGCAAAGGCAACCGCGGCGCTTTGCTCTACCAGCAGCATGGACAGTTCGGTCTTGGCGTGAACTTCGCGCAACCGTTCGATGATCTCGTCAACAATCACCGGGGCCAGCCCCAGGGACAGCTCATCGATCAACAGCAGTTGCGGCCGGCAGACCAGGGCGCCGCCGATGGCCAGCATCTGGCGTTCGCCCCCGGACAACAGGCCTGCGGGCTTGTTCCTGAGCTTGGCCAGCCGGGGAAAATAGACGAAGATTTCCTCTTCGATCTGCTGCCATTTGGAGCCTTCTTCGCGACTGGTCGCGACGACTTCGAGGTTTTCAGCGACGGTCAGGTTCGTGAAAACCTTGTCACGCTCAGGCACCAGGACGATGCCTTTGTGGATCGTTCGGGGCAATTGCAACCCGGTGATGTCTTCGCCAAGAAAGCGGACCCGGCCGGCATTCACCCGAGCGTTGTCGAGACCGATAAAGCCCGAAATCGCCCTGAGAGTGGTGGATTTTCCGGCCCCGTTGGCCCCGAGAAGCGATGTGATCTGCCCCTTCGCGACCCGCAGGTTGACTCCGTGCAGCGCGAGGATTGAGCGCTGGTAGGTCACTTCGAGATCGGTAATCTCAAGGATGTCGGTCATTGCACGCCCTCCTTTTTCGACTGCGAGCTAAAGCGCGCGACCGTGCGTTTCCAAATTCCGATCAGGCCGCTCGGCTCAAAGACGAGGAACAGGATCATGAGAAGGCCGAATGCCGCGTGCGAGGCCGAGGAGGCCGTCGAGATATCCAGACCGAGGTAGGGCACCGTCTCCATCAACCATTCGATGCAGTATGGAACGAGGGTGACGAATATCGCGCCCAGCAGCGCCCCTGTCAGGCTGCCCATGCCCCCGATGATAATCATCGCGATGTATTGGATGCTCATGAACAGGGTGAAGGCCTCGACAGAGACAAAGCTTTGATAATAGGCGAACAATGCGCCCGAAAACGAAGCGATCCCCGATGTGATGACAAAGGCCAGAAGTTTGTACCGGGCAACCTGGACACCCAGTGCCTCGGCTGCCGTTTCGTTGGCATGCAGTGCTTCCCAGGCGCGTCCGGTCTTGGAATTCAGCAGATTGCTGCAACCCCAATACGTGCCGGCCACCAATAGGAAGAGCGCATAGTACCACGCTTGGCCATCATATAGTTCGTACCCGAAGATCACCGGCGGATCGAGGAAGATCCCCGTCGATGCACCGCTGGCAAATTCGTATTCGCCACCGAGGTAGATGACCACGAAATGCAGCGCCAGGGTGCTCATCGCCAGATAAACGCCGCGCAGCCGCAGGGACGGAAGGCCAAAAATCAGGCCAATCACGGCGCCCGCCACAACTGAAGCGGGGAGCGTGATCC
>TARA_R110002074_G_scaffold378796_1_pt1 | contig 22496 bp, 16 predicted proteins | sample TARA_R110002074 | Tara Oceans TARA_R110002074 (sample SAMEA4397215) | marine metagenome | biome: Polar Biome; feature: [MIX] marine epipelagic wind mixed layer (ENVO:01000061); material: water (ENVO:00002006), including particulate matter (ENVO:01000060) such as... | depth 10-100 m | reverse complement strand
TCAGAGCGTTCGGAACTTCTTTCTTGAATGTCTTGCGCCACAGGGTGCGGAGATCGTCGATCTTTAGCGAGCGGATGCGGGTGATTTCCGTCTTGATGGCAGCGTTGTCGATCTGCTGATCGAATAAACGTTTGGAGGACGTCATGGGTCACGCTTCCTCGATCGTATAGCGGCGTTCCCCATGGTCTGGTTTGTCTGATGAAAGGTGGAGGCCCATACGTTTTTTGACGATGCCGGAGAGGAAACCCCGGACGCTGTGAGCTTGCCAGCCAGTGGCTTCCTGAAGCTCTGCGAGTGACGCTCCCTTGTTGCGATGCAACAGCTGCAGAACTTGATCACATTTGGACTTTGCCGGTGCGACAGTCGCGGACGGAACTTTGGTGCGTGACTTTGATGCGGGGGTGCCTTGAGAACGAGTGTTGATTGGTGCTCGCGGCTTCGGGTTTGAACTCTTGTTCCTCGCAGCTGATTTAGCCAATGAGGTTATGGTCTTGCTCATGATTGCCTCTGTGGTACCGAGCGCCGGGTAATCCGGTGCTCCCACTGGGCAGAGCCCGGAGTGAGGTCCAGGCCAAACCACGCCGACAAAGGTCGTTCGTGAGGTTCACTATGCATGCTTGCTATGGGGAGGAAGTCGAGTGGAATTTCTACAGCAGCACTGATAGTAATTTTGGTGAGTGCTTTGGCATGACGCAATTAGATCTTTGACTCTATGAAATCAAAAATGGGTCGAAATACCTCAAAGTGCTCAGTACTCAATCCTGGCACAACGTTCTCCGCAAATCGCACCTTGTCACCGACGAATCGTTTGCAATGATCGCGTTCAGTCGGATCAGGTTCGAAATGTACGTCAAGTCCAGGGACGTCATGGAAAAGCAATTCAATGGTCAATCTAGACTTTGCCCCATAGTCCTGCCCAGTCACTGGATTTACTACCTGATCCTTGATTGTTGACGCCACCGGCACTGGCAACAACATCGCATAACAAGCTCTGTTGTTGGGCTTTCGGATCAGGCATTTCCTAGGATCAACCTCGACTAGATCACCAAGTTGTGCCCAATCACCGTGCGCCTCATCAAAATCGAATAAAGCAAAAAACGTTCGGCCTGGGTTATCTGCGTATAGCGATTCCCGCTTAACGAGATTTCTGAGGTAGCCGCAGTCAAATGCATTTTGAATTTCAAAGAGGCGTTTCTTGTGAGGATTTAACTTCGTCCATGCTGTTTCGAGAATGATCTCGTCGGTCACCCCCTCGGTAAACAAAACATGGCCTGTCGTATTTTTCAGAACATGTGAAATGTTGAGCCGCGCTTCGTTCTCGGAGAACGTAATCAACCCAGCTGACAGAGATTTTATCAACTCGCCCTTGTCGCGTTCGCAAGTTTCAACCTTCGTGCCATTGAACTCCATTATGCGGATACGGCTAGCCACTCTCGATGCGACTGTAGAAGCACTGTGGCTTGTCATAAGTATATGGTTAGTGCGTGTGCCATCCTCAGAAATCGCATGAGTCTGGCCTAGAAAATCGGATTGCCACTCAGGATGAAGAAATGCATCGGGCTCATCCAAGAGTGTTATGCAGTTGCGGCTCTTGAAGAGTTCAGAAATTGCAAACAGATATACTGATTGAAACTGGCCGTCGCTAAACGCCCGAGATGAAACTTCTGTATTTGCGGCCAGACGAAGTGGGATCGATATATCTTCGATCATTCCCAAAGTGCGAAGAGAATTGAATAGACAGAAGACCTCATCGGACGCAATTGTGGCGAAAGTCTCTCTAAATTTTTCGATGTCGATATCGATGCGATAGGTATCAGTATCGCGGCTATAAAGTGACCCCGGCGTAAAATCACCGACGATACATTCAATTAGTTGATCAAGAAATCGACGCGCTATTCCCTTGATACCCCAGAAAATCTCCTCGTCGTTAAATGGTTCATAGACTCTTGTCTTGTTGGCGATACTCGGTCGACGGAGTTTCAGCCATGTCGTTCCGCCCGTTACCTCTATGCCGAGTTTCTCGCAGAGAAACTGACGGGCTGTTGCCTCTGTTGGAAGCATGAGCATTAACGCAACCAGCAACGTCTTGTAGTCTGGGCCAATCCCGATAAATCTTGGGCTTTCTGCCACTACTGCTTTTTTCACCGAGCGCCGATAGCTTTCGCGGTAGCGCTCGATCAAATTCGCCACGGTGTCGTTCTGACCCGAATAGTAGACGATGATATTTGACGGAAGTGCTGTCTGTCCGATCTGCTTACGTGGATTACCGTTGATTGCAAGTTGGTTTTTGCGCCAAGAAATAGCGGTTTCGATTCCGTCAATTTCCCACGCAATTGCGTAATCAAAGCTTGGACCGGGACTTCCTGCCCTGAAATCATAGATATGATCGAAAATCTCGATCAGACCTTCAAGGAAATTTGATTTTCCTGAGCCATTTTTGCCGACGAAAATGTCAATGAAGCCATCTCCTTCGAAGGTGAGATCAAAGTCTTTGAGGTTTTTATAGTTGCTGATGAAGACGGACTTTAGGCGCATGGGCGGTTATCCAACTGCTTTTGCGGCGACGACGTCGGCGATTTCCACATTGCCAAGGCTTGCATCTATCAGTCTGGATTTCAGGCATTCGCAAAGTTCGAACAACTCTTTGAGTTTGGCCAATATTCGGTGTTGTTCAGCCAACGGTGGCACGGGAAGAGGGCAGCAACGGAGTTGCGTCATATTTATTGAGGCAAGATTTGTGGTTTGCTTAGACGCATCTTGGAAATATTCTCTGCCCCTAGCGCTGTTCACAAAATTTATAACCCACTCAGGTTGAATTTCATCTGATGGCGGACGAATACGAAAGACATGATTTTGGTGAATGCATCTCTCGATCTCGTCGGACCAGATTGCAGCGCGTCCAACTTTGTCCCAATCACCGCCCTCAGTCATCAGAATATCTCCGCGGCGTAACTTGTATCGCCTCGCATCAGACGATTTCACAGAAATCGACTTGATCTCCGAGAGATCCAGAAAACCACGCTGGACATTGGCCACTCGCAGATAGGGCAATTCGACGGTGTCACACGGAGGAATTTTTTGTCCCTTTGTGACGCCACTTGCGATCAAAAAAACATCATCAAACGAAGTGGTAACCCAACTTGTGGGAGTTTTAAATGTTAGTCCTTTGCTACCTTTTTTTTGCGGCAACGATCGAACGCACAGCTTTTCTTGCTCATGTGCAGCGATCTTGGCGGCCTTAATTCGCTTCAAAAGTTCCAAAGCAGGCTCGTCCTTCGGATCCTGCGGCACCAACCGGCCCATCACAGCCAATTGCAGAATGGTTTGCTTTAGCTGCTCGACGCTGTCTTCGGTAACAAACAGTGTGTCGAAATGAGTTTCGATCCGCGCCCAATTGTCGGCCAATTCGTCTGCGTCGCGACTAGCGGTCAGCGTAGCCAGCAATTCTCCGACCAAAAGTTGATGTGCCTCGATGGCCTCGTAGGTCCCGGCTTCCAGCCGGTCGCACAGCGCCATCAGTTCGTCGACCTTGGCGACGATGCGGCGTTGCTCGCCTATTGGTGGCAAACCAATTTGAACCTCTGCAATTTGTTTTCCAGATAAATGATCAACGGTGGTGTAGGCTTTGATTCCTTGAAGTTTGGAAAGCTCTATCTGCAAAGCGATTGCTACAAATGGCTGTTCAATCTCTTCATGTCTAAATATTAGGCGCGCTACCCGTTGATTGAGTAGGGCTAGCGGTCCCTTCCAAGTAGACACTCGGAATTCACCATCCATACTGATCAGATAGTCACCCTCAAAAACAACGAATTCGTCGCGAAATTCGCCCGAGTAGTATGTGCCGGTGAAAGTTTGTCCAACGTCTCTTATCCTTATCAGAGGCAAACCGAATCCTAGGGCGTTAAAATCTTTTGATTTGAATGCAAATCCAGCTTGTATGGTAGCAATTTGGGAAATTGCCGCCGACGCCCAACCAATAGGCAGCGATGCCGGACTCTCGTTTCCCGTTTTTACATTTCCCCGCACTTGCCTTGTTTGGCTGAGTTTGAATTCAGACAATCTCAAATTTCCCGCTCGCTCCAAAGCCACTGAAGCCGGCTCATCATTCGGATCTCGCGGCACCAACTTGCCACGCACGGCCAAATCCAGGATCAGCGCCCGCAATTTATCGATGCCATGGAGGCTGAATTTCTTCGAGCGGCCACGCCCGGCGGTCGATTTACGGGCAATCGCTGATGTCCAGATATCGAGATGATCGGTCAAAAGGATGTCGATGTTTGTCATACCGATCACCGTGTCAGGGCTTCGGCAAGAATTGCCTTCAACTGGTCGCGGATCGATTGGATCGATTCCTGCGCCTTCCGATAATTCTCGAGAAGATGTTCGGGATCATGGTCGATCACTTCGGCCTGATGCGGGTTCTTGCGGTCGAGATTGTAGTTGCCGGCGGCAATGTCGGAGGCTTCGACCTTCCAGGCTTGTTCCGTCATCTTTCGACTCTTAAAGCCGTCTGTCTCGCTACCCCACCAGTCTCGCTCAGTCTGAAATTCTTCAAACTGCATCGGCTTGGTCTTGTTGTAGCTAGTCACACCGTCGGGATAGGGATGTTCGTAAAACCAGACTGTTTTAGTTGGCACGCCTTTGGTGAAAAACAGGATATTAGTTTTGATGCCGGTATAGGGAGCAAACACTCCGTTCGGCAGACGGACAATCGTGTGGAGATTACACTCCTCCAGCAGTTGTTTTTTGAGCGTCGATTTGGTGCCTTCGCCGAAGAGGAAGCCATCTGGAAGCACCACAGCCGCGCGTCCATGAGCTCGCAATAGCCGGATGATCAGCGCCATGAACAGATCAGCGGTCTCGCGGGTACGCAGATGGGACGGAAAATTGTTTTCGATCCCGTCTTCTTCCATACCGCCAAACGGCGGGTTAGTAGCAATCACATGTACGCGATCCTTGTCGCCATAGTCGCGGTAAGCTTTTGCTAGCGTGTTGCCGTGCACGATTCCGCTCGGCGTGTCGATGCCGTGCAAGATCATATTCGTAATGCACAGCATATGCGGTAGCGCCTTTTTCTCGACACCACGAATGCTGTTTCTCAAGGTCTCTTCGTCATCTGGCGATTGCACAGACTTGCGCTTGTGGTCGATCGCGCAGGTCAGAAAACCGCCAGTGCCGCAGGCGGGATCGAAAACGATCTCCTCCAGTTTCGGATCCAATCGGTCGATGATGAAACGTGTGACAGCACGCGGCGTATAGAATTCGCCGGCATTGCCCGCACTTTGCAGATCTTTGAGCACCTGCTCGTAAATGGCACCAAAGGTGTGGCGATCCTCGCTGTTGTTGAAATCGATCTCGTTGATCTTGTTGATCACCTGACGCATCAGAGTGCCAGATTTCATGTAGTTATAGGCATCCTCGAATACATCGCGCAGCAGCTGCGCGCGCCGGCCAGCATCGCCTTGGGTGGTCGGGTTCGTCTTCAACTTTGGAAAGAGCTGAAGGTTGACGAAGTCGGCGAGTTCTTCGCCGGTCATGCCCTCGGCATTTGCCGCCCAATTGCGCCAGCGCAAGTGGTCCGGAATCGCCGACTTGAAATGATCCTCGACCAGTTCCAGCTCGCTTTCGCGGTCGTCATAGATCTTTAGGAAAAACATCCACACCAACTGGCTGATGCGTTGGGCATCGCCGTCGACACCGACATCTTTGCGCATGATGTCCTGGATCGATTTGATGACGCCGGAAATATTGCTCATTCACTCGCTGCCTGTTGATAGATTTGGTCTTCGAGCTCGCGCAACGCGCGCTCGTAATTTTGTTTACCGCCAAAGGCACCGTTGATGATTTCAAGCGGTGTTCCAATTTCGGTAAACGGCTTCAATCGCAGCACCTTGGCTTCCTCGATCGTGGCGATACCCTCATCTGCATATTTGTCGAGCAACGCCGACAGTACAGCGCGAGCTTTATCACCATACTTGCCGAAATAATTGCGTTTCTTCACCTTTTCGGCCCGCTCCCGCCGGGTGAGCGGCGGCTGACCATAGGCGATGTGGCACAACAGGTCGAAATCACCGAAATCCTTGCCCACTTCTTCAGCGAGATTGGACAGCACTATGCCATATTCCTCCAATTCATCGATAATTGCCTTCTTGCGATTGCTTGCCCGCCATTTGCGGATGAATTCGTCAAGCGAGGCATATTCCGATGTGATCTGCTTGCGGGCGAATTCGCGGTAGGATTCTGTGATCAGCGCGCCATCCGGACCGATATATTCAACCCGCTCAGCAATGATGCGAGCATCAACGCCGCTGATGCGGATCTTGGTAATGCCCGGCGGATCATCCGGCCCATCAGGACCCTCTCCCTCATCATCGGGCTCGGGATCTGGAGGAACTGGATCATCATCCGGCCCGGGCTCGTAGATCACCACTGGTTCGCCATCAAAGTCGGGATCGCGAAACAATTCGGTGGCCTTCTTAAAATCCATGATGGTGTAGAAATATTTGTTGTTGTCTTCGTCGATGCGACTGCCGCGACCGATGATCTGCTTGAACATGGTCATTGAATTGATCGTGCGGTCGAGCACGATCAGCTTGCAGGTCTTGGTATCGACGCCGGTGCTCAATAGCTGCGATGTGGTGGCGATTACCGGATAGGGCTCTTCCGGATCGATGAAGCGATCGAGCTCAGCCTTGCCCTCAACACTGTCCCCAGTGATGCGCATGACATATTTGGAATTATCGCGTGCTAGATCGCCGGCAGCATTGACGATCGCCTTGCGCATCCGTTCGGCATGATCGATGTCCTCACAAAAGATGATCGTTTTGGCCATCGGGTCGGTGGCGCGCAACAGTTTCATCACCCGCTCGGCCACCAGCTTTGTTCGCTGGTTCAAGACCAAGATGCGATCCATATCCTTCTGATTGTATTCGCGCTCTTCGACCGTATTGCCGAGATCATCGACCATACCGGGCGGCGGCGTCCAGCCCTCGATATCGCGATCGATATCGATACGGATCACTTTATAGGGCGCTAGGAACCCGTCCTCGATACCCTGTTTCAGGCTGTATTTATAAACCGGCTCTCCGAAATAAGTGATGTTGGAGACGTATTCGGTTTCCATCGGCGTCGCCGTCATGCCGAGATGAGTTGCGCCATGGAAATAGTCGAGGATTTCCCGCCATGCCGAATCTTCTGCCGCGCTGCCGCGATGGCATTCGTCGATGACGATCAGATCAAAGAAATCGGGAGAGACCGATTTGAAAATCTTGTCAGACTCGTTCGGTCCGGTCAGCGCCTGATAGAGTCCTAGATGGATCTCGTAGGCCGGATCTATTTTGCGGTTCTTTATCTTGGTCATAGCCGCGCCGAACGGTGCGAAATCGTTGACTAAGGTTTGATCAACCAGGATATTGCGATCAGCGAGGAACAGAATGCGCTTGGCCTTGCCTGCCTTCCATAGGCGCCAAATGATCTGGAATGTGGTGTAGGTTTTGCCGGTGCCAGTTGCCATTACAAGAAGCACTCGTCGTTGCCCTTTGGCTATGGCTTCAATGCTGCGATTGATCGCCTCAACCTGGTAATAGCGCGGCTCTTTGCCATCGGCTTCGCGGTGGTATGGCTGTTCAACCAGCGAAATTTCATCCGCCACGATATTGTGGAAGGAACGGTAGCGTGCCCACAGTTCCTCCGGTGTCGGAAAATCCTCGAGCACCAGTTCGGTCTCGATATCCGCGCCAGCCGACACCGTCTTATCATGCCAAGCAAACCCGTCGCCATTTGAACTGAAAGCGCATGGCAGTTCTAGAATGCCAGCATAGTCTAGCGCTTGCTGCAATCCGTGGCCGACGGCATAGCCATTGCTTTTGGCCTCAACGATCGCCACGGGAAGCGAAGGCTGCCAAGACAAGACATAGTCGGCAAATTTCTTCTTCTTTTTGTTACGCGAAGACGCATTGCCACGGACAATTATCGGCCCCGGCGTCAGCGTCACCTGGCGACGAATCTGCGTCATTGGATCCCAGTGACTGGCCTTCAGCGCCGGTGTGATGAACAAGTCGCAGATGTCAGTTTCACTAAGCTGCAGCTTGTCTTTCTTGTCCAAGCGCCTTCTCCCCAAAAAGGAACGTCTCGTAGAATTCGAAACTTTGAATTCAACTTATCCGTTTGTTTTACAAGAACAAACTCTGAATTTTCTTAAGCATGACTCCGCTAATTGACGTTGTAGGGGGTACCTTTATCTCTTCCACTTCCAAGTTTTAGCTTGAGCCGAGAGAGTTTTGGGACACCGTCCAAGGACGCTAGTCCGAAATGTCCTCGCTGAGGGCGTCAATGCCAGCAAGTGCAATGGCCTTTTGAACGAATGCCTGTTCAATTTTCTGGCTCAGGTCCGCACCGAGCTTTCCAATGGGCAATTCGAATTCAACCCCGCAAGGCCTCATTCAAAGTTCGACGGCCTCACAACCGCCAAGATGGTAGAAATTTTGGTAACGAAAAAAACTCTAAGAGGACTCAATAGTTGGATGGCAACAATCAGGGAGGGGCACGCTAGGGAGGCAAGCTCAAATGCTCAATGGATTCTGCTAATTTTGGAGATCAGGTCAGGCCGGCGATGAAGTGTTCCAGACAGAAGTGTCAAATCCGTCTTTGAGACGCCTCTCCAGAGCCGATCTGATTTCGGTAGGATCTGATTCCTCGCTGAGGTCCAGCTTATCCTTCAAGACACCAACTATCTTGGGCATTCTCCGCACATCAAATCGTAGTGACAGGTTTTCAAAGAAAGACGATTCGAACCTTGCTGCTCCGTCTGCATCACCCCAAATATCTGGCATCTGTTCCAAATGAAGTCGTCTAGCCATATGTGCTAGGCGATGTTCATCTGCCATCCACGCCTTTCGGGTTTTAAAAAACTTTTCAAAGCTGATTTTGTAATCATGCTTTGGTTCGATTTTCCTACTATTTTTGCGAAAGAGATCTTGCAACCCTTCAATGTGTTTCTCCAATTTGTTTTCAAGACTCTTGACGGACACATGTTGAAGCTCATCGGCAAATAGCTGCAGGCGGGCCCTATTTTTTGCGACTATTTCGTCAAGAGTATTCGTCACGACATTGGCGTAGGCTGATGGCATCCAGTAGCCATATATAGTTTCCACCGATTTATCCTGAAATTTCAGTCTACCGATGAATTGGTCGGTTTCTAATTCACTTTCGTTAAGATCAGCGAAGAGTGTTCCCGACATAGAGCTGATGGCTTTCTCAAGGCTAAATCCAAAGCCTGTGGTTTGTGGAGCGGCATACGGCACCTCCGAGCCAGTTGAAACAAGGTCATTTAAAGCCTTGCGGTGGGCCGGCGTGATCACACAGGCTTCAAAGGTGAAGTTTACGCGCGTCAATGGTTTATAGCACAGCGATCCGTTGAGAAAAAAAGTACGAAGATCAAACACGGTCGTTGATGGTCTCATGTCTGTTCTCACGTCAACGGATTGTTCTATAACCTTGTCCACATACTCCGACAATTGTGTGTGGCGCCCGCTAAGTCGAACCATTAGTTCGTGCCGGTCGCCTTCGATGGCCGAAGATGCGTTGGCTGAACCAATAAACCAAATTGGATTGGTGGCTCGTTTGATGTGGTAAAGCTTCACATGAAAAGGCTTTTTTGTCACTGTCGATGACTTTTATCGTTGGTATTTTAAATCCTAGCTTTATTAGCTCCTTTCGAAACTCTCTTAGCTCGTCAACGGCATATGGAAGCTTGGCGCTGTTCTCGACCCCAAAGACGAGAGTGAGAGCAATTGAATTCCGATTCTTTCTTGGTATCGAGCCAAAAAAATCTTTTAGAAACCGGACGCCAAAATAGGCGCTAAGAATAACGACCTTGTCTGCGCCGTCGATTTCATTCTGTAAAGATTCATAAAGATTGGCTGCGCCTACTACCTTTATTGCATTTGGTCGTGACAAAAAAATCTTTGAGTCTATGTGCATACTTTTCCCCTATCGAGATGGCGTCAGCTTTCGACGTGTCGACTTGCGCGTTATAAAAATTGATGTAGTTGGCTAGATAGGTAGTCGTAATTTTAGGGTACCAAGTTTTCTGTGTTACGATTAATCGTCTTTCCTTCTTTGCAATTCTCGTTTTGCGCACCAGATTGCATCGACTTCCATATCTGTCTGCCGCGCCATCCACTTTAGGTAGTCTTCAGGCACTTCCTGCCAATTCGCATTTCGGTGTTTGCCGAAGGGGACCTTCGGTAGGAGCTTCGGCTCTGCGGTCCATGCAATCATTTCTTCAATCGATGCTTCCTTGAGAAGCTCGACAAGCAGATGCGCAGTCACACATGCATCCGGTCCGGCCCGGTGCGGTGGCATAGCCAAGTCGGCATCCAGATTTAATCCACGCCAATAGCGAAGGGTTTGATTTGAGTGGCCGGGCGCATCTGGCCAAATTCGCAGCGCCACTTTCAGGGTGCAGATCCAGGGTAGGTCGTCGGTTGCTGATGTCGTAACGAACATTTGCTCGAACTCGCTGTTATGCGCAACGAGCACATCCGGCTTTGTTCCTCCCCATACGGCGAGCCGTAAGCGTTCGTCTGAGCATACCGGCGTGTTTGTATCGAAGTCCGCTTCCGTGATGTGATGAACCGCCATCGTTTCAGGAGGAATCCCGTGTAAAGGGCGATAAAGGCGCGCCATAGGTTGTTCGATACGCCAAGCATCTCCATCTGGCGCTACATCGACCCGACCAAATTCGATGATTTCTGCAGGTGGCTTTAGACCAGTCGTTTCTATGTCGATGACTCGTAGAAGCATCTTGCTTGCTCTTTCAAATCTGGTGCCATTGGTCTGATGCTGAATTTTTTCCCGCCAGGGATTAGAGCCTCGGCATGATTATGGTCTCTGGGGCAGATTGAGCACGATCTTGGTCGCCCGCAGGGCGCTTTCCGTGCTCCAAGCATTCTACCACTAGCTGTCGAAGGGCGTCCCTATGGTCCCGCTGTGTGCCAGCGAGATCCTGAGTCGCCACGATCAGCTGCTCATCCGCACTCTTTGCTGCGATTGAATACCGTCGGCAGATCGGGTCAGTAGGCAAGTCGCCATGGTGTGGGTAGAGCAGCATGACTTTCGGGCAGTCGTAGAGTCTGCCGTAGGCCATCAGTTGGTACACGTCTGCCTGGCTGACATCTTGCTTCGGATCGTCGATCAGCGGGGTTATGAGTTTCCATTTGGTGTCTATGATCAGCACGATCTCGTCGCCCCGGCGAATAATGAGGTCCGGCTTCGTCCGGAAGCGACCAGTGTCGCCCTCGTAGAGGCAGTCCCGGTGGCCTCCTTGCGACGACACACGTAAACCTGTGCCAGCTAGCGCCCGTACCAGGATTCGTTCGACATACTTTTCGAACAGAACGTTCATTTCGAAGAGCAGCGCATGGCCGTCGATATTCCCGGCGCTCGTCTGCTGGTACCGATCCGAAAGAAACAGACGGGCGAGGGAGAGAAGATCCTGCCAACGCCGGTTCGTGCGATCGAGGATAATCCGATCCCACCGAAGCGCGCTTGGAGGTACGTCGGCGACATCTGCGTACACGAAACTCAGCTCACGCAGCGCCCGCTGGTTATCCGGTGCGGCGGTAAGGCGCGACAGCTTGCCGACCACTGCACGCATGACCTGGTTCAGTGCTATATCTGGAGAAAGGGCGTCGAAACGGCATGCTAGTTTCTGCGGCGAGACCGCGAGTGTAGAGAATTGACGTGTTACGTCCAGGTGTCCTCGAAGCGCGGGCAGGTCATCTTCATGCTCGAGGTAATGGTGCGGCATACCTTGTCGCACCGCGTCCGTGAGCTTCGTGCAGAACAGACGGATTAGCAGTTCGAGCACCGTATCGCGTTGCCAGCCGAGCTGCGTCATGGCCCCGGCCTCGATTGGAAGATCGTAGGCCACCGCGAGCATATGGATGAGTCGAGCTCGAAGCGTCGCGTTGGAAACGTTGGTCTCTCCTCGCCCTTCGATCTTTGGGAGAATTTCGAGCTGGCAGTCTGGGGTTGCAATGACACCAACGACACCACGTGCATGGAGCTCTTTTCGCCCGTGTGCCAGCACACCCTCACCCCTGCGACCGGAAAAGACCGATGCGCGCGCGACCGCTACGAGGCGGGCCGCGTGCGCCTCCGGGATCTCGGAGTCGTCAGACCCGTAGCCAATGCGCTCCCATTCGCGGATCGTGCGGCGGATCATGTTCCTATCAACTTTCTGTAGTCGAAGCCATCCACCTTCGAGCGCACTTCCCAACGGAACCGGGGAACCGTGTCACCATCCTCGAGGCCTGGAGGCGCTTTCAGGATCGAGCGATTGAGGAAGCCGCCGGTGATAGGGGCCTCGTGTGATGCCAAATCCCCGAGTATCGTTGCAATCTTGGACCAATCTTCGAAGAAGTATTCTGCCAAGAGTGGAATGACCTTGTGGCGCATGACCTCGTCAACATCGGTCCGGGAGCTGCACGAGGTGAAGTAGGCATGACCGATCTGATGCTCGCGATCGTAAAGATACTCGATCCGCTCGTTGATTGTGGACAGAAGTTGCGGCAGGTCGATTTCGCATTTCTGGGCAGCTTCTTCGAGGAGGGATGCATCTGGCATCATCTCGCGGAAGGTGAAGCGGCGCCTGAGAGCGGTATCGAGTAGCGCGATCGAACGGTCAGCGGTGTTCATCGTGCCAATCACATGGAGATTCGCCGGCACTCCGAAAAGCCGCTTGGAATAGGACAGCGTGAGTCGGATTTCGTTTTCGGCCCTTAACCTCTTGTCGGGCTCCAGAAGCGTAATGAGCTCGCCGAACACCTTGGAGATGTTTGCCCGATTGATCTCGTCAATGATGAGAACGTGAGGGTGAGCGCTTTCCGCGGGGATCGATCTGTCCACGTCGAAAACTATCCCCTCCAAGCCATCCCAGTCGACCAGAGAGCCATTCAATTTGTAGACGGTGTGTTGCCGGAAACTATTGGAATAAAATCCCGCACGTTCTGTTCCTTGGTCGTAGCGCCAGAGCCATTCGACCTTACGACGGTGGGGATGATGTTCGGCATCAGCCTCAAAGAAGTAGCTACTCGTGATCGCGCCAAAGGCGCGCATTTTGTCACGCCCATCTGAAACTACGACGTAGTCACCTATCTGCATATCCGAGCGAAATGAATAGGTGCAGACGAGGTCGCCAGCATAGCCGCTGATTTCCCTGCCAGTCTGACGTTCCAACTCGGTCTTGATTTCGGCCCAGTCTTCAAACCGCTCATTCGACCAATCGATCTCTTCACCCCAACCATGGCGGATTTCGTTTGCATCAAGAGCGTCTTTGATCTGCTCATCTTCCTGGAGCCGTCTTCCCAAGGCAACCTTGAAGATTGGGCGCGTGCGATCGAGCCGGCGAGCGACCGAGCCATCGCCAGGGTCCAAGCGAGCCCGTTCGCAGATCCGCTTGAAAATACCGTCCTCGACCTTGAGGCGGAAACCGGTTTTGTCTACTTCACCAGCCTCTACCTCTGAGTTATCAGCACCTTGTGTCTCCGGTCGCAAGCCTTCAACAAATTCTTCGTAGCTCATCGATTGGTGGAAAGTAACGAACTCAATGCGCCCTGCAGCCAAAAGTCTGTCGTAGACAACCTTAAGATCATCGCGTTTTTCCGGAACCGGCTCGCCGCACAGCCGCACCGCTTCGGCCGCGGTGGCGAAAGTTTTCCCGGTGCCGGGCGGGCCGTAGAGAATAAGGTTGACGGACGAAATTGGCATTGGTTTCTCCGGGAGTTCATTTTTGTCGGCAGCTTCGTCTGGGGACGGCGGCCCTGTGAGGGGCTTGTCGTTGGCGATCCAAATGAACCCCTGGATATCGAGCCAGTCTTGCGGTTCCCAACGCCACTCGTCGCGCATGATTTCAAATATTTTTGCGAAGCCGTCGGCAAGGCGTCGATAATCCGTTGCCATATCCGCTCTGGCTTCGACGAACAATTTTTCGCCAGTCAGCGCTTCCCAGGTCTCGTTGATCCGAGTGATTTTTAGCGGGGCCATTGCGTTCGGACGCACCATGGCCAATGCTGAAGACAGAATATTTATCCGCTCGCCGTAGGTAAGTGACGTAGCGCCACGCGCGCGCAATGCTTCAAGAGCGCTATACGCTGTCGCGATTGCAATCTCTGGCGCCTCCTGAGATCGGACTAGCCGACCAATGATCGCGTGGAACTCCGCGAGTAGGCCTGCGGCATTCTTAGCGATTGCATCCTCGGTTTGCCATCTGACCAGTGGGCCGTCCTTCGCGGCCGTCTTCAGGATTTCAAAGACGTTCTTCCCGAGGGTTTCCTCAGTTGCATCTTCAGCAAGTGCCAACCGGACACGGTCGATTGCGGCGACCTTGTAGTCTTTCTCACCCTTGGCCCAGCCAGTGCCAGGATCGACAAAGCTCCGAAAGTCAGGGCAAAGGGCAATGAACCTTTTGCGTAATTTTTCAAGCGCCAGCCTGCTGATGCCTCCTCGTGGAGGAACGCCAATAGCTTGAGCAATTTTGGGGGCGAGTTCATAGCGAATTAGCTTGTCGCCTCCGTAGGTCAGATAGTTCACCGGCCCGCCTGCGATTGCCTTGACCCGCGATGCCAAGCCGTCGACGAGCATCGCACGGGCGACATCGACGATGTCTTCTGTCTCGATCGCTTCATCCGTCTTGTTGCCAGCGCCTCGCGGTTTGATCCGAAAGGCCGAGACGCCATTGGTGCGGTTGAAGTTCCTGACCGGCTGGAACGGAGCGTCTGTGGCATCGAACAGGACGAACGGGCGGTCGCCACCGGAATGAGCTGTTTCATCGAGCCTAAAGCGAAACACAGTGACCGAGCTTTGGTCGGCTCCGATCCGTTCGGGTTCAGGGACCTCCGCCATATCCTGAAATATTTGTCCGCCGAGTGCTTGGCAAATATTGGGCCAGGCGTCCTTGAGACTAAGGGCCTTGTTTACGTCGCCGACCAGAACTTCGACATGGTCGCGATCTTCATCCCGCGCGGGTTCGATATAGTGCTCGAGAACATATTGCCGTATCCGATCGGCATCTTTTTTGTTTCCCGGAGGATCACCTGCTAGGAACCGCCCGAATTGGCCCAACCAGCTCCCCCAATTTGAGAGTCGTTTGTGAGGGTTGTCGGAGTCTGGCATCAAGATTCGGTAGTCCCGCCCGCCGTCGCGAGCGTCTTCTCGCATTGTCCTAAGACGCTCGCGAAGCCCTTCAAATCTATCGGCCTCCCACGCTTCATCGAGATCCTGGTGCGGCATTCCAAGTCTGGCAAGATTCCGTTCGATACTTCGGATCGCGTATGTTCGTGAATTGCGTCCTGACTCCGTTTGAGCGCCACCCTCTTCGAGCCATGTCTTGAATTCGTTTTCTTTTGTCATTCACAGATCTTGTTTTTGGTTCTTTGAAATTGGGGAGTCGTAGACGTGCCCTGGATCATGAGGCTCGGCTTGGGTACGCATTCCGCTCAGCTACGGCGTCCCCGTATTCGCGATCATATCTGTGTATTCGCGCTTCGATACCCTGCCACATTTAATTTGCTCTGAGTTCCGGCAGTGCACAGAGAGTGTTTACCAATCGCATTTGATCGACAGTGTCACATTTGGCTTCGCGCAGGCGCGGTGCACCGAAGACCAGTGCAAGTCCCTTTGCGCGCGAGACCGCTACATTGATACGATTCAGAGAAAACAGGAAGTCCATGCCGCGAGGAGTCTCTTCGACCGAGGACGTCGTCATTGAAACGAGACAGACGGGCGCTTCCTGGCCTTGAAATTTGTCCACCGTGCCGACTCTAATTTCATTGGGAAGACCTTCGCGCAGCGCGTTCACTTGGGCGTTGTATGGAGCAACAACGATAATGTCTGCCTCTTGCATCGGGCGCGTTGTGCCGTCCTTATCTGTCCATGAGCCTTTCAATAATTCCGATATGGTTGCTTGAATGGCGGCGATCTCCTCTGGCGAATTCTGAACGTTGCCTTCATGCGGTACTGGTACCCAGAATGCGCCAGCGTTTGGAAGGGAAGTACCGTTCAAGCTTTGATGAGAGGTGTCAGGGTGATTACTCAGTCGACCTTCGTAGACTTGCTCAGAAATAAAGCTGCAAACGTCTGGGTGCATCCGGCGTGACGCCGGCAGAAAGATGCCGCGGTCAGATGGCACGGTAGCATGGCCGTCTAGCATCCATTCAAGGCATGAAAGGTTGGCGGGTTCAGGATGCGCTCCCTGAATGACTTGCGGTAGTTGTTGGGGATCTCCGACTAGCACGATGTTGCGGGCAGCTCGCCCCATGGCGATCATGTTGGCAAGACCCACCTGTCCGGCTTCGTCCACAAAGAGCCAATCGAAGGTTTGCGCGAATTCCGGGCGCGAGAAGAAAAATGCAGTACCACCCACAACATTTGCGGAATTCAACGCAAGATCGTCGTTGGCGGTCACGCGTGTAACGTCGGTGAAGTCATCTGGGTAGCCACCATCCCTGCCGCTGACCTTGTGGACCATGTCTGCGTCCACCTGGCCAATATGGGGATCATTTTCATTCAGGGCCGCGACACACGCCATGAGTACATTGCGTATCGCCTCGTGGCTGTTCGAAGCAACGCCGACGCGGTGTCCTTCGCGAACCAGGGATAGGATGGTTCGAGCGGTAACATAGGTTTTCCCGGTTCCCGGAGGCCCCTGAATTGGCAGAACTGTCTCATCCATAGTGCTTACTACAGCAATCGTGCCTGCTACCGGATCAGAGCCGTTCAACAGGTCTGGTCGCGCGCCAGTAGTCAAACGCGGCGCTGTGCGAGACAAAAGGTCATCGAGTGCTCTAAATCGACGTGCGCCACGCTGGTCATCGATCACGCCGCGAAAGGAGGCTGCAATGATGTCGGTATTTAGCGGCCAATCCGGATGTAAAGTCAGGCGATCCGCTAACAGCTCCGCCTTTGCGCTGCCAACTTTGACTGTGATCTCTCCGTTGGCTCGATCAAGGGATTCGATATTGACAGTCGCGGGAGCGCCATCGGCAACAGGCACGGTCGCCTTCATTCCGCTCCGTAACTTGGTTTCTTGAGCTGGAAAGCGATAGGTACGTGCAACTGAACGTTTAATAGTTTCGCTCGGACCCGCAGCTACCAACCCTCCAATAGCATCCAAGTCGTCGATCAGATCTTCCTCTTCTTTAACAACGCTATCGAAGACTGCCCACTGGGCTGGCTTTGCTTCGCGTTTGTGGAAAAGGCCGAGGTTGAAAAGTAAGTTCTGTCGCTCTTGAGGCAGGTTGGATGTGGATAGTGCCTTACGCAGGGCCTGTATGTCGGCATCCTCCTCAACTTCCTTTGCGCTCGCATCTTCGCCAAGAGTCGGCCAAGGCGCCTCTGGCCGTATGCCAACAAGCCAATCTCTTAGCTGCTCAGTCGAGACGCAATCGATGCGGTTATAATCCTCAATCTCGTCAAGGATTTGCTGATCGCTGGTTTCGCGCCATTGTTCATAGGCGACTATTGAGCCACCAGCCGTCTTTACCTCGCCGTCCCGCTTGAGACCATAGAAGGCTTCCATTGACTTGATTGAGTAGTTGGGTTCTGACGCGATTAATGCTCCGCGTACAACCGCGAACAAATCAACAAATCGACCTTCACGCAGAAGGCGATCGAAGAAAGCCTCACCGATCCCCCTATTCTTGGTCAACCGCTTTAGCGCTGTGATCTCGTAGGGAGCGTAGTGGTAGATGCGCGCCGCCGGGTAAGCCGCAAGCCGGGCACGGAAGAACTCCAGCAATTCAGCAACTGCGCGAGTTTCGGCGTCATGGTCGTGTGCCCAGAAGGCCTTAAACTGGCCGTCGAACGAAATGCCATGAAGGTATTCCAGACCGCCTTCATAGAAGGGATCTCCTTCGATGTCGTAGAAGATATCGCCAGGCTGTGGTTCGGGCAGCAGATCAAAGCCCTTGCCATATTCCGGTTCACGCAATTCGAAAGTTGGCTCACCCGTCTTGCGAGCATGCTGAAGGCGAGCTTGTGTTATAAGTCGGAGCCGCGTCGTTTCCGCCATGCCTCGAATTGGATGAACGAGATTCGCAAGAGCCTTCATGGTGTTCACGCCTGCAGATTCAAGTTTTTTCACCTGGCTACGGCTAATGTTTGCAACATTGAAAAGGCTATCCTGTTTGTTCCAAACCTCTGCACAGTGATCTCCCCAACGGCAAAGACCACAATCTGTGCATGGAACGGGGCGCGTCACCGGGGGGGCATTGACGAATTCTTCAAGTCTTGCCCGGGCCATGCGCGCATATGCGGCGTAATCCGACAGCCTGATGGTTTCACGCTTGCCGTCACCGAGTTTAATATGTGCGAATTCAGGCGCTACGCCCTGAATCTCGGTCAGCAAATCCGAATAGAGTACGAGTTGAAGCACGTGCTTGGGGTGTGGACGACGCTTTAATTTGGTGTCGGTCACCTCGTAGCTGAAAGCGCCGAGCGCTGAAGGGCGATCTACGCGTTCAAGGAAATCAGACCAGCCACCCCAGTACTGGGATTGAAGCGCCCCCTGAAAGATAACATCCGGACCAGCCGCCATTGCAATGCGTGTTGCTTCAGCATTGTTTGTGAGGTTGCCTCGTTCAATTTCCACCACACTTTGACCGGCGGCATGAATTCGCGACAAATGAGCCGCTTCATGGGCGTCGCCCTGCTTTTGAAGGAGTGCAGCATCGTCGCTATCTGCTCGTGGTTCTGGCCCTTTGCCACGCAGGCGCTGGAGATCAAGAGTTGTTGTATGAGCGCAACCCATAAAGCGCATGAGATCCGTTGCGGACAGAAAAACGCGGCCCTCAATATTTCTCATCGCTACCCCAATTCTTGTAAAGTTCGATTACCAAAGGAAGCCGTGTGACAGATCGCAGATCATTCATACTTTCTTGTATGAATTCGTCTTCTTCAGGCTACAGATTTTAATTGTTACGAAGATAGAGCTGCTCTGGACAGCCTTTGCGTGAGTGATTTTCATCCGCAAAGGGAGCGGGTATTTCAGTTTTAGGCGCGAACGACGCGTAAACTCCTTGGAGCAACGAGTGAAGGCCGTTTACCCTTCGCAGTCATGCGCAATGAAAAGCCTTGGGAAATGAGTTCGGCCACTTCATTTAACGACTTCACGAAAACAGCGTTTTTGGCATGATGCTTTTTATTCCCGAATTTCGGGTCTCCCAAGCAATAGCCTTTTGATGTCCATTCAGGTTCTTCAATCGAGCCATCCCTTGGGGAAATCCGTTCAATCCTTGTAACTGTTTCAGGCATATCAGAGTCCTTGTGGCGCGATCACTGTTCGCGAATTGAAGCTTGTCTTGGGACGGAGCGTAGAGTCCCTGTAAATTTCTAGTAGCTGTTGCATCCCAACCTCGAAAAATCATCTCGACAGGCTGCAAGACCATAAATAGCTTATGATGGTGTCAATTTCTGACATAGAGGTAATATGTCCTTCGCAAAAGCTCAGGATCTTCTCCGTCTTGCCCAGATTGCAGCCTCCCGGCGCCAAGGAGTAAGCCTCGAGGACATTTGTTCAGAGTTTGGTGTTTCACACCGAACGGCGCAGCGCATGACGGAAGCGCTAGACGCTACATTTGCAAATGTTACGACGATAGATGATGAGGATCGTCGACGGCACTGGCGGCTAGACATGCCCCCGTCAGACCGGCTGCAACCTCGGCAAGAAACCACCATAGAGGCGCTAGAAATTGCAGCCCGTGCGGCACGAGATCAAGCACGGCTACGTCATGCCCGTGCACTAGAGGATTTGCGAGACGGGCTCTTGTCGCGACTGACTCCACGAGATGCCAATCGGTCCGAAGCTGATGCCGAAGCGGTACTCGCAGGCCTAGGTCAGGTCATGCGCCCGGGCCCCACTGTCGCTTTGCGTTCTGAAGTAACAGAAGCTGTGATTGAAGCGTTGCGAGGACCATTTCGCCTGCGCGTCATTTACGGATCAGCGGACGCCGTACCCAGAGTAATCGAACCGCACGGCTTGCTGTTAGGCCACCGTAGTTACCTTGTTGCGCGACAGCCTGCACGTAGTGAGACGATTCTGAACTTCCGCATGGACAAAATCTACGTGGCTGATGTGCTGGAGGAAAGTTTCTCGTTTGCGTCCAACTTCACCCTGCCGGGTTACGCCGCTCAAGCGTTTGGAGTCTATCAAGACCCTGAGCAATATGGCGAAGTGATCTGGCGCTTCGCTCCTGAAGCCGCTGAACGTGCTGCCGAGTTTCGATTTCATCCCACGCAGATATTAACGCTGCAGAATGACGGAAGTTTGTTAGTTCGCTTTTACGCGGCGGGCTGGCTCGAGATGGCGTGGCATCTATATCAGTGGGGAGACAAGGTGGAGGTGGTCGCACCTGATGGGTTGCGGACAATGATTGAAGGTAATCGTCGATCCGACTTCGGCGCGTTGCCGTAATCAGATTTTAGGAAAAGATGGTGTGATGAAGGATGTTCTCGACCACGAAGCATTGAAAGAAAAACAACGCGCGATTCGTGATGACTTTCCTGAAACAATGGGCTTGCGCGCACATCGCGCCATTAGCTGGATCGGTCGCGCAGAGAGTTGTGGAGACGATGACGACGCGCGCTTCATTTTCCTTTGGATAGCGTTTAATGCGGCCTATGCCGATGAAAGAGAATTTCAGTCAATGCCGCCGGGAGAACGTGCGGCTTTTGTGGACTATTTTGGCAGGTTAGTTGCGAGAGATGAAGGTAGGCGCATCTATAAGGCGCTTTGGCAACGATTTTCAGGTCCGGTGAGGATGCTGATGGATAACCGCTATGTCTTCAATCCGTTTTGGCAGTACCACAATGGAATTGACGGATTTGAGGATTGGGAGGAAAGATTCCGTGCCTCTTCACGCAGTTTTGCGCAGGCATTTCAGGCCAGTGACAGCATCCGCGTCCTAAGCTTTGTCTTTGATCGGCTTTACGTGCTGCGAAATCAGTTGGTACATGGCGGCTCGACCTGGAACAGCGGCGTAAATCGAGCGCAGGTGCGAGACGGTGCCGCTATACTTGGCTTTCTATTGCCAGTCTTCGTGGACCTTATGATGGACAATCCGCAAGAAGGGTGGGGGCGCCCGTTTTATCCAGTCGTCGAGTAGGATGGCTGCTGGCGCACGCTCATGATCTTGGCCCTTGTGGCGAGTAAGCTAAAAAATCACGGAAATGCAGGGCAGGGCTTGTTTCAAGAGGCTCATTTAGTAAGGACATCGAGAATGTAGCTGGCTAGGTTTGCCGTAAGTTTAGGAGGAGTGATGCCACTTCAAAATAGAGTTACCCCTGATGGAGAAATTGTTGTCGATCCAGCCAAAGGAATTTTCATGGGGAACCGCGGCATCCTTCACCAAGACAATCGAACTTTAGGCAGCAAGAGGTGGGCTCATAAAAACTGGGTCACCTGCTTGCTATCGTTTGGTGGACGCAAAAGGACGTTGATGTCGCCCGGTCGATATACGGAGCTATTCTTTCTCGATGAAGCTGTTTCTCTGGCGGCAGGCCATCGTCCCTGTGGCGAATGTCGAAAGTTGGACTTCGCGCATTTTCGAGAGTGTTGGCAGAAGGCGCATGGCGGTGATTTTCCGCGGCCGAATGAAATAGATCGACGACTGCATCAAGCCAGAGTTAATTCGCGGAGCCGAATACAAATTCGATATAGCGCTCCGATAGACAGTTTGCCTGATGGTGTCTTCGTGCGTCTGGAGGGCGCGCTTGCTCCTCGGTTGGTACGGGGAGAAAAGCTTCTGACCTATTCGACCGCCGGCTATCAAGCCTCTATCGCAAGGCCCTCTGGACTGGATGTTGAAGTTCTAACGCCAAGTCCTTCCGTCGAAGTTATGCTGGCGGGGTATCTTCCCGCACTTCACCCATCCGCACTAAATTTGTGACCTGTTCCAGGCAAGCTGGACCATTTAAAATCGGACAATTCAAATTTGTTGTCGTTGATCTTCTAATCGCTATTTTGACTAGTGGTATCAAGGGCCGGAAACCGAGGCTGATAACGCTCCGCCGGCGTCGTCCATGACATGAAGAAGTCTAGCGGGGCTTGGGTGCCCAAGAACTCACGCGCAAGTTTCAGTCGCTCTAAAACTGGAGCTCGCTCTTCTTCGGGCAAATCAACGGCGCTCTGCTCAACACCGGTGAGGAAACTGGCGACACTCATGACGCTCGACCATTGCTGAATGATCTGGCCAAGGTGCTCTTGGCTTTCTTGAACCGACTTTTCAATTTGACGACGGTCTTCTTCTCTACGGCGTCTCTCTTCAGCTGCGAGATGCTCTAGTCGAGCAATTTCTGCCTTTCGATCAGCCTCTTCGAGCTTGGCGATTAGCTCGGTAGATGACTCCTCAACCGACTTGACGATGGACTTCAATGCAGCGTGAAGGGAGGTCTTCTTGGTGTCCTGCCAATCGATCGACCAATGGACGCGCCAGTAA
>TARA_R110002074_G_scaffold696_9_pt1 | contig 22531 bp, 23 predicted proteins | sample TARA_R110002074 | Tara Oceans TARA_R110002074 (sample SAMEA4397215) | marine metagenome | biome: Polar Biome; feature: [MIX] marine epipelagic wind mixed layer (ENVO:01000061); material: water (ENVO:00002006), including particulate matter (ENVO:01000060) such as... | depth 10-100 m | reverse complement strand
TGTAATAATTGGTGTCACTTTAAATCGTATTACATCATCTTTTTCGTCATACTCATCTTTTCCGTGTTGGTCCCAATTGGAATTGAAAATTATTGTCCATTCATTTTTTGATGGGATAGTAAAGAATCCATATTTCCCAGCAGGAAGTTCTTGACCATCAATTATTAAATCCTTGTCTGTCTCTATCCACGTTGCCATATGCGCACCTGTTTGCCAGACTTGGTCATATGCCAATAAACCACCAAAAATCATCCTGTCTCTTACTCCAGGTGATGAATAGTCAATATGGATGTGGGCATCCCCTATCATTGCCATCGTTGAAGTATGTGGACTCAACGGTTTTTTTGGTGACTCCGTTGTGGTGTCAGTTTTTGGGCTTTCAGGAGTTGTTTTGGTTTCTTTTATTTCTTGCCTACAGCTTGTAAAAAAGTGCACACAATAAAAGGCCAAAAGAAAAATATTGTCTCATTATGTATTATTTTATATTTCTAGAAGATGAATGCGTTTTGATAATTTTCCAATCACCATCCACTTTCTTTAAGATAGATGTTGCCACTCCTTTTTTCTTTATTGTTCTTGTATTGCCTTTTTCATCTGCTTTAAGAACAATAGTATAAATATAAGTCTCGGTGGTAAAAGCATAGGGCGTATCTACCTTTACATCAATCTCATAATCTGAAAATTCAAATTTTTTGAAATGCCCCAATTCTGGTCCTAAATGATGTTCTATGTAATTCGCATAGGAACCCTCGACCCCTCCAGATTCAAATACTTCAGAATCTTTGGTAAACAATTTGAACGTACCTTCGGTGGTTAAGTTTTGCAGGGCATCCTTATAGGTTTTCATTACTTTAAGAACAGCAACCTTTTCTGTCTCTGCATTTACATTTTGGCCGAACATTTGGCCAGTGGCAAACATAAATAGCATTAGGATTGTTGTTAGTTTTAGTGTTTTCATAATTTTAGTTTTATAATGTTTATTTATTGACGTGTATTCTATTTATGTTGGCTATGCCAAATACGAGAACTAAAAAGCTTAAGAAAACTTCCATCATCACTAAAAGTTTACCCGAAATAGTTAGTGGTACTACATCACCAAACCCAACCGATGAAAAAGTAATTAAGCTGAAATATATAAACTCGAAAAATTGTGGTATAAAGGAGCTATCGAGTGATATAGTGGATTTAAAGTTTTCCGAACTTAAAGTATATAATGCTTGGTAATCGGCTGAAAACGAAAGGACAATCAAAATAATTAATACTGCAAATAATGTAAGAACGTGCGTAAGCTGATGACTTTCGCCTATTATTTTACTTAACTGAATAAATGTGAGCCTGACTATAAAAATCGTTTTTATCAAGGCCATACCAATAATTAACAACTCTAACAAATGGCTATCAGAATCCAAATCTGTCCATAAAGTATAGCTTAACGATAGTGCAATAACCACACTTGCAGTAAGTAGTACTTTTTTAAAAAGTTGTTTGTAAAACCCCGTACTTTCAGATTTTTCTATTTTGTTTTCTTGAGCCATTTTAATTTATTCTCTTAACTGAATAATTGAAGTGTCAACGCACCACCAACTATTAGGATAAGTATTGTATAGACTATATAATTAATCCATTTTTTAACAACTAATTTTTCAGTTGTATGTTTGCAACCATCTTTGCAACAATCTTTCATTATTAATGATTTTATTTAAATAATCATAGACATTAACTAATAGTCCTATATTATTAACTTCATTTTATACCTTTATAATAACAATACGTTCCAATTTTAGTATTTATATAACCTGTTTCCACTACATCCATAAATCCTGATTTTTCCACATATGTAGGCAATTTACCATCCACGTTATCTTTTGTGGTAGCAAAACCATCAAGGATTTGGACGAAATAGAACATAATTCTCATCATTTTGGATCTAGGCTTTCCCCAGTCACCAATGATTAACACTCCATTCGGTTTAAGTATCCTGTGTATCTCATTCAACGAAGATTCTTTAGTTTTTGCATCGAGCTGATGAAATACAAGTGAACTAAAAACTTTATCAAATGCATTATTTTGATATGGAAACTTGCCTCCGTTATATATATCTAACCTAACATCGATACTATTCGCTTTAAATTTCTTCTCTGCAATCCGTTTTACTTTAGGGTCAATATCTAACCCTTTAAACTGTACATTGGAGTTTCGGTTTACACCTAAAATTAAATTCTCACCTGTTCCAAAACCAAATTCAAGTATCTTTTCTCCTTCTAATGGGTTAACGAGGTCAATTAATTTAGTTCTAAACCTCTTTTCCGGCATCGTGATACTAATAGCCAAATCATAAAAATTGGTTAGCCAATTATATCCTAGAGCTGCTATATATGTTTTGCTTTTCATCTTTGAAATTATAGCTGTATTTAGTCTTTTTTATATATTTTTCTTTTCCAAAAACATTAAAATTACAATTCCTTTTTTTTAATATATACTTGGAAATGAGAGTTAACTCTACCATCAATCAAAAATTAGGTTTTCCTCTCATAGCCAAGTACTTTTAACTAAATTCCTCTTTTTCAATTTTTTAATACCTTTAAGGAAAGAGGTTCTTTTTACCAATATTTAAATCTTCTACCTCTTTCCCTATAGGCTGCTATTAATTAGGGTATTACCTATTTTGTGCCTGACAAGGGAAGGAATTAACCACTAACCATCAATATTTTTTCCTTCCCGTGACAGGACTTAATGACTATTAATATTTCCTTAAGACAGGAACCATTCTGTTAACTAATAAACCAGAACGATTCCTAATCTTAAAGAAGGGATTATCTAATTAATAGTCTTTTTTACTTTTCCACACTTGAGCATCTTACTGCCATAATATGGGTTTCTCACTTGATCACTTGTACTCAACCAAGAGCTACCACCATCATACATTGGGCAAAACTGCTCGTACAGAGTGCTTTTTGTACCTGTAATTGCTATCAAATCTGAAATATCCTTACTTAAGGTTTTAAAATGCTCTCTTTGATGACTCATTTCACTTTTTGCAATATGTTCGGCGTGCTCAGTGGCATCTTCAATAATATCAGCTAATTCTTTTTGTTCTTCTGCTGTATATTTTGAAGCATCAAATGCTTTTAGTGAGGCAGCCAATTTAGAGCCTTCCTGGGCTGCCTTTTTGGTGTCATCTGCTACTAAAGCATCTTTTAAGTTGAAGTAATCGTTTAATATTGCTTCTGCTTTTGCATCATTGTTCATATTCATCATTTTACTATGGTCCATTTTCATAGTTGCGTGATCGTGGTTCATTTTTTCTTTTTCTTGTCCATTGGCAAAAGAAAGGGTTAACAATAGCATTGCTGCTATACTCATTTTTAAATTTTTCATTTTCTTATTTTTAATTATTATTGTTTAAATACTATCTTTTAATCGTTCTACCCATTGGATTAGTTCCTGTTTTTCGGCTTCTGAAAAACTTGCCTCTCTGTGAATCAAAGTATAAGAATCCAAAGGCATTTCGTCATTTTCAATCTGTTTGATGATGGATCTTAACTTGCTCTTTTTTCTTCTGTTTGATAACGAATCCCACTCATTGAAATTCAATTCTGCCTTACCTTTTTTGATATGATCTTCCAAAAACCAAGCAATGGGTTGTACTTTATTATACCAAGGATATTGAGTATTGTTACTGTGGCAATCATAGCAGGAAGTTTGCAACTTGCTCTTGATGTGGTCTGGCACAGAGTTGACCAACATAAAATCAGTTTTTGGAACGACATCGCTTTGGTTACGCTCCGTGGGAACAAACTGTATGCCCACAAACGCCACCAATAAAACCACTGCTATGATTTTTGCAAATTTCATCTAATTGATTTCTTTTTGCACCTTACCACAGCTTAACATTTTACTTCCGTAATATGGGTTTTTGATATCTTCACTCATACTCAACCACGCACTTCCACCGTCATACATTGGGCAAAACTGTTGGTATAGGGTGTTTTCAGTTCCTGTTATGGCAATCATATCGGTAATATCCTTGCTCAATATTTTGAAATGTTCCCGTTGATGGTCCATAGCACTCTCGGCAATGTGTTCGGCGTGCTCAATGGCATCCTCAAAAATGTCGTTCAATTCACTTTGTTGTTCAGCCGTATATTTACTGCTGTCAAAAGCTTTTAAAGAAGCGACCAAGGTTTTTCCTGCATCGGCTGCCTTTTTTGTATCATCGGAAACCAAGGCATTTTTCAATTCAAAATAATCTTTAATGATAACTTCTGCTTTGGCATCCTGATTGTTGTTTGACATTATTTTATCTGAATTGCCCATCTCATCATTGCCCATCATTTCATTGTGCTCCGTTTTATCGGTATCGTGGTGGCCATCTGCATTGTTGTGTTCATTTTTGTTCTCTTTACAAGACACTGCCGTTAAGGTTATAAAAGCTATCGCAACTATACCTAAAGTTAATTTCAATTGTTTCATCTTCTTTATTGTTTTTAATTGTTTTACTTGATTTATTTTCCTGTTTTTAATATTAAATTCTTACTTATTATAAAAATGACTAATGGTAATATTGTGAATTGAAGAACCGGTGAAACTCCTGCCTTTAATATTGGTGTTAAGGGCATAGATTCTGAATACAACCAATCACCTCTGTTAATGTGCCAGATTTCTACAAAAGTTGCGCTTATTCCTCCTACCAGCATTAATAATAGGGTGTTAAAAAAACTAAGTTGTTTAATCCAATACACATTTTTGAATACTAGGCTAAAAACAAAGAATAGTAACAAAAGTGTCAACATATCAGTTATTGAAGAAAGAACACACAATGAGATGTGACTTAAATCATATTTAAAGTCTTTATATAATGGTCCGTGAGCCAATTCCCAAATAAGGTTTAATACAAAACCTATTAAAGCTATGGTTAAAATCATCCGTTTGTAGTTTGACTTATCAGTAACTTTCGTATAAAAATAGATATATAGAATACCTACTATCACAAGTGAAAATATTGGGATAATTAATATACCTGGACTTAGTGCTAACATTTATTATATTTTTTTACTTTGCATTATATGTGATTACTAACATTCATCCTACATCAAAGTTTTTCAATAACGTTTTCAAGCATTGCCGTTATTTCATTGGCTACCTCATTCAACTTCTCATTCTCCACTGCCTGCATCGATGCCATTGGGTTTACGGCTGCCACTTCAATGGTTCCCGCTTTTATTTCCTGAACTATGACATTGCAGGGCAACATTGTTCCGATTTTGTCTTCTGCCTGCAAAGCTTTATGAGCATAGGGAGGATTGCAAGCCCCTAGTATTCTATACTTTTTAAAGTCTACGTCTAGTTTTTTCTTTAGGGTTTCTGTTACATCAATTTCGGTTAATATTCCAAATCCTTCTCCTTTCAATCTTTGCGTAACTTTATCGATAACATCTTCAAAAGTTCCATTGACTGTTTTATTAAAATAATATTTCATCTTTTATTTTTTTGAATTAATAACTCGTTTACTTTCTTCATATTCTTCCTTGGTGATTTCACCACTGGCATACCGTCTGTCTAAAATCTCTTCCGGACTTTCTCTCTTGAGGATTTTACTTCCGTTTTTATTTGCATATAGAAGAATCCCCAAGACAATCACTCCTAATACAATAATCCACGTGTACATCATAATTTTATCTATTAATTATTAAAATCTTACCGATAAACCTCCGCCAGCACCATAACGATTATCATAACTGCCCATTAGTGAAAAGTTTCTAGATAACATATATTCTGCACCAGCACTCCAGACTGTTTCAGAAATAAAATCTTTATTTATAGGCAAGTCGTTTACAATACCTAAATCTATTTGGTACTCGTAATAGCCAAAAACAGATAGCTTTGGGAATAACATTATACTTCTTCCTAAAGACACTCTAGGTCGCAACTCATTATCAATTCGGGCATCTAGTGCAAATAAATAAGGTGTTAAATAACGAACACCAACTACTGCGGTTGTTTTAAATTCATCTAAACTTTTTCGTGTTTCGTTTTCTATATTAACCCCTCCAAAAACACGCAGATAATCGTGTAGATATCGTTCATAGGTAAATTCTCCTTCCAAATTTTTGTTCCAACCATACTCAAAAGAAGCATTGAACTGGTTTCTAATGTTTGAAGTAATAAGATTAAACCCTGTGGTGTGTGAAGCGGCATCTACCATTCCCCACGAGTACCATTTATCTGTCTCTTCAATAATTTTAGAAACTGGAAACTCATTCATTCTTGGGTCTCTTGGTGTATCATAAGACACTACTCTTGCCATACCGCCCATCATGTGATAAAGTATGTGACAGTGAAAAAACCAATCGCCATACTCGTCGCCATTATTACCATAAAACTCAATGGTTACCTTTTGCATTGGTGGTACATTTACCGTGTGCTTTAATGGTGAGTACTCTCCATTTTCATTAAGTACTCTAAAGAAATGCCCGTGCAGGTGCATTGGATGGTGCATCATGGTAAGGTTATTGAATGTAATCCGAGTTACCTCCTTGTTGTTTATATTAATTTTATCTGCTTCTGAAAGTGGCACCCCGTTCATACTCCAGATATAACGGTTCATATTTCCGGTAAGATTCAACAATATTTCCTTAACGGGAACATCTTTGTCATAGGTGGTTTCCTTGGGTGACTTCAAATAATCGTAATTGTATTCTGCAAATAGATCCATTCCTTCCATTTTCATCCCAGCCATTGTCTCCATTTTTATGGTGTCTTTTTGCATATTCATTGCCATACCTTTCATTTTCGTATGGTCTATGGACGTTGTGTCTTTTGGTATTTCCATATTCATATCATCCATTTTCATATCTTTCATCATGTCTTGTTGTATGGAATCTTTCTTCATCTCTATGCCTTGCATTTTTGAATGATCCATATTTTTCATATCATCATCTTTCATTTCGGAATTACCCATGTCCATTCCTTGCATCTTATCCATCTGCATCCCATATTCTTCCTTCATTTTATAGCGTTCATCTTTTTTAGGGCGATATTTTAATGCATGTGCACCCATTTTCATGTCCATCTTTGCCATTTTCTGCATCATGCCAATCTTATCTGGCCTTGGAACAATCTCGGCAGGAAGCACGTCGCCAGTTCCAAGAAAGGCTGAAGCCGTACCAGAACCATCCTGTGCCGTAATTCTAAATTCAATTTTTCCTTTTTCTGGAATGGTTACAATAAAATCGTAGGTTTCTGCAATACCAATGAACGTTTTGTTCTTTTTAACAGGCACAACATCAAGACCATCAGCCGAAACTAAAAGTGGGTCTCCTCCTCCAAAAGTCATCCAAAAAGAGGTAGAAGCCCCTCCATCTATAATCCTTAATCTAACTTTCTCACCGGGTTTAAATTCAGGATACTCAATACTTTCTTCGCCGTTAATTAAAAAGGCAGGATAATACACATCGGCTATATCGGCACCTTCCATGCGCTGTCTCCAAAAATTTAATTGAGCTCCCAAGGCACCTCGTTTAATTACTCGGTTCAATGGGGTAGCCGTTCCTTTTCTAATGCCGTACCATTCATTGCCTCGTTTAAGATTGCGAAGTACATTCATTGGTTTTTCGTTGGTCCAATCAGACAACATTAAAACCAGTTCTTTGTCATACTCCAATATTTGTTCTTTTGGATGAATGACTATAGAACCATACACCCCACTTTGTTCTTGCAACATGGTGTGGGAATGGTACCAATAGGTTCCTGATTGTTTTATAGGAAATTCGTATTTCTGTGTATGCCCAGGTTCTATGGGTGGTGTTGTTAAATAGGGTACGCCATCATAAAAATTAGGTAATAACAAACCATGCCAATGCACAGAAGTTTCTTCGCTCATTTCATTTTTTACGTAAATAACCGCGTATTCTCCTTCCGTGAATTCTAAGGTTGGCCCTGGGATAGTTCCGTTAACGGTCATTCCCATAACATTTTTTCCTGCTTTGTTTACAGTAGCTTCACGCAAAGTAATAGTGTACTCTCTTGCTGGAAGATTATTTATATTGCCTTCTTTTACTTGCAATTCTTGTGCAAAAACTCCCGTATTTATTGCAACTAGAAATAATAATATTATTTTAGTTTTCATTTTAGTTTTTATTTTAATTCTTTTGAAACCTCTCCGCAAGTCAGCATCGATTTTCCGTAATACGGATTTCTCACTTCTTTTGTTGTACTCAGCCAATCGGCTCCCTTATTGTTGTTCGCCATTGGGCAGTGCATCACATATAACGATTTGTTATAAGGACTAAATGTCTTTTCCAAATCAATCATAGTGCTGGATACCTGTTGGAAAGGTTTTCGAATGTCTTCCAGCGTTTTGAAATGCTGAACATGTTGAAGCGTATTTTTTAAATCACTACTCAACCCCATCCAAACATTGTGCGATTCTCCAGTGAACAAGGACATGTTAACACCTTCCAAAGTCTTTAATATTTTTGCTCCTGCCGTTTTTGCGCCTTCAATATCATCTTTGGTTAGAGCCTCTTTCATATCAATGTAATTTGTAAAAAGAGGTTGAAGCGCATCTTTTGCATTCTGCCCAATTGTTATTTTTTTTAGAACTGATTTTTTAGACTCCACTTTAGAATTAGGAGTGTCACCCATATTCATACCCCCATGATTATGCCCCGTCATTGCCGGCCCTCCTTCTGGGTTCATCATACTAGGCTTACCCGCTAATTGTGCTGCGGCATCAATACTGAATGTTCCGTTAATGGCTATTTCGTCCCCCTCGTCCAAGCCTTTGTTTACCACGAAACCATCCCCCAAACCGGGTCCTAAAGTTACTTCGCGCATCATAAAATTCACACCTTTTGCAGATGTATTCTTAACATATACTACAGAACGCTGTCCTGTCCACATCACAGCAGTTTTGGGAACTACGATAGCATCTGATTTTATCGGTAATTTCGCTTCCACCGTGCCAGAAACGAACATTTCAGGTTTAAGTTTTAAACCCTTGTTATTGATTTCTACTCTGGCCTTTGCTACCCTTGTCATGGGATTGATTACTGGGTCAATATAAGAAATGCGACCTTTGAAGGTTTCCCCTGGTAAAGAAGGGATAGTGAAACTTACCTCATCACCCTTTTTTACCCAAGCCATATCCGATTCATAGACATCGAATAACACCCATACATTATAAAGATTTGCAATTTGATATAATGCTTTGCCCTTGTTGACATAGTCGCCAAGGTTTACCATTTTTTCGATTACATAGCCCGAAACATCGGCATGTATGGGTAGTTCTTCTTTAACAACACCAGATTCGAGGATTTGTGCGATTTGCTTATCAGATAGTTTCCAGTTTTTTAATTTTTCCTTTGCGGCATCAAAAAGCTGTGGCTGGGTCTCAACAATCTTTCTCGCTTCAAAAAGCTCTTCCTGGGCGTTTACCAAATCTGGGGAGTAAATGGAAGCAATCACCTGTCCTTGGCTTACATTCTCACCTGTAAAATTAACCATGAGCCTTTCTATACGACCAGGTATATGGGATGACTGGGAATATACAGATCGCTCATCGGCTTCAACCTTGCCGTTTAATTTAAGCAACTTTATGGGCTTGGTTTTACCCACTACGGCTGTTGAAACGTTGGCAAGCTGCATGGCTGTTGGCGACATGCTTATGGCCATGGGATCTAATTCTGAATCATTATCGTCTCCCAAAGGAATTAACTCCATCCCACAGATGGGGCAGTCACCTGGTTCATTTTGTCTTATCTGTGGGTGCATGGAACAGGTCCATATGTTTTCTCCTGCTATTTCTTCTTCCGAATGTTGATGCTCATCTTTTTTGTTGTTTTCTGAACCTCCAAACAATAACCACCCGAACAACAATCCCAAAATTAGGGTAGATGCGGCCACTTTTATGATTTTTTTTGTTTCTGTTTTCATCTGTATAAAATTTTTAATTTTTTGAAAATTAATGTCTTAAAAATTTTAAGACATTCAGTAATTCGCAAAAATTTTATTCATCCCGATAGGTAAATCTGTCGATGAAAAAATTTATGCTCATTTCATTTGTTTATTTTTTTGCTGTGATATAATTTAATTTAGCCAATGCTATTTTATATTGTTTCAATGCGGTTATTTTTAGTTTATCGTACGTTAGCAATTGTTGCTGCATTCTCAATACCTCTTCGAAGTCCTTTCCGGAATTCCCATAGGACGTAAACAACAGATTAAGTGCCTGTTCCGACTCTGTTATTTGTTCATCGAAAAGGGATACCAACGCGGTTTGTTGTTCAATATCAAAAAAGGCCATTTCGTAATTTGATAGTAATGAATTGGTCATTTCTGTCTTTTGTAGCGAATAACTTTCCTGCATTAATTGCGCTTCCTTTACGGCTGCCTTATACTTTTTCCTAAAAATAGGCAGGCTTAGGGTTACCATTGGCATTAATACATCCTTGCCATTGTCGGGCACAACCATATCGGTACGTTTATCTACCATTACATAGTCCAACCCAAGGCCGATTTTTGGGAAACCTTGTTTAATAGCCGCCCGTTCAGAGGCCTCTACAGCCTTTACCTTCAATTCCAAAGAATTTAAGAGTGGATGATCTACCAAAAGGGAATCTTTACCATTATCAAAGGACAACATGTCAATTTCAAGGGTTTCAGAAATAGATACCGGTTCAAATTCACCACGGTTTAATAATTTATTGAAAGTTGTTAAAAGAGGGCGTTCCTTTTTTTTCAGTATTTCCAGATTTGTCTGTGATTCCTTTAAAAAAATATCTACTCTTAGGACATCCACCAAAGTTCCTACGCCATTTTTGAATTTTGAATTGGAAATGGTCTTATAGGATTCCAAAATAGCAATGTTTCTTTCTTCAATTTTTATCCATTCTTGGAGTTCATATAATGGGTAATAGGCCGCAGAAACCTCAAAGTACAGTTTGTTCCTGGCATCCAAAAAGGATTGATACTTGGCTTCTGCCATAAGTGCTGCGGCATCACCTTGTGCTTTTAAAGTTCCAAACCAAGGGAACATTTGGGTCAATGAAAACCTAGCTTTTTGTGGTCCAACCCTAGTTTCCACCGGTGAAACAAAATATCCAAAAGAAAGCGAAGGATCTGGCAAGGTGCTTACCTGCGGTACTTTTTGCAATACCGCTTCAAACTCCTTGTACTGCGAAAGCAATCCCGGATTGTTTTCTGCCGCTATCTTAAAGTATTCCTCTAAAGTCTGGCTATATGATCCCATACTTATTAAGACAAGTATTATTGTGAATACATTTTTCATTTTATTGTATTTTTTTCAATTTCTTATTTTGATTTTTAATCACCGTTTCCCTCCAATATGCCTGTAATACAGGTACTACAAACATGGTCATGATTTGAATGGTCATCCCCCCAAAGGTCGGTATGGCCATAGGAATCATTACATCTGCGCCTTTACCTGTTGAAGTTAGCACGGGTAAAAGTGCGATAATGGCTACAGCTGCCGTCATCATCGCGGGACGGACCCTTTTCTTTCCGGCCTCCAGGACTGCCGCCCTTACATCAGGAATGGTTTGTGGGTTCTTTTCCTCAAAAACCTGATGGATGTAGGTGCCCATAATCACACCGTCATCGGTCGCAATTCCGAACAGTGCGATAAAACCAACCCATACTGCAACACTTAAATTTATGGTATGCATTTGAAACAGGTCACGCATATTTACACCAGATATGGCGAAATTCATGAACCAATCCTGACTGTAAAGCCACAGCATGATAAATCCTCCAGCGAAGGCAACAAACACCCCGGAAAAATGGATAGATGAGGCAATGACCGTCTTGAACTGAAAAAACAGCAGCAAGAAAATAACAATTAAACTGATCGGTATAACAATGGACAATCTTTTCACTGCCCTGATCTGATTTTCATAACTACCAGAAAATTTGTAGCTTATTCCCGAGGGAACCGTTAGTTCTCCTGCATCAATTCTTTTTTGAATGGCTTCTTGCGCATAGTTCACAACATCGACCTCGGCAAAGCCATCGCGTTTATCAAAAAGAACATAGCCCACCAAAAAGGTGTTTTCACTTTTGATGGCTTGTGGACCTCTTACATATTCAAAATCAACTACTTGTGATAGTGGAATTTGAGCTCCTACTGGGGTGGGAATCAATATCTTACTTAAAGACTCTGGATCATCCCTTAATTCCCTTGGATAACGCACCCTTACAGGAAACCGTTCCCTACCTTCGACTGTAGAGGTAACTTTCATACCTCCAATGGCGGTTTCAATGCTTTGCTGTACATCTTCAACATTTAAACCGTACCTCGATATCTCATCCCTGTTTATATTAAGGTGCAAATAGGGTTTTCCGACAATACGGTCAGCAAATACAGCTTCTGCTTTTACTGAAGGAACTTCTTTTAAAATACCTTCCAGTTGCATTCCAAATTCTTCTATCGTTTTTAAATCCGGCCCAAATACCTTAATCCCCATAGGGGCCCGCATTCCTGTTTGCAACATTACCAAACGGGTCTCAATGGGTTGTAACTTGGGAGCCGATGTGATACCGGGAATTTTTGTGACCTTAACAATTTCGTCCCAAATATCGTTCGGTGATTTAATCTGTGGCCTCCAGTTGCGGAAAAATTCGCCATTGTCGTCCACTATCAAATCTTTTTTGGTAATTCCCAGTTTTAAGGCTTCCTCATTGGTCAGGGTATCTTTTTGCCTGGTAACAAACCTATCTTCCTTATCCACTTTAAAATGGACCCTATGACCTTCTTCATCTAAAATAAATTCAGGCTTATAATTGATGATATTCTCATACATGGAAATAGGTGCCGGATCTAGTGCCGATTCTACCCTACCTAACTTACCCACGACCAATTCTACTTCGGGGATATTTCCCAAAAGCATATCCAATTGTCCAACTATATTTCTGTTATATTCTACCCCTGAATGCGGCATGGAAGTAGGCATCAATAGGAACGACCCTTCGTTGAGGGATGGCATAAACTCCGACCCAATACCTGGAAATCTATTTGAAGCTGCCTGCCAACCGGAGGTTTGCCGAACGCTTTTCCATCCTACGGATTCAAGGCCTTTGGCAACAATTCCGAAAGTACTGTCGAAGCCGATCCAGACCAAAACCCCGAAAAACAGCGTCACAAAAGGTATTAGCATAAATTTTCCTTTGTTCTGCAAACACCATCGTAATACCGGGGTATAGAAATGTACAATAGCCAATAACGCCGCCAAAATAATCCCGATCAAGAACAGCACAAAGAAGTAGTTGATAATAATGCCATTTTGAGGACCTAAAGGCATCCACTCCTCTGTAAGGAAAAAAGAAGCGATGAAAATCGTTAGTCCTAAATTGATATAATTGGGGTACAATTTATATTTCTCTGGCCATTTAGGCTCCAATAAATTATTCAATCCGATTAGTGTTATAACCAACGGCAGCCACATATGGGCATAAATAGCAAAAACAATACCTGCAACAATCAATGATATAGACCAAAAACGGCGTACGCGTTTCTTATCATAATTCACTCCCATTACAAAATGGGCCAGTGCTGGCAATACAATAATACCTAAAACAAAGGCACTTAACAACGCAAAAGTCTTGGTAAACGCTAAAGGCCTGAATAATTTTCCTTCGGCCGATTGCATGGCAAAAACAGGCACGAAACTTACAACCGTAGTAGCCAATGCGGTAGTAATGGCTGAAGCTACTTCTACAGTTGCTTTATAAATTACCTGCATGAGTTCTTTCCCCTTAACGCCATGGTTCTCTGGCATTTCCAGGTGCCTAATGATATTTTCGACAAATACGATTCCCACATCCACCATAACACCAATAGCAATGGCAATACCTGAAAGAGCAACTACATTGGCATCGACACCAGCATATTGCATGACGATAAAGGTCATCAACACCCCAACGGGCAACAGGCTTGAAATAATAATGGAAGCCCTTAAATTGAGGACCAGTACCAATACAACAATGATACTGATTAAAATCTCATGGGATAAGGCATTTTCGAGCGTGCCTATGGTTTCATGGATTAACTGGGTACGGTCATAAAACGGCACAACAGTCAATTGGCTTTCTACACCATTGGCCAAGGTCTTTTTAGGTAACCCAGGAGCAATTTCCTTGATTTTATCCTTGACATTGTTGATGACCGCCAAAGGATTGGAACCGTAACGAGCCACTACAACACCCCCAACAACTTCTGCACCCCCTTTATCAAGTACTCCCCTTCGTGTAGCGGGACCTAAACTGACCACTCCTATGTCTTTGATACGCACAGGAACGTTATCCTGTACGGCAACAACCGCTTTTTCTATATCTTCAGTTTTCTTGATGTACCCCAAGCCCCTTACCAAATATTCCGCCTGATTGACTTCTATGGTTTTTGCACCTACGTCCCTATTTGATTTTTGAACGGCTTGCATAACCTTATGCAAGGGAATGTTATAGGCTTTAAGGGCATCAGGATTTACATCTATTTGATATTCTTGTACATAACCACCTATGGAAGCCACTTCTGAAACCCCTTCAACGGCATTTAAACCGTATTTTACATAAAAGTCCTGTGCGGTACGAATTTCGTGCAGGTCCCAACCACCAGTGGGATTGCCATTTTTATCCCTACCTTCCAGCGTATACCAATATACTTGCCCTAATGCTGTGGCGTCAGGTCCTAATGTTGGGGTTACACCATCGGGCAACAGGCCTGCGGGGAGTGAATTCAATTTTTCCAAAATCCGGGATCGAGACCAGTAAAACTCGGTTTGCTCATCAAAAATAATATTGATCATGGAGAACCCGAATATGGAAGAACTACGAATGGTTTTTACTCCTGGTATTCCTAATAAATAGGTAGTCATTGGATAGGAAATCTGATCCTCGATATCCTGTGGAGAACGCCCAGGCCATTGTGTGAAAACGATTTGTTGGTTTTCTCCAATATCAGGAATGGCATCGACCGGTACGGGATCTTTTGGTAGAAAACCTGTGTTCCAATTAAAGGGAGAAGTAACAACTCCCCAAGTAATTAAAGTTATTAAAATGAGAACTGTAACTAGTTTGTTCTCTAAAAAGTATTTTATGAGTTTATTAAGCATATTATGAGATTATTGTGTTGGAAATATTATAATTGTTCCAAGGGCAATAAATACCTATTACCATGCTATATTATTAGCATGGTAATTAATCATAAATATGCTTTCAAATTAGGAAAGTTTGGTCTAAAACTTGAACATCCCTTATTAAGGGTGGTGGCGAATAGTCTTTAAATGACTTTATTTTCGCTTCGTTAGACTCAAATAAATATATGTAAGATTGAACTAATGCAACAACAAATAGCTGTTGTTCCTTTTCCAATTTATCGAAGGAAATCTTTAAGGTGTCCTGACCTTGAACTAGCAATTGCTCATTACTACAACAATCTTTCTTTGTAATGTCACAATCTGTTGAAGAGGAAGTTTTCTGTACTTCCATACCACAGGTTTTGGCCGTTCCTAAGAATGAGGCATCAACTAAAATATCACCACAATAATGACTTTCGATTGTGAAAGATGTGCTTGATAATAGCACTAATAGTGCCATAAAAAAGGATGATATTTTATAAAAAATCTTCTTCATTAATTATGCAAAGCTATAAAAAAATAAATAGAGTTGGTTAATTTAACAAATAATTTAGACTACAACAGTGGTCTAATTTAAGGGTTATTTATAACTATTTTCTTTGTGATAGTCTAAAACATTGAGAACAATCAAGTTAAAAAATATTATTAAGAATTATTCTAAATAAGTTGGAATTTATGTGTTAGGATACTACATTTGCGCTCTATTTATAATCATTCTAAATAAATTTTTAAATGAAATTCTTGCTTTACTTGATGGTTACCTTAGTATTTTATGGTACAGCATTAGCACAAACCAACCCACAACAAAAAGATTCAACTACACAACAAACCGAGCGACTTAAGGAAGTCGTCGTTACGGGAAATGCATTATTGGGTAGTAAATTTGAGGCACGGAACAAAACGGGTTCTGCAACTTATATCTCAAATGAAGACTTAAAAAAGTTCTCTTACACCAATATCAATAGAGTTTTGCAGACTGTTCCAGGCATCAACATCTACGAAGAAGATGGATTTGGATTACGCCCAAATATTAGTCTACGGGGTACTTCGCCCGAGCGTAGCGCCAAAATTAATTTAATGGAAGATGGTGTGTTGATTGCGCCTGCCCCTTACAGTGCACCAGCTGCCTACTATTTTCCTACTATCGGCAGAATGGAAGCTATAGAGGTGTTAAAAGGAAGCAGCCAAATACAGTACGGCCCCAACACCACTGGTGGTGCCATAAATATGATATCCTCTCGTATACCGGAAAGATTTTCTGGGAAAGCATCGATTACCGCAGGAAATTATGATTCAAAAAACACCCAATTGGTATTAGGCAATAGTTTTAAGAATTTTGGGTTTGTGACGGATTATTTCAACTACAGTTCTGATGGTTTTAAGGATTTAGACGGCGGGGGCAACACGGGTTTCGATAAGACAGATTATATGGCTAAATTTAGAGTAAATACAAATTTGGATGCAAAAATATATCAGTCCTTGACATTTAAAATCCAATATTCTGAAGAAAATGCAAACGAAACTTACTTGGGATTGACCGATGAAGATTTTGAAGAGAATCCCTTTAGAAGGTACAGAGCATCTGCCGAGGATGTGATGAATGCCGAACACCAACAGTACCAGCTTACCCATTTTATCCGTTTGTCACCATCACTTGATATAAGGACCACAGGCTATCTCAATAGATTTAAACGGAATTGGTATAAATTGGATGATGTCAATTTGGGCGAACGTGTAAGTATTAACAATATCTTATCTTCACCAGAAAATTTTCCTTCAGAATATCAAACCCTTTTGGGCAACGAAGACACCCAAACAGATGTTTTGGGCATTAAAGCGAACAATAGAACTTATACCTCAAACGGAATTCAATCCATTGCAACATTAAAATGGGGAAATAACTTGCTGCAAAGTTTAGAAGCAGGCATACGCTATCACGAAGATGACGAGGACAGGTTTCAATGGGTGGATAGATATGCTTTTCAAAACCAAGAATTGATACGGACTACCGTTGGCGAAAAAGGAACAGATGCTAACCGTATAAGCAGTGCCAAAGCACTGGCAGCACATTTACTGTACACGGTAAAAATTGAAAATTTGACCTTGACCCCAGGGTTGCGCTATGAAAACATCACTTTGACCCGTACAGATTATGGGACAGACGACCCTTCACGAACTGGTCAAGACCTATCGATTAGAGAAAACGAAGTAGATGTCTGGATTCCTGGAATTGGGGCTAATTATAGGTTCAGTAATGACCTTTCAATATTTGGTGGTGTACATAAAGGCTTTTCGCCGCCAAGTAATACCCCAGGTCAAAATGCAGAAGAGAGCATCAATTACGAATTTGGCACACGATTTAATTTCAAGGGAATTCAAGGGGAACTTGTTGGTTTTTACAATGATTATAAAAATTTGCTCGGAAGCGATTTGGCAGCAACAGGCGGCACAGGAAGCCTTGACCAATTTAACGCAGGTGAAGTTCGTGTAAGCGGTATTGAGTTTTTACTTAATTACAACCTGCTGCATAAACAAAGTAGTAGTTTTCAGCTTCCCTTATCCGTATCATACACACTTACCGATACTGAATTTTTAACCAGTTTTGACAGTAATGAAGACATTTACGGCATAGTCACCATAGGCGACGAGATACCCTATATTGCAAAAAATCAATTAAACGCGTCATTAGGGTTGAAGCACAGAAAGTTTGATGTAAATGTAAATTCACGATACACAAGTGCTTTCAGAACAAAAGCAGGTTCTGGACCAATCCCAGCAAACTTTAAAGTAGATTCAAATTTCATAGTGGATTTGTCTGCCCGCTATTTTATTGATGAGAACTTTACCCTGTCTTCAAATATTATAAATCTTTTTAATACAACGTACGCAGTATCGAGGGTTCCGGCAGGATTACGTCCTGGTCATCCTTTCGGGTTTAATTTTTCTATCGAATATAGATTTTGAGTTAATCTGCATTAGATGATAAAAGTCATATTTTTTATTAATCATCTATATTACATTCGTAACATTAAACTTATTTTCAGTCGAAACGAAAAAATAAGTTCAAAAACTAATTTTTTAACATATTTTTAAAAAATTTGATATAGAATCATTAATTTTATAATGTGAAATCTTTTTTTTCTAAAATAATATCCTTCTTTTTAGCAGCTTTAATACTGCTTTCTACTTCTTCTTTTACGGTAGATATGCACTTTTGCTGTAATAAACTAGTCGATATGTCCCTGATAGGCAAAGCAAAAGTCTGCGCAGAGAAGGTTCAAAAGAAAAAGGAACCTACAAAACAATGCACTACGCTACAAGAAAAAGATTGCTGTAGTAATCAATCTTTTGTAAAAACGGGAGACGATACCATTAAAAAGGCCAATACCAAACTTGAGGCCGAAACCATAATTTTTCTAAATACTTTTTTTTACGTCTATGTAAATTTATTTGAAGGGCTAGAGAAAAATATAGTTCCTTTTAAACAATATAGGCCGCCCTTGTTATCCAAGGACATACAAATTCTACACGAGACTTATTTAATTTGATTTTCTACATAGCAGGTTGAATTTCCTCACCTGCATTTACGACAATGGCCGAAGCGTTGCTTCTGGCTACATATTGCTGTACCCATTTCTCAACAACATTTTTTTACATAATTAAAACATAGCAAAACATTTTAACCCATTGAGCGCAATGCACAAAAACACATAATAGATTATGAGTGTACCTAAAGAATTTTTAATCAAAAATATGGTCTGTAGTCGGTGCTTAAAAGTTATTAAGCAAGAATTACAGGAACTAGGAGTAACTGTGCTTTCATTAGAATTAGGAAGATTATTGGTAGAAGCACCTAAAAAAACAAGCAAAGAAATTCTTGAAGCCGTTACAACCGTACTTCACGCCAATGATTTTGAAATCGTCCAAAAGGAAGAAGAAATGCTCGTCGAAAGAATGAAGATTATTCTAATCGAGCAATTGCAAGAGCTCCCATTACATATTAAAGTAAAAACATCTGAACTATTGGCGTCAAGTCTTCATAAGGACTACAAGACATTGAGCAAATTATTTTCAGCCAATGAACAGACCACCCTTGAAAAATACTTTATCAAATTGAAGATAGAGAAAGTCAAAGAACTCATTCAACTTAAGCAACTTTCTTTTTCAGATATAGGCTACTTACTGGATTACAGTAGTGTAAATCATTTATCAAGACAATTTAAGGAAGTCGTTGGAATGAGTATGACCGATTATAAGAATACAGAAAAATGGAAACGAAATTTCTATGATGAAATTATATAGATAAGTACGAAAGTTATGCAGATAAAAAGTTTGCAAGGCAATTAAATTTAATAATTCTAAATATAACTATATGAAAACCAAAAAAATCATAATCAGTTTAACACTCTCGGGTGTGCTATATGCACTACTCGTGAGTTTTACTTACGTTCCAAAAACCGAATACGTAGCAATACAGCAAAAAAAATGGGTAGCTCCAGCTAGTGCTGATAAAATAGTAAATCCTTTAAAAGGTGATGCCAACGCAGCTGCCTCTGGCAAAAAGTTATACAAAGCTATGTGTTTCGTATGTCACGGCCCAAAAGGGAAAGGTGATGGTATGGGAGGAGCTGGCCTCACTCCAAAACCAACAGATTTAACCAGTGAAGCAGTTCAATCTCAAACCGATGGTGCTATTTTTTGGAAAATTGCTGAAGGAAGAGCACCTATGGCTGGTTACAAAACGTCAATTCCAGAAAAAAAACGCTGGGAAATTATTAATTATATAAGAACTCTAAAACAATGAAAAAACTATTCATATTAACAATGATAGTAGGCATTGGTCATATATCTTATGGTCAGACCTACAATGACTTTGAGACCGATAGTACTAAAACTTCTGAACCATTTAAACCTAGTAAGACCCAGTTTATGATTAGAGGTTATGGTCATACAGGGCTAAACACTTTAAGTAGTGATGAAGAAACAGAATCATCCTATGTTGGTTCTGCGTTTGCACCTATTTTCTTATTCAAACATTCAGATAAATTGATATTTGAGGCTGAGCTTGAATTTGGACTAGAAGGTAACGAACTTGAAGTTGGACTGGAATATGCCAATGTCATGTATGTTTTAAATAAGAACATGACGGTTCGGGCTGGTAAATTTTTACTTCCTTTTGGAACGTTTATGGAACGATTACATCCTTCATGGATTAACAGGCTGCCTACAGTACCTCTAGGCTATGGCCATGATGGCATTGCCCCATCATCAGGCATCGGCGTGGAACTTCGTGGTGCTTTTGATCTTGGTGGTCCAAAACTGAATTATTCCGTTTATTCTACCAATGGCCCACGTTTAAAAGACGGCAGTGAAGAACCAGAAGAGGCAGGTATGCTTCTGTTTCAAAACTTTGAAGACAATAATAACAGTAAAGCTTTTGGAGGACGAATTGGGTTATTGCCTTTTGCAGATTCTTCAACTGAAATAGGTTTTTCTACATATTCAACAAGCAAAGCTGGCACTAGAGATTCAGAATATGAAAATGTTGGAGCGTTCTTATATGCAATTGATTTTGCTTTTATAAAACAAATACCTGCAATTGGTGGATTTATTGATATAAAAGGACAGTACAATAATTCCAATATTGATGATGCAACTTATATTGAGATAGAGGATGATGTAGAAGAAGAATATACCTTCGATAATAAAAGCAACTCTTTCTATACACAATTAAGTTATCGTCCAACCATGGCAGAAAGTGATTTTTTAAAAAAACTGGAATTAGTCGGGAGATACTCAAACTACAATGCACCTGAAGGTGCCGAATGGGAAGAACAGTCTGATCAATACGCTTTTGGTTTAAATTATTGGTTGACCTGGAGATCGGTTATAAAAATGACTTACCAGACAACAGAAAGTGCTGGTGGCCATGACGGTGGCGGCACGGTCAATGGATTTTATATACACTGGGCGATTGGATTTTAATTATTCATTAAAACTAAAAAATTATGAAAACAATACATAAAATATTTATCGCAGGATTAATGCTCTTTATTACAGGAGGGATAATAGTGAGTTGTTCTTCAACAAAAGACACTTATACAGCTGCAACAGACGTTGAGGAAGAATTTAAAATTGAAAAATCTGGCGCTCAATTGTGGGGAGAAGCTTGTAATAGATGTCATTTGGCACCCTCTCCTGCAGATTATAATGACACTGATTGGTCAACTATCAGTCTTCATATGAGAGTTAGGGCAAATCTTACTGAAAAGGAAATAACAAAAATTGAAACCTTTTTAAAATCTGCCAATTAATAGCTGATAACCCATTCCCTCCCTAAAACCTAATCAGGTATTGGGAATGGGTTTATAAAAATTAAAATAAATGTTTAAAACAATAAAACAGAAAACTATGAAAACACTAGTAATTTTTATATCGATTGTTGGTCTTGTAAGCTTAAACAGTTGCAATCAACAAGCAGACCCTCAAGATGTACTGGAAAATCCTGAAACTCGCACAGAAGTTTTTAATGCCATTACTAAAAATCTCGACTATATGACCGAGTTTATGGAAAGTATGCACGGCAACCAACACGCAATGCAAATGATGCAGGGCAATAAAAAAATGATGGGCTCTATGATGCAAGGAGAAGGAATGCAAATGATGATGACAGACAGTACGATGATGCACTCAATGATGAACGGAATGATGAATGACGGCAAAATGATGGGAACAATGATGAAAATGATGCACGAAAAAGGGATGATGAGCGAGGACTGTATGGAATCCTGCTCAAAAATGATGAGCGAAAAAGGTATGGATATGCAGGGAATGAATAAGATGGACAATATGGATAGCTCAACCAAAGAAGACCATACCGAACATCATTAATTTTAACCTTTAAAATCAAAAACAATGAAAAATAATCACTGGATATGGATGGTCATCGGTTGTGGATTACCACTACTGTTCATCTTTTTCGCACCATCAATTGGTATCGGAAACAGTTCTTCTCTCTTCATATTCATCCTGTTTATGTTTGCTTGTCATTTATTTATGCCTCACGGTTCGCATCGTCACGGTGGACATAATCATTCACAGAATAGACAAAAAGAACACGAACACAGTAATGAGGTGTCTAAAACAGAACGAAAAGATGAAGACAAAGGACACCATCATCATTAAATACAAAATAATGAAACAAAAATTTCAAATAAGCGGAATCAGCTGCGGTGGATGTGTATCAAGAGTAAAAAAGACTTTAGAAGAACATCCCAATATAGAAAAAGCAGAGATCTTTTTGGCACCAAAAGGTGCTGCACTTATCACGATGAATGAAGCACTTTCTGTTGCCGAATTACAAAAGCAACTTGATGGGC
>TARA_R110002074_G_scaffold251739_1_pt1 | contig 22550 bp, 22 predicted proteins | sample TARA_R110002074 | Tara Oceans TARA_R110002074 (sample SAMEA4397215) | marine metagenome | biome: Polar Biome; feature: [MIX] marine epipelagic wind mixed layer (ENVO:01000061); material: water (ENVO:00002006), including particulate matter (ENVO:01000060) such as... | depth 10-100 m | reverse complement strand
ATTGATAGCCAACCCTCCGAAATCGGCGAAATCACACTCCGCCGTCGCCGCATCCCGGCACTGGGCGACAGAGACATCTTCGAGGTAAAACTCGGCGAAGAATTCCTCATGTCCAGCATGTTTGTGGACGCCGAAGTGGCCCTCTCTGATCTCGGATTAGGTGAAACCGAAGGCGACAACCTGAGCGTCGTTGTTGGTGGACTGGGGCTCGGTTATACCGCTGTAGCCGCACTCAAGCACGAACGGGTTGGAGAGTTGCTGATTGTCGAGTATCTGGAGCCGGTTATCCGCTGGCATCAGCAAGAATATGTGCCCCTTGGTAAAGACATCAACGCAGATGCTCGCAGCCGCTACATTCACGGAAGTTTCTTTGATCTGGCCGTCACCGATCCCGAAAACGGCGGTTTTGATCCCGAAACCCTGGGCAAAGAGTTCGATGCCATTCTCCTCGATATAGACCACTCGCCTCGTGCCTTGTTGAATGACTCCAACGCCAGCTTCTACACCACCGAAAATATCAGCCGGATGGCCCGTCAACTCAAACCACGGGGTATTTTTGCCATGTGGTCCAATGAGGGCGAAGATGCCGTATTTATGGATATACTGCGGGATGTGTTCACCGAAGTAGTCTGCCATGTTGTAAGCTTTTATAACCCATTCCAGAACAGAGAGTCTTTCAACACCGTTTACGTGGCCCGCAAACCGGGCTGAATCAGCCGGAGTTTGTATGCCAGTGACAACCCATCGTACTCGCCCATTCAGTTCGAGCCAGCGCCTCCCGGAGTTGAATGAGGCGCCGGTTCTGCACGCGCCAGAGCAGGCGGGTGAGTTGCTGGCGGAATTTATCCACCGCTATCCTAAGCTCATGATTCTGACCGGTGCTGGTGTAAGCACAGATTCCGGTATTCCCGATTACCGCGATGGCGAAGGCGCCTGGAAGCGGAAGCAACCGGTTCAGCATCGGGAGTTCATGGAAAGTTTTGAAACCCGTCAGCGCTATTGGGCGCGCAGCCTGGTTGGCTGGCCTGTCATGCGCAATGCCACGCCGAACCCATCCCATTACCACATCGCCGACCTCGAACTGCGCAATCATTCCAGCCTGGTGGTTACCCAGAATGTAGACCGCCTGCACCAGAAAGCCCGCACTCACGCGGTGAGCGACCTACATGGACGCGCCGATGAAGTGCTGTGTATGAGCTGTGGCTATCGCTGCCCCCGGGAAGATGTGCACGCACGGTGTGCCGATCTCAATCCGGATTTCGGACACTACAAAGCCGACACCGCACCGGATGGAGATGCGGATCTGGATGTGGATTTTTCAGGATTTCAGCTGGCAGATTGCCCCAAGTGCAGCGGCATACTGAAGCCAGATGTGGTGTTTTTTGGGGATTATGTGCCGAAAGAAAGGGTGAGTTCGGCATTGGGTGCGCTGAAGGCCAGCGATGGCTTGCTGGTGATTGGTTCGTCACTGATGGTTTTCTCAGGATTCCGCTTCTGTCGGTACGCCAAAGAATTCGGTAAGCCGATTGCGACTCTTAATCTGGGCAGAACACGTGCGGAAGAGCTGGCGGAATTGAAGTTGAACGCAAGAATCGGGGAGACCCTGAGGGCCTCCCTCGATCAGTTGTAGGCTAACACCTTACCCGGGGTTGCTTACGCCCCGACCAGGTTGTAAACAAACACGGTTCCCACAGCCACCGGCGTAATGTAGCGCACAGTGATGTACCACAGGCGGAACATGGGCTCTGAGAGCGCCAATTCATCCTCCATTGCCTTGCGTGACATCACCCAGCCGGCAAATATGGCAACCAGAAGGCCGCCCAAGGGCAACAGGATGTTGGCGGTAAAGAAGTCCAGCAGATCAAAGATGGTTTTACCTTCAAGCATGCCTATCCATCCTAATGGCGCAAAATCCGACCACAGGTTCAGGGAAAGGATGGATGCGATACCCAGCGCCCAGCACACGAAACCTGCGCCTAACGTACTGGTGATGCGGGTCATTCCTTTTTGTTCCTCCAGCCATTCCACAATGGGCTCCAGCAGCGAAATACCGGAGGTCCAGGCAGCAAATATCAGCAACAGGAAGAACAGGGTTCCGAACAGGCTGCCCATGGGCATCTGGCCAAACGCCAGCGGCAGGGTCTGAAAGATCAGGCCGGGGCCGGCGCCAGGCTCAAGGCCGTTGGCAAAAACGATCGGAAAAATGGCCAGGCCGGCTAGCAGTGCGACCCCCGTGTCGATGACACTGACAGCAATAGAGGTTTTGGCGATGGAAATGTCCTTTGGCAGGTAAGAGCCGTAAGCCATCATCACCGCCATGCCGAGGCTCAGAGTGAAGAACGCGTGCCCAAGTGCCACCAGAACACCGGTGGTGGTGAGCTTGGAGAAGTCCGGCTGGAACAGAAAGGTTACAGCGCGGCCAAACTCACCGGTGGTCATGGCGTAGCCGACTACGGTTAGCAAAAGCAGGAACAAAGCCGGCATAAGAATGCTGACGGCCCTCTCAAGGCCCGCCCGAACCCCTTTCGCCACCACGAGCATGACCAGCGCCATAAACAGGGTGTGCCACATCAGCAGAGTGAGCGGATCAGCCAGAAGGTCAGAGAAGATGGCGCCAATGGCATCCGCAGACTGGCCTGTAAGCTCGCCACTGGCGGCTGTCCCCACATAGGATGCAGCCCAGCCACCGATCACCGAGTAGAATGAGAGAATCAGGAAGCCGGCGATTACTCCGACTGCGCCGACCATACGCCAGGCCGGATTGAGCTTGTCGTGCCCGGTAATGGCTCTGAGGCTATTAACCGGGCTGCGGCCGCCGCGGCGACCAATGAGCACCTCAGCCATCATGATGGGCAGGCCAACCGCAGCGATACAGAGCAGGTATACCAGTACGAAGGCTCCACCACCGTTTTCACCGGTAATGTAGGGGAATTTCCAGATATTCCCCAATCCAACAGCCGAACCTGTGGCCGCAAGTATAAAAGCAAGGCGTGAGGACCAGAGCCCCCGGTTGGCGTTCGAGCCTTCCAGCGCTCCTGAAACAGGTGCGTTTGATTCAGACATGATTGTCTCCTGTAGATGCTTGTTTTTGTTTGTAAGAGCGGAAGCCATGAATTAATCATAGCCCCGTAAACCAAATGCTGTTCGTTATCCCGCGTTGATGCGCTGCTCGCGCGCTGTCTCAGCTGCGGTGGAATGTTTCCGGAAGCGTTCTTCGGCAAGAATATTGGCAACTGCGCCGGTTGGCATGCCGCTGCGATCCGAGCGCGTGAAGATCTCGGAAAGCGTTTGGCCAATGCCTTCTACATGGGCTCGCACGGCTTCCGGGGACGCCCCTGTGCGCTCGTAGAAGATGTCGATGATGCCGCCGGCGTTAATGGCAAAGTCCGGAGCATAAAGAATGCCGCGGTCTTTCAGTGCCTGATCGTGATCCGGGCGTTGCAGGAGATTGTTGGCGGCGCCTGCAATGATGGTAGCGTTCAGGCGGGGAATGCTGTCGTCGTTTAGCACGGCACCCATGGCGCAGGGTGCGACCACATCTACCGGCAGGAACAGAATGTCGTCAGCCGAGGCGGCATGAGCGCCCAGCTCATCCACCGCACGCTGCATATTCTCCTGGTGAATGTCGTACACCCAAAGTTCTGCGCCAGCTTCTTTCAAGTGTCGTGCCAAGCGATAGCCCACGTTCCCAATACCCTGGATAGCAACCTTCAAACCGGTCAGGTCGTCGCGGCCGAGCTTGTGTTTCACCGCAGCCTTCAGGCCGACGAATGTGCCATAGGCTGTGGTAGGTGAGGGGTCACCGTTACTGGGCTGGCCGTCAAAAGCGGTGCGCTCGACAATGCCGGCAACGTGCTTGGTATGCCGCCCCATGACTTTCAGGTCGGGCACGCTGGTGCCGGAATCTTCGGCCGCAATGTACTGGCCGCCAAGGCCTTCCAGATGCTTGCCCATGGCTTCCAGCAAGGCTTCACTCTTTTGTTTGCGCGGGTCGCCGATAATGACCGATTTGCCGCCGCCCAGATCCAGGTTGGCAAGCGCGGACTTGTACGTCATGCCCCGTGACAGGCGCAGTACGTCGCGCAAGGCTTCTTCATCGCTGGCATAAGGGAACATCCTGCAGCCACCCAAAGCGGGCCCGCGGGAAGTGTTGTGTATGGCAACAATGGCTTTGAGCCCGGTCTCGGGGTCGCAGAAAAAGGATAAATGTTCGTGGTTGTCAAATTCGGGATGGCTGAATACGTTCATGCGGTTTACCCCTCTTCCCTGGTCCTGATGGACTTAAACCTGTGGAAATGAAAGGCGATGTTCTTAACAGTTAGGCGCGATTGTGCAGCGTACAAGACATCCTGGAGGCGTGCAGATACAGACATTTTGAAATCCTCTCCACCTGGCCGGATCTCGGCGGCAGTGGCGGTGTTGTTTTTGTCCCCGGCTTGTGGCCGGCGTTTGATTTCAGGTGCCCGGGTCTCCCGAAGGGGATTGCCCTTGTGGGGTCGGGCTGTATGTAAACTAATCGCTGTAAGCCGAGAGGTCAATTGTAGATGTGGTGCCTACACGATATCTACCAGAGGCCGCTCTCCCCGGGAGTGGGCAATCTACGTCAGGGAGCAGGATAGTGACACCAAAAAGCACATACCACTATGGGGGTAGGTTGTTATATTTATGGGTATTTTTGTCTGTTGCATGCCATTTTGGGGTGGTCAGAACGCTGGGCTGACTTTCGTCAAGGTTGGTGCGATTTGATGCGCTCTAGACTCGCACAGCTTCATCCAATTCTGTTTGTCAGCAACCCGCTAGCCACCACACAAGGTGCAATACCGATGAAAAAACGATCACTGCTCTCCAGCTCGCGTGCCCGGAAACTGTCGCTGCCGGTTTTACCGCTCGGCATATTATTGGTCTCGACGGCGACTCCGGTCGCGTCGCAAAGCCTTACCGATGCGCTGACCTCTGGCACAGTGTCAGCTGATATCCGTTATCGCTACGAGTTTGTCGATCAGGACAACTCACTTGATAATGCCCAGGCCTCCACCGTCCGCACACGCTTGGGCTACCGCACTGCTCGGTATCAGGGGTTCGAGGTATTCATGGAGGCTGAGGACGTTACTGCGGTAGGTAATGAGAATTATAACAGCACTATCAACGGCACCGTTGACCACTCGGTGGTGGCCGACCCTACAGAAACCGAGGTCAACCAGGTGTACCTGCGCTATCGCGGTCTGGCGGATACAACCTTGACCTACGGCCGTCAGCGTCTTGCGCTGGACAACCATCGCTTTATAGGCAACGTTGGTTGGCGCCAGAATGAGCAGACCTTTGACGGTTTCACCGCTGTTAACACCTCCCTCAGGGATACACGGATAACTGCCGGCTATTTGTATAATGCCAATCGAATCTTTTCAGATGCGAGTCCGGTGGGGAATTTCGGCATGCGTGCTCCAGTACTTAATGTTCAGTATGAGGGGCTGGCCGCAGGCACGGTGACGGGTTACGGCTACCTGCTGGACTTTACCGATTTGCCGTCGCTGTCTACTCAGACCTTTGGCCTGCGCTTCGATGGAGGAACGGCCATTACCGACGGAGCCAAGGCTCTTTACACACTTGAGTATGCGCGCCAGAGCGACTATGGGGATAATTCCCAAAGTTTTGACGTGGACTACTGGCTATTGGAGGCAGGGCTGGCGACCTTGGGCGTAACCTTTAAGGCGGGTATGGAAACCCTGGGCTCCGATGACGGCAAGGCCTTCCAGACACCGCTGGCGACGCTACACGCCATGAACGGCTGGGCCGATCAGTTCCTGGTAACCCCGGTGGACGGTCTGCAGGATATCCATGCGTCCGTTGCGACTTCGGTCAACGGGGTCAAGCTGATGGTGGTCTATCGGGACTTCAGTAGTGATAGGAACAGTGTTGATTATGGCAGCGAACTCGGTCTTCAGGCGACGTATGCCTTTGATGAGAACTACAGTGTGGGTGCCAAGTTTGCCAGTTACTCGGCCGATGACTTTGGTGTTGATACGGACAAGGCCTGGTTATGGGCTGGAGTGAAGTTCTGATTCGCCACAATTGGTGTTAGCTTCAGGCCGGAAGACGGTCCCCAGGGATTGTTTTCCGGTTTTTCCATTCCCCGCAGCCCCCCTGCCATCACTTTCTTTTGCCACTGCCCGCAGTCATGCGCTAGTTTGAGGGCTTTGGAGTCATTGACCGGGGGAGTACAGGATGTTGGAGTCTATCGAGGCCGGCCTCAGTGCGTGGCTGTTGCCGGGGGTATCTGCGTTACTGGCGCTGCTGGCAACCTACACTGCCTATCGGATTGCGTTGGCACTGACGCGGCGATTTACTCGCTCCAAGGCCGTTCCCCGTATCTTTCTCGATGCCGCCGCGCGCGCTCTGGGCGTCGTTTTGTGTTTGTTGGTGCTGAACGGAGTTCTGGAAACCGCACCCGAAGATCTTCCCCTGCTATCGGAACTCCAGCATCTCGCCACGCTATTGTTGATCCTGTCGCTAACCTGGGCGGCGGTGCGTTGCACCTCGGCCATCGGTGAGGTGATTGTCACGCTCAACCCGGTACTGGAGGGCCAATGGAAACGCGCCCGTAAAGTCGAAACACAGACCCGTTTTCTGGTTCGCGGCCTCAATATCCTGATTGTGATCGTAGGGTTAGGGGCAGCCCTGATGACCTTTGAAGGTGTGCGCCACGTTGGTGGTAGCTTGTTAGCCTCAGCGGGCATTGGTGGCATTGTCCTGGGCTTTGCGGCCCGCCCGGTGCTGGGCAACCTGCTGGCGGGCATGCAGATCGCGCTAACTCAGCCGTTCCGCATCGACGACGTACTCCATGTTCAGGGTGAGTGGTGCTGGGTCGAGGAAGTAACCGCCACCTACGTGGTGTTGCGGGTTTGGGATCTGCGGCGGCTGATCGTGCCATTGCAGTGGTTTATAGAGAACCCGTTTCAGAACTGGTCGCGAAATACGGCGGACCTGCTGGGCACTGTCTTTTTGTGGTTGGACTACGCCATACCGGTGGAGCCATTACGTGAGGAGTTTGCGCGTTTGCTCCGGCAGGCGCCACAGTGGGACGGCAAGACAGAGACGGTGCAGGTTACTGACTCCAACGACCGGGCCTTACAGATACGCTTCCTGATGGGTGCCCCGGATTCCAGCCAGGCCTGGGACCTTCGGTGTGTTTTGCGGGAGGGCTTGGTAGACTTTGTTCAGAACCAATATCCGGAATATCTGCCTCGTGTTCGGGCGCGGCTGGTGGAGGACTCAGACATGGCCTCCGAGCAATAACCGGGCGCGGTTGCACTTGAGGTTCCTGCCTTCGGAAAGTACCTATACGCGTTTCCAAAAAATTTCCTTAGCTTGCGTAGATGATAAACACCGCATATCCATACCAGTTCCAGTCCGCGAAGGTTCGTTCCGAACTTATCCGGATGTTTCCTATTTCCCTGTTTGTGATGGCGTTCGGCGCTGCATTCGGTCTTGCGGCCGTGCAAAAGGGACTGGGGCCTCTAGAGTCTATACTGATGAGCACCCTGGTATTTGCCGGGGCTTCGCAGTTCGCAGCGATTGATATGTGGGGGGCTGAAGTCTCTGTGATCCCCGTTATGGTCGTGGTATTTGCCATCAATTCCCGACACCTGCTGATGGGCGCTTCGCTGTATCCCATGCTTAAAGACGTTTCTCCCGCTAAACGCTATGGCCTTATGCTGCTTCTTACGGATGCCAACTGGGCTGTATCGGCCCAGGAGTACCAAAGCGGTAGGCGTAACCTTGAGGTGATTCTGGGCGGCGGGCTAGCGCTCTGGCTGGCCTGGATTGTCGGCACCTGGTTAGGCGTGTATTTCGGTGGGCTTTTGCAGAATCCGAAAAGCCTCGGGCTGGATATGGTGCTGGGCAGTTTTCTACTGGCCATGGCACTGGGCGGAAAGAAGAATCCTCGCGTACTGGTGGCCTGGACGTTGGCAGCTGTTGCCTCGCTGGCGGCCTGGACGTGGCTGCCGGCCAATACGCATGTGGTCGCCGGAGCGCTTGCCGGCGGTGTGGTTGGTTTCTTCTGGCTTGAAAAAAAGCCGGTTGATGAAAATGCGGAGGAGCCGGCATGACCATTGAAACCACCACGACAGGCGTCCTGGCGCTGATACTGATCATGACACTGGTTACCCTGGCAACCCGGTTCGGGGGCGTGTTTATCATGTCCTATGTGCGGATAAGCCCGCGCATTGAGAGCTTTATCAACACCATGGCCAGTTCCGTGCTTATCGCCATCATCGTGCCCATGGCGTTTGGCGGTGATGCGGGCGCGCTTGCGGCCCTATCGGTTACTGCCATTGTCATGCTTACCATCAAGAAGCCGTTGCCGGCCATTGCGGCGGGTATTTTCGCGGCTGCCTTTGTTCGATATTTCTTTTGAGAGAGAAACCCGTTTGCATTGATTGATTATTCTTGGGAGTTGTCCTTGGGCCATTGCTTGATATACAAGTCCCGCTTGGCGTAAGGAATTTCCACGCCATGCTCATTAAATAATCTGTAGATGGTCATATGCAGTTCATGTGCAATCCTGCCGCGATCTTCCGGTTTGGTTATCCAGCACATCAAATTGAAGTCCAGGCTTGAGGCGCCAAAACCACGTAACCTGACTCTGGGCTCTGGTAGTTTACATACTTCGTTGTGCTCTGTTCCCGCTTTTAATAACAGTTGAACTACTTGATCAGCGTCAGAGCCGTAAGCTACGCCGACTATGATGCGAATTCTCAGACTCAGTGGGCCACCGCTTTCATTAATAATTTTAGCGTTAGCAATAACCCCGTTGGGGATGGTGATCTCAACATCGTCACGGGTTAACAGGCGGGTGCTGCGTAAACCAATTGCACAGACTTTACCGCGCTCACCAGAGTCCAGATTAATGTAATCTCCGATTTTATAAGGTGCATCGGCAACAATAAAAAATCCGGAAAACAAATTACCCAGTGTATCTTTGGCGGCGAACCCCAGGGCCAGGCCGACGATACCAGCTGAAGCTAGCCAGCCTACCGGGTTAACCCCCCAGATTATTAAAAGTACATAGCTTCCTATCATGATGCTAAGCAGTTTGCTGGTCAGATCCAGCAGTGGCACAGTGCGCGCATCAATCAGTTGAAAACGGTTTTCCCGACTCAGTGCTTGTAGCGCCAGTGTTGAGATTTTAATAACAGCGCCCATCCAGCTGGCGGTGATGATTGATAAGAATATTTTGATCAGTGTTATCCCACCTAAAGGCAGGTTAGCTACAACAATCGCTAGAGATACGCCCAAAAAAAAGATGGTGTTAAAAATGGGCTTGCGCAAATCTTTCATCACGGCATCGTCGACCGAAGGTCGTGTCAAACCAGTGATTCGGCCTACAATGTTGGCCAATAATGACCGGAAAGAGATAGCAATAATGTAGGAGGCAAGTGCAATCAGCAGAGCTCCCAAAATTGGGTGCTGCAAAATAAGTTGCCAGCTTGATTGAGCCGACTCAGGAAGTAGTTGGCTGACACCTTGCGCAATGTCAGTTAAATAAGTTTCTATTTCTGATGTCTGATCATCGGTAATGGCGGCAGTATCAGTATCGGCGGGCATCTGGTGCTCTCGTCATGGTAATTCTATTACTGGAAATTCGAGAACGAACTGGCACACAAAATTATGTAGAAGTCGGTGAATTAGCTAAGCCGACAGCGTCAATATCGAACGTTTCTGGCTTCCACGAACGCCTGTCTGCAAACTTGTAAAAAAAGCTTAGTCGAGCAACCTGCAACCTGCCATGTAATATTTTGACTTCTGTGATTTGCCGGATAGCGGCTTGTCTTATAGGCTTTGGTTGAAAGCCACCGAGTGCAAGGAGCTTTGTTATGTCCGATAACCACGTGTACAAGAAAGTTGAAATTGTCGGTTCGTCAGAGAAAAGTATTGAGGGCGCGATTGAAAATGCCCTCGCGGAATCTGCGCAGAGCATCCGCAATATGGAATGGTTCGAGGTAACTGAAACCCGTGGACACATTGTTGATGGCAAGGTTGGTCACTATCAGGTATCGCTGAAGATAGGTTTCCGTATCAAAGACAGCTGACTTGGATGCGGAGCAGGGCGGCGCCCGAAGGGTGGCCTCTCAGGCTCCGTCGTTTTGCCGGAACGGCAGCGCCGTTTTGGCGTCTTCGTAGTAACCCATCACCTGTTCTGCCTCCTCACGTGTGAAGACTTCAATCGCGTCATGAAATCCCGGGTGGGCGATCCCGTGCCATGAATGCGTGAGCACCGGCTCAAAGCCGCGTACCAGTTTGTGTTCGCCCTGCGCACCCGCGTCGAAGGTTTGAAGGCCCAGATCAATGGCCAGCTCAATGCCCTGGTAGTAACAGGTTTCGAAGTGCAGGTGGTTGTACTCCTCAAGGCAGCCCCAGTAACGACCATAAAGTGTGTTCTTCCCGCTCAGAAACAATGCTCCTGCAATCATTTCTCCGTCTTTTATGGCCATGATCACATGCAGGTGCTCGGGCATGGTCTGTCGTATCTGTTCAAAGAACTGCCGGGAAAGGTAGGGGTGTTGCCCGCGTTTCAGGTAAGTGGCCTGGTAGAACACATAGAAAGCTGCAAGAACATGATCGGGGAGATCCCGGCCATGGAACCGGGTGAAGGTAATCTCCTGTTCAGCTACCTGGCGGCGCTCCTTGCGAATGGATTTTCGCTTGCGTGAGGTGAGTTGGCCCAGAAAGTCCTCGAAGCACCCGTAGCCTTGGTTGTGCCAGTGAAACTGGCAGCCAATGCGATGTAGATGCTTATCTTGCTGGAACAGTTGCTGATCCTCTGCGCTGGGAAATAGAAGGTGCCACGAGTGAGCGCCAATGTGGCCGATGAGGGTGTCCAGAAGGTTGTGAATCTGGCGGGCATTGAGCGCACTTCGCAACTGCGGGTCAAGCAGTAACCTCGGCCCTTGGGAAGGTGTAAAAGGCACAGCTATCAGGAGTTTGGGGTAGTATTCCATGTCGTAGCGGCGGTATGCGTCCGCCCAGGCCCAGTCAAATACGTACTCGCCCATGGAGTGGGACTTGAGGTAGGCGGGTGCGACTCCGGCAATCTCGCCTCCCAGGCGAAATGCAAGATGGCAGGGCTTCCAGCCGGTTTTTTCGCTGGTGCAAAGGGAACTTTCCAGCGCTTCGAAAAACTCGTACCGGAGAAATGGATTGTCGGTGCCTGCCAGCCGTTCCCACGTCTCCCGGGGGATGTCGGAAAGGGAATGGCAGGCCTCGAGCGTTAGAGATGATACTGCGAGTTCTGACATGATTGGGGCGTACTCCTTGATCGCTCCCGATACCTTACGTCAAAACCCGATTTGTGATCACTTCTTTGGCTGATCGCAGCGTTCTTTCATCTTTTCCTGCATTTTTTTCATGCGCTTGTCGTGCTGCTCGCGCTTTTCTTCGTGAATCTCGTTCCAGATTCCACGCTGTTCGTCGTTCAGTTTCAGGCGCTCAGCCATGGCTTCCTGCCGCTCGGCCATTTCTTCCTGGCGTTCTGCTTTGTTAAAGCGCCCTTTGCCTTCGTGCATGTTGTCGCACATTTCAGTCATGTCGCGCTGGCTGTCGCTATGCTGGTTGTGGCCATCATGGTCTGCAGCCATCAGAACAGGACTGGTTGCGAGCAGGGTAGAGGCCAGAAGGCCGGCGGCAATGATGGATGATTTACGTATGCTCATGAGATTTCCTCTTACAGAGAAGTAGCTGCTTCGCCGATTTTGGCAGAAGCATGATTCACCCCTATAGTACTGCAGAACTTGGTAAACGAGCATTAATGGAACGTAAAGGTTCTGCAAAGGAGCGCAGGCCAGAGCCGGCAGGTTACGGGGCCCGTGTTAGACTTCGGGTAACATGTCTTGCACACATCAATCGGGCAAATCCGGGCAGAGACAAACGATGCAGAACAGAGTCCTGTTGATAGAAGATGACGACGAACTCCGTGAACTGCTTGCCCGCTATTTAAGCGGCCAGGGGTTCATTGTGCGTGAGGCCGCCAATGGCAGCGACGGACTGGCACTGGCGCTCGGACAGCATTGCGATATCGTTGTGCTGGACATCATGCTGCCGGATATCAATGGTCTTGAGGTGCTGCGTGAACTGCGCTCTGAAACGCATCTGCCGGTGGTATTGCTGACCGCCCGGGGAGATGAAACGGATCGTATTGTCGGGTTTGAGGTGGGTGCGGATGACTATATCCCCAAGCCTTGTAACCCCCGTGAACTGTCGGCCCGGCTTCAGGCGATTCTGCGCCGGGTTGCCTGGGATCAGAAGGCGAAAGTAGAAGAGTCGCGGCACTATGGCGACCTGCGAATTGAGTTAGATTACCGTCGCATTTACCAGAATGACACACCGCTGGAACTGACAGCCACCGAGTATGAAATTCTGCAGGTTCTGCTCGCTCACGCCGGCAGCGTCGTGCGCAAGACTGACCTGATGCAATGGGCTCTGGGGCGTCGTCTGGAGGCATTCGACCGGACACTGGACATGCACATCAGTAATCTTCGTAAAAAGCTGGGAAACGATGACCCGCCCCGGATCGAGACAGTGCGTGGTCTTGGGTATAGCTACCGGGTGTCGGTATGAGGCGCCGGCTGATAGTGCCGCTGTTCTGGCGGATTTTCCTGCTGATCTGGCTGGCCATGGCGGCAGCGATGATTGTGAGTGGATTGGCCTCCAGTGTATTGCTGGATCGCGAGCGCGTTGCTATTGAGCGCCAGCTTGAGTTGCGGGATCTTGGATTTGAGGTCGCCGCGGTCCGTGATAGCCGTGGGCGCCGGGACGCTCACAGGTTTCTGAAATCACAGGGAGACGAGCTGGGGCTGCACCTGATGATGATTGACGCCGATGATGACAACCGGCTACCTGCGGCCATCCGCTCCCGGATTAAATCCGGATGGTACCGGCAAAAACCCGCGATCGTAGATGTTGGTGATGGATATCGGTTGGTTGCCTGGCCGAAAATGCACGGTGAGGGCTGGCTGGAACCCCGTGTTTTCCGGTTTATGGAAATGGGGTTGGCATTTGTTCTGATTACCCTCGCTTGTTGGCTGATAGCGCGTTTCGTGTCGCGGCCCATGCGACACATGGAATCCACGGCACGGGCCATCGCCGGCGGTAATATAGAGTTGCGGGTCAATGAGCGTATAGCGGCCCGGCGGGATGAGGTCGGTCAGCTGGCGACGGCGTTTAATGCGATGACGGATCAGCTTTGTACCCTGCTGGACCGGCAGAAACAGCTGTTACGGGACATTTCCCATGACTTGCGAACTCCGCTGGCACGTCAGCGAATTGCCATTGAGCTGGCCAGCGAAGGCGGCGTGGAAGAAGAACTGATGGCCAGCATCCTACGTCAGAATGAGCGCCTTGACACCATGACCGGCCAGATACTGACTCTGTACAGGGTAACAGAGCAGGGTGGGGATATCGCGCGGGAGCCAGTGCGGCCCGTGGATTTGCTGAATCACGTATTACGGGATTCAGCTGAGTATGCAGAGTACCGTAGTGTGGATTGTAAACTGGTCTCAATGCCCGAAAGCACCGGCGTATCCTTGCTGGGCGATGTCGGCCTACTGCAGCGGGCGTTTGATAATATTCTGCAGAATGCCCTGGATCACACCCCGCCCGGCAAGGTGGTTCATGTTGCACTTACGGTGTCTGCAGGTTGGATAAGTCTGATGATTGAGGACGAAGGACCGGGCGTTGCAGATGAAATCCTGGAGCATCTGTTTGAGCCGTTTTTTCGGGCCGACAAATCCCGGGGAGGGCAGGGCTGGGGGCTTGGTCTGGCGATCGCCAAACACATTATTCTGGTCCACGACGGAGAAATTACAGCAAATAACAGCGAGCGTGGTGGTTTGCAGATCGTAGTCCGGTTACCAGTGTTTGCGGCTGATTAATGAAAATACAGGCCAGTTCATGAAAAAAAATTATCCGGTACCTGCCGCTTACCTTGAGCGTGAAACCGGTGTGAAGAAAAGCCGCTTCATTGCCCGGGTTGCGCCGGTGAGTACCCGGGATGAGGTAAAAGACTGGCTGGAAAAGGCGCACCAGGATCATCCCGATGCACGTCATATCTGTTGGGCTTACCAGATAGGCCGCCCGGGCTCTGCAGCGGAAGCCGCCATGAACGATGATGGCGAGCCTTCCGGTACCGCAGGCAAACCAATTCTCAATGTGATTCAGCACAAGGATATGGGCGACGTTCTGGTCATGGTGATCCGTTATTTCGGTGGTATCAAACTTGGCGCCGGAGGGCTTGTGAGGGCATACGCTGGCGCGGCTGAAAGTGTGCTGTCAGAAGTGGCCAGGGTTTTCCACAAACCGGTTTGTCCCGCAAACGTTAAGATGGGTTTTGCCGATGAGCAACCGCTGCGACACTGGTGCGATGTCAATTCGGTTGAGCTGGAATCCGTCACCTACGGCACTCAGGTAACCGCGCGCGTGCTTGTTCCGGATGATCAGACGGGCACCTTCAGTGCCTTTTGTGACGCACATAAACTGGATTACAGTTTTGAAACATGATTGCGCAAAATCGCATCGTATAAGTGTCTTGTGCGTATACTTGAATGAGAAATTCAAGAAACCAAGGAGTAGATAATGGCTCGTCTTTTGATGGTAGCGCTGGTGACACTGGCAATGACCGGATGCGCCAGTAACGTGGTGACTGATTACAACACCGCCGTAGTGTTCGGCGATTATTCATCCTGGGTCTTTGCGCCAAACATCGGTGACTCCTCATTTATGACTCTCGATGGAAACCGTGTTCAAAGCGCGGTTGAGCGCGAGCTGAACCGTAAAGCCTTGCGCAAGGTGACAGAACCCGAAGCGGATCTTCTGGTGACCTGGAAGATTGTGGAAGAAGATCGCATTGAACGGTCGGGGGTGGGGCTTGGCTTAGGTTTTGGCACCGGCAACTTTGGTTGGGGGCTCTCGGCTCCGCCTCCCGCACGTGAAGTAAAAGAAGGAAAACTGGTGATTGAGCTGGTCGATAAAAGCTCGAAGGAAGTCATTTGGCGTGCAGCCAGTCGTCGTTACCTCAACGAAAACCAGTCTCCCGAAACGCGCGGAAAGCTGATTGACGAAGTGGTTGCGGAGATGTTCACCAAGTATCCGCCTGATCTCGATTGAAATAACCGGGGCCCTTTTGGGAGCATAGCTCCAGAGTCCCTGCATACGGAGGATAAATGGCGAAGCGATCTACAGGCGGGTTGGTGTTTTCAACCGAGCAGGGGCGCATGTGCCCCGAATGCCGCAACCCGGTTTCAGACTGCACCTGCCGCCAGGCTCAGCGCCCCGAAGGTGACGGTATTGTTCGGGTAAGCCGGGAGACCAAGGGGCGCAAGGGAAAGGGCGTTACTCTGATTACCGGCATACCCATGGATGAGAAAGAGCTCAAAGCCTACGCCAAAGTACTTAAAGCAAAATGCGGTACTGGCGGCACGGTAAAAGAAGGCGTTGTTGAAATCCAGGGTGACCAGCGGGATCTGCTTGTGCCACTCATGGAACAGCAGGGCTGGGTTGTAAAGCGCTCCGGTGGCTGAAATACCCGTGTTTAGCGCTTTTTCCTGACGTAAAGCGTCTTGTCGCCTGTGCGGATTGCCTCAAGCCTCTCTTCTGTCGGAGTTTCGACATCATGATAGTCGGGCTCTTATGTAACAGTGAGTTGAGAAAGGTTTGAGGCGGGGGGTATCTGGTGAAGAGTATACGGCGAAAAACAAAAATGGCCCGCAGGAAAACCTGGCGGGCCATTGCGGTATCAGACCGGTTTACTGCAGCTGGTCACGGATCAGCTTTTTGTTGATCTTCCCGACGCTTGTTTTCGGGATGTCTTCAACAAAATCGATCTGGCTGGGGATCGCCCATTTGTTGATCTCGCCGCTATCAACATGTTTCTGCAGGTGGCTCTGTATATCTTCCAGAGTTGCCTCCTCGCCTGGCTTCAATGTGATGAGAGCATAGGGTCTCTCTCCCCACTTTTCGTCCGGAATGCCTACAACAGCTGCGCCTGCCACAGCCGGGTGCTGGCTGATCAGGTTTTCCAGATCGAGGGATGACAGCCACTCGCCGCCTGTTTTAATGACATCCTTGATGCGGTCCTTGATGGTGAGCGTGTTATTTGGCTCGATGGAGGCAACGTCCCCTGTGTGCAGCCAGCCGCCTTCCCAAAGCTCTTCACCCTTGGCGGGTTCTTTGAAATAACTCTGGGTGAGCCAGGGGGCCCTTGCAACCACCTCACCTTTGGCTTCGCCGTCATGAGCTACTGGGTTGCCGGAAGTGTCAACAATCTCCAGCTCCACCATAGGGACTGCAATGCCAGTCTTGATCCGTTTGGCAGTTTGCTGCTCCAGCGGCAGCTCCAGATCTTCCGGCTTCAGATGGGTTGCACTGAGCAAAGGGCAGGTCTCTGACATGCCATAGCCGGTGTACATGCGGATGCCCAGTTTGGCGGCTGCATCGCACAGGCCTTTGGTCATCGCGCTGCCACCAATCAGTACGTGCCAGTTGCTCAGATCTGCTGTTTTGATGGACTCTGTGCCCATCAGCATCTGCATGATGGTTGGAACACAGTGTGAGAAAGACACCTTATGCTCCTTGATCAGATCAACCAGCAATTCCGGCTCATAGCGGCCAGGGTAAACCTGCTTGATGCCCATCATGGTGGCCGCGTAAGGAACGCCCCAGGCGTGAACGTGGAACATGGGTGTCACCGGCATGTACACCGACGATGAGCGCAGTAGTGGCATTTCATCGTAGGCTGAAAGCGATCCGGTCATTGCCAGTGTATGGAGCACCAGTTGGCGATGGCTGAAGAACACGCCTTTCGGGTTGCCGGTGGTACCGGAGGTGTAGAAGGTCGTCGCGACGCTGTTCTCGTCGAAATCCGGAAAGTCGAACTCGGCGGCTGAATTGGCCAGGAGTGTTTCGTACTCGCCAACGGTATCAAACTGCGTATCTTTTGCCGTTTTCTCATCACTGAGCTGGATATAGGTTTTGACCGTTTTGATGTCGTCACGAACGGCTTCCAGAACGGGCAGGAAGTCGTCGTGCACCAGCACAACGTCGTCTTCGGCGTGGTTCATGGTGTAAACAATCTGATCCGGAGACAGGCGCACGTTTATGGTGTGCAGCACGGCACCCATCATGGGGATCGCGAAAAAACATTCCAGATAACGAGGTGTGTCCCAGTCCATAACCGCGACGGTATCGCCTGGTTTAACGCCAGCGTCTGAAAGGGCGTTGGCAAGGCGGTGAATGCGCTCTGCCAGATCGGTGTAAGTGTATTTGCTGCGGTTGGCGTATACGATTTCCTGATCCGGAGAATACCTTGGCCCTGAAAGCAGCAGCTGTTTGATCAGCAGAGGGTATTGATGGGCATTTTTTGCCGCCGGTAAAATTTGCGTCTTTACCATGTCTGTAATCCTCTTTCCCGGTTGTTGATTTTGTCTGAGAAGTTGGCTAAATCTGACATAAATTGGGTGAAGCCGGAAGCTTGCAACACTATTCCGTTGGCACCCGAGAAACCTTGTTCCAAGGTGGGGTTACTGTTCCCACGGATTGCCTTCTGTGCTTTCTACCGTTTTCACACCGATGTGCATGGCCGCTTTGGCCAGCATGTTGGCACTCACCGGGGCGGTCATTAGCAAGAAGACCGTAATCAGGATTTCGGAGATGTCGATATCCTCGCCCATGGCGCTGAAATAGATAACGGAGCTCAGCATGATGGCACCGACGCCAACGGTGGTTGCTTTGGTTGGCCCGTGCAACCGGGTGTAAAAGTCCGGCAACCGGGCAAGGCCTATTGCGCCGATCAGTGTAAAACCACCACCGAATAGCAGGAGGGCCGATATAGCGTATTCTGCAAATGGGCTCATGATTTATCTCCGATTGTTACTCAATGACACTACCCCGCTTCAGGTACTTGGCCATGGCTACCGTGCTGACGAACCCCATAACCGCAATCAACAGGGCCGACTCCAGGTACATGCGCGTTCCCAACGTAATGCCCAGGAGAATGATCAGGGCAATTGCATTGATATAGAGCGTATCAATCGCCAGCACCCGGTCGGGCTCGTCCGGCCCCTTTATTAGACGGTATACGTTCAGCAGCGCGGCGAGCGTCACCATGGCAATGGTGAGGTTCAAGGCAATAGTCATCATTGGAACATCTCCATCAACGGCTTTTCGTAGCGGTTGTGAATAGCGTCAATAACCTCCTGGACGCTGGTGGTATCCAGTGCATGAATCAGCAAGGTCTTGTTGTCATCGCTTATATCCGCACTTACGGTTCCCGGAGTAAGTGAGATGGTACTGGCCAGAATGGATATTGCCAGCGGGTGTTCAAGCTTCAGCGGGTAACTGATAAAAGCCGGCCGTGGCCTGCGGGGGCTGAGGATCAGCCAGGCCACAGAAAAACTGGCTACGACAATATCCTTAAGCACTCGCAGGATGTAGGTCGGCATACGCCAGGTTTTTACAAAGACGGGGCGCTCGGGCCAGAACCCGTGAGTCATTTGGGGGATCAGCCAGGCCAGGATAAGCCCGAGAACGACACTGCCACCGGATACGCCATCGCTGAGTATCTGCCATGTAGTGAACAGAATCAGGCTGAGCCAGGGTTGAGGAAAACTCAGGCGGTCAAACATCAGTTTGTCTCCCCGACTAACGGGTTCTGCGGAATATGCACAGGCGTCTGAAGAATATTGATATAGCCCCGACTGTCATGCAACTGCTCAGCCGTGGCACGGGTGTAATCACTCACAGGCCCAGCCAGGACAACTATTAACATGGTGAGGCAGGTCAGAATGCCAGTGGAGATCGAAACCCGGTTGTTCATGGGCTCCGGCGTTTCCAGGTGGCCATCCACGTTCCGCCAGAAAACGATACTTCCGGCGCGGCTGTAGGCGATAAGCGTAAGAAAGCTGCCAACCAGCAGAACACCCCAAAGCCATGCCATTTCGACACCAGGCTCAACTGACTGGAGAATCAGAAGCTTGCCGAAAAAGCCGCTCAGGGGCGGTAAACCGGCAGCAGCCACAGCGCCGATAAGAAACAGCACACTCAGGAATGTTCTATGGCGCATTTTGGGTGCCGTAACGATGTTGTCAGAGGCCGTGCCTCTCTGGTTTGCGACCAGTTCGGAAACCAGAAACAAAGCGGCTACCGTCCAGGTAGTGCTGACCAGATAGAACAGAGCGGCCGACAGACCAGCCACAGAACCGAGTGCGATGGGCGCAAGCAGGGTCCCTACAGAAATAATAACCTGCCAGGCCACCAGGGTTTTCAGGCTGTCGGCGCCAAGTGCCCCTATAACGCCCATGCTGAGGGTTATCAGGGCCAGCGGGAAGAGCCAATCCATACCAAGATGTGCTAGCTCTCCGGCACCTTCCCCGAAGATCAGTGGGTAGATTCGTACAATGGCGTAAATGCCCACCTTGGTCATAATCGCAAACAATGCAGCAACGGGAGCAGTTGCCTTGGCGTAGGCCTTGGGCAGCCAGAAACACAGGGGCAGAATCGCGGCCTTCAAACCAAAAACCACAAGCAACATCATGCCGCCTGCCTTCACGAGGTTCAGGTTGCTGCCGGTAACCTGCGGAATTTTCACTGCAAGGTCTGCCATGTTCAGGGTGCCGGTAACGCTGTAAATTATGCCGACGCTGATCAGGAACAGGGCTGAACCCGCCAGGTTCAAAACGACATAGTGAAGCCCGGGTACCGTTCGTGTGGTGCCGCCGCCATGCATGAGCAACCCGTAGGAGGCAATAAGCAGAACCTCAAAGGCAACGAACAGGTTGAACAGGTCACCGGTCAGGAAGGCAATGTTCAGGCCCATCAGCTGGAACAGGAACAGCGCATGAAACTGCCGGTTTCCCTCGTCGGCTCCGCCACTGGCGTAGATGTGGCAAAACAGGCCAAGAACTGCTGTCAGCACCAGCATCAGGGCCGCCAGTCGGTCGAGAACCAGAACGATGCCGAAAGGCGGTTGCCAGTTGCCAAACGCATAGATGCGATAGCTGTCATCGCTGGCGAGCGTGAGCAGCACAACAGCGGACACCAGCATCAGCACCGTGGTGGCGATTGCCAGAGTCCGGCGCAGGCTGATCGGGGCGTAGCCCATGAATACCTGCAGAATGCCACCGAGCAGCGGAATCAGAATTGGAGCGATAAGCCAGTGGGTCATTTACTGCTTACCTCCTGTTCATGTTTCGATGGTGGTGATGGTTTTTCACGCTGGCCATCCACATGATCGTTTTCGTTGTCTGCCAGGTTACGCAGTGCCAGAACAACCAGAAACGCGGTCATGGCAAAACCAATTACGATCGCGGTGAGCACCAATGCCTGCGGTAAAGGGTCAGAATAGCTCGCAGCGGTACCGATGACAGGCTGCTGGCCTGTGGCGAGGCGCCCGGTGGCAAAGAGGAAAAGGTTTACGCCATAAGAAAGCAGGGTCAGCCCCATGATGACGGGGAAGGTGCGGGCGCGCAGCAGCAGATAAACGCCGGATGCCGTCAAGGCACCGATAACCAGTGCGAATAACAGTTCCATTACCCGCCCTCCTTTTTGCTCTTGATGGCTGAATGAGGCGACAGCCGGCCAATGCTGACCAGTGCCAGCAAGGTAGCACCAATCACTGCTACGTAAACGCCCAGATCAAACACCAGCGCCGAGGCAACCTCGAATTTGCCCACCACAGGCCAGGTGATATAGCCAAATGCTGATGTCAGGAAGGGGTAGCCGAAGGCCAGGCTTCCGGCACCGGCGATGGTCGCAAACAGCAAGCCGAGACCAATAACGTTGTGGTAGCGAAATGGAATACGATCCTGTGTCCAGATCATGCCGCTGGCGATGTACTGAAGAATCAGCGCCACTGAGGTAATCAGGCCAGCAATAAAGCCGCCCCCGGGCAGATTGTGCCCGCGCAGGAAAATATACGCAGACACCATGAGCGCCAGTGGCAGCATGGGCCGGGCAATCTGCCGGAGCATCAGCGGGTAATGATCCCGAGTCCAGGTATGGCCCAGACCGTCTCCCGACGGTGGCGTGAGTGCGGTGTTTTTCAGCATCGCGTAGATGCCAAGCGCTGCAATGGCCAGCACTGTAATCTCACCCAAGGTATCAAAACCACGGAAGTCGACCAGGATCACGTTAACCACGTTGGTTCCACCACCGCCCGGCTTGCTGTTTTCCAGGAAGAATTCGGAAATGGAACTGAACGGCTGGGTCAGCATGGCCAGGGTAATCAGGGTCATCCCGGTACCCGCTGCCAGGGCGATCACAATATCGCGGATGCGTTGCCCTATAGAGCTCTCTACGGGTGTCCAGGAGGGCATGTAGTAGAGCGCCAGCATTAACAGAACAATGGTGACAACTTCCACCGAGAGTTGCGTCATGGCCAGATCCGGTGCGGAGAAACGCGCGAACGTCAGCGCCACAATCAGGCCAACAACACTCAGTAGCACCAGAGCGTAAAAACGCTCCCGGTGCCAGAGCGCAGTCGCCAGCGCAGATACAATCAGCACGCCGGCGGCAATCGCCGTGGGCCAGTCCACTGGGCTCAGCCCGTTCTCACCAATATAGAATCCACTTTTTACAAGCGGCAGGGCGGCTACGGCAATCACGCTTACCACCAGAAGCATGGCATAGCGCTGCAAAGAACCATTTTCGACCCATCCGGTGAAGCGATGAGCCAGATCTACGAATTCTGAAATCACGGCTTCAAATACAGCCTTCCCGTCAGTTTCCCGGAAACGGGCATGGAAGTCGAAAAAGCGTTGGCGCTGGCTGTACATGAGCAAGCCGCCGGCGAAGGCTAAAAAACTCATCATCAGCGGGAGGTTGAAGCCGTGGAACGCCGCGAGTTGGAAATCCGGCACATTGCCGCCAAATGTGGCCGACGCCGCGATGTAAAGCAGCGGGCCGACCGAGATGGCCGGAAAGATGCCGATCATGATTAGCGCAAACACGAGGATTTCCGCCGGGATCTTCATGTAACGGGGAGGCTCATGTGGGGGGTAGATCGGAAGATCAACCGGCTTGCCGTTGAAGAAGACGTCGTGGATAAAACGTGCGGAGTAAGCCACCGTGAAGATACCCGCCAGGGTCGCCACGATCGGCGGCAGCCAGGCCCAGAGCCCCGGCAGGTTCAGCGCCAGTGATTCGGCGAAGAACATTTCCTTGCTCAGAAAGCCGTTCAGCAGCGGCACCCCGGCGTTCGATGCGGCAGCAACCATGGCCAGGGTGGCCGTGTGCGGCATGAAACGCCAGAGCCCGTTAATGCGGCGCATATCCCGGGTGCCGGTTTCATGGTCGATGATGCCCGCGGCCATGAACAGAGAGGCCTTGAAGGTGGCGTGGTTGATCACGTGGAAAATCGCTGCAACAGCCGCAAGCTGGGTGCCCATGCCGAACAGCAGGGTAATAAGGCCCAGTTGACTCACCGTTGAATAGGCCAGCAGGCCCTTCAGATCGTGCTTGAACATGGCGGTGTAGGCGCCCAGCAGCATGGTGGCCATGCCGGT
>TARA_R110002074_G_scaffold198531_4_pt1 | contig 22618 bp, 18 predicted proteins | sample TARA_R110002074 | Tara Oceans TARA_R110002074 (sample SAMEA4397215) | marine metagenome | biome: Polar Biome; feature: [MIX] marine epipelagic wind mixed layer (ENVO:01000061); material: water (ENVO:00002006), including particulate matter (ENVO:01000060) such as... | depth 10-100 m | reverse complement strand
ACCCCGACCCGTCACGTGGCCATCGCGGACATCGACCGCGACGGCGACCTCGATTACGTCCTGGCCAAGGACGGTGTCGACGTTCTCGGCATGAGCGTCGGTGAGGCCGGCTACATCGAACAGGCCCTCGGCGACGAGGACGGTTCCACGCTGGCCGTGGCGATCCTCGACGTCGACGGCGACGGCCTGCCGGACCTCGCGCGGGCCATGGGCGACGTCGCGACCGGAGGCATGCAGCTGATCCTGAACCTCGGTGCGGGCGGCGGCGCCTTCCTTGCGCGATCCCAGGACATCGAAACCGACGGCATGCGTCACATCACCTCGGGCGACATCGATCGCGACGGTGATCCGGACTTCGTCGTGGACGGTGCGGACACACGGGTCTGGCGCGGTTCCTTGTCCGGCACCTGGGGTGACTACGAGCCCCTGGAGCGGACCGGCATCGAACTGGGCATGGGTGTGGCCGAGGTCATCACCGAGGGCGACCTGAACGGTGACGGCATCGCGGACGTCGCCATCGGCGGCAACCAGCATGTGACGCTGTACTACGGCCTGGCCGATGGCACGTTCAGCCCGCCCGCGGTCCTCGTCCTTCCGCTGACACGGACCCAAGACATCCTGCTCCACGACATGGACCTGGACGGTGACCTCGACATGGTCGTCGCGGTGATCTCGGGCTCCGCCCTCATGTATCGCAACGACGGCACGGGCGTGTTCACCATTCCCTGCATCAACATGCCCTTCATCGACGACGTGAACGCGATCGGTGTCGGAGATCTGAACGGCAACGGCTTCCCCGATCTGGTGTTCGCGCGCCCGCGTACGCGCGCGGACGTGGTCCTCTTCAACATCGGCTTCCCGCCCCCCGTGAAGCCGCTTGGCGACCAGGTTCCGCCCTGCGAATGGGTCCAGTTCATCTCCTCCGGCCAACAGATGAGCCCGGAATCGTCGCGCGACGTCGTCGTCGCCGACCTCGACTGTGACGGCAGCCTCGACCTCGTGTTCGCCCACCAGAACAACATCTCGGATGCGGTTTGGCTGAACATGGGGAACGGGATCTTCGAGCTCGTGCAGCAGACCTTGGGTCTGTCCCACTCGCGCGACTTGGCGTTGGCCGACTTCAACAACGACGGCTACCTCGACCTCGGCGTGGCGACGTTCAGCTCCGACGAGATCTGGCACGGACTGGGCGGCGGGTTCTTCGAATTGGCGACGACCTTCGCCTCCGACGACTCGAGCTCGTGTGAAGCGCGCGACCTCAACGGAGACGGCCGCGCCGACTTCATCACGGGCGGTGAGTACGGCGTGCGCATTCGCTACAACTCCGCCGACACCGGGCTCGCGAGCGATCCGAGCTTCGAGTACACGTCCATTCCGGTCCAGGACATCCACCTCGCGGAATTGAGCCGCGACGGGACGCTCCAGATCCTGATGGCGGGGCGTGACGACAAGACGACGCATCGCATTCTCTCGAGTCGCTGATTCGAGCGGCCCCTGACCTGCGCTGACGCAACCTCATGGGCTCCGATCTGGCGGACCGACTCGTTCCGGTTCCGCGCTCCATCGTCCTCGGTGAAGGTGACTGGTCACCTCCGCCGGGGACGCTGCACGTCGCAGGACTGCCATCCGAATCCGCAGGTGCCCTGGCGCTGCGGAGGGTCCTCGAGCTGGATTGCAGTGGGTCGTCGGCTGCTGTTGCGTTCGAGTTGGGCTCGGTCGACGGGCCCGGCGACGAAGCCTACCGCCTCGAGATCGACGCGAACGGAGTGCGCGCCACCGCCCCCACAGCGAGGGGTCGTGATCACGCGGCGCGAACGTTGGCGCAGATCCTGCGAGGTGGTCATCCGCTCCCCCATGTCGTGATCGAGGACCACCCGGACCTCGCGCCCCGCGGCGTCATGCTGGATGTCAGTCGTGACCGCGTCCCGACCATGGAATGGCTGCGGAACACGGTCGACGTGCTGGCCGAGTGCAAGATCGATCAGCTGCAGCTCTACATGGAGCACACGTTCGCATACGAGGGCCACGAGAACGTCTGGCGGGACTCCAGCCCCTTCAAGCCGTCGGAGATCCGAGACTTGGACGCCTATTGCGCAGCGCGCGGCGTGGAATTGGTCCCGAACCAGAACGCGTTCGGGCACATGCACCGCTGGCTCACGCATCCGGCATACGCACACCTGGCCGAGTGTCCCGAGGGTGTCGAGCACGCCTTCGCGCGTCAGCCGGAGCCGTTCGGACTCTGCCCGACCGAACCGCGCGTGTTGCCGTTCCTCGAGGACCTGTTCGATCAGCTCCTGCCGTGTTTTACATCGACCCAGTTCAACGTCGGGATGGACGAGACGATCGACCTGGGGCTCGGTCGCAGCCGCGAGGTCTGCAAGGAACAGGGCACAGGTCGCGTCTACCTGGACTTCCTGAACCACGTTCACGCGCTCGTGACCGCACGTGGTCGGCGCATGCAGTACTGGGGCGACATCGTGCTCGAACATCCCGAGCTGATCCCCGAACTTCCCGAGCGCGCGCTCGCCCTGCTCTGGGGTTACGAAGCCGGGCACCCTTTCGAGGACAACGCGCGCACCTTCGCCGAGCACGGCATTCCGTTCTGCATCTGCCCGGGCACCAGCTCCTGGCAGAGCCTTCTCGGCCGGGTCGACAACGCGCGCGCCAATCTCCGCGAAGCCGCAGCGGCAGCCGTCCGACATGGGGCCTCCGGTTGGCTGGTCACCGACTGGGGCGACTTCGGACACTGGCAGCCCTACCTGACCGCCTGGCCAGGACTGCTCCTGGGGGCCTCGTTCGGTTGGAACGCGGACGTCGAACTCCCCCACCTGGACCGTGCCCTCGACGCGATCGTGTGGAGCGAGGACCCAGGACTCGGGCGCATCGTGGTCGATCTCGGACTCGCACACCGCAAGCTCGAGTCCCCTGCGCGCAACGCGACCAGCCTGTTCCAGCTCCTGCGACGTCCACACCTGACGCTGCCGAACACGTGGTGTCCGGACCTCGATGAAGCCGGGTTGGTCGCCTACATCGGACACGTGAAGGACGAGTTGTTGCCCCAGCTGGAAGCCTGGACCTCCGGGCGCATCGAAACGACCGACCTCCTGATTGCGAGCCGCATCACGCTCTGCGCTGCGGAGCTCGGCCGTGCATGGCTCGCCTGTGGGCCGGGCGCAGCGCTGTCGACCATTCCCGTCGCGACGAGACTGGACCTCGCCAACCAGCTCTCGGACCTGGCGGACCAGCAGCGCGCCGCTTGGGAAACCACGAGTCGGCCGGGTGGAGCGGACGACAGTGCGAACAAGCTGCGAGACGTTGCCGCCGCGCTTCGGGGCCCGGAGTAGCGCGCGCCTAGAGGCCGTGTGGGAACCACCCCAGCGTGCGACACAGGAACAGCGCGCCAGACAGGCCAGCCAAGACGAGAGTCGACCTCGGCCCGGTCACGCCGAACGAATGAGCTAGGGCCGCGACCAGGAAGCCGGGCACCAATGCCGCTGCTGCGAAGACCAACGTCGCATCACGCCCGAAGGCACCGGGTACAGCGGTGTCCAGGAATGCGCTGGCGGTGGTCCCCGCCAGCAACCCGAACAGCACCGACTCCACGGCTCGTCCTCGATCGTCGTTCTGGAGGTAGCGATCCAGCGCGAGGTAGGTGGCGCCCATGGCCATGGCCAAGCTCAAGATGCGAGGTTCGACATCGGTCCAGCCAAGCACACCGGCCCAAGCGCCTGTCATCGCGCAGCCGGCGAACAGGATTCCATCGCGGCGACGACGATCACCCGCCATCAGGAGCCCTATCATGAGCAGGACCAAGGCACCTTGGCCGCCCGCTCGCAGACCTTCGGTCGCGCAGGTGCGGCGCAACGACCTGGGCCGCACCAGGGTCGTGGTCGGGGCCCGACTGTCGAGGAAGCCGCGGGTGGGCAGCCCGTCGTGGAAGAACACCCACAACTGCTCGAAGTGAGCTGGGCTGGTGTCGAAGAAGAAGTCCATCCCGTACTCCAGCTGGTCCGGGATGCGAGACCACGGCGCGAACCGAACGACCTCAACCCCCAGCGCGGACATGTTCAACTCGTCGTGCTCGAGCCAATTCACGGCGACGAACGTCAAAGGAATCGAGTCTCCGCTCGGCAGGCCCAGGACCTGGTGCAAGGCCACGTAGTCTCGAATCCCCGAGGCTCCGGCCGCGACCTCAGCCGCGGTGACGATCCCGTCACCATCGGCATCCAGATCCGGCAGCACCTCGACCAGCGACAGGGCTTGGAGGTGTGTCGTGACGCGCACCCCGTCCAGCATCACGTCGATCCTGGAAGCACTTTCCGAGTTGGGGTGCAGGCCCGCAGCGAGGAGCGACAGGCCGGAAACGAGACCGAAGAGCATGGTCGTGGATCATGCCGGGACCAGCCCCCCGCCTCCAGCGTTGGAAGCCCGTTCACGAACGGGAATCCCGGAATCTGACGATCTCGTTTCGGCTCAACCCTTCCCCGGAGAACGGACGATCCAAACGATCCACGTCAGAGTTCCCCCGATGACCCAACTCCCCTACGCCTTCATCGCCCGCCATCCGATCTTGGATCGGAACCGCGAGGTGCATGGGTACGAGCTGCTGCACCGCTCGGGATGGGACGGGGTCTATCGCGCCAGCGACCCGGACAAGGCGACTCTGGAGTTGCTGAACACCTCGATGTTGGTCAACCGGCTGCAGGACCTGACCGACCACAAACTGGCGTTCGTGAACGTCACGGAGAACCTGCTCGATCAGGACGTTCTGCGCGTCGTGCCGGCGGAGCACACCGTCCTCGAAATGCTCGAGTCCATCCGCCCGACGCCTGAAGTGGTGAAGGCGATCCGAGAGCTCCATGACGTGGGCCACCGCATCGCCTTGGACGACTTCGACGGCGACGAAGATTGGGCACCGGTGATCGCGTTCGCCGACTACGTCAAGGTCGACTTCCAAGCCGTTCCGGTCGATCTCCGGCGCTCCATCATCGAGCGTTGGAAACGTCCGGGGCTGAAATTCCTGGCCGAGAAGATCGAGTCCCACGAGGAGTTCCAGGAGGCACTCCAGCTGGGCTACGACCTGTTCCAGGGCTTCTTCTTCTGCAAGCCCGAGACGAGTGCGCGGCGAGAAGTTCCGCAAGGCAAGGTCAACCACCTCGAGTTCTTGCGCGAGATCAGCCGCCCGGAACCGAACCTGGATGTCCTCGCGGACCTCATCCGGCGTGAGATCTCGCTCTCCGCCAAGCTCCTGCGCTACATCAATTCGGTCCACTTCGGCGTACGTGCCGAGATGACCTCGATCCGGCAAGCTCTGGTGCACCTTGGGGAGCGCCCGCTGAAGCGTTGGGGCACCCTGATCGCACTCGCCGGACTGGCCAGCGACAAACCGTTGGAGTTGATCCGCACGTGCCTCGTGCGCGCGCGCTTCTGTGAGCAACTGGCCTCCAGGTTGAACCTCGGGGAGCGGTCCCTCGATCTGTTCCTGACCGGCATGTTCTCGGCACTCGATGCGCTGACGGATCGCCCCTTGGGCGAGGCTCTCGGTGAGCTGGGCGTCGATCGGGAGATTCAAGGAGCCATCGAGGGCGACGCGACCGACCTCGGACGCGCATTCGCCCTGGCCCGCGCCTGCGAACGGGGCGACGATCGCCTCTATCGCGTCATCGCGGGCCACTTCGGCCTGGACGAGAACGATGTCGCCAGGTTGTGGACCGAGTCGCTCCTTTGGGCGGACGAGACGTTCGCGCCCGAGCGCAACGCCGCTTGAGGAGGCCCTGGTGGGTCCGGGGGGATCCCCCTACGGGCCTCCATTACGGCCAGTGCGCTCAATCTGGGTCCAGATAAGGTCGAAGAGAACGGCGGTCCCCCATGTTCCGTCGCCCCCACCTCCTGGTCCGCCAACCGATCCTCGATCGAACCGGTGAGATCCAAGCCTACGAGCTGCTCTACCGACCCCCTCCGGGCGAGCCGCTGCATCCCGAAGAGGCCACCCGAGCTGTGATTCGGGACACGTTCCTTCTGCACGGTCTCGAAGCGGTGTCCAGCGGTGTCGATGTGTTCATCAACATCCCGGAAGCACTGCTCGAAGACGAGACGTTGTACGGACTGCCCAAGGAGCACGTCGTCCTGGAGGTGCTCGAGGACGTTCCGCCCACGCCTCGGAACGTGTCTGCCGTGAAGGCGCTGCGCGCTGCGGGCTACCGCATCGCGATCGACGACGTCGTACACATCGAGACGCACGGCGCGTTGCTGGACCACGCCGACATCATCAAGGTCGATTTCATGGATTCGACCCCGGAGCAGCGCAGAGCGCTGATGCAACTGCCCGGCCGGTCCTCGCAGAAGATGCTCGCGGAAAAGGTCGAGACCCTCGAAGAGCGCGACGAAGCCAACGCCTTGGGTTTCGAGCTGTTCCAGGGATTCTGGTACCGCCGTCCCCAGGCCGTTCCGGTTCGCAACCTTGCACCCAACAAGAGCGCAGCCATCGGCCTGATCGCCAAGCTGAACGACGGTGTTCACGATCCGGACGAGATCGCCGCTTCCATCAAGCATGACATCGGGTTGACCACTCGACTGCTGACGTACCTGAACTCGGCAAGTTTCGGACTGCAGATCCAGCTGAGCTCCGTGCGCCAGGCCGTGATTCACCTGGGCGAACAGCCCTTGCAGCGCTGGGCCACCATGGCTGCCTTGGATCAACTGGCGGATGGACGTCCACCGATCTTGACTCGCGTCGCCCTGGAACGCGCCCGCTTCTGCGAACTGGTCGCGGAGTTCATGGGCATGGACGACCCCGGTTCCTCCGCCTTCTCGGTCGGGCTGCTCTCGACCCTGGACACCCTGCTCGGCACGACCATGGAGCGCGCGATCGCACCGCTCGGGCTGCCGGACGACGTCAGTCGTGCACTCAGTGCGCGCGGCGGCATCCTGGGGCGCCTGCTCGCCCTGGCCGAAGCCTGCGAGCTCGGTAGAGACGCGCTCGTGAACATGCGTCTCGTGAGCCTCGGGCTGCAATGGGAACGCATCGTTCCCCTTTGGCCTCTGGCGCAGGACTGGGCGGAAGGCATCACCTCCGCAGCGAACCGACGCGACGACGCGGCCTAGGATTTCCGGCCCAAGAGGGCCAGGTCCAGCGCTTCCTCGACGCGGTCCAGGAAGCGGAACTCCAGACGCTCGCGAACGGCAGCCGGGATGTCCTCGAGGTCGGCGCGATTGCGCCCAGGCAGCAGCACGGTCTTGATCCCGGCGGCTTGGGCGGCCAAGACCTTCTCCTTGATGCCGCCCACGGGCAACACGAGCCCCTGCAGGCTCACCTCGCCCGTCGCGGCAACCGTGTCCCGCACCCGGCAACCGGTCAGCAAGGACGCCAGGGCCAGCACGAGAGGCACGCCTGCGCTGGGACCGTCCTTGGGTACCGCGCCTGCGGGAAGGTGAATATGGATGTCGTTCTCGCGGAAGAACTCGGGAGCCACTCCCAGGTCGAGCCCGCGGCCGCGAACCAGGGTCAGGGCGGCCTGGGCGCTCTCGCGCATCACGCCACCGAGTTGACCCGTGAGGATCAACTGGCCCTTGCCCGGGATCGCCGTCGCCTCGACGAACAGGATCTCGCCGCCGACAGCGGTCCACGCCAAACCGGTTGCGACGCCGGGAGTCGAAACGCGACGACGCACGTCGTGATCGAACGGCGCGGGACCCAGGATCGTCTCGACATCCTCGGCGCGGATCACCAGGGGCTTGCGCCGGCGACCTCTGGCGAAGTGCGTGGCAGCATGACGGCACAAGGCGCCCACCGCGCGCTCCAAACCGCGCACGCCAGCCTCGCGCGTGTGGTTGCGAATCAACTCGCGCAACGCGCCCGCCTGAATTTTGCAAGGGGCCCCACCGGACGCCATGCGACCGAACTGGGCCGTGGTCAAACCAGCGGCCTCGAGTTGCTTGGGCACCAGGTAGCGCTTGGCGATCTCGAGCTTCTCCTGTTCGGTGTAGCCAGGGATCTCGATGACCTCCAGGCGATCGCGAAGCGGTCCGGGGATGGCGTGCAGGACGTTGGCGGTCCCGATGAAGAACACGCGCGACAGATCGAACGGAACGCCGAGGTAGTTGTCGGTGAACGTGTTGTTCTGGGCCGGATCGAGGACCTCGAGCAAGGCGGCGGACGGGTCGCCGTGGACCCCCGAGCCAAGCTTGTCGAGCTCGTCCAGCATGAACACGGGATTGCTCGCGCCCGCCTTGCGCAACGAGGTGATGACGCTGCCAGGCATCGCGCCGATGTAGGTGCGCCGGTGCCCACGAATCTCGGCTTCGTCGTGAACGCCGCCCAGACTGAGGCGCGAGAACTCCAGCCCCAACGCGCGCGCGACGCTGCGACCCAACGACGTCTTGCCGACGCCAGGAGGGCCGACCAGGCACAGGATCGTCCCTTGCCCACGCGGATTCAGCTTGCGCACCGCGAGCGTCTCGAGAATGCGCTTCTTGACCTTCTCGAGGCCGTAGTGGTCCTCGTCCAGGATCCGCGCCGCTCGGTCCAGGTCGAGGTTCTCCTTGGTCAGAACGTTCCACGGCAGCTCCGTGACGACCTCGAACCAGGTGCGCAGCGTCGGATGCTCGGGCGACTGTTCGGGAAGGCGCGCGAGCCGTTTGAGCTCCTTGCGCGCCTGCCGATCGACGTCGTCGGGAAGCTGCAGCTCCTTCAACCGGATGCGCAGGTCCTCCAGCTCCTCGTCGGCGTCCTCCTCGTCCCCCAGCTCGCGCCGGATCGCGCGAAGCTGCTCGCGCAGGAAGTACTCGCGCTGCGCATCGTCCAGCGAACCCTTCGTGTCCTGGCGAATCTTGGCGGACAGGGCGAGGACCTCTTGCAGGTCCCCGAGGACGTGCATCAAGCCTTCCAGGCGTTCCCTCAGATCCACGGTCTCGAGCAAGCGTTGCTTGTCGGCCAACGGCGCATCCATGAACGTGCAGACCAGGTCGGCGAGCTGGGTCGGCGAGTCCATCGCCGCGACGGCCGGACCGAGGTCCTCGGGGGCGCCGGGGGCCAGGTCGATGACCTCGCCGGCACGCGCCTTGAGAGCACGGAACAGCGCGGTGAGCCCCTTGGTGGGCTCAGGTGCGTCCGGGATGCGCTCGACGCGGGCGACCAGGTAGGGCTCGGTCTGCACGTAGTCCACGATGCGGAAGCGTTCGTGCGCCTGGCAGATCGCGTTGTGCCGCTCGTCCGAGATCGGCCAGTAGCGCAGGATCTCGGCGACCGTCCCGACCTCGTAGAGGTCACCGGGCTCGGGCACCTCCTGGTCGGGATCCCGTTGCAACAAGAGGCCCACCGGCTTGCTGGTCTGGACGGCGGCTTGGATCGCCGCGATCGTCCGTTGACGTCCCACCATCAGAGGCAGGGCGACACCCGGGAACAGAATCATGTTCCGCACGGGCAGCACGATCAGCTCGGTCGGAGCCTCTTTGGCCTTCCGCTTGCGCGGGGCCTTCTTCGTTCGTTTCTTCGCCAAGGGTTCTGCTCTGCTGGTCCGCAGGCGGAGCCCACGGGAAGCGAGGAGTCTGGCCCGCAGGCGCTCCGGGTTCAACCGCGGAACGACCTAGAAGCTGGCGAGCTGGACGTTGTTCTCGCCCGCGTGGCGCCAGGACTCGAGAGCGCCTTGTTTGGTGACCTCGCAGACGTCCGGGACGCCCACGATGGACAGTCCGTCGATTTCATCGTCGAACGTCTCGTACCAACGGTTCTCCGGCTGGCTGCAGCAGGAACCGTCAGCGATGGCGTCGCCGCGCACCTCGAACAGACCGTCCGACGCGACTCGAAAGAAGTCGCCATCACGCGTGAAGGAAATCCGGGCTTCGACCAGTTCCATGGTGCGTGGATTCGGAACCGGACGTGCGCGGAGCAGTGCCCAGTTGCGAGCGGCTCTTGCCGTGGTTGCGTCAGGAGCATCGACGATGAAGCGAGTGGACTCCAACGGTCCCGCGCCAAGCTCGGCCAGGTTCTGGTCCGAGTGGCCGAGCAACATGACGACCTTGACTCCCGTCAGGTCATACCCGTTCTGCTCCCCGCCTTCGAAGGCCCAGGCTGCGATCCCGTTGCGGCCCATCTCGTAGACCTCGCCCGCGTGGTGACACGGGCCACACCACACCGAGGCGGAGCGCGCTTCGACGTACTGGCCGAAGGGCTGGGGAGCGGGCACGGACCTGGCGATCACGCGTGTGGCGAGGATCGCTGCGAAGAGCACGAGCAAGATGAGGGGCAGTCGCTTCATGGTGGTCCTCCGGGGACGTCTACAGGATCGCCGCACCTCGGCTCTGGAAGCAAGAGCGGTCGCTCTGGCAATTCTCGGGATCGACCACCATGCGGTCCGGACCCATGATGGTCTGCGTTTTCTGGCACCAGCAGTGCCTGCTGCGATCCAACACGTCGCTCGGCTCGTGCGGGATCGCCTGGGTGACCATGAGCTTCTTGCTCACGAGATCCTTGCAGTACGGCCCGAACGGGCTCTTCGGCTTGGCTTCGGTCATGGCGATCAGCTCCTCGAGATGGCGCGGAAGGCGCGGGTGATAAGACCTTTCGTGAGCGGCACCTTGTAGCCGTTCTCGGACAGCGGCGCGGCACCGGCGAGCGCGCCTTCGCGGGCCAACTCGATGGTCTCGTCGTTCAGGTCTCGACCGATGAGGCGCGCTTCGACCTCCTCGACACGCCACGGCGTCGGAGCGACGGCCCCGAGCACGATGCGCGCCGCGGTGATCTTGCGTCCGTCGAGCGTCAGGTTGAGAGCCACGGCGCCAACTGCGAAGTCGTACGAGCTGCGCTCCTTGAACTTCAAGTAGGTGCTCTTCGAACCCTTGGCAGGCGCAGGAATCGTGATCCGGGTCAGCACCTCGTTGGGCGCCAAGGTCGTCTCGCGGAGCACGTTGCCGGAACTGGGCAAGGTGAAGTAGTCCTGCATCGACGACGTGCGCTTCCCGCTGGGACCCACGATCTCGACCGAAGCGTTCAAGGCGACCAACGCGGGCGCGGTGTCGGACGGATGCACGATCCAGCTCGGACCGGCGCCCAGAATGGCGTTGTACTTGTTCCGACCGAACTGGCTGAAGCACTCACGTCCACCCTTCTTCAGGCAGACCATCTCCTCGGCGCGGTAGTACCAACAGCGGGGCCGCTGGTTCAGGTTGCCGCCGATCGTACCCACGGCGCGAATCTGCGGGCTGGCGACCGAGCGCGCTGCTTCCGCCAACGCGGGAAACGTCGTGACGATGCGCTGGTCCTCGTAGATGTCTTGCAGCGTGGTCAGCACACCGAGCGTCAGGCTGCCGTCGCTCCCCCACGTCGCGCCAGCGAGCCCGGGGATCGACTTCAGGTTGACCAGGCGCTCGGGCTCCACCAGGTGGTGCTTCAGCTCGGTCAGCAGATCTTGTCCACCCGCGACGAGACGGGACGATTCGTCGCCCTCGGCCGTCGGGAGCAGGGCGATGGCTTCCTCGAGGGAAGCCGGCAGGCGCATTTCGAAGGCCTTCATGGCTCAGCTCCTCCCCAGGGCCGCGAGGACCTTGTCGGGCGTCATCGGTAGGTGGCGCACTCGGGCGCCGCAAGCGTTGTAAATGGCATTGGCGATCGCGCTGTGCCCCGGGATCCCGGTGGCTTCCGCGACGCCCTTGGTGGTCGAGAAGTCGTCGTCATCGTCGATGATGGCGACCATCTCGGGCATCTCCTGGATGCCGGCGATCTTGTAGTCCTCCAACTGGTCGCTGAGCATGAAGCCGAAGTCGTGGTCCAGGACCCGCTCCTCGAACAGGCCATAGGACAACGCGCCGATCATGCCGCCGTTGATCTGACTGCGCACGGCCGCACGGTTCAGCGGCAGCCCCATGTCCTGGATACAGACCATCTTCAGGACCTGCACGTGTCCGGTCAGGGTGTCGACACGCACGCGCGCGGCTTGTGCGCCGTGCGCTCCACCGGAGTGCAGATTGGGCTGGAACTCACCCATCGTGGTCAGGGTCTCGCCGCCGAGCAGCGCGCACGCATCCCGGAAGCTCAGTTTCTGGCCGTCGGCGTTGGCGACCTCGCCGTTCTTCCAAGTGAACGCATCGACCTCGCCGCCGATCGCATCGACCAGCTTGGCTTCGAGCGCGCGACGAGCCTGGACGGCCGCATCTTGGATCGCGGGGGCCTGGCTGCCCGTCGTCACGCTGCCACCGCTGGCGACCGAGGACGGCAACACGCTGTCGCCGATCTTCGCGGTGACGCCGTGGAGCGGCAGGCCCAGTTCCTCGGCGACGATGCCCGCGACGTACGTGCGGGAACCGGTGCCCAGGTCCTGGACGGCGACGCTGGACGTCACCGAACCATCGGCCTCGATGCGGACTTCACAGTGCGCGCCGGGTCGTGCGCCCGCGCCCCACTGGGAAACGCCGAACCCGATGCCCTCGGCCATGCCGTCCGCGTCCGGCTTGCCGGGTTCCTTGCGGTTGGGGTGTTCGTTCCAACCGATCTCCTGGGCGACGCGATCCAGTTGACGCAAATGGACCTCGCTGTCGAGGTTCAGCTTGCGGAACTCCAGCGGATCGAAACCCACCGAGTACGCAAGTTCGTCGACGACGGACTCCATGCCGAACGAAGCTTGCGGATGCCCGGGCGCACGCATGGCGCGGTTGGCATCGATCGCGGTGTAGACGCTGCCGACCTGGGCGTAGCGCTTCTTGACCTCGTAGATGTAAGGAGGCGTCGGCAGCGCGCCGCCCCCCATGCCGCCGTACTTCTCGGCGGTCGCCTTGAGGGCGACGATCTTGCCGTCCTTGGAGGCGCCCGCGTGATAGCTCTGGGTCGAGCCCGAACGGTTGCCGGCCATCAGGAATTCCTGGCGGCGGTCGAGCATCAGGTGCACCGGGCGTTCGACCGCCAGGGCGACGCGGCATGCGGCGAGTCCCTCGAGTCCCGCGCCGAACTTGGAGCCGAACCCCCCGCCCATGTTCTGACAGATGACGCGCACGTCGCGCTGGCTCAGGTTCAGCATCCCGGCGTACATGCCGACCGAATCGGAGACCATCTGGGTCGAGGGGTAGACGGTGGCCTTGGTCCCCTCCACGTGCACCACGCAGCCGTGGGTCTCGAGGCACACGTGATGCTGGATCGGGACGCTGTAGTCCTGTTCGACCACGCCATCGGCGGTGGCCAGCAGTTCGAGGACGTCCTCTTCGTCCCCTCGCGCACGGCCTTCCTCGACGTTCGGGCCGCCACGCCGTCCCTGTCGCAGTTGCGGTGCGTCGCTGGCGGTCACCTGCCCGCGGGTGACCATCGGGTTGTCCTCGGGCTCGAACTCGAGGACGACCGCACGGGCTGCGTCCTCGGCCAGTTCCGGCGACTCCGCGGCGACCACCGCGACGACCGAATCGTCGCCCAGGAACTGCACGGCCTCCTTGCCGCCGTCCCACACCTCGGCGTGCACGACGCCGGCGAGGGCCGCGGCCGGGGCCACGTCGACCTTGGTCAGCTTGGTGCGCGAGTACGGCACCAGCACGAGGCGCGCATACACCATGTTCGGGATGCGGATGTCGTGCGAATACAGGGCATGTCCGGTGACCTTCCCAGGCCCGTCCAGACGCACCTGGTCGGTGTTCAGCAGCGCCAGGTCCTTGCGGTCCTTCCAGACGACGTCCGCTTCACGGTTGGAGGGGCTCATCGCTGCATCTCCTTCTGCGCGGTCTTCACGGCGTCGAGGATGTGCGGGTAGGTGCCGCAACGGCACAGGTTGCCGGAGAGCTCTTCGCGGATGCGCGTCTCATCGGCGTCCGGATGACGCTCGAGGCACGACGTCGACGCCACGACGAAGCCCGGCGTGCAGAAGCCGCACATCAGGGCGTCGTGCGTGCAGAACGCCTTCTGCACGGGGTTCATCGATTCGGGCGAACCGAGGCCCTCGACGGTGCGCACCTGCTTGCCCATCAGGTCCACGGCCAACAGCATGCAGCTGTACGCCGGGCGCCCATCGACGATCACCGAGCAAGCTCCACAGTTGCCCTGGTCGCAGACTTCCTTGGTGCCGGTCAAGGCCGGCTCCAGGCGATGCCGCAGCGCGGACAGCAGCGTCGTGCGCGGCTCGACCTCCAACTTGCGTGTTTTGCCGTTGATCGAGAGTTCGATCTCGAAGGAACCCGCCAGACGCTTGGCGTCCTGGGGCCGCGCCTGGGCCTCTTGGGTCAGGACGGTCGCTCCGGCGAGGGCGGCGCCACCGCTACCCTTCAGGAAGGATCGGCGGGAGAGGGACTCGGGGGCTCGCGATGCGGGCACACCTTGATCCGAGGACTCGTGATGCGTGGTGGGTTGGGACATGACGCTCCGAAGAGGGGGCGAACGGGGGGACCCGAGATTCTAGGCATGTGCGGCGCCCGACAAGAAGCGGCACGCACTCCTTACTGCGAAGATGCGCCCTGGGCGGTCAGGACTGGTGGCGAGCGTCCCCTACCTGGGTGAACTCCGGCCCATGGCGGCCTCGGGGTCCGCACGCGTGCCCCTCGCGGGCCAGACCTTCGGAGCGATTCTTTTCCGAACCTGACGGCATATTCGCTCTGGAGTTTCGAAACGGGGAACCCGGTAGCGATGATCCTCGGCTGCCTGGCCGTCGATCCGCTCCCACGGCCGGTCGGCGGAGCGCTCGCGGTCAGAGGCCCGACTCGATTTGCTCTTGGTGATGCGGTGACGAGGCGGCATCGTGCTCGCAGCCGAACAGCTCGATCCAATCGCCCAGCGGTTCGCACACCACGCCTGAACTCTCCTCCGTCCGCCCCTCCTGCCCGATCTCCGACCTGGCCTCCCCATGACAGACGGTTCCCCGACCGCGATCCGCGACCTGCACAAGTACTACGGCAAGGTCCATGCGCTTCGCGGCGCGACGATGGAGATCCCGCCCGGGACCGTGGGGCTGCTGGGCCCGAACGGCGCGGGCAAGACGACGCTGCTGAAGCTGCTGCTCGGACTGCTGATCCCGACCACGGGCGACGCGACGATCGTCGGCTGCGACCCGCGCATCAAGAAGGATCGGTTGAAGATCCGTCAGAGGGTCGGCTACATGCCCGAGAGCGACTGCTTGCTGCCGGGCATGACGGGCATCGAAGTCGTGTCCTTGCTCGGGCGCCTGACCTGCATGGACAAGGAGGACGCGATGACGCGGGCTCACGAGAGCCTCGACTACGTCGGCCTGGACGAGGAGCGGTATCGCCCCCTGGTCGGCTACTCGACCGGGATGAAGCAGCGCCTCAAGCTCGCGACGGCGCTGGTCCATGACCCCAAGGTCTTGCTCTTGGACGAACCGACCAACGGATTGGACCCGAACGGCCGCAAGGACATGCTCGAGCTCATCTCGGACCTGGGGCGCAAACAAGGCAAGAACGTCCTGCTCTGTTCGCACCTGCTGCCCGACGTCGAGAAGACCTGCGATCACGTCGTCGTGATCAACCAAGGCCTGGTGGTCGAGCAAGGATCCATGAACGACCTGACGCGCGCCGACGAGGTCCGCGTACGGCTCACCGTGGAGGGCGAGAGTTCCGCCTTCCTGCAACTGGCGGAGTCCAAGGGCATGGTCGGGCGGATCCTGGCCGACGGCCGTGTCGAACTCGACCTCGCGGAACCCGAGGTCGACCCCATCTTCATCTTCGCCGCGGACGCCGGCTTCACGATCACCCAGGTGCGTCCGGTCAAATCCACGCTGGAAGAGGTCTTCATGCGCGCGGTGGACAAGGGCAGTTCGTACGGCCAATTCGCCGAGGCCGGTTCGCAGGTCGAGGTGTCCGCGTGAAGGCCACCACGCACACCGAGCTGTACCGCCCCTTCGACGGCGAGTTCCTCGAGAAGCCTCGCCTGCCCCTCGTCCTGGCGCGCTCCGCGCTGCGCCAAGCGTTCCGCAAGAAGCTGCCCGCTCTCTTCCTGTTCGTCCCGACCTACCTGACCGCGATCATCACCGCCGCGCTGATCTTCTTCCAAAGTCAGGCGGTGAAGATCCAACTCGAGGAGCTTCGGAAGCGGGGAGCCACTCCCGAAGAGATCGAGGAGGCCAAGAGCCTGACGCAGAGCATGCTCGGCGACACGGTCGATCTGATCATCGGCGTGTACCAGCAAATGCCCGGATTCATGGGTTTGGGGTCCTTCTTCATGATTCTGGCCATGGTCTGGTACGGCTCCGGAATGATCTCCGAGGACCGGCGCGCGGGTGCGAACCTGCTCTACTTCTCGCGACCGTTGACCCGCTTCGGATACGGACTTGGGAAGTTCCTCGGACTCGCCTTCATCGGCGTCATCGTCCTCTTGATCCCCGCGATGATCATCTGCTTCGTCGCGGCCTTCACCTCGAGCGACTGGGTCTTCGTCAGGGAGGAGTGGGACATGGTCCTCAAGCTCTTCGCGTTCTGCTGCCTGTGGATCACAGTGATGAGCTTGGTGGTTCTCGGGCTCTCCTCGCTGGTCACGCGCAGGACCATCGCCCTCTTCATGGGACTGGGCGTCATCTTCGGCCTGCACATCTTCTCCCAGTTCCACGACATCGCGGACCTCTCGGCACTGTCGCTCATGAGCCTGTTCACCAACTTCAGCACGGTGGCGGCCTGGCTGTTCGACAAGGACGGCGCGCGCCACTGGAACGTCGAGGCCTCGGCCTGGGTGCTCGCACTGACGACCCTGGGCTCCATCCTCCTCCTCTCCCGCGGGATCAAGAAGATGGAGGTGGTCGGTTGAGCTACATCATCCGCACGGAGGGTCTGGCCCGTTGGTACGGCGAGGTCGTCGGCCTGAGCGATCTGACGGTCAAGATCGAGCCTGGAATCACCGGGCTCGTCGGACCGAACGGTGCAGGCAAGTCCACGTTCATGAAGTGCATCGTGGGTGAGATTCGTCCCCATCGCGGACGGATCCAGGTCATGGGATTGAGTCCCTTCGCGAACAAGGAGCTGTACCAACGGCTCGGTTTCTGTCCGCAACAGGACGCGCTCTACGACCACATGACCGGCCGCGAGTTCGTCGAACATCTCCTGCGACTCTCCGGCACGCCGCGTCGTGAAGCGCGAGCCCAAGCGGTGCGGTCCATGGAACGCGTCGGCCTGGCGGACACGATGAATCGACGCTGCAGCGGCTACTCGAAGGGCATGCGGCAGCGCGTACGCCTGGCCCAGGCCATCGCGCACGAACCGGAACTGCTCATCGTCGACGAGCCGTTGACCGGCCTGGACCCGATCGTCCGACACCGCATGGTCGACCTCTTCCTCGAGCTGCGCAACGAGGGACGCAGCATCCTGGTCTCCAGCCACGTCCTGCACGAGGTCGAAGCCCTGACCGAACGCATCGTCCTCATCCATCGCGGCCGGTTACTGGCGCAGGGCAAGCTCGCGGACATCCGCGACCTGCTTTCGACCCAGCCACGCCGCGTCAAGCTGCCGGCTGCGAGTCCGCGCGCGCTGGCGCAACGCATCGTCTCGCTCCCCGGGGTCAGTTCCGTCACCATCGACCAGGACGAGACCGTCGTCGAGGTCACCACGCGCGACCTGCCTGGCCTCAACCAGGCCCTACCCTCCATCGTCAAGGAACTCCGCCCTGGCGTCACCGCGTTCGAAAGTCACGACGAGGACCTCGAAGCGGTCTTCGACTACCTGGTCGGCTGACATGCAGTTCCTTCGCTCCACCTTCATTCTCTACGCGGCGCATCTGCGCATGCTGTCGCGTTCGGTGCGCACGCTGATCTCGTTCCTCGCCGTGTGCCTCCTGGTCCTCCTGGCTGCCCTCTTCGCCGGCAACGAGGACGCCCTGATCATCGGCACGCGTCTCGGGCTCTTCGGGCACCTCATGTTCCTCGTCCCCATCATCGGAATGATGTTGGGTTCGGCCGTGGTGACCGAGGAGTTGGAGTCGCGGACGCTGACCTATCCGTTCACGCGACCGATCTCGCGGCTCGCCTTCTTCCTGGGGCGCTGGGGAGCCACGATCACGGTGGTGGGCGTGCTCTGCGGTGCCGGCGCGGTCGGCGTTTCGCTGGCAGCGGAGCACTCGACCCTCATGGGTGACGGTGGAGAACCCATGATCCGCCTGGAACGCCTGGACACGGAAACCGGCGAATGGAAGCGCGCAGCGCCCTCCAGAACCGGGGCCCCCTACTGGCTGCACCACGACGGAGATTGGATCGAGATCGGTGTCCGGGACATGCGCGAGGGCGACACCCGGGACCTCGACCTGACCAATTCCAACGGCGAGGCCCTGCGACTCTTGTGTCGCAAGTGGGATCTCAATTCCCGCGAACTGCCAGGCGGATTCCTGCTTCGGTTCCTTTGGGCCTCCGTGCTCGGTGGAGTCATCTACTCGCTGTTCACGGCTGGGCTGGGGATCTACCTGAAGAACCCCATCATCCTCGCCTTGGGGTACACCATCGCGATCGAGTGGGTGCTGTCCAACATTCCGGGCAACGCCCAGAAGATCTCCGTGCAGTACTACCTGCGCTGCATCGTGTACGACCCGGAGACGATGAACAGCTCCCTGCGCGGTGCCGCCTTCACGGACGTGACCCTGCTCACCCCAACGGGCTCCACGATTCGCCTGTTCCTGTTCATCCTGGTCGCGGTCGCCATCTGCGGCCGCTCCATCCGCCGCAAGCAGTTCACGTTCACTTCGTGACGCGAACGGCAATGTGAACGCAACGTAGGGGGCGGATCGAACCTGTCCTCCAGCGGTGTCCTCTGGGGGCGGCCATGGGACAGTCCCCGTGGCCGCCCCCCGCCGTAGGGGCCCCAGGAGTGGTTCCCAGGCCTTGGCACGCCGGTTGATCTTCAGGCCGAACCGGACGGGCGTTCCCCGTTCGGCACTCGAACCTGGAGAACACCACCACCATGGCCCTCACCATCCGCTCCCTCGCCGCGCTCACACTGAGCCTCGCCACGTCCGCAGCCCTCGCCTCCGCACAAGCGCCCATCGTCCCCGGGCATGGCCCTGGCCAGGGCCAATCCGCCCGCATCACGGTCGGTTCCGCGGACGGCTCCTTCGGCGTCGACGCTCAGGTCAACCTGTCCTTCGGAGAACGACGCGGTCGCTCCCAGACTCGCCAGAGTGCGCGCCGCAGCCACCGGCGCAGCGTGATCCAACCCCGCCGCGGTTCGACCTGCACCCCGCGCCGCTCGCACCGTGTCGTGCAGCGCCGCGTCTGGATCCCCGGCTACACCAAGCAGGTCTATCACGCTGCCCAGTACGACTACGTGACCGATGCGTGTGGGTTCACCCGCCGCGTGCTGGTGCGCGCTGCCCACTACGACGACGTCTGGGTACCCGGCCACTACCAGATTCGCAGCTACTGATTCGAACGACCCAGAGAGAGAGGCGAGTGGCCTGCCGACCGCTCGACAGGAGAAGCGCTTCCGCCAGGAAGCACCGGAGGCCCCCGCACGGGAGATGCGGGGGCCTCCTTTCGTGCGTGCGATCGGCCAGCGGACGATTCACCCGCCGGACAACGCCATCACGATGTGCAGCTCCTGCGAGGCACCCACCGGCGTCGCAAGGTCCTCGACCATGAGCGCGTCCACCAGGATCTTGATGTGCTCGCGAACGCGTCCGGTCTCGTCGACGATGCGGAAGCGGAACCCGGGGAACTTGAGCTCGAGCGCATCGATCAACTCCCCCACCGTGCGGCCTTGGATGTCCACCGCAGGGACCTGGTCCGTGTAGGAACGCAGCGCCGTCGGAATGTGAACGCGCAAGGGATCAGCCCCGAACGTCGTTCACTTCCACCGAGTACACGTGCGGCAGGTGGCGCGCGATGCACTTCCAGCTGCGCCCCTCGTTCGGGCTGCCCCAGACCTCGCCATTGGTGGTGCCGAGGTAGATGCCGAGCGGATCGTGCGCGTCCTGGGCCATGCACTGGCGCTTGACGGTCCAGTACGCGTGCTCGTCCGGCAATCCCTTGTCCTGGCGCTGCCACGACTTGCCGTCGTCCTTGGTGCGATACACGGCGGCGCTGGAATCGGGACTGGTTCGCGGCCAGACGCTGGTGCCGTCCATCGGGAAGACCCAAGCGGTGTGCGGATCGCGCGGGTGCACCGTGATGGGGAAGCCGATGTCGCCGATCCCCTTGGGCATCGACTCGCCGACGTGTTGCCACTCGCCGTCCTCGCGATCCAGGCGGAAGATGCCGCAGTGGTTCTGCTGCCAGAGGCGGTCGGGGTTCGTCGGGGACATGACCACGCAATGCGGGTCGTGACCGTAGTCGGGGTTGGGCAGGGGATAGGGCGCGAGCATCCCCTGGTTCAGCGGGTCCCAGCTTCGTCCGCCGTTGGTGGACTCGAACACGCCGCCGCTGGACATGCCGATGTAGAGGTGCTTGGGGTCCCGCGGATCGATCACGATCGAGTGCAGCTTGGGACCGTCCGGCGTGCCGTCCTTGTCGCCACCCGTCCACTTGTCCACGTCCGGATGGTGGTTGAAGCCGTTCACCGGCTTCCACGTCTTGCCGCCGTCGCGCGACTTGAAGAGGCCCTGGGGACTCGAGCCCGCGTACCACACGCCCGGTTCGTTGTCGTGAGCGGGAGTCAGCCAGAACGTGTGGTTGACCGTGCGCTGGTGCAACGAGGACGGGGCCTCGTCGAACGCGGGCGGCTTGGTGGATTCCTTCCACGTCTTGCCCTTGTCGGTACTGCGGAAGATGGTCGGACCCAGGTGCCCCGTGCGAGCCGCACACAGCAGCGTGCCCTTCTCGCGAGGATCCGAAACGAGGTGATGCACGACGTGACCCAGGAACCAACAGTCCTTGACCTTCCAGGTCTTGCGCTCGGGATCGGACTGCAAGCGGAAGGCACCCTTGCGGGTTCCGACGAGGACTTGCACGCCCCCCTTCCTGGGGCGCGGGACTCGCAGCTTGTGTTTGGCTTCAGCGGGCGTCATGGATCGTGAATGCGGTCACAGGGGTCGAGCGGACGGGTTGGGCGGCGAGGATTGTACGGTCAGGCCCGTGGCTTTGGCGGATCCGGGTCAGAGGGTCGCCAAGCGCCGACAGCCCTCGGTCAGGACGTCCATGTCCTTCGCGTAGCAGAAGCGCACCAGGCGCTCGCCCTCGGCACTCTGGTGGAACGCGCTGCCCGGGACGCTGGCCACACCGGTCCTCTCGAGCAGAAGGAGGGCGGCTTCCTTGGATGTCGCGCACTCCAAACGGCTCACGTCCGCCAGGACGTAGTACGCACCCTCCGGCCAGATGGGCGCGAGTCCCGCGCGCTCCAGCGTTCCGCAGATCAGGTCGCGTTTGCGGGCGTACTCGGCGCGCATGTCCTCGAAGAACGAGGGCGGCGAGGCGAACCCGGCCGCCACCCCGTACTGCAGCGGCGTCGGGGCACAGATGGCGAACAGGTCATGGACGAGCGTCATCGCCGCCACCGCGTCCGCCGGACCCACGCAATAGCCCAGGCGCCAGCCGGTGATCGAGAACGTCTTGCTCAGCCCCTGGATGGTGATCGTGCGGTCGGCCAAGTCGGACACGGTGGCGGGCGAAACGTGCTCGCGACGGTCGTACCGGATCTGCTCGTAGATCTCGTCCGTGAGGACCAACAGGTCACGCTCGCGGGCGACGGTCGCGAGGTCCTCGAGCTCCTCACGGGTGAACATGCGACCCGACGGGTTGGACGGCGTACACACCACGACGGCGCGCGTGTTGTCCTGGCACGCGGCGCGCAGCGCGTCCGCGGTGAGACGGTAGTCCGGCGCCGCGAGCGTCAAGAACTGCGGCTCCAAGCCAGCGACCTTGGCCGTACCCAGGTGGTAGCCGTAGTACGGCTCCATCAGCAGAATCCCGTCCCCCGGATCCAACAGAGCGTGCAGCGCTGCGACATAGGCTCCGGCACTGCCGGACGTCACCAGGATCTCGGATTCGGGGTCGGCCGTGATGCCATTGTCCCGCTCGAGCTTGCGCGCGATCGCGTGCCGCAGGTCCGCGATGCCCTCCGGATACGAGTAGATGCTGCGGCCCTCCTGGATAGCGGCGATCGCCGCATCGCGCACGAGCGGAGGGGTCGGTAGGTCGCAGACTCCTTGCCCCAGATTCACGCCCCCCACCCGGTCACACTCCCGCGTCATGGCACGGATGTCGGACTGGACCAGGCCACCGAGGCGGCGCGAGCGGGCAAGGGTCATGGCGGGTTCCGTGAAGGTTTCGAGCTGGGAGCGGGACACCGCAATCGCCGGTCAGGCCCTGCGCGCGCCCCAGGTGGGCGACGCACCATACGCGCAGGCACTCGGAACGGTCGAGAGTCCTGCGGGTTAGGCTTCCCGCATGACGGCCATCACGACCCGCGACCCCGGTGCGCTCCGAACACACCCCTCGGGTGCCTCGCGCCAGAGTCCCCTCACGAAGGGCCCGGCGCGGCTCAGCATCCTGGTGCTCACGTGCGTCGCCCTGATCGGTTTCTCGGGCTGCGAGACCAACGAGCCGCGCCCGGATCCGCGACCCGGACCGCGCGCCGTTTCGGACCGATTCGCAGATGTCGAACGTGCGGCCCGCGGCATCCCGGGCATCCATGGTCCTGGGCTGCGACCCACCGAACTGGACGAGTCGGTCGAGACCCGGGAACTGACCGGGGGCGTCCTCGGAGATCCGCCTGAGCCGACGTCGATCGCTGG
>TARA_R110002074_G_scaffold86875_5_pt1 | contig 22624 bp, 20 predicted proteins | sample TARA_R110002074 | Tara Oceans TARA_R110002074 (sample SAMEA4397215) | marine metagenome | biome: Polar Biome; feature: [MIX] marine epipelagic wind mixed layer (ENVO:01000061); material: water (ENVO:00002006), including particulate matter (ENVO:01000060) such as... | depth 10-100 m | reverse complement strand
ATAAGAAACTAGATGCCTTAAAGCCCGTTTTCGAAATGCTACAAGTTCAATTAGGAGAGTCTGTTGGTGATAATTATATTGTTTTAGATGGCTTGGAAATAGGAGATGAAGTGGTTACTAATGGGGCTTTTACAATTGATGCAGCAGCACAATTAAAAGGTAAAAGATCTATGATGTTCGCAAAAGACTTAGGTTTAGATAAGCCAATTTCGAGCCAAAAGAATATAAATTCACTATCACCTGAACTAAACGCAAAATTAAAAGGAATTCTGAACATCTATTTTAGTTTGAAAAATGAGCTTGTTGCGTCAAATTTGAAAAATGCAAATGAACATGTTTTGCAATTGAACAAGGAAATTGAATTGATAAAATTAGAGGTTGTAGATGATGATTTAAAGTTACATTTAAAAGAAGCCCTAGAATCTTTAGCCGATATAAAAAAGAGTGGAAGTGTAGAAGGCAGTAGATTATTATTTAAAAATTTATCGCAAAATTTTATCTTTTTAGCATCGCGAGTAAATGGTTACGATAAACCTATTTATGTGCAACACTGTCCTATGGCAGACCATAATAAAGGGGCAGATTGGCTCAGTTTAGAAAAAGCCATTAAAAACCCATATTTTGGTAATAAAATGTTATCCTGCGGTTCTGTTGTTAGAATTATAGAATAAGCTAAAGACAGTTTAAAACTCTTTCGAGCGCCATTCCTCTCGAACCCTTTATGAGTATTGAAGAGTTCGATGGCAATTTGTTCTCTTTAAGAAAAGACTTTAGGTCATCAAAATTTCTTAGTTTAATAGAGACACTTTTGGTTCTATAAAAATTTTCTCCAACAAAAATTACTTTATCAAAATTCATTTTTTTGGTCAATTCAACTACTTCCTGATGCTCATCCTTCGCTGATGCTCCTAATTCGAACATATCCCCTAAAATTAAAACTTTATTAGTTTTTTCTAGTGAATTGAAATTTTCTAAAGCTACTTTCATGCTTGAAGGGTTGGCATTGTATGCGTCTAAAATAATATAATGAGCATTTTTTTGAATAATCTGTGATCTATTATTCTCGGGTGTATATTTTTCTAATGCAATTTTAATATCTGTTAGTTCAACATTGAAAAATTTTCCTATAATAATTGCTGCACAGCAATTGTGAAAATTATATGCACCAATGAGATTAGATTTTATGTTGGTGTCTTCAACTTTTATTATAACAAAGGGCTGGGCTTCTTCTAGTTCAATTCTATAGTACTTTGGGTTGACCGAGCTAAAACCATATTTTTTGGTGTATTTTTTCAGTTTTTCTAACTGAATAGAATCATCTGCATTTAAAAATATCGTCTTTTTGTTATTTATGAGATATTCGTATAATTCGCTCTTTCCTTTAATTACACCTTGAATACCACCAAAACCTTCTAAATGGGCTTTGCCGAAGTTTGTGATATATCCGAAATCGGGCTCTGCGATTTTACATAGAAATTCTATTTCTTTTAAATGGTTTGCACCCATTTCAATGATGGCAATTTCGGTATCTGGTAGCATCGATAAAAGGGTTAAAGGAACTCCAATATGATTGTTTAGATTACCAACGGTTGCAATGGTTTTGAATTTTTCTGCAAGTACAGCATGTATCAACTCCTTTGTGGTTGTCTTTCCATTGCTTCCAGTAAGGCTTATCACTTTTGCATTACAAAAATTTCTATGGAAATTTGCTAGTTTTTGCAGCATGACTAGGGTATCATCAACAAGAATGGTTTTGTCGTTAATGTAGTATTCCTTCTGGTCGATAATAACATAGCTAGCCCCATTATTGATAGCTTGCTGAGCATAAGTATTTCCATTAAAATTATCACCTTTTAATGCAAAGAAAATATCGTTCTTCTTAATTTTTCTAGTATCGGTACTAACTGATGGAAATTCTAAAAAAATTGAATGTAAGTCTTTAATATTCATGAAATCGAAGATAAAAAAAAGCCCTTTAAGAAAAGGGCTTTTTTAAATTCGTATGTAGAAAAATTATTTAGCTTTTTTTCCTCTAACAGTTTTGTTTTTGGTTTTAGATTTTGAACCAACTCTAGACATTGCACATCTAAAGCCGATGTAGTCTGTGGCCATATACTGTGGAAGGTATCTTCTTTGAGCTGGATCTAGCCAGTAAGCTCTATCTCTCCAAGAACCACCCTTGTAAACTCTAACTTCGTCATTAATAAGTGTAGTTCTGTTGTTTGAAACATCGTATCCTTTAATAAGGTTTCCTAAAGAATCTCTTTCAACCGAATGCTTAGGAGAATTGTACATCTTCTTACTTGGATCTTCCTCTTCATCATCACTGAATCTGTCATAGAATCTAGAAGAACCTGCATCACCATCTCTATATCCTCTATTGTCACTAGAAGAGAAGTTTGTTCTTAAATAAGTTTCTTCTTCATCAACTGCAACCATTTTTATTTCTCCGGGTAAATTTACTGCAACAACTTTTCCATTAGGTAAGGTATCGAAAACTATAGAGTCTCTAAGAATCTTAACTTTCCCATCATCGCCAATGGCACTTTTCATATAAATATTACCTCTGTAATAGTTGAAGTCACTCACTTCGTCATCGACTATTGGGCGATATACATCGGCCGTCCATTCGGCAACATTTCCTGCCATGTCATAAAGACCAAGGTCATTTGGCTTGTAAGACATAACTTCAGCAGTGATATCGGCACCATCATCAGACCAACCTGCAATTCCGCCGTAATCACCTTTCGCTTGTTTAAAGTTGGCTAATTGATCACCTCTACCAACACGTTGTCCGTTTCTGGTGTAATCACCTTCCCAAGGATATTTTTTTCTACCGCGGTAGTTATTGTATTCTCTTTGGCCAACTTGGGCTTGAGCAGCATATTCCCATTCTGTTTCAGTAGGAAGTCTGTATTCTGGCATAATGATGCCACTACTTCTTTTTGCAAAAGTGGATGTACTATCTTTCTTCATTTTCCCTTGAAGAGAATCAATTTGTCCGTTATAAACAGATTCTGGTCTGTTTAAGTAAGCTTCTGTACTAAAAGTTCCTTGTACTTCTCCAGTTGCTGCTTGGTATTTTGCATCTTCAGATAAATAACCTTCTCTTTCTAACATAACCTCATTTACACGGTCGGTTCTCCATTTGGCAAATTGATTAGCTTGAATCCAGTTAACACCAACAACAGGATATTCTGCATATGCTGGGTGTCTTAAATAGTTATTTGTCATTGTTTCGTTGAAACCTAATCTATTTCTCCATACTAAAGTATCAGGCAATGCACCTACATAAATATTTGTGTACTTCGGATTTTCTGGAGGATAAACACTTTTAAGATAATCTAAGTATTCTAAATACATTACGTTGGTAACCTCAGTCTCGTCCATGTAAAAAGATTGAACATGTTGAGAAGTTGGTGTGTTGTTCCAATCATGCATAACATCATCTTGCACCTTTCCTTTGGTGAATGTACCGCCTTCAACAAATACCAATCCTGGAGCAGTTTCTTGCTCCTTGAAGTCAGTATTGTATTGAAAACCACCTTCCTTGGCATTTATTTTCCAACCTGTAGCTCTAGAAGTGTTTTTTGAAGATGAAGATTTAGAACAGCTATTTACTGTAAAACCTCCTACTATAACAGTGCATGAGAGTACAACTTTTATTAAATGTTTTTTCATAATTAGGACTTGAGTTCAATTTTCATATACTATAGTTGTTTGGTCGCTATATTATATGATACTATGTTTTCTTTTAATTTGTTTGTCGCTTTCGCTCAATAGAACGGTGTTTTTGTGAGATTATTTTACAATTCAAAATAATTTTAATCATCACGAATCGAACCAGCAATAAATTTAGGTTCACATAAATAGGTTAACGGTTAAAACAGTTAAATAGTATGGTTTTAAAGATTTCTTTTAAGATGTGAATTTTAGATTCGGTTTTTTAAAGGATAAAAAGTTTGTGAAGGGAGTGTAACTTATAGATTGACTAATGTTTTTTATAAAAAAAACTTATTATTTGTGCAAGATAACGGGAAAAAGGACGTTTACATGTAAAATATTAAAGTTGAAATAAAGGTAAACACTATATTTCACCTTTATAATTTAAAGAACTGTTCTATAATGAGAAAAATTTCAATAATTTTCTTTGTACTTGTATTTGGGAAGGTTGTCGCACAAGATGATCAACGAGTAATTACAACCGCTGTGCCTTTTTTAACAATTGCGGCCGATGCTAGGTCAGCTGGTATGGGTGATATGGGTGTGGCAACATCTACAGATGCTTTTTCCCAGCAATGGAACCCTGCTAAATTTGCTTTTGCAGAGCGTAAAATGGGTATTGGTATTAGTTATACACCATATTTAGAAAGTATTATAACAGATATATCGTTGTTAAATGCCAGTTTCTATAATAAACTAGACGAACAGAGTGCTTTTGCATTGAGTCTTAGATATTTTACTTTAGGTGAAATAGAATTAAGACAATTTGCAAATGATCCTGGTACCATAGCTAAGCCGAATGAGTTGGCTTTAGATGGATCATATTCACTTAAATTAAGTCCTACTTTTTCGATGGCAGTAGGTGGTAGATATATAAGGTCAAATTTAAAATTGCCTCAAAATGGATCTGAAGATTCAAAAGCTGCGAGTTCTTTCGCTGTTGATGTTGCAGGGTATTATAGGTCTGACGAGATAGCTTACAATAATTTTGATGGTCGATGGAGGGCAGGTTTTAATCTTTCTAATATTGGAGGTAAAATTCAATATGATGCTGGAGGGCAAGAAAATTTCTTACCTAGTAACTTGAGTTTTGGTGGTGGATTCGATTTTATCTTAGATCAAGACAATGTTCTAGGATTAACAACAGAATTCAACAAACTTCTTGTGCCAACGCCCCAAGATTTTGATAACGATGGTGATGTTGATTCGGCAGATAATGATATTTATCAAAATGCAAGCGGTTTCAGTGGTATTTTCAACTCTTTTACCGATGCACCAGGTGGTTTTGGTGAAGAGTTAAAAGAATTTACTTGGGCATTAGGTGCAGAGTATACTTATCAAGATGCGTTCATGTTTAGAACTGGTTATTTTAATGAAAGCGCCGACAAAGGTTCTAGAAAGTTTTTTACGCTAGGCGCTGGTTTTAAATTTAAGGCAGCTCAAATAGATTTATCTTATTTATTTTCAACGTCTCAAGTTAGAAATCCATTAGAGAATACGTTGAGATTTTCTCTTACCTTTAATTTAGGTGAAGAATTTTACAATGATTAATGTATAAAAGATTGTAATTTTAAAAAACCTGCATGCTTGCAGGTTTTTTTATGCCTTAATGTTGCGGTTCTTAATTTGAACTCCATAATTAATTTGTAGATTAACATTTAAAAGATGCATATGGCTATTCGAAAGAGTATAAGCTTTGATATTACTATACATAATAACCAAGAAGAATTACAGGAAGAAGATAAGGTGTTAATGAATGCAGCGGTGAGCGCTAGAAAAAGGGCATATGCTCCCTATTCTGATTTTTATGTAGGCGCTTCTGTTTTGTTAGATAATGGAGAGATAGTTGAGGGGAATAATCAGGAAAATGCATCATATCCATCTGGACTCTGCGCAGAAAGGGTTGCTATTTTTTATGCCGGATCTAAATATCCGGGGATCAAAATAAAAGCAATTGCAATTTCCGCAGCATCATTAAATCATGAGGTTAATGAGCCAGCTGCGCCCTGCGGTAATTGTAGGCAGTCAATTTCAGAATATGAATTTAGGCAAAAAGTCCCGATAAGAATTTTGTTAATGGGTGAGACGGGTAGCGTGATAGAATGTGATTCTTTAGCAGACTTGCTTCCCTTGGGCTTTAATAGTAGTTATTTGAATTGATTTTTATTCAGTGATAGGTTGAGATAAAACACGTTATAGGGTTAATTTGTTAATCATATAATTTCTTGATTGAATTACTTCTATTATTTTTATCGATTCATTTATATGTGTATTTTTGTTCTTCTGCGATACCAAGGTGAATCAAACCATTGGAATCTATATAGAATTAAAACCTTTAGTTAAAATTGATGAAAAAAATCACCAAGGAAACGTATTTGAAATGGTATGCCGACATGCTGTTTTGGAGAAAATTTGAGGACAAATTAGCCGCTGTATATATTCAGCAAAAGGTAAGAGGATTTCTTCATTTGTATAATGGTCAAGAAGCAGTTCTTGCAGGAGCCTTACATTCTATGGATCTTACTAAAGACCGTATGATAACTGCCTATAGAAATCACGTTCAGCCAATAGGTATGGGTGTAGATCCTAAAAAAGTAATGGCTGAGCTTTATGGTAAAGTGACAGGTACTTCTAAAGGTATGGGAGGATCAATGCATATATTTTCTAAAGAACATCGCTTTCATGGTGGGCACGGAATTGTTGGTGGTCAAATTCCATTAGGTGCTGGTATGGCTTTTGGGGATAAGTATCACGGTAGAGAAGCTGTTACTCTATGTTATATGGGTGATGGTGCAGTTAGACAAGGTGCTTTACATGAAACATTCAATTTAGCCATGTTATGGCAACTACCTGTGGTTTTTATTTGTGAAAATAATGGTTATGCGATGGGAACTTCTGTTGCACGAACTTCTTTTTCAACTGAAATTTGGAAATTAGGTTTGGGTTACGAAATGCCTTGTGGGCCAGTTGATGGAATGAACCCTGTGACTGTTGCACAAGAAATGAGCAAAGCAATTGATCGCGCTAGAAGTGGCGGTGGACCAACTTTTCTAGAAATGAAAACGTATAGATATAGAGGTCATTCTATGTCTGATGCACAGCATTATAGAACAAAAGATGAGGTTGAAGAGTACAAAAAGATAGATCCAATAACTCAAGTTTTGGATATTATAAAGGAAAATAAATACGCAACTGACGCTGAAATCAAGGATATTGACAAAAAGGTCAAAGAAATGGTTAAAGAATGTGAGAAGTTTGCAGAAGAATCAGAATATCCGCCAATAAACCAATTGTATGACATGGTTTACGAACAAGAGGATTTTCCATTTGTTCAACATAAATTTTAAGTAGATGGCTATAGTAGTAAATATGCCCCGTTTAAGCGATACCATGGAAGAAGGTACGGTAGCTAAATGGTTAAAAAGCGTTGGAGATAAAATTGAAGAAGGTGATATGTTAGCTGAAATCGAAACCGATAAGGCGACGATGGAGTTTGAATCATTTAATGAAGGTACCTTATTATATATAGGTGTTCAAGAAGGTGATGCGGCCCCAGTAGATACGCTATTGGCTATTATTGGTGAAGAGGGTGAAGATATTTCTAGTTTAATCGGTGGTGGTTCAACGGCTTCTGAAGATAAATCTTCAAAAGTTGAAGATGTTGCGGAAGAGGCTTCGGAAGAGTCTTCCGAAGAAGTTAAAGGAGAAGTTGAAATTCCTGAGGGAGTTGAAATTATAAAAATGCCACGATTAAGTGATACCATGGAAGAAGGTACTGTGGCAAGCTGGTTAAAGAAGGTAGGTGATGATGTTGAGGAGGGAGATATTTTAGCTGAGATTGAAACAGATAAGGCTACGATGGAATTTGAGTCTTTTTATTCAGGGAAGTTATTGTATATAGGTATTCAAGAAGGTGAATCTTCTCCTGTAGATACAATTTTGGCAGTTATTGGTCCTGATGGAACCGATGTTGATGCTGTGTTAAGTAATAAATCTGGAAGTAGTAAAAAGGCACCTTCATCTGAAGAGAAAAAAGTTGAAAAGAAATCTGAAAATTCTTCAGATAAGAAAGAGGTTACAAAAACAGTATCTGATGGTGAGAGAATCTTTGTTTCTCCTTTGGCTAGAAAAATAGCAGAAGATAAAGGCATCGATTTAGCAAAAGTTTCTGGTTCTGGCGATAATGGCAGAATCATTAAAAAAGATATTGAAAATTATACACCAAGTAAGGCTGTAGTGCCAGTTGCAAGTACGGTGGTTAAACCAGAAAGTGACGTAGCATCTCAACCAGTATCAATGGCCTTGCCGTCTGGCGAAGAAGGTACTGAAGAAGTTAAGAATTCTAATATGCGTAAGGCAATAGCTAAAGCGCTTGGAAATTCTAAATTCAATGCACCACATTTTTATCTTACCATTGAGGTAGATATGGACAATGCGAAAGAATCTCGTGCTCAAATAAATAGCTTACCTGATACTAAAGTGTCTTTTAATGATATGGTATTAAAAGCATGTGCCATGGCACTTAGAAAGCATCCACAAGTTAATACTTCATGGAATGGCGATACAACTAAGTATCATCAGCATATTCACATGGGTGTAGCTGTAGCAGTAGATGAAGGTTTAGTAGTTCCAGTTGTAAAACACTGCGATTTATTGGGCTTAACACAGATTGGTAGTGCAGTAAAAGAATTAGCAGGTAAAGCTCGTAATAAAAAAATTACGCCTTCAGAAATGGAAGGTAGCACCTTTACCGTATCTAACCTTGGTATGTTCGGTATACTAGAATTTACAAGTATTATAAATCAGCCAAATTCAGCAATACTTTCCGTAGGTGCTATAGTTGAAAAACCGGTGGTTAAGAATGGTGAAATAGTAGTAGGTAATACAATGAAATTGACATTGGCTTGTGATCATAGAACTGTTGATGGTGCTGTGGGAGCTCAATTTTTACAGACATTGCGTTATTTTGTAGAAAACCCAGTGACTATGTTAGCTTAGAAGTTTGATTTTAAATAGAATTGCTAAAGCATCCTTTCAACAGGATGCTTTTTTTTATCTTTAGATTTTAAAAATATTCATCTTTATGAAACATATTATATTAGTTTTTTTTGGTTTTTTCTTGGTAAGTTGTGGTGGAGCAAAAATGGATCAGTCAACCGTTTTGAATCCTTCTAACAAATCTAATGATACTCGTAAAGATGCTTTACCAAATACATCGAATGAAGAAGAGGTTAAATTAACATCCAAATCCAAAGTACATAGCACTCCGAAAAATATAAAAAATATAATGTTGTACCTGACTTCTGATGAATTACAAGGTAGAGATACAGGAAGTGAGGGTATTTCTATGGCTGCTGATTTTATAGAGAATGTATTTGAAAAGAATAATATTCAGCCCTATTTTGCTTCTTATAGAGATACCTTAACCAACTATACTGACGGCACCGCTTTTAATGTAGTAGGGTATTTGCCAGGAACAGATGCTATGTTAAAAAACGAGGTTGTAGTAATAGGTGCACATTATGATCATATTGGCCTTTTGAGCGGACAAGTTGCTGATAGTATTGCGAACGGAGCCAATGACAATGCATCTGGTACAACTACAGTTCTAGAATTTGCTAAATATTTTGGTGGACTTAAAGGGAATAAACGAAGTATTATTTTTGCTCTTTTCTCAGCTGAAGAAAAAGGATTGCTTGGTTCTAAGCATTTGGCCGTTAAATTAAAAGATAAGAAAATAGATTTGTATGCTATGCTTAATTTTGAAATGGTAGGCGTTCCAATGGTTGATAAGGACCATAGTTTATATTTAACCGGGTATGAGTTATCGAATTTGGCTGAAGTTAGCAATAAGTATGCGCACAAAAATCTTGTAGGTTTTTTACCGAAAGCAAAGGAATTTAATTTATTTAGACGTTCAGACAATGCTCCCTTTCATGATATATTTAATGTTCCTTCGCAAACGTATAGTACATTCGACTTTACTAATTTTGGAGAATATCATAAAGTTGGAGATGAAGCATCTTTAATGGATTATTTACATATGGCAAAAATAATTAATGAAACTATACCTATGATAACAGGCATTGTGAATTCATCAATTAAAGAATTAAAGTATAATTAATGGAATACATTATTGTTACAGGCACTAGTAGGGGAATTGGCTTTGAACTAAGCATGTTATTGGCAGATGCAGGTTATAAGGTCTTGGCATTATCTAGAAATGAAAAACCTATTAAAAAACTTAAGCACAAGAATATTCAAACATTTTCATTCGATATATCTACAGTTTCTGATCGTGAAAAACTAGCAAGCTATTTAAAGGATAATGGTAAAGTTAAGGCGTTAATAAACAATGCAGGGAGGTTATTGAACAAGCCATTTTTAGAAACTACTGAAGAAGAGTTTAAATCTGTGTATGAGGTCAATGTTTTTGGTGTTGCTGCCATAACCAAATTGGTTATTCCGTTTATGACGAAAACAGGTCACGTATTAACAATTAGTTCTATGGGTGGTATTCAAGGTAGTGCAAAATTTCCAGGTTTATCTGCATACAGTTCAAGTAAAGGAGCAGTGCTTACGCTTACAGAATTGCTGGCGGAAGAATTTAAAGAGACCGGACCATCTTTTAATGCCTTGGCCTTAGGAGCGGTGCAGACTGAAATGCTTGAAGAAGCTTTTCCGGGATATAAAGCGCCAGTGTCGGCAATTGAAATGGCTGAATACGTGATGAATTTCGCGTTGAACGGGCAAAAATTATATAACGGAAAAATTTTACAAGTTAGTAGTAGTACTCCTTAGAATGCAACAAACTTTAGCGAAATATCTTCCTGAAACTGCAGTCAAACCTTGTTTTGAACTTATTAAAGGAAGTCATGTTCATTTGAAAATCGTTAATGAACGAGTTACAAGGCATGGCGATTATAAAAGAAGAAAAGATGGTAATCATCAAATTACCGTTAACGCTTCTCTTAATAAATATAGATTTTTAATAACGCTAATTCATGAAATTGCACATTTGGTAGCATTCGAAAAATATGGGCGAAATATTAAACCACATGGATTGGAGTGGAAAAGAACATTCCAATATTTAATGCTTCCTTTTATTCGGCCAGAAGTGTTTCCTTCTCAATTACTTCCTTTATTGGCTCGACATTTCAAAAACCCTAAGGCAAGTAGTAGTACAGATGCGCACTTATCGATTGCTTTAAAACAATATGATGAACAACAATCAGAAAAATCATACGTTTACGAATTGCCGATAGGTAGCGTTTTTCGTATTTATAATGGTAAATTTTTCAAAAAAGGGAACAAGCGCACGAAACGCTATGAGTGTATGGAAATATCTACTGGCAAGATGTTTCTTTTTCAACCAAACGCCGAAGTAGAATTAATAAAAAGCTGACATGAATAAAAATTATTATGCCGTTTTAATGGCTGGTGGAGTAGGGTCTAGATTTTGGCCCATAAGTACTAGTGAAAATCCGAAACAATTTCATGATATGTTAGGTACGGGTACTACACTCATACAGAAAACATTTCAAAGATTGAATAAGTTCGTGCCTGCTGAGAATATTTTGATTCTTACCAACGAACGATATAATGATTTGGTTTTAGAACAATTGCCAATGGTAAAACAAGAACAAGTCGTTCTTGAGCCTGCAATGAGAAACACGGCGCCTTGTATACTTTATGCGGCAATGAAAATTCAGAAAATTAATGAAGATGCTGTCATGATTGTAGCTCCAAGTGATCATTGGATTGAAGACGAAGAAGCTTTCGCAAAAGATGTAATTGCTTGTTTTAAAAAATGTGAAAAGGAAGATGTATTATGTACTTTAGGTATAAAGCCATCTTTTCCTAATACTGGTTTTGGTTATATAGAGTATAATAAAGCAGATACTACACAAATTAAAAAAGTAAATCAGTTTAGAGAAAAGCCTGATTATGAAACCGCAAAAGATTTCCTTGCCCAAGGTAATTTTCTTTGGAATGCAGGTATTTTCATGTGGAGCGCAAAAACAATAGTAAATGCTTTTAAAAGCTATCAGCCTAAGCAATATAAATTATTTAGAGATGGTCTAGTTTGTTTTAACACTGATGATGAGAAGAAATTTATATCAGAGAATTATCCTAAAGCTGAAAATATTTCTATCGATTATGCTATTTTAGAAAATTCAAGTTCAATCTTTGTATTAGAGGCAACATTTGATTGGAACGATTTAGGCATTTGGGGTTCTTTATATGATAAGCTCGATAAAGATGAAAATAATAATGCAATTGTAAATGCAAAAGTCTTAACTCAAGATGCTAGTGGAAATATGATTAGGTCGAAGGCTGGTAAAGTAGTTGTAGTCGATGGTTTAAATGATTATATCATAGTGGATAAAGATGAGGTTTTACTAATTTATCCAAAGGTAAAAGAGCAAGATATTAAACAGGTTCTGAATAAGGTGAAAGATGCTTTTGGTGATGAATTCGCATAAATAAGTATGGAGAATAATTTGAATCAAGATAATATCGCTCCAAATAGTAATGAGGGGAATGGTGGTGATGAGGTTAAAAAAGACCTTCAGGGTCTTGTTGGTAGTATTAAGAAATTTCTTTCTGAATTGTTGGATATTCGTGCGAATACAGATCAACAAGCAACAAAAGAAGCGATTATTGCCGATATTCCTTTTAAAGGACATACTTCTTGGATTTTGATTTGTTCCATTTTTATTGCATCAATTGGGTTAAATGCAAATTCTACTGCAGTAGTTATCGGTGCGATGTTAATTTCTCCACTTATGGGGCCGATTTTAGGAATAGGAATGTCCGTAGCAATCAATGACATAGATACCCTAAAAAGGTCTTTAAAGAATTTTGCTGTTATGGTAATTCTTAGTGTAATTACAGCCTATCTTTTTTTTAATTTTTTTCCTTTACGTGACGAATCTTCTGAGCTTTTAGCCAGAACTGAGCCAGATATTAGAGATGTTTTAATTGCATTTTTTGGTGGATTGGCATTGGTTATTGCTCGTGCTAAAAAAGGAACTATCGCGAGTGTTATTTTTGGTGTTGCGATAGCAACGGCTTTAATGCCGCCATTATGCACGGTAGGCTTCGGTTTGGCAATAGGTAACTGGTCTTATGCTACTGGTGCTTTATATCTATTTACGATTAATACAATATTTATTGCTCTAGCGACATTTCTTGTTATTAAGTTATTGCGCTTTCCAATGGTTCGTTACGTTAATTCTCAAAGAAGAAGACTAATCGGACGGTTAGCTTCATTGTTAGCTATTTTGGTGATGATTCCTGCGGGATTTACTTTTTATAATGTTTTTCAACAATCATTATTTAAAAGAGATGCCAATAGATTTATAGTTGAGAAAATAGAGCCATACCAATTTTCGGGAGAAGGCAAGTTTTTAAAAGATTTTAGCGACATTGACTTTAATGATGGTGATAATTCCAAAGTTGAATTAGTATTTATGGGTAATGAGACAATACCCGATAATGTAATTGCAACATGGAGAAATCAAATGTTAGATTATAAGCAATTAAAAAATTGTGAATTAAGTATTGTTCAGGGCTCAAGGAATGAAAAGGCGAATGAGTTGAAATACGTAAATGAATTATACGAGTCTCAAAAGAGTATTTTATCTAGTAAAGATGAGAAAATTCAACTTTTAGAAAGTGAGTTGATTAGACTAAATCAGCTTTCTTCAAATCAAATTCCATTTAAGGAAATTAGCCTTGAAGCTAAAACGAATTACGAAAATTTAGAAAGACTAGGTTATGCATATTTAATATCTACCGATTTTACAAAAACTGATAGTATTCCATTATTTGAAGTGACCTGGAAAAAGGATACTAATAGAGCAGAGACTGTAAAAGATATGAATAAGTTACAGGCTTGGTTGCGATTGAGGCTTAATAATAACAGTATTCAGCTAAAAGAAATGCCTAAAGATTAGTTTTGTTCTTGAATATACATCTGTCGAACTTTCTTAAACAGATCAGATGAGTATACAAAATCTGTTACCGCTTGGTTATCGGTTTTGAAAATTTCATTTTTTGTTCCTTCCCATTCAAGGAGTCCATCTTTTAGAAAAATAATTTTTTCGCCAATTTGCATAACAGAGTTCATGTCATGCGTATTGATGACGGTTGTAATGTTATATTCTTCGGTAATTTCTTTAATGAGATCATCTATTAGAATAGCGGTTTTTGGGTCGAGACCAGAATTTGGTTCATCACAAAACAGATATTTAGGATTCATTACAATAGCACGAGCAATAGCTACTCTTTTTTGCATACCGCCAGAAATCTCAGATGGAAATTTATGATGTGCATCAATTAGATTTACTCTTTTAAGCACTGCATCTACGCGATCTTTCATTTCTGATTTAGATTGCTTTGTAAACATTTCTAAAGGGAACATAACATTGCCTTCTACTGTCATGCTATCAAAGAGGGCACTACCTTGAAAAACCATTCCCATTTCTTGCCTCAAATCTCGTTTTTCGTTATCAGAAAGTTCAGAGTATTTCTTTCCGTCATACACAATGTTTCCCTGTTCGGGAGAAAATAAACCCAAGAGACATTTAAGAAATACTGTTTTACCTGATCCACTTTGGCCAATGATTAAATTGGTTTTTCCTTTTTCAAATTTGGCAGATACACCTTTAAGTATATGAGCATCACCAAATGATTTATGTATGTCTTGAACGTCTATCATTATCCTAGTAAGAGTTGGGTTAAAATATAATTCAATATGATGATAACAACACTGGTCCACACGAACGATGTTGTACTAGCTTTACCAACTTCTAAGGCACCACCTTTCATATAAAATCCATGAAAAGAAGGTATTGTGGCAATAACAAAAGCAAATATTAATGTCTTAACAAAAGCATAAGCGATATGAAAAGGAACGAAATCTGTTTGTAGCCCAGTAATAAAATCTGTGCTTGTTAAGAATCCGCCAAACACACCAGCCATCCATCCACCAAAGATTCCAACATACATAGAAATTGCAATTGCAAAAGGATAAAAAATCATGGCTATTATTTTAGGGAAGACTAAGTAATTTAATGAATTGACACCCATTACCTCTAACGCATCTATTTGCTCGGTTACCCGCATAGTGCCAATACTAGATGTTATATAAGAGCCTACCTTCCCTGCCATAATAATAGATACAAAGGTTGGTGCAAACTCCAGTATAACAGATTGCCTAGTGGCAAAACCAATAAGATTACGTGGTATTAAAGGGTTCGTTAAATTAAGTGCAGTTTGTATAGCAACAACAGCACCAATAAAAAATGAAATAAAAATGATTATGCCCAGAGAGCTGAAAATCAATTCGTCTATTTCTTTATAAATTAGGGATTTCATTATTCTCCATTTGGTAGGTTTTTTGAAAACCTCTCGGATCATAATTGCATAGCTTCCTACAGATGCTAAATAGTTCATTGATTAAAAATAGAATTCTTACCGTAAAAATAACAATAAAGGACTTGATTTAACCTCCGTTTAATCTTTAAAGGTGTAAATTATTTACTTTTACACTTCAAACGGATAAGTATGAAAATGAGATTTTATTCTATTGTTACATTGTTTATCGTGATACTTCTATTTAATGCAGATTTATCAGCACAAAATAGAGGTAAAGACAATGATAGTGATAAGCTTTTAAAGGTTAAGCCAAAACTAGTAGTAGGTATTGTGGTAGATCAAATGCGTTATGATTATTTGACGCGCTTTTATAATCATTTTGGTAATGATGGATTTAAAAGATTAGTAGAAGAAGGTTTCAATTGCAAGAACAATCATTTTAATTATGCGCCTACAAGTACTGGCCCAGGCCATACGTCTGTATATTCTGGCGCAACCCCTTCTGTTCATGGTATAATAGGTAACAATTGGTATGATAAAGAGTTGGATGCAGATGTGTATTGTGCGTCTGATGATTCTTATACTTCTGTGGGTACAACTTCTAACGCAGGGCAAATGTCTCCGCACAGAATGACTGTTACCACAATTACAGATGAGTTAAGGTTGAATAATCAAATGCGAGGTAAAACAATAGCCATAGCCCTGAAAGATAGAGGTGCTGTTTTGCCTGGTGGGCATACCGCCAATGCTGCGTATTGGTTTCACGGAGCAAATGAGGGTAAATGGATTACAAGCTCATATTACATGGAGCAATTACCAAAATGGGTAATTGATTTTAATTCGTCTGGCAAGGCTCAATCTTATAAAAAAGCATGGAATACCATAAAGGATATTAAAGAGTATGGAGAAAGTGGTGCAGATAATAACGCTTATGAAGGACTGTTTGAAGGCGAAACATCACCAATTTTTCCTCATAGTACAACCACGCTTCTAAATAAAACTGAAAATTTTGATATTATAAAAGCAACGCCTTTTGGAAATTCCTTAACAACTGATTTTGTAATAGAAGCTTTGAAGCAAGAAGACTTAGGTAAAGATGAAATAACCGATTTTTTAGCGGTAAGTTTTTCGAGCACCGATTATGTAGGACACATGTATGGGGTTAATTCTAAAGAAGTTCAAGATACCTATATTAGATTAGATGAAGATTTGGCGAGATTGTTTAAGGCCTTGGATAAAAATGTTGGGGAAGGTGAATATACCGTGTTTTTAACAGCGGACCATGGGGCTATTGAAGTTCCTGCTTATTTAAAAGATAAAAAAATACCTGCAGGATATATTGATAATGCCGCTAACTCTAAAAAGCTTTCTGAGTTTTTAAAGTATACATATGGAACAGTGGATATTCTGAAAAACTACTCCAATTATCAATTGTTTTTGGATCATAAAATCATAAAAAATCTTAATCTTGATTTGACAGATGTTCAAACAGAAATAGCTCAAGAATTTTTAGGGTATGATGCTATTGACAGAGTATATACAGCAAGTCAAATGTGGAACAATCAATATACTTCTGGTATTCCTTATATTTTACAGAATGGATTTAATCAAAAACGATCTGGTGATATTTTGGTGGTTTTAAAACCGGGTTTCATTTCTTATTCAAAAACTGGTTCAACACACGGTTCCCCACAAATTTATGATACTCATACTCCATTATTATTTTATGGTATGGGAATAAAACCTGGGTCGACGGTTAACCGTACTGAGATTCCAGATATAGCTCCTACTATAGCAGCACTTTTAGGAATTTCATTTCCAAGTGGTGCAAATGGTAAACCTATAACAGAGGTATTAGAGTAATATGGATAACAGGCCGATAGGTATTTTTGATTCGGGTATTGGAGGTACATCTATTTGGGGTGAGCTACAAGAATTGTTGCCTAATGAAGATTTTATTTATTTGGCCGACAGTAAGAATGCGCCTTACGGTGAAAAATCTAAAGCACGTATTTTAGAGCTTAGTATCAAGAATACAGAATACTTATTGGCCTTAGAATGTAAGCTAATTGTAGTGGCCTGTAATACAGCAACAACTAATGCTATTGAATATCTACGTGAGAATTATAAAGTTCCATTTATAGGTATTGAACCAGCTATAAAACCGGCTGCAATAAACTCGAAGTCAAAAATAATAGGAGTACTTGCTACAAAAGGAACCTTGTCAAGTAGTTTGTTTCATAGTACTTCAAAAAATCATGCAGCGGGTATTACAGTATTAGAACAACGAGGTACAGGTTTGGTTGAAATGATTGAACGGGGAAACTTGCAAAGTGATGAATTGTATGCGCTTTTAGAAGGCTATATCTCGCCTATGCTTGAAAAAGGGATGGATTACTTGGTGTTAGGGTGCACTCACTACCCTTATTTGATTCCGATTTTAAAAAGGATGCTCCCTAAAAATGTTACCATAATTGATTCTGGCCAAGCAGTTGCTCTACAAACTAAATCAGTATTAGAAAAATACGATTTGTTATCTAATTCCTCTGAATTGGGGGCACATCAATTTTTCAGTAATAAAAACGAAAAAGTATTGTCTAATATATTGCCTTTGAATAAGTTAAACTTAACTGTCTCTTTTAAAGACTTTTAAGAGGTTTGTTTTTTCTTTCGTAGGTAATATAAGTGAATGAAAATTTGTGCCGTTCATCTGTTGGGTGAAATTCTTGTTTTGTCATCATCCAGTAATTCTCATCAATTTCAGGAAAGAATGTGTCTGCATCGTCAAAATTTGCATGTATTCTAGTAAGTTCTATTTTGTCTGATTGTTTTTCAGCTAGCTTATAAATTTCCCCACCGCCGATAATAAATGCAATTTCATTTTTAACTAGAGCCAAGGCATCGTCTAAAGAATGTACCACAATGGCATCTTCAAAGGCAACAGCATAATTTTTGTCTCGGGTAATTATTATGTGCGTTCTATTGGGTAGGGGCTTTGGAAAACTTTCATAGGTTTTTCTTCCCATTATTATTTTATGGCCTGTAGTCAGTTGTTTAAAACGTTTAAAATCATCTGGTAAGTGCCATAGAAGTTCATTGTCTTTTCCAAGAGCATTGTTTTCTGCCGCTGCAGCAATCATTATTAAGGTCCTCAAGGCAATTTTTTTTTAGTGTCTGATTCTATAATAGTGGTAGAATCAATTTGTTGTTCAATTTCTAAAATTCTATTTTTTTGTTTTTGTACCAGTTTCTCGCGCTGCGACCGTTCCCAATCTTTACCCATGAATTTATTAGTTATAAAAACATTGAAAATATGTAGAACAAATAAAAATGCCCAAAAGGTAATAGCCCAAATGAACCAATCATATTCTTGACCGTATTTTAAAATTTTATTAATAAGCACCAAGAAAACGCTACCGACCAAAAAAACTACAAAATGTGTATAAAGTCGTTTTTTTTGTTGAATTCTTTTTTGAGCATTTTCTAAAAGTTCATGCTGCTCTACATCTAATTTGGAGGTATTTTTATTTTTGGAAAACATTGCTCTTCCTATCTTTGGTTCAAAGATACAGGAAATGTGTTTTACTCAATAAACTATGGAAAAATTTAGAAAGGAATTTCCCGTTTTAAGAAAAGGTATTTATGCAAATACAGCAGTTTATGGTTTGTTGTATGAATCATTATTGGATTGGAGACAAGAACATGATCTTGACTTTTTAATTCACGGTAGTGATATGCGTGAAAAAACTTTAAAACTATTGTCTGATACAAGAACATCTATTAGTGCATTTTTTAATTGTAAACGTGAGAACGTTGCGCTAGTTAATAATTTTTCTACAGGGCTAAATGTTTTATTAGAAGGTCTGCATCCGAAGAAAAAAATACTTCTTATTGAAAATGATTACCCTTCCCTTAATTGGGGTTTCGAGAACCGAGGGTTCGATATTCATTACTTAAAAATGGTTTCTAATTTGGAAGACCGTATTCAAGAAACTATTGAGAAAGAACATATAGATGTACTAGCTTTAAGTCTGGTACAGTGGTTAGATGGTTTTTCTATTGATTTAGAATTCTTAAAACAATTAAAAACTAAGTTTCCTGATATATTGATTATTGCAGATGGAACTCAATTTTGCGGTAGTTCGCATTTTGATTTTGATAATTCAGGTATCGATGTGGTAGGAGCAAGTGCGTATAAATGGTTGTTGGCTGGCTATGGTAATGGATTTATGCTTTTCTCTGACCGTGTTAAAGAAGAGATTTCTATTAATAACATTGGTTTTAATGCAGCAAATGGTGATTTAGATAAAAAGAACACAATAAGGTTTGCTAAATTATTTGAACCAGGCCATTTGTCTTCCTTAACTTTTGGAAGTTTAAAATTTTCTTTGGATTATTTCACAAAAATCGGTTTGGACAAAATAACAGAGCATAATCGAAAATTATCAGAAAAGGCAAAAAGTGAATTCCACGCATTAGGACTTTTAGATGAGAAGTTTAGAGAAAGAGAATTGCATAGTACTATCTTTAATATTAAAGCAGATGATGCAATTTTTCAACATCTTTTGACTAATGATGTCTTTTGCGCACAACGAGGTCAAGGTGTAAGATTAAGTTTTCATTTTTACAATACCGAAAGTGAAATCGATTCTATAGTAAAAATCTTAAAAACAAGTAGATAGCTATTCGTAAAAATCATTTTTTATAGGGTTTAATTCTTTTGTAACCACAAAAATGGTTCATTTTTTATCAATTTCATAAAAATGGCTTATGTGTTGGAAATGAGGGTTTTATTGTGCTAGTTTTGCGCTGAATTTTAAAATTATTATCATGGCAATTGCAAAACAATATTTAAAAACTAAGCCTGTATGTAAGGTGACTTTTACCGTTCCTGCAGAAGAAGCAAAAAAAGTAGCAGTAGTTGGAGACTTTAATAACTGGAGCCCAAAAGCTAGTGCTTTGAAAAAATTAAAAAACGGAACTTTCAAGGGTACTTTTGACCTTCCAAAAGAAAATTCTTTTGAGTTTAAATACTTGGTAGATGGTGAGTATGTTAATGAAGCAGAAGCTGATCGTTACCAATGGAATGAATTTGCTGGTTCTGATAATGCTGTATTAGAATTGTAGTAGTTTATTGATATCAGAAAAAAAGGCGTGTTTCTTTACGGAACATGTCTTTTTTTATTTTTATAATTTCATCGAATTTTGGTAAAACACGTATCGATTTACATTTTAATATTCGTATCTACCATTATTTTCTTAAAATAAATAGATAGAATTATTTCGTGGAGAATTGCACTAAGTGGTAAAGAGTATAATTATTATTATTATACCATAAAGCATTTTCCTATACTGCAACCACTCCTTTTATATGGGGATGTGGGTTATAGTCAACCAATGTAAAATCTTCGAATTTGAAATCAAAAATATCTTTTACTTCGGGATTAATTTTCATTTTCGGTAAAGGTCTAGGTTCTCTACTCAGTTGAAGTTCTACCTGTTCCATGTGATTATCATAGATGTGGGCATCTCCAAAAGTGTGTATAAAATCACCTGCTTCAAGTCCACAAACTTGTGCCATCATCATTGTAAATAGAGCATAAGAAGCAATGTTAAATGGTACTCCCAAGAAAATATCAGCGCTTCTTTGATATAATTGACATGAGAGTTTACCGTCTGAAACATAGAATTGAAAAAAGGCATGACAAGGAGGAAGAGCGGCCTTACCATTCGCTACATTTTCTGAAAAAGATTTAGTTGTATCGGGTAACACACTTGGGTTCCAAGCAGAAACCAACATTCTTCTACTGTTTGGGTTTGTTTTTAATGAATGAACTACCTCTCTTATTTGGTCAATTTCATCATCGTTCCAATTGCGCCATTGGTGGCCATATACAGGTCCTAGATTTCCATTTTCATCAGCCCATTCATTCCAGATTCGCACACCATTTTCTTGTAGGTATTCTATATTGGTATCACCTTTTAAAAACCACAACAATTCATATACAATAGATTTTAAATGCAATTTTTTGGTAGTAACCATAGGGAAACCTTCACTTAAGTCGAATCGCATTTGATAACCAAATACACTTTTAGTTCCTGTTCCTGTTCGGTCACCTTTTTGATTACCCTCTCTAAGAACATGTTTTAAAAGGTCGTGGTATTGTTTCATATAAATCGTATTAATTCGTATCGAAAATGGTTTTCGAATTTTTACAAAAATAGCGTTTAGGCGAATTTATAAAGAAGATTTATAAAAAGGTTTATGAAAATTTATTAACTAAAGAAATATTTAAAGCTTAATGATTTTATGAGATCCAATAATTTGATTTTGCTCAGCTATTTCTATAAAATAAATCCCTGAAGCTAAAGTTGAAATATTGAAAGTAATTAGCCGTTGGTTTTGAAAATCTTTTGACAGTACAAGTTGTTTTGAGGAATTTACCAAGCTTAAATTTATGTTTGAAAATATCTCTCCGAGGTCGATTTCAACTGTTTCTGTAGTTGGGTTCGGGTATACTATTATCTTATCCGAAATAGAATAGGGTGTAATTGCGATATTGGTATAGCCAATACCTGGCTTAAGACAACTTATTACGAATTCATCATTATCAGCCGTGCCATCATTGTCTGCGTCTAAGAGCCATATAGTTTCTGGATTTATTTCTTGATTATTATCATCACAATCTATACTTATTGAAGGTGTAGCATAATAACCTCTTCCTGGATTTCCACAATTGCTAATACTTTCAGCGGCTGTAAATCCATCACCATCAGAATCAAAATACCAATTAGTTGACTCAAATACTGTCGCATCATCATCATTGCAATCGTTGTTAGAGATTGTATTTTTAGCATAATTAGGCCCTGGAATTACGCAATTCTCGATACTTTCTCCTGTTGAATGTCCATCCCCATCGGCATCTAAGTACCAAGTTGAAACTTCGAACACATTAGGGTCATTATCGTCACAATCTGTTAGCGGAAGCACATTTTGGGTATATCCAGTTCCGGGAGAAGTACAGCTTTCCACTGTTGGTGAAACAGCAAAATTGTCTCCATCTGCATCTAAGTACCAAGTTGCAACTTCGAACACATTTGGGTCATCATCATCACAATCTGTTAGGGGAAGTACATTTTGAGTATATCCAGTTCCGGGAGAGTTGCAACTTTCCACTGTTGGTGAAACAGCAAAATTGTCTCCATCTGCATCTAAGTACCAAGTTGCAACTTCGAACACATTTGGGTCATTATCATCACAATCCGTTAGGGGAAGCACATTTTGGGTATATCCAGTTCCGGGAGAAGTACAGCTTTCCACTGTTGGTGCAACAGCATAATTGTCTCCATCGGCATCAAGATACCATGTCGAAACTTGAAAAACAGAAGCGTTGGTATCATCACAATCTATAACTGAAGAAGCTAAATTTGTATAGTTAGCTCCTGGACTAATACAACTTACAATGCTGTTGGAGGTAGTGTATCCATCCCTATCTGCATCTAAGTACCAACTTGC
>TARA_R110002074_G_scaffold19950_6_pt1 | contig 22698 bp, 22 predicted proteins | sample TARA_R110002074 | Tara Oceans TARA_R110002074 (sample SAMEA4397215) | marine metagenome | biome: Polar Biome; feature: [MIX] marine epipelagic wind mixed layer (ENVO:01000061); material: water (ENVO:00002006), including particulate matter (ENVO:01000060) such as... | depth 10-100 m | reverse complement strand
TTTTTTATTTAATATCTTTTCTATTGTCTAGAAATCGTCAAAATAGGTTTTTGAAGGACCAAACTCACAAGAGTCTTTATTACCTTCCTCACAAGATTCCGCTCCTTTATTTGTAATAGGTCTTAATTTAGATAAGTCAGCATATAATTGTTCAGGGTTAACTTTTTGTTGTCTCTGTCCAGAACCTACGTAAGTCCCAATAACCTGCATAGTATTCCATAATCTAATAATACTGTTCGCAATCATGTCCCCAACCTGAGTGTCTTTCCACATTTCCTGAGCTTTTTCAAGATTCTTAATTATCTCTTCAATACCACTAGCAGCAGAAGACCCTGGATTTCTACCTCCACTCCACTCTGATTGGTCTTCAGTAAGTAATGGAGTATAGTTTCTAAGGTTTAGTGGATATCCCTCTTTTACAATTCCGATTCTAATTCTATTATATACATTATTAACATCTTCAGTTAACGACACCCAATTTAATTGTGGGACTCTAGAAGTATTTCCTCTTCCTCTATGAAGTGATTCAGAGATTAATTTTTGTAAGTCTTTCTTCTTTACTATAGTTTTTGCCATGGTCTTGTTTTATTAATAAATATTGCAAATGTTAAGAATGTGCTCTAACTTACCTTAACTTTTACTTTATTTGTTTTTTTATCATAACTTATGGATAACGTAGAACCTTTTTCTATTTTGGATTTCAACATTTCTTCAGCGATAGCGTCTTCTAAATAGTTGGATATTGCTCGATTCATAGGACGGGCTCCGTATTTTTCACTATACCCCTTTTTAACTAACAAATCCTTAACACTAGTATTAACTTTTATAGTATATCCCATTTCTAACATCCTTTCTTTTAATAAACCAAGATGAACATCTAAGATTTTTCTAATATCCTTTTTTAATAATTTATTAAACACTATAATATCGTCTAAACGATTAATGAATTCTGGGTTGAATTTTCTTTTTAAGTTTTTATTAATGATGGATTGTACTCTTTCTTCATAACCATCATCATTATTAGAGGTTTTGAACCCAACACCCTCACCGAATTCTTCCACTTCCCTCATTCCTATATTAGAGGTCATAACAATAAGACAATTTCTAAAATTAATTTTTCTCCCCATACCATCTGTCATATATCCATCATCTAGAAGTTGTAATAAAGAGTGAAAAATATCAGGATGTGCTTTTTCAACTTCATCAAATAAGACTAAAGAGTACGGCTTACGTCTAACCTTTTCCGTTAGTTGTCCCCCTTCATTATAACCAACATACCCAGGAGGGGATCCTATCATTTTGGTAGCTGCAATTTTTTCAGCGTATTCGGACATATCTACTCTAATAAGATTATCTTCACTCCCGAAAACTTCTAAAGATAATTGTTTGGCTAACTCAGTTTTACCAACACCAGTAGGTCCTAAGAATAAGAAACTCCCGATAGGTTTGTTTGGGTTTTTAATACCTACCCGGTTTCTTCTTAAAGATTTACAAACTTTTTGTATGGCTACGTCCTGACCAATAATATGAGTTTTTAATATCTTATCTATCTCTAATAATTTTTTAGACTCGTCCTGATTAAGTTTATTTACGGGGATGTTAGTTGAAATTGAAATGATGTCGAGAATTTCCTCTTCCCCAACAATAGACCTATTTTTTTGTAATTGTGTCTCCCATTGACTTATGAGTTTTTTAAGATCTGTTTTTAGATTCTTTTCTTTATCTCTAAGATTAGCCGCCTTTTCATACTGTTGTGATAAAACCACTCTATTCTTCTCTTCTTTTATTTCTGTCAGTTTCTTTTCTGTTAATTCTATCTTTTTTGGTGGTTGAGCATTTACCGCCACACAAGCTCCGGCTTCATCTAAAACATCTATTGCTTTATCAGGAAAATTTCTATCAGTGATATATCTTTCTGATAACTCTACACATTTTTCAATCGCTTCATCCGTATAAGAAACTTTATGGTAATCTTCGTATGTGCTTTTTATATTGTTTAATATGGTTAGAGTTTGTGCCTTAGACGGTGGGTCTACCATAACTTTTTGAAATCTTCTCTCTAGAGCCCCATCTTTTTCAATATGTTCTCTATATTCGTCAAGAGTGGTTGCCCCAATACATTGGATTTGTCCTCTCGATAATGCGGGTTTTAATATGTTAGCTGCGTCCATAGAGCCAGAAGAATTACCAGCACCTACCATTGTGTGTAATTCATCAATAAACATAATTATGTCTTTATCGTCTCTTACCTCATCTAATAGACCTTTAATACGTTCTTCAAACTGTCCACGGTATTTAGTACCAGCGACCAAAGATGTTAAATCTAATGAAACAACTCTTTTACCCATTAAAGGTCTAGGACATTTCTTTGTTACGATCTTAGTGGCTAAACCATCAACGATAGAAGACTTACCAACTCCAGGTTCACCAATTAAAACAGGGTTATTTTTCTTTCTACGACTTAATATCTGCGCAATACGGTCCACTTCTTTTTCGCGACCGATCACTAAATCTAAATTCCCATTCTTAGCTTCCTCAGTTACATCTATACTAAAGGCGTCTAGGATTGGGGTTGCACTAGATTCTTTTATTGTTTTTTTTGGGGAGGTCGGTTCCTCTTGACCAAATGTTTCTTCATTATACATCATACTCATTAATTCTTTTTTATAGGTTTTATATTCAACCCCAAACTTAAGCAAAAAACGCGAGATACCCGAGCTTTTTTGTGATAAAATTGACAACATTAAATGATGTGAATTTATTCTGGGGTCTTTTAATAGTTTTCTCTCATCATTTACTCTATCTAAGATTGATTGGGCCTCAACTGTAAAAGGTATCACATAGGATAAGGTTCTATCTTCTCGGTCAATGTTTAATAACTCATCTAATAGATTATTAACACTCTCAAGATCCATTCCAATATTTAACAAGACTTCACAAGCAGCATTTTTTTGGTGCCTCAATAAACCAATGAATAAATGAATGGGTCTAATATACTTTGCATTATATCCCGCTGCGGAATCTAATCCTATTTTTATGATTTCTTTTAACGGGTGTAATTCTTTCATATTAAAATATAATAAATAAACTTTTTTAATAAACAATTCATTTATTAAAGAATTTGACTACTTTTATTTATAAATAAATATTTAATATTATGATAGACCCCATAACCAAAGACAAAAGTAAAATATATAAAAAAATAGAGATAATTCTTAAAACTGGTTCGGTTGGGTTAGAAAAGATAACCTACGATAACTCAGCGATGTTAATTTCAGGTAATTTCATAATTATAATTTCACTTAAAGGAGGACATCAAGAAGGTGAAATATATAACTTAAATGAAATAAAATCTTATCGAACTAATTTAGAAAAAATAGTATTATAACATGTTAATAAAAAAAGTTACCGATAAAGAAGATATTATAGAGTCTTATTATAATTCGTCTAATATTCTAAAGTCAATATATCACACAAAGACTAATGATCTTGATATAGTTTTTAGTAGGGGGACTGTTTATCGATATTTGAATGTCCCATTAAAAATATTTGAGCAGTTTGAGGGAGGACTTAGCCAAGGTAAGTTCTTAAATAAACAAATAAGGAATAAATACTCCACTAATAAAGTAGCGGAGGTCGACACAAATAAACTAATTGAAGAGGTAAATCGTCTAATACAAAGAGGGGGGAAAATAGATGGAATGATTAATTCAAATACACCCCCTAACCAATAACCACATTTTCTTTGTTGTTAAAGTATTTAGTTAATATTTATATTATATGGAAAATACAGATTTAACACAAGCTGCCCTAAGTACTACCGCCAATAAAGATAGTCTTTCTCCAGAAGTCTGGGATAAGAAAGATGACGATTACAAGATGAAATCCGATATTCAAAAAAGACTAATGGAAATCGCTAATGATTTTTATGGGTTTTTAGGTGTTGATATCCCTCTATTAGATGTGACTTTAACGGGGAGTCTGTCCAATTATAACTATTCTAAATATTCAGATTTTGATTTACATCTAATTGTAAATTATGATGACATTGACGCTGATCATGAACTAGTCGAAGATTTTTTTAGTATGAAAAAAACCATCTGGAATAAGAGACATGATATTACAATAAAAGATTATGAGGTTGAGGTGTACGCCCAAGACGCGGGAGAAGAGCATTTATCAACAGGGGTTTATTCAGTTATGAACGACGAGTGGGTGGTTAAACCAGAAAAAACAAACACTAAGGTTGATAAGAATGAAGTATACAAAAAATCAAAGTCTTGGACTAAGCAAATTGACAATATAGAGAAGTTATATAATAAGTCTAAACATGACCAGGTAATCAAACTAATTGATAAACTCAAAGAGAAATTAAAGAAGTATCGGGGAATCGGTTTAGAAGAAGGAGGAGAGTATGCAATAGAGAACTTAGTGTTCAAAGTATTGAGGAGAAGTGGGTATATTGAAAGGTTAAATGACATGAAAGAGGATTCTTATGATGAAAAGATGACAATAAAAGAACATAACAGTAAATAAACATATTTATATAATAAAGAATTAAAATGGGAGGAAATACAAATAACACCGGAATACCTACTACGACTCTACCAGTTGAGATGTTGGTAACATTAACCACTGGTAGTACCGCAAATAATATAACTTACGCTTATCCACTTTATAGTGCATATACGTGTACACAATTAGTAGCAAGAACGGCTACTGCAACTGTTACATTAGGAAGAACAGAATTAGGAACTGGGAATAATATTATTTTACCAGTCGGAAACTCTATTGGGGACACAATTGATTACGCATTCGATGGACATGATATTGTTGGATGGACAGTAGGAGCTGTTTACGCAATGTGTTATGCATGTAGTGATTGTTTCCCAGCATCAGGTTCAACAATAGGTTTTTATGGTAATCGTCAAGAAATAATAGGAGGGACGGCATTTAAGTATGTTACCGAGACTCTTGGTGGAGCAAATCAGTTACCAATCTAATAAAATTAAAAAATAAAAATAAAAATGAATAATAAATTACAAGGTAAAACAGAACTCTCAAGAATACATGAGTTAATGGGTTCAGTAGGGGGGTCTTCAAAATCAAAAAATCCTAAAATAATCAAAGAATCATTTGCTGCCAACGGTAAAAATTACGCGGTAGTTAAGGAAAACGCTCAATATATAATTAAAGAATCAATAAATGGTAATTTTGAATATATTAATGGGTTGAGGAATAAAACAGATTTTACATATCGTTCCTACTCGGAAGCATTAAAACAACTGAATTTTATGCATGGTTCGTTAAACGAGGCTTATAATTCTAGAGGGGGAGTAAACTTGTTTGAGGATAAGAGATTTGTTCTAAAGAGACCAAAAATGGAACAAGCGTCACCAGAAGTAGATGTCGAAATAGATGTACCAGCAACACCACCTACAGGAGCAGCACCGGCAGGAGTAATACCACCAGCAGTACCAGGAGGGGCAACACCACCAGCACCAGGGCCACCCGCACCAGAAGAGATAGACGCAATGATAACTAAAGCAGGGGGAACACCACCAGCACCAGGAGGGGCAACACCACCAGCACCAGGAGGGGCAACACCACCAGTGCGAGGGAGAGGACCTAAGAAACCAACAATGCCTAAACCACCAACAGGACCACCGACACCAGGAGGACCACCAGCACCTAATGCTGGAGGTGTAGATTTTGACGCGGAGGTTTCTTCGATAGAGAGAGAGTTAGGTGGAGGTGAAGAAACACCAGAAAAAGAAATACAATCATTAACTGGTAAATTGGGACAAGCCTTAAGACAAGGTGAGGCAGAACAAGTAGTAGATACTGAATTAACAAAATATGTCGTTAATTCTGTTTTTTCTGCTCTTAATATCGGTGAATTAACCGATGAAGATAAATTAGAAATAATTAAGAAAGTCAAAAATGCAGGTACTGAACAAGAAATACCTGGGACTCCTGATATGCCAGGTATGGGTGGAGGACCTAATACCCCACAAATCGGAATGCCAGGTGGCCATCCTGAAGAAGAAGATGACACTGAGATGGAAATTGATGGGTTAGATAGTGGAATGGATGATGAGGAATTAGATATTGATATTGATGATTTTGAAGACATGGGAATGGAAGAAGATATGTTATATGGTGACGGAGATTCTGAAACATCCGATACAGACGACATTACAATGTCACTCAGAAAGTTCGTCCAAAATACTGTTGATTCTTATATTGGTCAAAAATAAACTAATTTATATATGGAGTTCTTTCTTTGTTATATAAATAAAATGGGGGTTAACTATAAGGGGGAAAATCTATATGAATTTATTTTCACCGATAAAAAAGACCTAAATTTGGTAGATGGTGATTCATGGGATAAGACACCAGCAGATGGACATCCCTCACCACCAGAATCACATTATATAAAATCTGTGGGGTCGTTAACCACAAAAGAAATTACCTTAACAGTAATCCAAGACTCAAACTATTTTGGAGTTTTTGATGCTGTTGATAATATAATAGCTTTAGGGTGGGAAGAACTAGAGGAAGATTTTGAAGGTATGGAGGACATAAAAAGATTATCTTTCCACTATGGTGAAAGTAGAAAAGTTGTAGAAGATAAACTCTATAGTCGAGATATAATATTAAACACGATGGATGAAGTTAAGATAAATCTTAAAGGATAAATGGGATTAAGAAAATTAAATATACGATTAAATGAACAAGAAGATCCAATTGCTCCGTTGAAAGCGTCTTATCAAGAATTGATAAAACAATTAGATGGGATAAAGAAGCAATATCAGAATGCTTTAGAGAGTAAAAGTTGGAATGATAAAATTGCGGCAAAACAAAAAGAGATAGAAACTCTTAATACCGCTTTAGCTGACTTAACAACTTAAAAATAGAATGGCAAAAGGAATACCACAAATAGGAAAAAAGAAAACGTCCACTCCAGTAGAGAAGGGGAATAACACCCCCCAACCAGAAAAAGGTTATGATGTAGAAAAAGAAAAAGCTAAATGGCAATCCAGAATCAATAGTAAAAATGCCGAGATTAAGAACTGGAGTTCAAAATTAGCGAAACTCCAAGCAACACAAATAACGGAAGCAGTTATGGGAGGACTTCAGGGAGGATACGCTGACGTAGAAGATGGAGACACAAGTGAGTATACCTTCCAAAGTAAGGGTCCTCTGGGATCCCAACCTGAATTAGGAGACGAAGGGTTTGATACCTTTTATGGAGACTCTGATTCTCAATGGGGGTCATATGATTTTGATAGCGATGGTCCCGAACTAGGGGAAGATCCAGAAACACTAGGAGAAGATAGATACCAAGTTAACTATAGTAATACCCTAGAAGAAAAATTTGCTAGTAAAGCTCAACAAAAGTACTTATATGCTACTAACCCAGAAGCGGCAAAAAAACTAGGCTCTAAAATGACTAAAAAGGACTATAAAAAGTTACCAGAAAAAAAGAAAAAGAAAAGAGTTAAAGAATTACAGGTATGGGGAGTGAACACTCAACCAGGATTTGGTTTGGGAGATTTTCCTAGAACTCCGATGTATAGTGATGTTCCAGGACCAGCACATAGTGATTCAGTGAGTTTGGAGGAAATAAAAAAACCAAAAATGAAAAAAGGAAAACTATTAGAGTATATCTCTGAATTAACAACAAGGGCTGGTAGTAATGGTAAAATCTATAAAAAGAAAGACCTTACAAAAGAGTCCGCCCCTTTTTCAGTAAGAACAAAGAGTCTTGATGAGATTAAGAAAATGATTAACCGGGTCATGGAGGCCCCAATTGATTATGGAGATAGACCGGAAAGAATTAATCCTGGTATTGAATCAAAATTAGCGTCACAAGACACACCATTTGGACAAGACCACCCAGCGTTTCCTAAAGTAGGTGATGATGAAGTCTACAGTAACTATGAGGAATTGATAGCGTCAAAAAGATTCAAAGATGTTGTAGATACTTTTAAGAGATACACAGGCGTTGAAGGTAATGTAACGGACATGCAGAATTTAATGGGGTTACAAGGAATGATGATGCAATCCTTACAGAATACTTTAAGAATAGAATCGGCTAATAAAACAAATCTAGAAGAACTTGCAATAGATATCGTTACAAAAGATTTGAATGTACCGGAAGGTTCATTACAGTTTGATGTTGAAATAACAGGTATGCAAAAGTTGAGTAAGGATGACATGAAACAAAAACCTAAGGACGAGGAGGATTCTTTTGAGATGGAGGAGGAAACTCTAGAACATATGGAAGAATTAGATTTAGAGGTATCAAAAAGAAGGTTTATTAATTCTATGATGCAAGGTTCAGCAAAAAAATCTCTTTATTTGTATCATATGGTAAGTGATGAACTTAATGCAATAGACCCTACCCTTATGAATCTTTATGGGGTAGTAATTTCTGCCAACGATTTAATGTACTGGATTATGCCAGACATGATGATGGGCGGAGGAGGAGGAGAAGGAGCTCAAGTTTTCGGTAAAGAAAAGATTGACCTATCAACCGATCCCCCAACAGTTGTAGCAAAAGGAATGACATTTCCAGTGTTAGTACACGAGTTACACAAAGGAGTTATGGAATACCTTTCTTTACACGGTTTACCAGGAGATAAGGAACTAAGACAAAAGGTAATGGATAAAACTGATTTTTTAGAAGATGAAATGTGGGACCTAAGATTAGGGCCCGGTTTATGGGAAAGATTTATTGATGCTATTGGTGCAGACGACTTCGACATTAAAAATCATCTATATACTGAAATTATCCAAATGCCGGCAAAACAGTTTCTGGACTTCATGAAAGAAATCCAATCAGGTAGTGATAAAGGAAAACAAATGATGGTAGACTTAGCAAAGAGAATTAAAAGCGACATTCAAAAAGACGAATATGAGGATGCAACAGGTGAATATGAGGAAGATGATGACGGTCCGGTTGCTGACATCCCTGGATTTGAAGGAACTATGGAAGCCTTGGATAACATTAATATCCGCGACCTATTTCCTCCAGGTAGTGACCAAGAAGACTCTTATGAAATGGATATAGATAGTATTTTGGATAAAATATCTGATAAGGGTATTGAGTATTTAACTCCTGAAGAATTACAATTCCTAAAAGATCAGTCTTAGTAAAATCTTTATAAGTGTTATTAAACCCTCTATATTTATAGTATATGGTAGAAAAGATGAAAAATAAAAGATTAGAAAGTTTAATGCTTTGGGCCAAGTGTAAATCTGAGCCGGCGTACTTCATTGAGAATTATTTAGAAACTTTTGATAAAACTAGACAGACATACGTAAAGTTCCAACCATTTCCTAAGCAGCTAGAAGCGATAGAATCTTTTAAGAATAATCGTTATAACATTGTACTTAAGTATAGACAAGCTGGAATATCTACCTTAACCGCCGCCTATATAACATGGTTAGTATCCTTTGCTCACGCCGACAATCCTGTAAAAATTCTTATCCTTGCAAATAAAAGAGAAACCGCGATGGAATTTCTTAATAAGGCCAAAGTTTTTCATTCCCAATTACCTAAATGGATATCTGTGGATATCGGAGACACTAATTCAAAACAACATGTTAGGTTTAGTAATGGATGTGAGATAAAAGCTGTGGCGACTTCTGCAGATGCTCTTAGAGGGTATACACCATCGTTATTAATTTTAGATGAGGCGGCTTTTATTGAGGGGGGTCAAGATGTATGGGCAGCTTGTCAGGCTTCCCTTTCAACAGGGGGAGATGCGATTTTAGTTTCCACACCAAATGGATATGATGCGATATATCATACTACTTATGATGGCGCAAAAAAAGGAAATAATGATTTTAAGATAGTTGAGATGAGATGGTATGAAGATCCGAGGTTTAATAAAGGATTATCTTGGGAAAAAGAAGGTGAGGAAACAATCATAGACGAGAAACAAGATTTTGAGAAATATTCAGGGTACGTAAGAGATGGGTACTCACCAACAGCTCCTTGGTACTTGGAAATGGTGAGACAAATGAATGGTAACATGAGACTTGTTAACCAAGAGATTAATTGTGATTTCTTAGGATCTGGAGAAACAGTGATTGACAAGGATTGGATACAACAACAAGAGAAGGAAAATAGGAGAGAACCAATAAGAAAAGAAGGAATACTAAGAGAGTTATGGATATGGAAAGACCCTGAACCTAGTAAAAAATATATAATGGGGGTTGATGTATCAACTGGACAATCAGATGATTTTAGTGCTTTTAGTGTTGTATGTTTAGATGGTGAAGAAGGAGAGGAACAGGTCGCTGAGTTTTATGGAAAGATGCCACCTGATGAATTGGCTAATTATGTTTGGCAAGTGGGGAATCGTTATAACGCTTATGTAGTTATAGACATCACTGGTGGTGTGGGATTACCCACATCTCTTAAATTAAAGGAAATGGGGTATTCCCAACTACATTATCCAAACGGAGATAAGACTAAAAATCCAGGTTTTAATATAGACTCCAATAGAAGAATTGTTGTTAGTGAATTAGAAGAGTCAATCAGAACAAACCGAGTAAAAATAAGGTCCGAGAGGACCATTGCCGAAATGAGTACTTTTGTTTTTAGAAATGGAAGACCTGACCACATGGTTGGTTACCATGATGATTTACTATGGGCATTAGCAATGGGGTTATATGTATCAAATACCACATTCAAAGAAATAGAGAGAAATAAGAATAAGTCGGCAGCAATGATTGATAGTTGGATGACTACGACAAATGAAAACCCTCAAGTAAACGCGATTAAACCCCCCCAAGAGAAACAATCTATGTCACAGGGATTCGATAATCCTGGGCAGAATCCAGCAAACCCAGCTCACCCCGACCCAATGAACCCTTTTTCTCCAATGACACCACATCCCGGGCAACTATATAAAGAATACGGATGGTTGTTTGGAAATATGACAGGAAGAAGACGGAATTAGGGTTTATCTTGTCAACTTTTTAGTTTATTATTATATATAAGTATTTATATTAAAATAAGACAAATAAATGGCTGATAGAAATTTAACAATATACCAAAGGTTACAACAAGTATTTGGTGCTGGGGCAATGAGAAGAGATGTACCTAACTTCGATGTTGATCCTAATAAAATAATATTAAAGACACCTTCTAAATCAGAATACGATCAGGAGCGATTACAATCACAACAAACAGCATTTCTTAGAAACCAATGGAATAAAGTAGACAGTGAACTCTATAATCAAGCCATCTATTATGAGACAACTAGACTAGCGTCATTTTATGATTTTGAGTCTATGGAGTTTACACCAGAAATTGCCGCGGCTTTAGACATATATGCAGAAGAGAGTTGTACTCCCGATGAAAGTGGAACCCTTTTAACAGTCGAGTCAGACTCAAGTAGAATAAGGGACATATTAGATAACCTATTCCACAAAATTTTAGACCTACATGCTGTTTTACCTGCGTGGACACGAAATACTTGTAAATATGGGGATAATTTTGTTTACCTAAAAATCGACCCAAAACAGGGTATCATTGGAGCTTCCCAATTACCTAATATAGAAATTGAGAGAAAAGATGAAAGTAGTTACCTAACTTCAAGAAAGGCTGGGTCATACGGAGTAGAAGGAGAAGAAGAAAGGGACAAAAATATTAAGTTTGAATGGAGAAATAAATCTATTTCATTTAATGCTTGGGAAGTTGCCCATTTTAGACTTTTAGGAGATGATAGAAGACTACCATATGGTACCTCTATGTTAGAGAAAGTAAGAAGAATTTGGAAACAGTTATTACTTTCTGAAGATGCTATGATGATTTATCGTGTAACAAGAGCACCAGAAAGAAGAGTTTTCAAAATTAATGTTGGTAATATTGACGACCAAGATGTACAAGCTTATGTACAAAAAATTGCCAATAACTTCAAAAGAACTCACGCGGTTGATAACAATACGGGACAAGTTGACTTACGATATAATGCATTGGCTGTTGACCAAGACTTTTTTGTCCCTGTACGTAATGACGGAGCGGCTAACCCAATTGAAACTTTACCTGGTGCTGGTAATCTAGACCAAATTGCGGATATTGAGTACATTCAAAAAAAGATGTTGGCTGCGTTAAGAATACCAAAACCATTTTTAGGGTTTGACGAACCATCAGGAGAAGGTAAGAATCTTGCTTTACAAGACATTAGATTTGCAAGAACTATTAACAGAGTACAACAATCAATGGTCCAAGAATTAAATAAGATTGCGATAGTTCATTTATACATATTAGGATTTGAAGACGAATTAGAGAATTTTACACTAAGATTACAAAACCCATCAACTCAAGCAGAAATGTTAAAAGTAGAACAATTCCAATCCAAAGTTGCCTTATATAGAGATTCTGTCTCAGACGCAGGTAATGGATTTGGGGCAACATCCATGACTTGGGCTAAGAAGAATATATTAGGATTTAGTGATGATGATATTTTATTAGATCTTGAGAGACAAAGAATGGAAAAAGCCGCTGCTGCTGAAATGGAAAATACCTCAGAAGTTATAAAAAATACTGGAATATTCACCAAGGTAGATAAACTTTATGGTGCCGAAGCCGATGAAGAGGAGGTTGTGGATGTAGAAGCAGGAGAGGATATGGATATGGATATGGAAACACCCGATATAGATTCTGGTGGGGAAGAAGAAATGCCAGACGATGAACTTATGGAGGACCGCACAAACTATCAAGATTTAATGAATACTGTAGGTTTAGATACCGATAAAAAACCAACTTCCAAAAAAACTAACTTAATTAAGGAAGAACTAGATACACTAAAACAGAATTTAGATAAACTTTTAGAATAGTTTTATATTTATTATATAAAACATACTGTATGAAAAATTTTGGTGACTTACTAGACTCAATATATTTTGTAGCTTCTAAAAAATACGCAACTAATAAAAAAAATTGTGCGTCCATCCTAAAAGAATGCATTAAAACCCTCAAAACTGATAATATCTTATCAGATCAATTCACAATACACAATAATCTTAAAAATTCAGTTTTATCGGAAAATGAAATTAATGACTATATTAGTCATAATATAAACTCATTAAGGAAATATAAAACACAAAGTATTATAGAGTCTAATCTTAAATTAGAGAGGTTACTTAAAAGGTTGGGAGGAAACATAAAAAAGGATAAGGTAAACGAATCAATTTTCAATCTATGTTTCTTAATGAACACAGCTAAGAATATAAATTCTTTACATGAATCAAGAAGAATAATAAAAGAAACTTTAAGTAATAATAAGGAAAAAGAAAATAGGGTTACTCCATCAGTACCAATTGCCCTAGTAAGTAAGATCGTAAGTAGAAAATATAATGAGAAATATAATGACTTAACAGAGTCAGATAAAAAACTATTAAAAGTAATCATTGATAATAAAGAGGGGGATGAAAAACTCTTCCAATTATACAAAGAGGAAGCAACGGAGAAATTAACTAAAAAAATAGTGGAGAATGATGACCCAACTTTACATACTAACTTAAAAAAGAGTTATAAAAAAGTAAGTTTAATGGAATTCATAGATGAAAATGTAATAGGGGATATTAGTAAGTTACATTATTTAATTGAGGGGTTAGATTAAGATGGGAAGATTAACAAACGAAAATCTCCATAGTGAGATTAAATTAGTAAAGAATGATATGGACTATCTTAAGGAGGGACAAGCAAAGATGCAAGAAGATATTACTATGATTAAAAAAGTATTATTAAATCCAGATAATGGTACGGTATCAAGAGTAAATAAAAATACAGATTTTAGAAAATCAACAGGGAAAGTCCTATGGTCCTTATGGATAGCTGTATTAGGTATAATAGGAAAAATAATATTCTGGAACTAAAAAAATTAAATTTATGAACTTTTTCAAAAACATGTTAAGTAGTGAAGGTAAGGTCTCTAGTAAGAGATTTGTGACTTTTATCTGTTTATTATTTATGTTAATAGGATACACCGCAAATCTATTTTGGGATTTTACAATTGAGCCTGACTTATTTGCATCGCTACAATGGATTGTAATGGCTGGTCTTGGTTTTACTGCTGCTGAGAATTTTTCACCTAAAGGTGAGGATACCACAGAAGAAGAGCCAACACCATCACACACTACAGTAACTCATGAATATAATCATGACGAAGAGGTATAAAAAATAAAAAAAAATGGGAAGACAAAAATTTAACAAACGAGATCATATTGCAAGGGCTAATATGCTTCATGAAAATAGAGATAAGAAAGGATTACTATATGAACAACCTGGATTTGATCCTGAACCTGAAAAAATATCAACACCACCACCACCAACAGGGTGTGACCTTTCATGTGTTGATTTAAGTGATAATTTCACAGATTCAATAGTTGCTCAAGGAGGAGGACCTAATAGTTTACAAACGTATGACCCAAATACCTCATACGCACCAGGATCTGTTGTATGTCATCTAGACCCAGGAACCAATGTGACTAATGTTTTTATAGCTTCGGCTAATTCTGGACAATTAGTACCAGGAGGAGGTCCATACCCAGAACCAGAAGAAGGAGTAACAGCGTTCCCATGGCCATTACCACCAGGTACACCAACAACTTCTTATTATTGGGAACCAGGACTAATTTTAGCTACCTGTCTAGGTACGGGAGACTGGTGGTGTGATCCAACCGGTCAATACCTCAGCCCAACAGGAACTCCTTGTTTACAATCACCAACACAACCTCAATCATATTTTACGGGACCTTCTACAACAGAACAAAACTGTATAGCTTCCTGTGGTTCTTCAACTGAAGAATATGTATGTATGGGAGGAGTTGCTGGACCAGCAGGTACTAATACATGTACAGGTCCTCACGCAGTGGGAACGTATCAGATGGGGGATCCGAATGTAATGGGAATATACCCTACTCAAGCCGACTGTGATGTAGCCTGTAATGGAATAGTAATGTGTGATCCACCTCCAAATGGATGTCCAGTAGGGGAAATTTGGATGCCAGCACCAATATGTGCCTGTCAAACAGACCCTAATGCAGGAACGGCATGTGATATTTCTTGGAATACTCCTTGTGCACAACAACATTTGCTAACTGGAGCACAAAACTCATGGACAAACTTCCTAAATCTAAGACAAACAGGATGGGATAGTGTTGGATGCCAACATCTACAAAATGTTGTTAATTGGACAACTGATCAATTAAATTCAGGAGTTACAGGTAACGGCACACCGTTAAATCCAACACAAATTGCAAGAAAAACAGAAAAAAGATTATGGGCAGAATGTCAAGGAATACAATGTGGGTGTACGATTAATATGCCACCATTAACAGGAACGGGTAATCAAACAGAGGATTCTCATGAAAATTTCACTGGGACAGTTTGTGAGTGTACTGAATTATCACCTCCTGGTCCAGGTCAAACTAGTTGTGGTAACTACAGTCCAGGGACTGGATTTCAAGGAGGTGGAGCTACACACCAATGTAATGGTCAAATGTGTACTCAATCAGACATAGGAAATACTTTTGAATATACCACTACAGATAAGACTCTAATATTTACATTAAATACTATTAACAATCCTGGTATATTTGGTGTTAGTCAAACACCAGGTATTGATATGATTTCTAGTACTTGTCCAACACCACCACCATCACCGGCACCAACAGATAAGGCAAAACCAGAAAAGATGACACCCACAAAGGGAGAAAAAGAGAAGAAAGAGTTAAAGGAAGAAATAAATAGAATGAAGTCTCTTTGGAGACATAACTAAGAAAAAATGGGAAGACAGAAATTTAACAAACGAGATCATATCCAAAAGGTTAATATGCTTCATGAAAATAGGTACTTAACTAATAAAGGTTTATTGAACGAACAACAAAGCGCGGCCACCTGCTATATTTGTAGTGGAAATACGGTACACCAACAGGTGTTTTATCCTCCTTTATATCCGTGGGGAAATAATATCAATCAACATATTTCCGGTGTAGTCGCAATGACCCCAAGTTCAAACTGGCCAACAGCTATTGCTAATGGATGGTTGGGATGTGGTGCTGAGATAACCCATGTAAACGGAACAACTCCACCATCGATGACTCAGTTGGTTGGGGCAATGAGTCAACCCATGTGGTCACAACCAAATGACCTATTTTATTGGGCAACAGCAGACATTCCAAATATACAATGTGGTATTACACAAGGTGGTACAATAGATGCGTATTCATGTTTTGGAGGACAAATGGTTACTTTCGCTTTTCCATCTAACAACATCCAAGCAGTTCCTCATATAGGTTTTGGTAATAATGATATATTCGTAGAACTTGGATATAGTTATTGGAGTTCAGGAATAGACCAAAATGAATATGGACAACCAGACAGTGATATTGATCCGTTTATCAACTATGGTCAAAACATCGGATTTAATTCAGGAATACCGGTAACAACTAATCAGATATGGTTTACTGATCAAAGTTTCGCACAGGCTGTGTGTCAAAGTGGTACTACAAACACAGCAACATGTATGAATGTAAAGACCGTACAATGTGACAACCCTAGTAGTGGTGGAGAATGGCCTTGTGCTACAATAGACGGTGTAGTACCTGATCAGAGTTTTGTTGGAAAAGTTATTGATGCTGGGGCAAGTGTTGCTGCAACTGGAGCACCAATATATTACGAAATTACGGAGATAACTCCTTCAGGGTCTTCTCCATGGGGAACTCAAGACTTTCCTGAGATAACAACGGGATGTCCACCAGTAAATAACGCTAATTCTACCACAAGTTGTACTATTGCTTGGAATACTCCATGTGCTGATACAGAATTAAATACTGGAGGGGAAAATTCTTGGACAACTTTCTTAGGTTTAAGACAAACAGGATGGGATAGTGTTGGGTGTCAACATTTACAAAATGTTGTTAATTGGAATACCGATCAATTGAATAGCGGAGTTAATGCATCTGGAGCACAATTAAATAATGTACAAATATCAAGGAAAGGAGAACAAATAGCTTGGGCACAATGTCAAGCTGCCGAATGTGGATGTCCGTCACTTAATGTACCACCATTAACAGGAGGGCCAACACCACCGCCACCATCAGCACCACCATCAACAGGAGGACCAACACCACCACCAAAACTAGATGGGAAGGACGATAAAGAAAAGGAAAAGAAGGACGATAAAAAGAAAACAAAAAAACTAAATGAAGAATTCATAAAAATGAAAACCTTATGGACCTATAACAAATAGAAAAAATGGATAGAAAAAAATTAAATAAGTTTGAACACATTAGAAAAGCTAATATTCTTTTCGAAAATAGATATGAAAACCAAAATAAAACGATTAGAACGGAACAACAACTTGGAGATGGTACAGGTGATGGGTATGTTGATCAACAAGATGTTGATTATGTGACTAATAATTGGTTACAACCTGGTGATGTTTATGATAGTAATGATGGGATAATTAACTTATCTGATTTATCGTTAACGACAGCTAATTTTGGTCAGGGTTCTCCACCAGAGTCACTACCAACAGGGCCTTGTTGGCTAACATATGCCGATTCTACGGTTGGTGGAACTGCTTACGCATCAGGGTTAGACTTCTCACCAGGAGGAACGCATTTTCAAATGTATTGTGCGTGGTGGTTTACTGTAGGGACTGGAACAGGATATGGAACTTATCCATTAGTTCCAAACATACAACAATGGTACTGGAACCCAAATAACACTAACCCTCCAGGACCACTTTCTTCGATACTTCAGGAGCCAACTGGAACAGGAGCTTCAAATTTTATAGATTGTGGTTGTGATTTAAGTGGTAATACAGCACCAACTTGGTATACTGGAACAACAACTGGTTCAACAACTGGTTCAACAACTGGAACAACAACTGGAACAACAGGTCCAGTTACATGTTATGGGTGTGATGCAAATAATCAATTTGGTGGACAACCAAATATTACTTCCGTAGGGAATGGTATAATAGGATATGGTGGTGGATCAACTGGAGTTGGTTTCTTTTGTGACCCAAACACACCTTGTGCTAATACAGGAGTGTGTGGTAATTGGAATGGGATTACCATGTATTCAGCTCAAAATAACCCAGCTTTAGCACAATGTGGTGGAGCAACAACAGGAACAACAGGATCACTTAAGTGTTATGGTTGTATGAGTGGCGTTATTGTAGACTCATGGATGTATCCAAACGCTTCTCAATTTGTAACGTCTGACTCTTCAGGTATTTGTTCAGTATATCAAAATACTCCTGGTCAAAACCCATGGGTGGGAGAACCTAATGTATGGTATACCGACGTTAATAGTGTAACACCTGGTGGGGCTTCAGGGGATCCTTGTGGTGGAGCAACAACAGCAACAACAGGAGGAACAGGAACAATTGCATGTTATGGATGTCAAAATGGCCAGATAGTAACAAATTCAAACACTTTCTTCAATTCAAATATGTATGGGGGAACAGTATGTGGAACTTCATCACAAGGTGGTGTAAGCACTACCTGGTATGGTAACCAAAACGACCCCGCTTTAGCTAATTGTACAGGATCTCCAACAGGAACAACATGTGATATTTCTTACAACACTCCTTGTGCACAACAACATTTGACAACTGGGGCACAAAGTTCATGGGATCCTTGGTTAGCCCTAAGACAAACAGGATGGGATAGTGTTGATTGTCAACATTTACAAAATGTTGTTAATTGGACAACTGATCAATTAAATTCAGGAGTTACAGGTAACGGTACAGCGTTAAACCCTACTCAAATTGCGAGAAAAACCGAAAAAAGAGAATGGGCACAATGTCAAGCTGCCGAATGTGGGTGTGCAACACTTAATATGCCACCATTAACAGGAGGTCCAACACCACCGCCACCATCAGCACCACCAACAGGAGGACCAAAAAATACGGCACAGGAAAAACCACGAGTAGATGGATGGAAAGATAAAGAAAAAGAAGTGGGAAGAGAGAAAGATAAGAAGAAATTAAAAGAAGAATTCACAAGAATGAAGACCATGTGGAAGTACAGAATCTAAAGAGTAGAAAAACCCCAATCGGGGTTTTTTTATTTAATATTATTTCGTAATATTAAGTATTAATAACACTTGAAGAAAAAGAATATGAGAAATGAAATTAGGAAAAGAATTGTCCTTAAAGACAGAAAAACCATTCAAAATAAATATTGGAACTGTAAATAATAAACATCCCAGAACTTTATATCTGATACTATCCAGTTGGGTAGAACCCTTATACGAATCAGAAAACTACCAACCGAAACTAAATAAAATTACAAAAGATATCAAAAGATTTCTAAATGACACAATACCATCAGAAAGTTTTAACAATAAAAGAATGATAGTAGACTTCGATTTAAGGTCTTCAGGTATCACCAAAGATAAAAAATCTTTTATGTCTTGTGAAATAACACTTTTCCAAAAAGAATTGAGAAAAATAAACTCCCCTTCAGTGATTATGGAACTCCAATGGCTATCTACTAAACTCATTAATGAGGTATTTGAAGTTGATGAGGGATTCCATTACAATTTGAAGAAGTAAATAAAACCACACTTATATATTAAAAACCCGTTAATCAACGGGTTTTATTTTTCTCCCGATATATTTATTATAAAATTATATTTATTAATATGGAACTTAAATTATTAAAAGAAGGGGAAGTTGGATACGGACTACTTGTCGAAAAGGATTCTGGCTATATATCACCACAAAGCAAAGAGAATAGAAACATAATAAAAGAAATGAATGAAATGGGTACCAGTTATGGTCCCATCCAAATGGTCGCGGTATTACAAAAATGCGGCGTCGAGAATAGAAATGGAAGAGTTTACCCAGAAGACATTCTTAGGCAGGAAGTAGATAAACATCAAGAGGTTATTAAAAACGGAAGAGCTATTTCAGAACTTAATCACCCAGATTCATCAATTATAGATCTTGAAAGAACGTCACATAAGTTAGATGAAACTTGGTGGGATGGTAATACTTTAATGGGAAAATTAACTTTAATAACTTCTCCAGCTTATGAATCTAACGGTACGGCAACTACACCAGGAGATTTAGCCGCTAATTTACTAAGACACGGAGTACAATTAGGTATCTCATCAAGAGGGGTAGGGTCCTTATCAAATGTAGGAGGACAGAATATGGTACAAGATGATTTTGAATTAATTTGTTTTGATTTAGTTTCGTCGCCATCCACTCCAGGTGCCTATCTATTTAACCAAGTAGATGAAGCTAAACCTTATGTTGAATCTAAAAAATCTCAGAAAATTATGGAGTCAGCATTAGATAAAACAATTAAGAATTTCTTAAAAGATTAAATCGTGAATAATATGATCATAAAAGAAGATTGTGGATGTAAAGGGAAACATAAGGAAACTAGTGAAGACTCCTATATGGCCTCATCACAACTACATAGTATTGCTGGTAAAGCAGAGGATATGTACACTAAATTAGAAAAAGATGAAGTACTTGATGATTGGATAGAGAGTCACTTATCAAAAATTGATCAGATGATGGATAGTGTCAGTGATTCCTTTAATCATGACCAATCAAAAGAGTCCGATGATATGGACACAGGTCAATGTCCTCCAGGACAACACTGGTGTAATAAATCTCATGAGTGTCATGATGATCATTCACCTTTAAGTGAAGAGTTTGAATACGAATCAGTGTTAGAAGATAGTTCATCTCGTTTACCTGAACATTTTTACGAGTTTAATTATGATTTAGATGAGGGGGACTTAGACGTAATTTTTGACGAAACTCAAAGAGGAGACAGAGTTAGATATTTTGTGGATGTTTATTATGACACGATGTTACCAAGTTCAGGAGACGCAGAAAAAGATAAAATTTTAGCAGAGAAAATAGCTCGGTCTGATCTTCGTAGTCTTAAGAATCGAGAGTATATTATAGGTCCAGTAGAATTAAGAGGATATTACCAATAAAAATAACTTACAAAATTTCATGTGATTAAGGCTTTTTTATGTAATGAGCCATATTTATTAGAAAGCTCCCTACGGAGCTCTTTGCGCTTTGGCGTATTATTAATAACAGAGATTAAAAACAAATAATCAAATGGCAGAAAAATCTTTAGTTGAACAAGCTCTTCTAGAAGCGAAAGCTATCACAGAATCCGTTAAGGAGAGTGCAAAAGAAATACTTCCTTCACTATTGAAGAAAGAAATTAACGAATTAATAAAAGAATCCATCGACGACGTTGATGAGATTGAATTAGATTCTGAGGAAATTGATGTTACCGACGATATGGACATGGACATGATGGGTATGGATATGGATATGGGAGCTGTAGAATTAGACCTTACTTCTTCATCAGACGATGAAGTTATGAAGGTATTCAAAAAAATGGGACCAGAAGACGAAATCGAAGTTGTAAAGACTGGTGATGGAGTAACCCTTACAGATGGTAACGAAGAGTATGAAATAAAAAATGTTTCAGAAGGACATCACAAAAAAGATGAAACTATGTACGAAATCGAATTAGATGACGACATGATGGAAATGATGGATGACGACATGATGGAAGAAGGTGGATCAAAAATGGGAGACCAGTCAGCAACTCGTAGTGATTATAAAAACTACAAGGGGACTGATAAAGGATACCACGGCAATACTGGATCTTCACATGGTGACCAATCGACAGAAGACGATTACATGAATGAAATGGATGACATGGATGAAATGTATAGTAAAAAACATCAGATGGAAATGAAAGACGAACCAGTCTACGAAATTGAACTTGATGGGGAAGGTGAAGAAGAATTAGAAGAAGCGTCTATGGCGAGAACTTTCGCTCATGGATCAAGAGCTTCATCTGGTACTAGAAAAGGAACCTCTAAATCAAGTGTTATTCCAAATAAGAGTCTCGCTAAACAAAACGGGATTAAGGAATCAAGAAGACTAAGAAACGCTCAACCGTCATCAAGAGTAATTAAGGAAAATAAAATGTTAAAAGGAACACTTAGTAAGTATGGTGACCAAGTTAAAGTTCTCAAAGGTAAGAACGAAGAGTACAAAAAAGCTCTTTCGTTATTTAGAGAGAAATTAAATGAAGTAGCTGTGTTCAATTCTAATTTAGCCTACACAACAAAATTATTTACTGACCACTCTACAACAAAGAAAGAAAAGTTAAATATCCTTTCTAGATTTGACGAGGTAATAACCTTAAAGGAATCTAAATCATTATATAAAAAAATTAATGGTGAAGTATCCAGTAAAGGAGCACTACCTATACAAGAGGTGATTTCCAAAAAGGGAGGAACCAAAGTCATAACAGAAAGTAGTAATAGTGTTAAAAATAACACAATACGTGAAAATAAAGTTTACCAAGATCCTCAAATGAAAAGAATGATGGATCTTATGGGTAAATTATAAAATAATTAAAAAATTAAAAAATTAAAAAATGGGACAATTATTAAACTCAGGACAAGTTGGAAACATTGGGTCAAACTCAATGAAACTTATCCGTGAAGATGTAATCAATAAATGGGACAAACTAGGTTTCCTAGATGGTCTTAATGGTTACTCTAAAGACAACGTTGCTCAATTATTTGAGAACCAAGCTTCTTATCTAATTAACGAGCAAACAACATCTACAGATTCAGGTTCATTCGAAACTGTA